>JGIcombinedJ30088_10006004_pt1 | contig 10296 bp, 7 predicted proteins | sample PinacodermPK_FD_30088 | JGI IMG/M metagenome (IMG submission 30088) | reverse complement strand
ATAACCCACCAGCAGCTTTACTAGCCGATACCGGTCGAGGTGTTCTTCTGTTTACTCCTCTGCTTGCTCCCGCAGAACTTTCATTCTTCATTAGCATTGACAACCCTCCAAAACATATTTACACACCTGTTAGACTATACAATCGGCTTCTGTTTCATCAGTATCTTGTTATCATATTCTTAACATATCTTTAACACTAAAACTATCACATATTATATTTTCTTGTTATATTCTTATCGCATTTTTATCATATTTTTATACATATGGACTTTATGTTCATGTTTTTTTATTTCTTTACTTTTTTTATCCTGTTATCTTTTTAGATCGTTATAACTTCTATCTGTTAACTCTACCTGTTTTCTTATGATTTTTCTAGGCATCATTCACAATCCATCATCATTATATCGCACTTGTGGGTGTTATTTTACAAATACATGCTTATCTATGGTTTCATCATAGTACATATTTGTATGGAAAGCATCCTAGATATTCATGAATACAATGGGTGGTGGTTTTTTCAACTCTTTTTTTTCAGGTCCTTGAGGCAGGCTATGCGACACATTTTCTGGTAGGTTATTGCTGTGCGCTTTGTCCGCATCTCTATTTGTATATTTGTATCTATCTGTTTCTTTTTGCTGTCTCTCTTTGCAAACGTGGCTACATTTAGCGGACCGCAAAACATGAAATAATACTTATCCAATGTTTATAACACATATAGCAGATCTAGTTATCACGTTAAACGGATTATTTTGCTAATGCAAGCATAATGCAAAAGCATATCATTAACAACATGTTTATGAAGAGATATATTTGAGTCATCGAACAAAGCTCAAAAGTTTTAAAAATCCATGAACTATCTTAATGTATATGATGTGTTTGTGTCATAGTTAAAGTATTTTTTTCAATAAATTCAAATAGTTATATTATTTTTCCAGCTACTATTCGTTTCGTGGGTTAAGCGTTCTATTTCTGAGAACAAACATCAGCTAATGGGTATGTAGATCGCTTTTATTAAAATTAAGCTTTAGCAAATTTTGGCACAAACTCTATACCTTGAGATCATCTTAGAAATAATAAATGATACCCAATCGACTGCCTATGACAGGCCACTGAAAAGTAAAGTTCAAAGAGGGTGCTTCTTTTGGTTTGAGTAGTAAGTAAGGTTTATAGACTATTTTGCCCCAAATACCTGATATGACTAACGCCATAGATGCATCAAGATAGTACGCCCATTTTATCACCCATTTCATGTCTTGGGCAACAAAACCTACCGTTGTTCTCTTTGAACTGGTGGTGTTAGGGGCATTGCCTGAGGAGCTTATGCCTTTTTTTGTATAAGTAACATTCTTCAGTAGACGTAATGCATATTCTCCAAAAATCCAGATACTGTGAGATGTGCCAAGATGCAATGCAAGACCTCCAATAAAAGATGGCACATTATAAGACCAAGGAATATAAACTTCATCACTATTAGGCAAGAAACTTGCGTTTAAAACAACTCCAGTACCTACAAAATAGTTAAGAGAACGGTATAGATTCAGATGATAACTGTAATCAAAGCCTAAAGAATATATGGGGATAGTCTTTTCTATAAGGTAGTCTTTATCGTCTTCGATACCTGTATAACTTAAGCTATATGTACCACTTAATACACCTAAACTTACGTCCACAAAATGTCCCATTTTTTGCGACGTCTTGCGACGTGCAATGATGTCACTCAGATCCTCGTCTGGAGATGATGAAGATTTTTGAGCTTCGTTGGCAAAAGCTGTTTCCCATACCAAAAACCATATAATCACTCCACTTAAAATCATCAGAGAATATACTATAATAATGTGCCACACTATACGCATATGATATAAAACCATTTTTTCAAATACCCAATACAGCTAAGTTCGCATGTTATATCTTATAATCATAAAAAGCATAGCATTTATAAAGTGTTCATTCATCACTTCATCAACCATCGCTTTTATGAGAAATAGAGATCATCCCAAAGAAACATATTCAATCCATCATCAATATATGTCAGCATACATATTCAAGAGTATCTTAGCTGTTGCTAATATGTAGTGACAGAGGCGTTATGAATAAGTAGTTGAAGACTGTCAGGTTTTTTAGATAACATCATGGATTCTACCATCACACATGAGGAATAACCCGTGGATAATCATATCAATTCTGTTTTTGATGGCATCGATTTATTCATAAACAATCCCACCATACTCATTGTCTTTGGTGTTGTTATTGGCATCTTGTTGCTCTTTTTTGTGGCCGTGCTGATTTATACAAAACGCTCGCATGCTAGCATCACCGATGCTATGAATGAGATCGAACAAGAAAGCGAGAAGTCCCTTCCAGCTGATTCTCCAGAACCAGTAAGTTATGATCCATTCTTAGAAAAGGAAACAGCAGCAGAAACAAAAGAGGTCATAGAAGAGGATGCAAAAACGGAAACGTCCTCTTCAGAGGAGCCTTCTAAAGATACAGAAAGAGTAACTGTATTAAGCGAGTCTGACTGGCTGGGTAAGCTAAGAGGGGCTTTGCAACATTCTCGAGAACGGCTTAGTGTTCAGATCAAAAAGATGGTGACATCAGAACAGCCTTTTTCTGTAGAAGCCATAGAAGATATCCGCAAGATTCTTTATCAAGCGGATCTGGGAGTAGATACAACGGAGAAACTGACGAGCTATTTAGAAAAACAACACAAAAGCTCTGCGAAAGCTTTCACATTTGCTGATATCACCCAGCATCTCAGTACGTGTATGCTTTCTTTGCTTACTTCTCAGGATGCTCCTAAGCCTACAATACCTTTATCAGGACCTCGTATTATATTGATTGTGGGTGTGAATGGAGTGGGAAAAACCACCACCACAGGAAAGTTAGCAGCACAATTTTGTGCTGCTAACAAAAAAGTTTTGCTATGTGCTGCTGATACTTTTCGTGCAGGAGCCATTAAACAATTGCATATTTGGGGCGAACGTCTTGGTGTGGATGTGATTAGCAATAAACCCAAATCGGATCCTGCAGCAGTGGTTTTTAATGGTATGGAAGCAGCTAAAGCTCGTGAGGTGGATGTGTTGCTTATTGATACTGCAGGACGACTACATAATCGTAAAGAATTGATGGATCAATTGCTTAAAATCAACCGGGTGATCAAAAAACATATTCCCGAAGCTCCTCATGAGATTTGGCAAGTGATCGATGCCACCACCGGTTCTAATGCTAAAGAACAGGTGAAAGCTTTTAAAGACATTCTTCCTTTGAGTGGACTTATTGTGACAAAGCTTGATGGTACTGCCAAAGGTGGAGCTATCGTGGGTATTAGTCATAGCGAAAATATTGCTATTCAATACATTGGCATTGGAGAAAAAGCCTCAGATCTAAGAGCTTTTCATGCACAGGCTTTTGTGGATGAGTTGCTCACTATCGAGGAAGGTACATAAGCATGTTATGATCACATATGCCACTTCTTCTATGATATAAAGGTTTTTTGAAGGGGGGCTATAGCTCAGTTGGTTAGAGCGCTACGTTGACATCGTAGAGGTCTCCTGTTCGAGTCAGGATAGCCCCACCACTTTCTATTAACTGTTTTATGTGTCGTCTGTTCCATCTGTCCACATACGTGATTTGGCTTTCACTTCTTCATATTCTTTTTCTGCCACAGAATGGATGACAATTCCTGAACCAGCAGCGTATTCTGCTTTGTGAGTTGTGAGATGTAGGGTGCGGATAAGGAGTGAAGAATCCAAAAACCCTCCTGGGCGTAACCAACAGATATGTCCCATAAAATAGCCGCGTCCTTTCTGTTCATATTCTCTAATGGCTCCTATCACTTCTTTTTTGGGAGCTCCGGTTATGGAGCCTGCTGGTAGCAATGTACGACACAATCTATCCATATTCAAAGATGAGTCCATAATTCCTTGAATATGCGCCATACGATGAAACACCGAACGAAACCCATGAACACGTCCTGGATTCAATACGTTGACACTGCCACGCTCACACACCTGGGCAAGATCATGGCGCATCAAATCCACAATCATATTCAGTTCGGCTTGGTCTTTGAGTGAGGCTTTCAAGTGTTCAGCAGAAAGGCGATCTTTTTGTTTCGAGGCATATCTCGGCGCTGTACCTTTAATAGGATACGTGGACAGAAGATACTTTAAGTCTTGTGAGGATCCATAAGGGACGATATCCACAAATCTTTCTGGAGAAAACGAGACCACAGCTTCTTCTTGTAAAGCTATGACAGCAGACATATGTTCTCCAAAACGAGCAAAACGCTGCATAATCCAATGCAGATTTTTCGCATTTTGAAGATGTTCTTTACTTTTTGTATGCACCTTGGATAAAGAATACGTGACATTTTTTAGGATAAAATAGCGCAGATAATTGAGTTGATAGTAACGGCCTTTTTCAATGTCTTTTTGAATGTTACGTACACACTTTAAATAATCCTCTTGAGAGTTCTGACTGACCCATTCTATGGTGGTGTCATTGGCAGAAAGGTCACAGCCTTTCTGCCATAATCGTCTCTTTTCTTTAGGAAAATTCTGACAGTATCTATCAATATAAGATCGTGTTTCTTCGGAAATGTTACCTTTCAGTTCTATATCTAAATGATCATCGATACACACTTCACCATGGATTTTAAAGAGTCGTGAGGGAGACATTGTGTCAAGAAAAGAAAAATCATCATAACTTAGCAGTGCCACATAACATGACTTAAAAGCGTTGTCTTGATGGGATGTTACATCATCTAAACGTGTGACAATGTCAGAATAGGAAAGTCCTTGTATGTCTTGCCACGAACACTCTTCAAAGTCACAGGAAAGCAACTGCTTTGATGATCCCATACCTCCTAAATAGATACACTCTTTGTGGGAAAATAACTCAGCTAATAAGTGACAGCTAGCCTGCCACTTAGGATCATCATAAGCTTTTTTCACAAGCCTTCCTTTTTTTAGGCAAATGTATAGTCATTGTGCATCTCTTTGGAGCATATGTTCTTGTTAAAAAATACGAAGAGTATTATCAAAATTTTATCTAGAATGTATATTATGGTACTATTGGAGTGTAGGTTATGGTCTTATAGTTCAAAAAACATCATAAAATATTCACGTCTCCTTTTCTCATATTTCATTCTTTTATATATTCGTAGGCTCACACTTACCGTTTTAAGAGCATATAACACATAGGACATCATACATGAAATCATCACAGGGGCCGGCATCTAAACAGCAGGATAGCAAGCAGCATGAAAACACACATCAATACGAAGACTCTTGGGAAGCTTTTGTGGTTACCGCTTTAGGTGCTTTAAAAACGTGTGCAAACAATGCGCGTGATAACTATCTCAATGATGAAAAAAAGCGCACTATCTGTTTTTTCACAGAAAAATGGCCCTCTTGTCTGAAAGATCCTATTCATGATTGGCTTTACCCGGAGCCAAAATCAGAGCCAAAATCAGAGCCAAAATCAGAGAAAGGTACATCTCAAAAAGAAGACCCATCTCCTGAAAAGGAAAACACAACAACTTCGAGGCAGTCACAAAAAACATCTGCCCCTTCAGAACATAAGACACAGAAGCCAGCCAAACAAAAGCCTCCAAAAGCTCAATCATCAAGGACTGCTAAAAGTACTCCATCTAAGCTTCAATCTAGGCCTCAGTCTAAACAAGCCAAAACCGCAACTTCTCGGGCCAAAACGTCAGTATCAAAACAGACACATTCAAAAAGTAAAGTCAAGTCTCAAACAGCTAAAACATCTCAAAAGAAGAAGCAATCACCATCAAGTGCAGCCAAGAAGAAAAACACATCTCGCAGTATGCAAACACAACGCAGTAAGTCTAAGGCATCTTCATAAATATGGATGTTTGTATGAGTGTTTGTCAGGCTTTTCTTCGTTAAAGTTGTCTTTTAGTTCTTGCTTGTGGTTTATATGAATAGGAATGTATATCTGAGAGATTTACGGCTTTGATCATATTTCCTGATTTTGAGCACAAACGTTTTGTAGCGTTCTTGCTTGATCATCACTTGCAGCATCGTAAAAAGCGTCCTTGGCGTACGCTTTTTCAACAATCTAAAGATCCTTATGTTATCTGGGTGGCAGAAGTTATGCTGCAACAAACCACCATAGAAGCTGTCATTCCTAAATATATTCGCTTTATGGAGCGCTTTGCGACTGTCCAACAACTTGGCTGTGCTAGTGCTGCTGATCTCAGGCCATATATTGTGGGTCTTGGCTATTATAGAAGATTTGGTTGGATGCATGAGAATGCCCAAAGACTTATGAAGTATCAGCAAGCTTTCCCTAGCTCTTACGAACAACTGATCCAATGGAAAGGCATCGGTCCTTATACAGCAGCTTCCATAGCAAGTATCTGTTTTAAGCAGCCATGTGCTGTGGTGGATGGCAATGTTAAGCGGGTCATGATTCGCTTATACGATCTTCGAGTGGATCTCAAATATTCTCAATTGACTACGGCTTTGCAGGCACATCTGAATAGCATCATCCCTAACGTGCAACCAGGATGTTTTAACGAAGCACTCATGGAACTTGGGCAAAGTATTTGTATAAAAAAACCACATTGCTCAATGTGTCCTATCAAGTCACTGTGTTTAGCTAACAAAAGAAAGACTCAAGCCTTAAATCCCGCACCATCGGAGAGAAGAAAACAGACTTTGGTTTACATGCATATGACCATTTATGTGCAATCATCTCATCTCTATATAGAAAAACGAACCTCTGATGTGCCTTTGTTAGCCAATACCTACGGTTTTCCTTTTACAGTGTGTAAACAGCAACATGTAAGCAGACTATCAGAGGAATCAAAACATATAGGATGCTTTAAACATGCTATTACACATCACAAAATCATGGTGCACGTGTACTTCAAAGACCTCTCTCGTTACAAAGGACACGCAAAATCATCCCAGCTTATCAAAATCCCCTATAAGACATTTAAGGATTATTGTGTCAGTTCTTTAGATCATAAAGCTTTAAAGTGTGTCATAAAACATCAAAATGTGTCCTTATCTTGATATCGTATCACTCTCAAGCTTTAAGCACTGAATTTTTCATAAAAAGAGACAGAGCATTTTTAGAATTCTTGAATGATATAAGCTGGTGATGATTCATGCGAGATACGGAAGTTTCGCAAAATTCATAACAAAAAACGATATAACCCATTGATACTAAAAACATTTTTTCAATATTGAATCAAGGATTTGGTGTCTAGGATTTTTGGCTAGGCTTACTTCTTAGCTGTTTACACATCTCTAAATCTTGCCAGCATAGAACGAAGAAAGACTTATCAAGCTAGTGCTTTAGATAGACGGCTGTGTCTGAGTGGTCACAGGACACAGTTTGCATCTTTAAGTGTTCTTCTTGAAGAGATAGCAGCTTAGTTGTCGTTTGATCCTATTTTCTTTAGAGGGTTTCGATGAGGTGGCGGTGTAAAGTGTAAATTAACAGTTGAAGGAGTCTTATATTGTTTGAAGGTACCCTTAAGAAAAAATTCGCCATGATCTTTGGCATAACTCGTATGTGACTCATGACAAAAGATCTTTGTAGTACGCAAAGATAAGATTGTCTATAATTCAAATGGTCATAAATCAACATACTTGATTTCAATGTTATCACCACTCTTTTTGTTATTTTCTGGATCATCATCAGCCTCTAGTTCCTTGAGTTTAGTCAGATAGTTCTTTCCCTCTACACTACAAGAGTCTTCTTCGAAGTGCATTTCGTTGATCATTAGTCGTAAAAAAAGCGGGTCTTGTGGTTGTATTGTCTTATGGATGTATCTATTAAGTGACTTAATTACACATCTATTAGCGCCATCAATACTAGCAAGGTAAGTGGATTTATTTGATCCATTGACATGAGTTAATTTAATGGATTTAATAGGGCCTTCAAAGTCATTATAAACATTTTTTCTAACGTTTTTACTATAGCTCTTTTCACTATCGTTTTCACTAGGAGGTAGACGTATTAATCCGGGATTATATTCTGAAAACCTACTTCTTGATTCTTTAATCTTATGGATAAATTTGTCTTCTATTTGTTTTTTTCTGCTCTGACGATACTGGTGATCACCTTGTATATGACAAAAATTTGCTTTTAAACCACCAAAAAATTCTTGAAGCTTTATATATTCAACACCTACTCTTTTAACATTGCATTTTTCTTTTTCGTTTTGTTTTGTAAGATTTTTTAAGGTGGTAGATTTATTTGTACTGGCAGTAACTAAAAAGCACTTCCCTTCAAATGCTTGTATGGTAGGATCATAGGGTAATTCTGAAGCTTTGGTGTACGCAGCAAGTATCTCATCTAGGGTTATATTATTATGGTCTCCTTGTAAAGTAGTATGCATCGATTGACACATGTTTATAGAAGGATTTGTTAAGTCTTTTAAATAATTATAGTTTATATCCTGATTGATATAAATTTTATTGCCATATCTCAAATATGCTATATCGCCTCCGTAAGCGCCACCCTTTCCATGATTTATATAGTCTCGTGTGTACCTCCAATTTTGGAAAGAATTAACTTCGCATGTACTAGGTTGGGTATTGCTATTTAGGCCTTGCCAATTATCACTTTTATTGTTTAAAATAGTTTTCTTAAAAGATGCGTCTAAAGCCGCCAATGAATGTTCACAAAGTATGTGTGAAAAGTGCCGTAATTTATCATCGTTGTCATTGTAAAAAACAAGACCAGAATCATCGTGTTGTGTTTCTAGCAATTGTTCATAACTACTTACTAGCTTTTTATTAGTCTCTAAATTATTAAGTCCTAAATGCTCTTCATAACAATAAAGTGGATTATTTTCGTGGAGTTTAGCTATTTCCAAACAGCTATTAAATTCTCGATTACTCTCTTCTTTTTGACTTTTCACAAACTCTTTGTAGTCTGTTGCTGTTAGATGTCGATAAGTTTTACTATATATATGTCTAATCAGATAGTCTTTATAGAGTCTGTGACACAAAAGTAAATTTTTTCTAAAATCATAGAAAAAATAAATTATAAGAACGTATTTTGATGAGAATATTATTATTATATTAATAGATAGTGTAAGATTTTATAAAAAATTTATATATTGCAATAAAAAAACCATCTTTTTGCAAAAAGATGGTTTTTTAAGTTGTTTTTGCTATTTATGACTTTAAATAAGAATGAAGACGATATAAATTCTGCACTAAACACACCAGATTCCATTCACCTTTGACATGTTCAAGGCCTCGAATACAAAATTGCTTAAATCTACGCCCTCGTTTTATCCAGGCTATTGGAGTCTCTACAATCCATGCACGATTTCGATATTCATTTCTACCTTCTGGTGTAGAAAGTCGTTCCGACATCCTACGTGTGGCTTCATTCTCTACTTTTATTTTTTTGTTTTTTTCCTTATTCTTTTTATGTTTAAACTTCTTAGTTGCTACATAACCCTCTATGTTTCTACGCTCTAACTCTTTCAAATCTTGTTCGTTGGCATAGCCAGCATCAGCNAAAACAACCTTTGGCTTTTTGCCAACATTGTTTATAGTTTCATCAATCATCGGAATGAGCTCACCCTGATCATTGAATTTTTGTATAACTTCACAACTTAAAATTAATTGACTTTTTTTATCTACCGCTATCTGGGCATTATAGCTCTGCTGAAAACCTTCTTGAGATGTCTTCATCAATCTACTGTCAGGGTCAGTTCTGTTTATTTTCTTAGGTTTATTCTGATCTTCCTCACTATTTGTACGATTCTTTAATTTACTAGCATTAGCTTTTATCTTTGTGCCATCAATGCCNATCTCATTAAAATCAAGGTTACAAANNTTAGCTGCATGATTAATCACNTTAACNAATAAATCTTTAAAATCATTGAGATGATTTTTTCTAAACCGACAAATTGTTCTGTAACTCGGGAAGTTACCATCACATAAATACCGAAAAGGCCCGTCTTGGCGGAGTTTCTTTTCTATTTCGCGAGAAGAGAATATGCCCTTAGCATAAGAGTAGCATATAATACCCAACATCATTACAGGACTNTAGGCTGCTCTACCAGCTGTCTTTCTATTCTGAAATTTATCATAAAAAGGTTTGAGATGACCTTTTTTGTAGAATTCATTTAAGATATTAGAGATAAAAAAAGAAAGGTCATTTTCAGGCACCCAATCTTCTACTCTATTTGGAAAGAGCGAATCTTGCTTTGGATTGTATGCTTTAAATCTAATTCTTGAGTCTATCATTGCAAATCCTATTTTTTGATAAAAAATGACAAACAGAATTACTTAA
>JGIcombinedJ30088_10006003_pt1 | contig 10297 bp, 11 predicted proteins | sample PinacodermPK_FD_30088 | JGI IMG/M metagenome (IMG submission 30088) | reverse complement strand
CGCTTGCGGGCGGAACGTAAGTAGGTCGCTACCGGAATCCCTTCAACCGGCCGTTAATTCTCCGGCGTATCGAAGCGCCAGATATAGCCGCGGTTGAGCGTGTCGTATTGCGGCGGCCATTCCACCTTGCCATAGCCGATATGGTCCAGTTCATAGGCCGCGTGGCGGGTCCAGTAGGGATCGAACAGATGGGCCCGGGCGATCACGCACAGATCGGCGCGCCCGCCGGCCAGAATGGAATTGGCGTCCTCATAGGAGCTGATCGCGCCGACCGCCATGGTCGGCCGGTCCAGCTCCAGGCGGATACGCTCGGCGAACGGAGTCTGGAACAGCCGGCCGTATTCCGGCTCTTCGTCCGACACGACCTGCCCCGACGAGGCATCGATGATGTCGGCTCCGGCAGCGTAGAGCAGACCGGCAACCTCGACGGCGTCCGGCGGAGTTGTCCCTCCGGCCTTCCAGTCGTGCGCCGAGATGCGNACCGAGATCGGNTTCTCCGCCGGCCAGACCTCGCGCACCGCCCGGAAGACCTCAAGCGGGAAGCGCATNCGGTTCTCCAGGCTGCCGCCATACGAGTCGGTGCGGATGTTGGTCAGCGGCGAGACGAAGTTGTTGAGCAGATAGCCGTGCGCCATGTGAACTTCGAGCATGTCGAAGCCCGCCTGCTCGGCGCGCAGAGCCGCCTGGCGGTATTCCTCGACGACCCGGTCCATATCGGCCCGGTCCATCTCCCGCGGCACCTGGCTGTGCGGTTTGTAGGGCAANGGCGAGGCCGCCATGATCGGCCAGTTACCCTCCGGCAGGGGCTCGTCGAACCCTTCCCACAAAAGGGTCGTCGATCCCTTGCGCCCGGAATGGCCGAGCTGCAGGCCGATCTTCGCGGTCGTATGGCNATGGACGTAATCGGTGATCCGCTTCCAGCCCGCAACATGATCGTCGCTATAGATGCCGGTGCAGCCGGGGCTGATCCGCCCTTCCCGGCTGACATTGGTCATTTCTGCGATCACGAGGCCCGCGCCACCCATGGCGCGGCTGCCGAGATGGACGAGATGCCAGTCGTCGGGCATGCCGTCGGCCGCGGAATACTGGCACATCGGCGAGACGACGATCCGGTTGCCCAGCACCATGTCGCGCAGCTTGAACGGCGTGAACATGGGCGGCGGCGGCGGACCGTCCGGCAGATTTACGCCCGACCGGTTGGCCGCGCCCGTAGCGAACCATTTGTCGACGCTCTCGACATAGTCGGCGTCGCGCAGGCGCAGGTTGCCATGGCTGATGCGCAGGCTGCGGGTCAGCAGCGAAAAGCCGAACTGGATCGGTTCAAGATTCTCGTAGTAGCGTTCGGTTTCCTCGAACCAGCGCTGGGATACCCGGGCCGACCGCTGCAGGCTTTCCACCTGCGGCTTGTAGGTTTCCTCATACCGCGCGAGTCCCTTGCCGATATTGCCGGTTTCGAGGATCGCGCCGTGCAGGGCGATCGAATCCTCCATCGCCAGCTTGGTGCCGGAACCGATGGAAAAATGCGCGGTGTGCACGGCGTCGCCGGCCAGAACCACATTGTCGAACGACCAGTTATCGCAGGAAATGTTGGGAAACTGCCGCCAGTGCGACCGGTTCCTGATGATCTGCGCGTCGCCGATATAAGGACGCAGCAGATCGGCGACATAGGCCACCGTCGCGTCCTCGTCCGTGACTTCCAGGCCCGTGTTGGCGAAGGTCTCGTCGCTGCATTCGATGATCAGCGTCGACATGTCCTGGACGTAGCGGTAGCAGTGCGTCCGCCACAGGCCGTGGCCGTTTTCGATGAAATGAAAGGTGAAGGCGGGGAAATTGAAATCTGAGCCGAGCCAGACGAAGCGGTTGGGCCGGAAATCCAGCTTCGGCGAGAACCGGTCCTTCCAGCGCTCGCGGGCGACCGAGTTGACCCCGTCCGCCGCATAGAGCAAGTCGCAATCCCGCAGGTCTTCCGGATCGTCGATCCGCTCCTCGAAGCGCATGTCGATCCCGAGTTCCCGGCAGCGGTCCTGCATCAGCAGCAGCATCTTGACCCGGGACATGCCGGCGAAGCCGTGGCCGGTCGACTTCAGCACCTGGCCCTTGATGTGGATGTCGATATCGTCCCAGTGCTCGAACGACCGGGTGATCGCCTCATAGGTCGGCGCGTCGGCTGCGCGGAAGCCTTCCATGGTCCGTCCGAGAACACGACGCCGAAGCCGAACGTGTCGTCGTTGCGGTTCTGCTCGTAGATGGTAATTTTCGCGTCCGGGAAGGACTTCTTCATCAGGATCGCGAAATACAGGCTTCCCGGCCCGCCGCCGAGGCAGTTGATCTTCATGCTCATCCCTGCATTTTCCCGAGCGCGGGCTGCAGTCCGGCCGGGGTAACGAATTCGGGTGGGGTTTCGGTGACGCTGTCCGATCCATCGATCCGGGTCATTGCACCCGGATGCCCTGTTCGCGGGCCTTTCTTTCTTCCAGCCGGCGCAGCTTGAAGCGCTGGACCTTGCCGGTTTCCGTGCGCGGCAGGTCGCTCACGAACTCGATGGCGCGCGGATACTTGTAGGGCGCGATCTCGGCCTTCACGAAGTCCTGGAGTGCTTCGGCAACCGCCTCGCCGGCATCCGCCGGATCGCGCAGGATCACGAAGGCCTTGACGATCCGGCCGCGNTGCTCGTCGGGCACGCCGACCACGGCGCATTCCTTCACTTTCGGATGGTCGAGCAGCGCATCCTCGACCTCCGGGCCGCCGATNTTGTAGCCGGCGGAAACGATCATGTCGTCCGCCCGGGCGACATACCAGAAATAGCCGTCGGCATCCTGGCGGTAGCGGTCGCCCGGCAGGTTCCAGCCGTTGACGACATAAGCGCGCTGTCGTTCCTCGTTGTCGAGATATTTGCAGCCGGTCGGCCCCCTTGTCGCCAACAGGCCTTCGCAGGGCGGCTTCAGGATGGTGCCGGCCTCGTCGACGATGCAGGCCTCGTAGCCGGGGATCGCCGTGCCGGTCGCGCCAGGCCGGATGTCGTCGCCCTCGGCCGAAACGAAAATATGGATCATCTCGGTCGAGCCGAGGCCGTCGATGATCCGGATGCCCGTCGCGGCCCGGAACGCCTCGAAGGTCGGCAGGGGCAGCGTCTCGCCGGCCGAGACGCACTGTTGCAACGTCACGGGCGCATTTCCGCTCTCCGAGATTTTGTCGGCAAGCGCGCGGTACATGGTCGGCGCCGTGTAGAGCGTCGTACAGCGGTATTCGCCGATCAGCTCCAGCAGCCGGTCCGGGCCCGGCGGGCCGGGATAGAAGACGACCGAAGCGCCCGTCCGCATGGGAAACAGCAGTTGCGCGCCCAGGCCGAAGGTGAAGGCGAGCGGCGGCGTGCCGACATAGATGTCGTCCGGCGACGGCCGGTAGACATGCTTCGGAAAGCAATCGCACATCGCGAGGATGTCGCGATGGAAATGCACGGTGCCCTTGGGCTGGCCGGTCGTTCCGGAGGTAAAGGCGATCAGCCCGACATCGTCTGCCGCCGTATCGACATTGTCGAAACCGGCGGGCTTGCCGGCCATTGCCGTATCGAGGCCAGCGGCCGGATCCGACACGTTGCCCAGGGCGGTGAAGAACTTCACCTTCGACAGGATCGGCGCCCGCTCCATGGCGTCGTCACCCTCGGCGCGCAGGTCGATGTCGCACAGGAAATGCCTGATCTGCGCCTTTTCCGCCATATAGGCCAGTTCNCGCGCGCGCAGCAGCGGCATGGTCGCGACGACGATGCCGCCAGCCTTCAATACTGCCATCCAGCAGGCCGCCATCATCGGGTTGTTCGGGCCGCGCAGCAGCACCCGGTTACCCGTTTTCAGCCCCATATTCTCGACCAGAACCCGGGCNACGGCNTCGGCCTTCGCNTTCAGATCGGCNTAGGTCCAGACCTCGCCGGCATAGTGGATGCAGGGCCTGTCGGCCCAGCCGAGGTCCGTCACCGCCTTGTCGAGCAGTTCGACGGCCGCATTCATCCGGCCCGGATAGGCCGCCAATTCCGGCAGCCCGGAAAAGTCGAACTCCGGCCAAAGGTCCTTCGGCGGCAGACGATCGCGCGCAAAGGAATCTTCGTATGCGGTCGCACCGCCGGGGATGCTAGCCATGGGCTGCCCCAAGGTCCGATACCGTCTGTCCGGCNATCACCAGTTTCTGCACCTCGCTGGTCCCCTCGTAGATACGCAGGGCGCGAATCTCCCTGTACAGTTCTTCCACCTTCTGGCCCACTTTGACACCCTGCCCGCCGAANATCTGCACGGCCTCGTCGACTGCTTCCTGCGCCGCCTCGGTAGCATACAGTTTGGCCATCGAACTCTCGCGGGTGACCCGGATATTCTTCACGTCCNTGGTCCAGCCGGAGCGATAGATCAACAAGGCCATGGCATCCACCTTGACCGCCATCTCCGCGATCTTGGCCTGGATGAGCTGGAACTCGCCGATTGCCTGGCCGAACGCCCGGCGGGTCTGCGAATAGGCGATCGCCTCGTCGAGCGCCCGGCGTGCCATGCCGAGGGCAGCGGCGCCGACCGTCGTCCGGAAGATGTCGAGATTCGCCATCGCGATCCTGAAACCCTCGCCCGGGTTGCCCAGCAGGTGGCTGGCGGGAACGCGGCAATTCTCGAAAGACAGGGTGGCCAGCGGATGGGGCGCCATGACGTCGATCCGGCCNGCAATCCGGAACCCCGGATTGCCGGCATCCACGACAAAGGCGGAAAGCCCCCTGGCGCCCGGCGCCTCGCCGGTGCGCGCGATCACGACATAGAAGTCGGCGATGCCGCCGTTCGAAATCCAGGTCTTGGTGCCGTTGAGGACGAAATGGTTGCCGTCGAGCTCGGCGGTCGTCTCGAGCGCCGCGACATCCGATCCGCCCTGGGGTTCCGACATCGCCAGCGCGGCGATCCGCTCTCCCGTCCCGGCCGGCGGCAGGTATTCGGCTTTCAGTTCGTCCGAACCGTAGAGNGAAATCGCCCCGGNGCCGAGNCCCTGCATGACGAAGCTGAAATCGGCGAGCCCGAGATAGTAGCCGAGGATTTCGCGGCCGAGGGCGATGGAACGGACATCGAGCGTCTCGTTCGCGCCGCCATAGGCCGCCGGCACCGTCAGTTTCAGCCAGCCGGCCTCGCCCAGCATCCGGACCAGGCGCNGACAGATGTCGTCGACATCCGTCTTGCCGTGCACCTCGTGCTCCATCGGGCGGATATTTGCTTCCGCCCAGGCGCGAAGCTCCGCCGCCAGCTGCCGGTGGCGATCGTCGAGGAACGGCCAGTCGAGATAGGTCGAATCCGGCATCAGTTGCCCTCGAAAACCGGCTTTTCCCGCGCGACGAAGGCGTGGTAGGCGCGGTGATAGTCNTGGGTCTGCATGCAGATGGCCTGCGCCTGCGCTTCGGCTTCGATATACTGCTCAAGGCCCATGTTCCATTCCATGTCCAGCATCTTCTTGGTCATGGAATTGCCGAAGGTCGGCCCGTCGGCCAGCCGACCGGCAAAGGCCTGCGCCGTGGCCAGCAGATCGGCGCTGTCGACCAGCCGGTTGTAGAAGCCCCAGCGCTCGCCCTCTTCGCCCGTCATGGCGCGGCCGGTGTAGAGCAGTTCCGCCGCCCGGCCCTGGCCGATGATGCGCGGGAGGATGGCGCAGGCGCCCATATCGCAGCCGGCCAGACCGACCCGGTTGAAAAGGTAGAGTACCTTGGCCGCCGGCGTGCCGAAGCGGATATCGCAGGCCATGGCGATGGCGCCGCCGGCGCCGGCGCAGATGCCGTCGATCGCGGCGATTACAGGCTGCGGGCAGGTCCGGATCGCTTTCACCACATCGCCGGTCATGCGGGTGAAATTCAACAGGCCCGGCATGTCCAGGTCAAGCAGCGGGCCAATGATCTCGTGAACGTCGCCGCCGGTGCAGAAATTGCCGCCGGCGCCGGTGACGACGACCGCCCTGACATCCTCGGCATAGCCCAGCGCCCGGAAGGTATCGCGCAGTTCGGCATAGCTCTCGAAGGTCAGCGGGTTTTTCTTTTCCGGCCGGTTCAGGGTGATCGTGGCGACCTTGCCATCCACCTCCCATTTGAAATGGGCCGGCGCATAGTCGGCCGCCAGCGAAGGCGAGGTGTCTTCCAGAATCTGGCCGAAGGTGCGGCCGTGACGCTTCAGCATGTCGGTTTCGGGCATCGGTTTCCTCGAACGGTTATGCGGACCGAACGGCGTTCAGCCGCCCGCCGCCCTGTCCTGCAATCGGTCCTTCAGGCGGCCGAGCAGGGATTGAAGCTGGCGCAGGTCCGAGCGCTTCATGGCGCCGAGCTTTGCCGCAATCACCGCCTCGTGGTTCGGCAGCATCTCGCGAAACGCTGCCGCGCCTGCCGGAGTCAACTTGACGATTGCGGCGCGCCGGTCGCTCGGCATCGGCGTACGCCGGACCAGGCCTTCTTCGACCAGCCGGTCGATCAGGCCGGTGACGTTGCCCCTTGTGACCATGAGCCGGCGCGAGAGTTCGCCCATCGTCAGGCCCGCCGGCGCGCGCTCGAGCTGCGACAGCAGATCGAAGCGCGGGAGGGTCATGCCGAAAGCGGCGCGCAGTTCCTGGCGCACATCCTGCTCGATGCGGTTGGCGCAGGACAGCAGGCGCAGCCAGACCCGCAATTCCAGCTTGTCGTCGGCGGTCGCCGCGGTCTCGCGGTCGACGGCGCCGGCCGGCTTGACCTCGCCGTCCATCACATGACCTCGCCGCCCGCGACCGGGATCGACTGGCCGGTGATCGAACCGCTGCCGGGCCGCACCAGCCAGACCACCGCGCTGGCGACCTCGGCGGGATCGATCAGGCGCCCCTGGGGGTTGCTTTGCGCCAGTTGCGCCCGCGCCGCTTCAGCATCCATGCCGGTTTTCTCGACGATGTTGGCGATGGTGTCGGCAGTCATGTCGGTCTCGACATAACCGGGGCAGACCGCGTTCACCGTGACACCGGTCCTGGCCGTCTCCAGCGCAAGGGATCGCGTCAGTCCGACCACGCCATGCTTCGAAGCGACATAAGCGGATACATACCGATAGCCCACCAGGCCGGCCGTGGAGGCAATGTTGACGATGCGTCCGTAGCCCGCCTCCGTCATGCCGGGCAGCACCTGCCGGATGCACAGAAACGTGCTCAGCAGGTTGATCTCCACCATGCGCATGAAGAATTCCGTCGTCGTGCGCTTGAAAGGCGCGCTGTCGCCGCGGCCGGCGTTGTTGACCAGGATCGAGATCGGTCCGCGCTCGGCGACGGCCTGCGCGAACGCAGCCTCGACGGCGCCTCGTCGGTCACGTCGGCGGCGACCGTTCCGGGGGTAATACCGAGGCGCCCGGCGAGCTCCGCCTGTTTGGCCTCCAGCGTGGCCGCCGTCCGTCCCAGCACCGTGAGAGAGGCGCCATGGGCCGCCAGGCCGTCGGCGATCGCCGCGCCGATGCCCCGGCCGCCACCGGTGACCAGCGCGTGCTGTCCCTTGAGCAGATCGGAATGGAGAGCGGTCATCGCGGCGGCGCTGGTTGACTGTGGCGGAATCGGCAAGGAAGCAGGGGCGACCGGGCGAAGCGGCTGAAACAGGGGACTGGACAGCCGAAAATTAGTTTAGATATAAAATATTCAGACCTAAAATTTCTGTCTACCCCTTTAGTTATTGGCCCTTTGTTTCCGGAGCAACCGATATGCAGATCCTGCAGCCTGCTGGCTGGCCGCGCGCCAAAGGCTATTCCAACGGCGTTGCCGCGAAGGGAACCATGGTGTTCGTCGCCGGCGAAATCGGCTGGGACCCGGTCACGGAAAGGGTCGTTTCCGACGATTTCACGGCCCAGTTCCGCCAGGCGCTGGTCAATTCGGTCGCTATCCTGAAGGAGGCGAATGCCGAACCGGAACACATCGTCCGGATGACCTGGTTCATCACCGACAAAAAGGCCTATCTGGACGATGCCCGCGCCGTCGGCCAGGCCTGGCGCGACATTATCGGCCGCCACTATCCGGCGATGGCCGTGATCGAGGTCAAGGGCCTGATGGAGCCGGGCGCAATGGTGGAAATCGAAACCACGGCGGTTATCCCCGACTAAACCCCGACTGAACCCCGACCGAGCTCCGGCCGGCCCGGACCTCGAACCGTCCCGGCGCCCCGATCCCGGCGTCATCGCTGTCCGGCGATAACGCCGTTCCGCATTGAACGGCCCGGCCGCGTACGCCAGAATATCGATCAGAACGTCGAACTGCGGCTCGGTCCCGAGGCACGGGCTTCAGAGCTGCGCCATGAACGGAGAAAGGCCGGAGGCGGACCGATGCGGGACATCATCCGGGCGGTGCTGGCCGCAAACAGCGAGTTCTATCGCGCTTTCTGCGAGCGGGATATCGGCGCACTGGAGGATTTGCTCGCGGTGCGCTCGCCGGTCGCCTGCATCCATCCGGGCTGGGATATCCTGACGGACCGGGAGGAAGTGTTGAACAGCTGGCGGCAGATTCTCACCCACCAGCAGGATGTCGCCATCGAGTGCCGGGACGCCACCCCCTACGTTTTCGACGATGTTGCCATCGTGCTGTGCCACGAGCATCTCGGCGGCCATGTATTGGCGGTGACCAACATGTTCCGGCACGAAGACGGCGAGTGGCGGATGATCCATCACCAGGCGAGCCCCATGGCGGTTTCCATGGAAGAAGCCGAAGAGCAGGAAATCGCCCCCTCGTCTCGGCGGCTGCATTGACGGACCCGTTTGTCCAAATTGGACAGAAGGATCAGTCTATTTACCTCATGACAGATTTTGGACAGTTCGGTATAGTTTGAAGAACCTGGCCGGCGCAGCCCGGTCGCCGGCTGCGGAGATTGTCGCCGGTTTTGCCGTGTAACCGAAGGGATGCGCCGACAATGAGGTCCAAGAAAAAGAAAGAACAGTTGGTCGATACCGCTCTCCGCCTGTTCTGCCGCCACGGCTTTCGCGCCATCGGCGTCGATACGATCCTGGCGGAAGCAGGCGTCGCCAAGATGACGCTGTACAACAATTTCGGCTCCAAGGAGGCGCTGATCCTCGCCGCCCTGAAGAAGCGGGACGAAGAGCATATCGCCTGGCTGGCCGCCGAAACCGAAGCGCGGGCGGCGGCGCCGGAAGATCGATTGCTCACCCTGTTCGAAGCGCTGGACGCCTGGTTCGCAGGCGGCGATTTCCACGGCTGCCCGTTCCTGAGCGTCGGACGAGTTCGACAATCAAGACGATCCGATCCATCGTGCGGCGCTGGAGCACAAGGGACACCTGCTCGGCCTGATCCGCGAATATGCCGGCGCCGCCGGCGCGCCTGATCCGGGGCGGCTGGCGGGGGAGATTTATCTGCTGGTCGAAGGCGCCACCGTCGTCGCCCAGTTGACCGACGACCGCTCCACCGCCGCCCGGGCGCGCCAGGCGGCCGAAGCGCTTCTTGCCGCCGGCTGACGCCGGCTACCGGCTGCTGTCGGCCGCCGTCCGATCGCCAGGTGGATCCCCCCTCGACTCACGGGTACGCGGCCGCGGCCGCCGGTTGCGCAGCAATTGCCGCCGCCGGTCTTGGGTTTACACTGCTGCTGCCGGCCGGCGAAACGGCGGCGCAGACGGCGCCCGCGGCACGGCTCGAGGCCGGGCCGCACATGGCCTGCGTCGGCACGCGGGGATACGGCGTCGCCTGCCTCAAGGGCGGGGCCTGGGTGCGCTGGACCCGCCATGGCGGCGAGCTGGCGTCCGACTTCGTCTATGCCATTGCGTCGTGCCGCGGCCGGATCCTGGTTTCCGCCGGCCGATGGCTCCATGAGTTGAACGGCGCGGGCCATGGCGCGATGCACCGGATTCCCGGCGGTCCCGCCAGGCGCATCGCCTGCGATCCCACGGGCGGGTACTGGACTACCGCCAACCTAACGCTGGCGAAATGGACCGGCCGGGCCTGGCGCAGGTACGACATCGACACGGTGTTGAAGGCCGCCCGGGCGGGATGGATCGACGATCTGACGGTCGATCGCAACGGCAACCTCTGGGTCGTGGCCGGGGGCCGGATCGCGGCCCGGTTCGACGGTAACCGCTGGATGCAGTTCACCGCAAGATCCGGCCTGCCGGCACGATGGCGCCTTAGCGGAGTCCATGCCGGGCGCGGCGGACGCCTGTGGCTGGCGCACGATCTCGGCCTGGCTCTGAGAAAGAGCAATGGCTGGGAAAACGTCGCCGGTCCCGGCAGCGCCCGTGTCTTTGCCGATGCGCCGGACGGCGCCCTGTGGCTGGGATACCTCGACCGGGTCACCCGTTTCCAG
>JGIcombinedJ30088_10006002_pt1 | contig 10297 bp, 7 predicted proteins | sample PinacodermPK_FD_30088 | JGI IMG/M metagenome (IMG submission 30088) | reverse complement strand
TCATTGTTGTATTTTGGGCGGTCGGGCCTTCGGCCCTCCCTTGTGCAGGGGCTGCGCCCCCGCAACGCCCCCCTCCAAAACCATCCCTCACCGACCATGTGTCTTCATCGCAACGTGTCGACTGGCGAGCATGGCCGCGGCTGCACACCAGTTGCGTCACCAAGAGCCCGAATGGTTCCAAGGATAACTGGCTGGTTAGCGACTGTGGCTTAGTAGCTACGATTCAGATGGCTCGCACTCTCGCCGGTCCGCGACCTGGCGTTACCCTGCAAATGTGGCAAGGCGCGAGACAGCGCTTGAGGCTCCCGATTCCAGCAAGCCCCCGTCGCTTGTGGCGACGATAAAACGGAAGCCTTGGCTGGCTCTGTGCAGCGCGTCATCCACACTGCGCCCTGCAATGCCTGGAATCTTGCCCGTGTTTTTGCACGCCTCCAGGATCGCTTCAAGCGCCCGTGCATGCTCCTCCCGGTCGTCCATCTCCGACGGATGAAATCCCAGTGAAAGCGACAGGTCGCTCGGCCCTGTCCAGCAGCCGTCTATGCCCGGCGTACTAAGAATCGCCTCTGCGTTTCTTACCGCTTCAGCGCTTTCCAACTGCACGGCCACGAACAACTCCTCGTTTATCCTCTCGGCATAGTCGGCGCCATACAACTTGGCGCGTCCCCAACCCCACGAGCGCTGACCCTCGGGCGGTAGCAGGCAGGACTCGGCCGCGGAGCGAGCCTGCTCCGGTGTATCGACCATGGGAACTATCATCCCCATCACACCTTCGTCCAGCAATCGACCGATGAATGTGTAGTCGTTGCGGGCCACGCGCGCCATAGGAATTGCGGAACTCCCAAAGATGGCCACCAGCGCCGCGATCGCACTGTCTTCTCCCCACGAGCCATGCTGCCGATCAATCATCACAAAGTCGATCCCGCTCCTGCTGATGAGTTCAGCATTGAGCGGCGACCCCATCCCCAGCGCGAATCCGAAGGCGGGCTGGCCGGATTGCATTTTCTGTTTGGCACTGTTTGAAATCATATTGTTCCCCCTGGACTAACAATTTTGGAGCCGCGCAGGTACGCGTCAATCGGCAAAAACAACAGTGAACATGGAGTGTCTTGACACCGCAGAGAAGCTAAGGCAATTGCAAGGAATGAGGACTGACCTCCTATCCCGATAGTATCTGCAGATGCACTCTATGTCAAAAGAGTCCCCTACCTACACATTTCTTATTGGCCCCCATTTCTCGAATGACGGAGCGCTTGAATCGATTTCGTCAGAGCCAAAGAGCAAGGACCAGGCATGTACTGCCTCATCATGACCACTGTGGACTTAATATCGCCGTAGTATGATACAATGGCTCGGACCGGCATGCCCCAACTAAAACAGAACGACTCCAGTAGAGATCCTGACCGCAAGCTACTGCGATTCCTGCAACTGCCATGTCCCAGCCTGAGCAAAATAAAAGTTCCGAATCACCGTCCACTAGTCCCCTAAACTACGGTCCGTCACCCACTGCTCTGGTACTTGCAGTCTCAGGATCGGTCGCTTTCGCAATTATGGGCGATTCGCTTCTGTACGCCATCCTCCCGCTAGCTGCTGGCAGTCTCGGGCTTTCTCCCAGACATGTCGGGATGCTGCTCAGCGCCAACCGGCTCATCCGCCTCTTCTCAAATACCTGGTTCAGCGCGCTGTTCGCTCGCTTTGGACCATATCGCGCCTTCCTCTATTCGACGATTCTGGGCGTCCTGACAACATCTGCCTATGGGCTGGGCTGGGGATTCACAGTCTTTCTAATCGCACGAATGGGGTGGGGAATCAGCTGGTCCGGCCTGCGGCAGGGCACCTTTCAATCGATCTGGACCGGCAGCGATACAGACGCGGGTCGACTCATGGGGATGATGTGGGGTGTCGTTCGCGGGGGAAGCGCGGTCAGCGCAGTTCTGGGCGGCTTCCTCTTCGATCACTACGGCTATCATGTAACCATATGGTCAATTGTAGGACTGTCGGCGCTTGCCATCCCTATAGCACTCGGCCTATCCTGGCCTGCCAGCGCGTCTCCAGATTCCAAGGACCAACGCTCAGATCCCTCGACAGATAGTCATGCCGCCGGTCCGGAGGCCGCGGAGGAGCCGCCGACAAAGGGTCCGAAAGTTCTTCAAGGTTGGAAGGGTGCACTAACCGACCCGTTGCAGCGTTCAGTTCTGCTGGTCGGTTTCTTCAAACTGCTCCTCAACTCAAGCCTGGTTGCCACCGCGTCAGTTTTCCTTGCCGAAAATTTCGGGAGTGGATCTGGCGAATTGCCATTGGGCCTGGAGGTAGGTGCGATGGCCGGCATCGTGCTTGGAACCCGCTGGTTCTCCGACCTCTTTCTCGGCGCGGTTATGGGCGCGCTGTCAGATTGGATCGGGCGCATACGGTTGACTATTGTGCTGGTGGCTCTGCTTTGCCTTGGGCTTACGGCGATGCTCGCGATTCCGAACAGCCTGTCGATAGTGGCTCTGCTAGCTGTGCTTATTATCAGCACCGGCGTCAATGTTATTCTCGACACCTACGCCAACCAGGCAGCTCTGGTAACGCCTCAGCCCCAACTGTTCGTAGGTGCTTACGCCACCGCATCGGACCTCGGTTCTGCCGTTGGTCCGTTGTTTGCATTCTCGCTCGTTTCAGCGGTGGGATTTGCTCCAGTTTACGGCGTAGCGGCACTGCTTGTAGTTGTCACCGTGTCCAATCTGGTCGCGCTCGACCTCCGCCTTGCCCGCCAGAAGCCTGTCGAAGAGAGCGCAATGAGCCGGGCTTGACCGGCTTCGAGTCTGAATCCTATGGAATTCATTGGCCGCGAAATCACTGTAACCTTGCCGGACGGCTTTTCGCTCGAAAAAAAGCCGCCCGCGCCGGATTCCTTCAAATGGCGGGGCAAGTCGCATAGAGTGACAGAGATGCTGGCCAACTGGCATCGCTACGGCAAGCCGGAGATTCGAACCCAAGGCGGACGTCCTCCCTACTCTGTGCGCAGCGGTAGTACCCAGGGCTCTTGGGGTCAGGGAAGGGCCTACTTTCGCGTCCGTACGGAGGAAGGCCGGCTCTTCGATATCTACTATGACCGCGCACCCAAGGGACAACGTCGCGCCGGCGCCTGGTTCCTGTGGCGGGAACTCTCCGCCGCGGAAGAACATGTCGGCCTGGACGAAGGCCATTGAAGTGCGAACTTCCTACCACTATTCACTCAAGTTTAGGACGACCGGAAGATAAACCCTGTAACCAATTATCGTACTACCCTCTTGCCCTCCTGATCCACCCGTTTCACTTGGCGCCGGCACGTCGGCCGGCCGCGGCCTGGCCGCAGGTCCGCTGCTCTGCAGGTTCTGCGCAGGTACATCGCTAAGCGTAATCAAATCGATAAGCGCGCTCGTGCGCCGGTTCGGGGACGTTTCATAAACATTGAGAATCAACGTAATCTCCTTCCCCGCATACTGTCCCAAGTCAAACGAGCGATACTGCCAACCACTGCTCTGCCGCTGGACCAACATATAATTGGCCGGCTGGCCATCCTCCACCGCAATCACTTCGAACGAATCCGTNCCNGTNANTGGTTCCGAAGTCTCCACCCTGTAGGCAAAGGCCAGGTAAGGCCGGCCCGTCGGCACCGTAAGACGCTGAGAAACCGTACTATTGCCTCCTTCGCTTCCCTCTGTTCCCGGAACACCTGCATTGGGCACGAAGCCGCTGGCTAGCCGCAACGCGTGGTCTGATGTGCCAGCCTGCGCTTCGATCGCCGAGGTTGAGCTCCCGGACTTAGTCCAGCCGCTGAAATCGCTCTCAAAGTCCCCATTCGTCACCGCATTCGTGCCCGGCGAGTAGAGCAAAGCCAGGCTCTCAGTCGATCCGAAATCCCGCCTGCGGATCAGCAGCTGACTGTTCACCGAAATGTTCCAGCTTCCGATCGGCACGGTCGTCGTGAACTGGCCGCTGGCGTCGGTGGTTGTCGTGGTATCGCCGATCTGCACTGTTACCCCTACCGCGTTCTCCCCCGCCGGATTTATCACTCTGCCGGTAACCGCGCTGTTGGTAAGTACCGTTGTTTCAGCCAGTGCTGTGTCCGTCTCCAGCTTGTACCCCAGCAAATCCTCAGCCTCAATTCTGAAGCTATAGCGCGTCCCAACCTCTCCGTTGTAAACTGCCGCGCCGTACGCCTCCGCGTCTGCCTGCCACGACTGCCATTCTCCATCCCCCACTTTGACATAGACAGTTGTCGAAATCACACCGGAGCCCCAGTCTCTCACCAACCAGTTCACTGTGAAGTTTGCCGAGGAGTAGGCGGGCAGGTTCAATATCGAGGCAGTGGGAGCCAAAGTGTCCTCTTCAATCAACAAGACCGGCTCGCCAAAAATACCCATTCCGTAGCCGCCCTGGCCGTCAGGCCAATTAGCATTGGTGGCGCCGGCCAGTCCGACCTCGTAGTAGCCGTTCGTCGGCGTCAGCTCCGTTTCGGTACCGTCCATCTTGATGAGACGGGCTTTCGTCCCAGTCGCTGGGATGCTACCCGTCTGAGCTTGCGACGTGAGTGCCCAAGCCAGCAACCGGCGCTCCTTCGTCTCGGGGTGATAAAAAGCAACCCGCCGCACGCGAAAACGCTCGATGTCTGCCCACGAGACATCCGTACCTGTCAGGTGCTGATTTGCCAACTTGAAGGCCGAATAGGCCAGCCTGGTCTCGGCGTTGGACGGGGAGCAGAAGCTTGAGCTTTCGTTCTTGGCNAGCCCAAAACCGTCGGGCGAATTGACAGCAACCACGTTCCCGCAGTCATCATGCAGCATAAAGTGGAAAATCGGCCCACCGCCTGCCAGCCTCGTATACGCGATATTCTGCCAGACATATGAAGCCTGCTCTGTCGCCGAAGCCCGCCACGGGCTGGGGCAGTTCGGCCCGGGGAAATCGTTGCAGACCGGCACACCGCTCTCAGTTATCCAAATCGGCTTGTCCGACCAACCGCGGTCATCTAATGCGCCGCGTACTTTGCTGGTGTACTGATAACCTACGTACGAAAGGGAATAGTGATGTGAGCCGGCCGCGTCAAAGAAGCCGTCATATTTTTCGCTCAGCGCATCAGTATGCAAGGCGTCCAACATATCAAAGAGCCACTGCCCGTTGGCAAAGTGGGCCAGGCCGCCAAATACGACATAGGCCTCGGGGTCGACCCATTTAATGACGATGTATGCCACCTTCAAAAGGCGGGCAAACTCCTGGGGCGTGCCGGACCAGAAGTGACACAGGTCCGGTTCATTCCAGATTTCCCAATGGCGAACGTTTGTGCCTGCGTCCCCGCCAGGCATATAGCGGGCAACCGCAGCCCCCACAAACCGCGCCCACGGGTTGGTTGGGCTGATGCGCGTTCCATCCGAAGGTTCATCGCTGCCATTGGCAAAAATCGGGTTCCAAAGGTTAAATGGGGCCGGCGGCCCTTCGCTGCGTAAGCAGCTACCCGACTGGGCACGCGAGTCAGGCTGGCCCGTATTCTCCCCTCCTTCTCCCGCCGATTCGACCGACTGTTCACCAAAAAGGGTGGGTCCTTCGATTACAATACACTCGCCCCCGGCCTCCTGCGGGCTACAGCCTTCCGAACGCGGGGCCTGGTTGGCAGGCGCCTCCGTAAACGACCCTCCCAGCGACACCCCCACGGCCCGGCCTCCGAGACGGTACTGGCGCGGCGTACCCAGAAGGATGGCCAGCGTGTCCATTCCCAGGCTCTCATTAGCCTTTAAAGCGGTATCCTGGCTCGTCCACGTATACGTGCCTATACTCTTTTCGACCTGCTCCCAGTAGATNGGAAATCGATCAGTCGTTACACCCGTGTCCAGCCCGCGCTGGATGCGCCCCGTACCGCTGTGCGACTCCGCAGAATTCACGAAGGCCAACCCAAACTCGGAGATCGAAGGCGTCTTAGTATAGGGAACTGTCTCAGTTACAGTTACAGTTTCAGTTGTCGAATCCTGTTGAAGGTCCAAAGACTGCGTTCGGCTCCAAGTCGGCGCATCCTGTCGGACCATGACGTTGCCAGTTCCGCCGCTTGTGGCCTCCGTCTCTTGTCGCGCGTCATGTGCGAATACAGGTACAATTGCGCCGCTGCCGTAGAGCAGCACTGAAAGTAGGCCAACGGCAACTGCGACAACTGAAGCCATCCTGCGAAGGGCGATCCATGGCCTGCGAGGATTCAATGCACGTTGCTCGTCATCCACTCCAATGCCTCTCCGCTGTGCCATCGGAACAGAGCGCTGCCCTCGCCGCACCCATATTGCAGACATACTAGCCACCAATGGAGCCAGCAGATTTCCTACATGCAAATAAAAGCGTTTCATGAAGCTTGCAATCCAGAATTGTGGTTCTACGCGCGGCGTAACGACCGGCGAAAGACATTGTAGAGACAGGCTGAAGAACTACCTCGTCTCCTAAGTCTACCACAGTCACCACATGGCCGTCATCGGATGTCGAAAAGTGGGGAAGTGCTACAGACCCCGCCGCGAGGGCGCGAGCCGCAACCTCGTGTATATGGGGCAGCTTGGTGGTCGCGAGTGAAGAAATACAGGCGAAGGACTATGTCTTGGCCGAACAAATCCAAAGCGGCCACTGTGTGGAGACAGCAAGAACCGCTCAAGGCCTTGGCCCCTATAATATAAAGGGCAGTCTGGCCGTGAAGTTGACACTGGTCGCCTACTCAATCAGAGACTTCGCTGACCGATACGGCGCGCTTCTCTCGAAACGACAATCCCGCCGCCAGGGCCAGAACGACCGGTGCCCGCCCATCATTGCCCGTCACCTCGACCTCTGTGTCGTCACGGATAGCCTGAATAAACGAGCGCAATTCATCGGCGTAAGCTACCTGATAGCGTTCGAGGAAGAAGTAAAGAGGCTTGGGATGTATCACGCCCATTTCAGTCTGCCTGATGACCCGGTCCGGAGTGTTATTTTCGCACGAAACCGACCCAAGCGAGCCGAGAACCTCTACTCGTTGGTCCCCGCCGTAGACCGCCTGGCGCGAGTTTGTAATCACCCCAAGTGCTCCGCAACGATAACGCACTGTAACCACGGCAGTGTCGATATCCCCGGCTTCGCCGATAGCCGGATCAACCCGAACCGCGCCGGTGGCTGACACCTCCTCCACCTCGTCATCAAGCAGGAAGCGCGTCATATCGAAGTCGTGAATCATCATATCCAGAAAGAGCCCGCCCGATCCCTTTACGTAGCTCAACGGCGGAGCTTCCGGGTCGCGGCTTGTAATCTGCACGAGGTAAGGCGAGCCAATTTCGCCCCTGCGGACCGCATCTCGAATGCCGCGGAAGTTGGGGTCAAAGCGGCGGTTAAAGCCGATCTGTAACTTGGTCCCACTCTCTTTGACCGCCGCCAGCGCCGCGTCCACCGCGGGCAGGTCGAGCGCTATCGGCTTCTCGCAAAACGCGTGTTTGCCCGCCCGTGCCGCCCTGATGATGTATTCGGAATGTGTCTCCGTTGAAGAGCAGATGGCGACTGCGTCAATTTCCCTACTGCTGAAGATTTCCTCTGGATCCCCGCTGGCGTGCGCGATCCCGAAGCGTTGCGCCGTCTGCTTAGCGGCATCGTGGATGACATCAACAATGGCGACCACCTTCGCCTCTTGGACATGTCGAGTCAGGTTTTCCGCATGTACCTGCCCAATCCGCCCCGCGCCAATGATCGCGAATCTGACCTTCTGGTCCACCGCCGCCTCCTCTAGCTGATGTCCTTCAGCCTGACCCAGCGCCCCTCGCGTGCACTCAGGTCGGCCGCATCGATGATCCGCTGTACGACAGCCCCGTCCTCTAGACTGGGACTGAAAGGTTGTCCATCTGCAATCGCATTGATCCAGCCGCGGGTCATATGGTCCTCCACGCGAAAGACGTCGCGATACGTGTTATGCACAGTATCACGCCGCGCCGCGCCCCAGACTCGCTCCGGAATCTCGAGCGGCCGCGTTGGCCCTTCGCCGCGCCGAGTACCTTCGACATCCTGCCGACTGTCCCAATCGATCACACTGCGCAGCGTACCTCCCTCCCCGTGCAGGTCGAACTCATGCCGCTGGCCGAAGTCGGTCTCCTCAGTGCAGACAGCCGAAGCCTGCACTAGTCCCTGCGCCCCGTTGGCAAAGCGCAACAACGTATAGGCCGCGTCTTCGGTGCGCTCATAAGGCTTACCCTCCGGTGTGACAGTCGGCCGATCGACGAACTCTCCCCCAAGGCAGAACACCTCGGTAACCTCGCCAAACCACCAGTATGCTAAATAGAAGAAGTGCGATGCGATATTGCCCAGAACGCCTGTTGCCGAGAACGCCCGGTCATGCCTCCATCCGTAACCTGGCTCGCGCGCGTAACCGGTATAGTAGCGCAGATTGAGATGATAAGGTCTGCCGATATACCCGTCGTTGACCAACTCCTTGATATAACGGTTCGTTGGCATAAACCTGTAAGTAAATGGCGTACAGTGTATTAGATTCTTCTCAACGGCCAGCGCCGCCATCTCGGCCGCATGACCGTAGCTCAACGCCAGCGGCTTCTCACACAGAACGTGCAGTCCCGCGTTCAACGCCTGCATGGTGATAGGGTAATGGGTCTCGTGACCGGAAGCCACCACCAGCGCATCGATCTCGCCGCTGTTTATCATCGAATCTACGTCGGTGTAAACCTGTGGGATATCCCAGCGAGTGGCAAATGTATCCGCTCGCTCCCTGTTGCGGCCGCAAACGGCGACAACATCGGCCCGCGGATGGGCGTCCAACGCAGGTAGATACATCGCGTCCGCCCACCAGCTTGTGCTGACGACTCCCACACGTACATGCTCAGACATCTCTGTTCGCTCCGTCTTGAGTTTGCGTCTGCCCCTTGAGCGGGCGCTAGCTAGAGAACGCCTTCGAGGGTCAACGGCCGCACATCCTCCCACGCGCCGCTCTCCCACGAACGGGTCATCGCTTCCTGCACCTCGGCCAGCCGCAGGGCATCGGCAAAACTGGGCGCACGTTGCTCGCCTTCCGCTATGGACATCAGGAAATTATGCGCTTCAAGCACTTTCAAGTCCTCATAACCCAATCCGATTCCATCGCCCGGGTTGAAACGCTCGTGCGCAGGGTAGGCGGGACCGCCAAGCAGAGTGGTGTAGCCGTCGTGCATCCCGTCGGCGCCCGGCAGATACAGCTCCAACTCGTTCATGCGCTCAAAGTTCCATTTGGCCGCCCCGGCTGTGCCGTTGACCTCAAAAGACATTTCGCACTTCGGCCCAAAAATCGCGCGGCAGGTCTCGAAACTGCCCTGTACCCCGTTCTCAAACTCGACCAGCGTGCCCACATAGTCCTCGTTTTCCACTTCTCCGGTCGGGTCGCCCTCTTTGCCTACCGAAAAATGGGTGCCCTGTCCGGGTACCGGTAGAGGTCTTTCTCCGATGAAGACATGCCGACTGCTGACCAGCCTCTTGATCGGGCCGGCGAGCATGTGGGCCATATCTACCGTGTGAGACATGATATCGCCCAGTACGCCCAGGCCGGCCTGCTCCCTCTTGAATCGCCAGGTCAACATGCCATATGGGTTGCTGCCGTACATGGCAAAGAACCGGCCCCGGTAGTGAGTCAGGCGTCCGATTTTCCCCTCGTCGATCAGATTCTTGCAGTGTTGCACCATCGGCGCCCAGCGGTAGTTGAATCCGACAAAACTCATGACCCCCGCCGCGCGTGCCATCCCTTCAATCGCCGCAGTTTCCTGCGGGCTGCGCCCGACCGGTTTTTCGCAAAAAACATGCTTGCCTGCCGAAGTTACCGCCTCCACCATCTCCTTATGCAGAAAGTTCGGCGCGGCAATGTTGACGACCTGCACGTCGGGGTGGGTAACAACCTCGTGCCAGTCGGTAGTCGACTCCGCGAAACCGAGCGAGCTTCTCGCCTCCTCCGCCCTGTGCGCTACATCATCGGCGCAGATAACCAGGCGCGCCCGCACGCCGCTATCGTGGAAACGGTCATTCACCAATCTATACGAGCGGCTATGGGCCGTCCCCATCCAGCCCATGCCGATTACACCAATACCGATCTCCTCAGCCATGTGCACCTCGCTTGCCTCACTTCCTTACATTTCGGGTAACTACTCACCCGCAACTGCGTCGCAACCGTCTCCCCTCGCCACTGACCACTTACAACTGCAGTTGTGCGGTCGGGCCTGCGGCCCTCCCTTGTGCAGGGGCTGCGCCCCCGCAACGCCCCCCTACAAAACCATCGCTCACCGACCTTGTGTGCGCATTCCAGCCGTGCGGCTCCAGCAAC
>JGIcombinedJ30088_10005996_pt1 | contig 10303 bp, 11 predicted proteins | sample PinacodermPK_FD_30088 | JGI IMG/M metagenome (IMG submission 30088) | reverse complement strand
GCTAGGGACTGTTCACACTATGGGGTAGACTAGGGGATTGGTTGCACCGGAGCCGGAGACGATCCCCATGGAAATCACGGAAGCCCAGTTTCACGAGCACATCGAGCCTCTGCTGCCGGTGCAGCGGGGCAACGTCCGGGTGCCCAACCTGCAAGTCCTGAATGCCATCCTCTATGTGGCCGAGAACGGGTGCAAGTGGCGTGCCCTGCCCGAGCACTTCGGTCCCTGGCACACGATCTACATGCGCATGAACCGCTGGTCCAGGAAGGGTGTGCTGGATCGGGTATTCACCTGCTTGCAGGCGCAGGGGCTCGTGCGCATCCGGCTGGAAGTGGTGGGGTTGGACAGCACCATTGTGCCGGTGCACCCGGACGGCACGGGGGCGCCCAAAAAAACGGCCCCCAGGCCATCGGCCGCTCGCGCGGCGGCTGGACCACCAAACTTCATCTGGTTGCCGCGGATGAGCGGACTGCGGTAGTCGGCGCCCTGTCGCCGGGCCAGGCCGGGGATGCGCCCCACGGTCGCCAGCTCCTGGAGGCACTGGGTCCCTTGGCCGACCACGCGCGACTGCCGGACGACCTGGTGCTGGTCATGGACCGCGCCTACGAGGGCGACGAGACCCGGACGCTGGCGGAAAGGATGGGCTTCCGCGTGGTCGTGCCGCCGCGCGCCAACCGCCGGGAGCCCTGGGACTACGACCGCGAGCTGTACAAGCGGCGCAACGAGGTGGAGCGCCTGTTCCGGCGTCTCAAGGGGTTCCGGCGGGTCTACACCCGCTTTGACAAGCTGGACCGCATGTACTGGGGCTTCATTCTGTTCGCGCTCATCGTGGAAACCCTGCGCGTAGTGTGAACAGGCCCTAGTGGACATAACTGGTCTAAGTAGACAGTATTGGGTCTAGGCATCAGGCACTGCTGTCAAGGTCCGCACACACAGCATCGGGAGCTCCTTACTCTCTGTACTCTTAGCATTGGGGGGTGTCTGTCGAGGTTTCGCACAGAATGCTGATCGGGCACCTGAGAGACGAACCACCGAAAATCGCATGTTGTTGGAAAGGTTCTTGACGGTACTTCCAATTCCATTCAGTCGGTCAAGTGTAGCCGTAATGCTCCAATTGGCGTGTTCTCTCGGTGCAGCGACGAGTTTCAGCTTTCCAGCACTCCGATCCTACCAACAGGCGGCTGATGAACTACGGCCGGGCATCATTCCGCCCAGTGATGTCACCGGGGCATACGCTGCCGCCGATTTGTCTCCGGGCCATCGCTTGAAGTACCTCTCGCTGGACCTCGGCCTTGGTGTTCAATAGGAAATCGGCGAATGGTCAGCCAGCGGGGAATCGGGGGATAACCTCGTTCCGTGGAACTGGGCGTAGAGGTGAACTGAACTGTTATGTATCAGGTGTGGGACTCCCTGCCGGGATGCATGCCTATATCAATGTCCGGGTGTCGGTGGCATTGACCGCCTTGATTCTCTTCTCGTCGGAGTTGTCCATGGAAACCCGGCTCGCACAATGAACCACGACATCGGCTTGAGTACGGTGTCAAACGACTCGCTGTCCATCACATTTCCTTCCCGCACTTCGGTATGTTCGGTCAGGCCATTGGGAGATCGGCGGTCTGGGTTGACTACCCAAGGGCGGCAAACGCGGCCGCTCAGGGCCACCAGCTCTCCCCCCTTGCGGGAACCCTCTGGATGGGGGTGATGGTCGACTTGGCTCCAAACCTTCCTACCAAGCCGGCACCCAGCGCAAAAGCGGTGGGAAACAGGCTTGGTTGCACCCGGTAGATACCGCCCGTTTCGGCCCGCCGTAGGGCTGGTACCACAGGTACCGGCCATCCCCGCCAGCACCAATCGGCCGGGGGTTGGTTTGGCCGGTTCAAGCCCAGGGCGCGGCTGGCGCGGGGTTCGGGACTGAGGCGGGAGCCCTCAACTTCGTGCACCTGATGGCAGATGCTATGGCCTGAGGCCAGCGAACGGAACATGCCCACGCACAGACGATGCTGAGGACGGCCTTGAACCAATATCAACGAGATTGAAACAGTGCTCCAGTAGAAGTTGAAGTGGTCTTCCAGGTCCGCCCCTCCTATAATGAACTGCCACCGCAGTCGTCGTGTCAAGAACCCGGACGGCCGTCCCGGAGGGCGGCCGGACAGGTAGGAAGAACACATGAGTTCCCATGAATCCGGATCAGAAAGTCCAGTCACACCTTGGCCGGTGGAGCTTCTGAGATTGGATCCGGACAATCCGCGGCTGGCCGAAACCCTGCCCAACGCGACCCAGACTCAATTGCTGCGGGAGTTTTACCGGTCCTACGATCTGCATCCCTTGATGCTGTCCATGTCGCAGCACGGCTACTTCAGTGAGGAGCCGCTGATTGGCGTGGAGCGCACATGCCGCAAAACCCAGGACAAGATCGTAGTGGTAGTGGAGGGCAATCGTCGGCTGGCCTCCCTGCTGCTTCTGTTGGATGACAAGGCGCGCAAAGCCGTTGGTGCAGACCAGCACAACCTTCCGGAAATCGCCAATGAGGATGTTCTCGGTCGACTGGACCCTGTTCCCGTCAAGCTGTATCCCAAACGGGCTGACATTGTTCCCTATCTGGGAGTTCGCCATATCCGGGGCGTGAAGGACTGGGATCCCCTAGCCAAGGCGCGCTATGTCCGCTGGTTGATTGACCAAGGACAGGATATCGCAGAAATCGCTCGCTCCATCGGAGTTCAGAGAGGGACGGTGCGGCGATGGCTGCTCACCCTCCATGTGATGGAACAGGCCAATGAAGAGTCGGATATCCCATGGGATGAGGCCCCTGGCGGATTCAAGTTCTCCTGGCTCTATACCTCCTTAGGCTACGCTCGCGTACGGGACCATCTCCAACTGGAAGATCCGAAACGAGAGGCGCCACAACCCCATCCGGTCAAGCAGGAACAGGTGCCTCTCCTGCTTGACCACATGCGCGATCTGTATGGGCCGCCTCCCGGCAATTCCCAACAGGCCCAGGTAAAGGACTCCCGGGAACTACGCAAGCTGGCGGCGGTTTACGACAGTCCGGAGGCATTCGACGCCTTCCGGGGTGGGGCAACTCTGGAAGAGGCCTATTCCCGTAGTGCAGGTGAGGCCGAGGAGTTGTTGGACTACCTGCGACAGGCCAACCTCAATCTGGAACGTGCTCTGGGCATTGCATACCGACACCGAGATCAGGCGGAATTGCTCAGGCTAGCCATCAGGGCGGCGGAAGCAGGGCTCGAACTGAAGAAAGTTCTGGGTGGATGAACCGGGCATGAAACTGTCGGCAGGGGAACGCAATCCGGTCAAGGCTGCGGACTGGCTGGAGGAACAGGTGATCTGCTCCTGGAACGGACAGGCGCACACGCGGGACATTGTTGGCGCCATGCTGGCCGAAGGCGACATGGTCGTCGCCGAAGACTGGGACGACCATGATTTTTCCGAGGAAGACGAAGACCGCTCGGGAGCCGGCATTCGCCTTGCCGACAATACGGATGTTGAAATCGAAAGACGCCGGGTCCTGTGCGGTGATGCCTATCCATTTGCTTTCGAGCAGGGTCTTCTGCAATGGAAAGATCCGGGGAAGTGGGCTGATCCGTATCTCGTCTGTCTGCTCGCCGCCGACCGCGATATCAGTCGATCGGGAGACGATACCGGAAAGGTTTTCGAGCATTTGACCACACTGGCCGTTGAGGGGTTCCTGGGAGGCGGCGCAGTGCGTTTCGGAGCTCCGCGCGACACGATGGCCGGGCCGATCAACGATGCCCTGAAGGAACTTGCGCAATGGACGTCAAGCCGATTGATCAAGGGATGGCCCGTGAAAGCCACGGATCAGGATCTCGGCCTTGATGTCGTGGGCTGGAAGGATTTCTCGGATCCGCACAACAACCGCCTGCAGTTGTACGTGCAGTGCGCTACCGGGGAAGGTTGGGACCGGAAAAAAGGTGATCTCAATCTTCAGACATGGAGCGGTCTTCTCCAGTGGGGATTGCCGCCGATCCCGGTTCTTGCCATCCCATACGTGGCGGAGGGGGATGGTCTATGGAGCCGGAATTTGGCCGGCACTCTGATGCTTGACCGCATCCGGCTCACCTCTGCTCTCTCCGGACAGGCCCTGTCTGCCGGACCCGTTCCTTGGTCCGAATGGGTCCGGGACAAAGTGGCCCTGGTCGCTGCTGAAAGCTAACTCCGCATGTGGCTCAGTTGGTTTGCACCTTGTTCGGGGATCCAGACTTGCCCTGCTGATCCGGACGGCAGTTCTTCCAACAATCCCCGACCCGTCACAATCCCCGACACGATGGCCTGCATCAGGAGCGGTGGCACGGCATTCCCAATTTGCGTGAACTTGGACGCGACCGAACCGCTGGGTTCGAACTCATCCGGGAAGGTTTGCAGACATGCTGCCTCGCGCCAGGACAGGCGGCGCGGAAACTGGAATTTGGGCCGCTCTGCCACATCCAGATGGTCGTATTCGTTCGTGAATTCCCAAGTTTGCTTCCATCCGTTTTTCAGGTCGGATGACACCATGTGCATCGTGGGCGAAGCCGGGTGCAGAGGCGTATGACGCCAGTTGCCCAGTATGGTGTAGGAGGGCTCGTTCCAGGGCCGCTTGCGGTTTCGCGACATGTACCACCACGAAAACGATTCAGTTCCCCTCGTGTAGTACTCCCCTTGAGGATCGGCAGGCAGGTGTGCAATCGCATCCCCATGTGATGTCCAAGGAGTTTGGTTCTCGGACTTGGGCCCGTGGGTGGGCTGGGGAAAGTGATAGTAGACTCCCTGATCCGAGCGGACGGCGACCAGGAACAGGCGCCGTCGCCGGGCCGGTACACCAAAATTCTCCGCTTGCAAAACTGCGTGGGTAATGACATATCCTTTGCCTGCGCCCCCAATCTCCGCCAAGTGGCTTTGCAAGAAGCGCCCTCCGTCCAGCCAAGCCAGCCCGGCTACGTTCTCCACCACGGCAAAACGGGCATCGGTCAATTCCAGGCAACGGGCAAACTCCTGGTACAGCAATGCTTTCTCATCACCCTCCGGAGTTCGATGTCCACCCATGCTGAAGCTCTGACAGGGATAGCATCCCAACAGTAGTTCACAGGAAGGCAGACTGGTCAAACTGCACACGTTGCCATGCCTGACATCACAATCGGGTGCAGCCAAAAGCTCCAGATGGGCTTTGTAAGTGAGCACTGCATTCCGGGAAATGTCCATGGCGAACACTACCTCGGCCCCCGCCTGTTTCGCGCCGAGATCGCTTCCGCCACAGCCACTGAACAGCGATACTGTCTTCATTCGAATTGCCTCTCTCTCGTGCACAGTATATCCGAATCCACCGATGCCGCGGTCAGGGGTAACGGTTCCGGGCACTGTTTCAATCTCGTTGATATTGGTTGCGGACCGTCATGGCATATTCTCCGTACCAGCGGGTGCCGTGCGTCGCTTCAGGCCCTGCTGCGGGCCATCAGGCACGCGAAGTTGAGGGCGCCGGTTTCGGTCTTCAGCTCCCGTGTCAGACGGGCCCGGGGCTTGAAGCGCGCCCGGAGGGCACCCGACCAACCCTCCAGCCGGTTGGTGGACGCGGGCACCTTGGGGTTGCCTTGGCTGCGCACCAGTTCGTGCCAGCGCTCCACGAGGTGCCACAGCCACTTGCGCACCTCCGGGTGCAGGCGCACGCGGTTCTGCATCACCGCCTCCCAGAGGGCCAGCAGGACGGGAGCGGCCTCCGGTGGCCGCTCCCGGGCCAGGCGTCGCAGGATGGGCAGCAGGACCCGGTCCCGGTGGGTCAGGTCGTCCTCGTCGAGACCCCGGATGTGTCGCCCCACGGTGCGCTGCCTAGGCACGGCGCACGGTTGCCGGTCCAGGCCCGCCGCCTCCAGGGCCGGTCCGTAGACCGGGTCGTCGTCGGTCGTCAGCCCCTGCACCCCGCGCGCGGCCAGGCCCGTGAACCAGCCGGCCCAGTCGAAGCCGGGGCCGCTCAGGCGCAGGTCCAGCCGTTCGCCCTTGGGGCCCAGGACCACGGCCACGGGGCGCTTGACGCCCCCGATGGGCAGCCAGGTCTCGTCCCCCGCGACCCACGGCGGCAGGTTCGCCTGCGGGTCGGGCATCAGGCCCGGGGCCACCGCCTGCACGTCCCGCCACAGGGTGGCGGCTCCCACCCCGCAGCCCAGCAGGGCCAGGAGGCGGGACAGGCCCCGGAAACTGACACAATGCACGTACAGGTCGGTCACCAGCTCCCGGAAGGTCTGTGGACGTTGCCGGGAGGTCACGTCGGGTGGCAGGGGCGAGGCGCTACCCTGGCAGGCCTTGCACTGCCAGCGCTGGATCCACAGCCGCCCCAGCACGACCCGATGGCGGGGGTAGGTACCGTTGCGGCGCCCGGCGCAGGCCCCGCAATGGGGGCAGGCGCCCGGGTCGTCGGGCAACGCCCGTTGGCGTTCGGGGTCGGCAGGGGCTGGGACTGAAGTCCACGACGGGGGGCCCTCTTTGGTTGTTCAAGCAAACCAATGATCAAGGGCCCCTCGTCCCTTGCCAGCCCGCAACCAATATCAACGAGATTGAAACAGTGCCACGGTTCCGCAACTGTGTTGAGGGTCAAGTTTCGCCAGCCGTGGGCACGCGGTTTGACTACCAGGGGATCTGGTCCCGGATCGCCACGTTGAGGATGAGAGGCGGCTTGCGCATGGCGGCGACGAGTGCCACCCTCTCGGGTTTGCCCCGCTGGCACAGACGAGTATGGAAGGCGCGGATGGTGGACACGGTGACCGTGTAGAGGATTTTGAAACAGTCCCGCGGCTATGTGAGCAAGCCGCGGCGGTGTCTTTACTGGTAGGCTATGGCAACAAGTTCAAGCTGGTCAGTTGGCTGGCCGGGGGAGTTATGTCCGAATGGGCTTTGCAGGATGCCAAAAACCGCTTCAGTGCCGTGGTGAACGCTGCCTTGGCCGGAAAACCCCAGACCGTCACCCGAAGGGGCACTCCTGCCGTCGTGGTGGTGGCGGTCGAGGACTACAAGCGGCTTTGCCAAGCGGAGAAGGACCGTGCGCCTACTTTCGTTGAGCATCTCCTGGCCTTTCCCCAAGGTGGCGAGGAGATTGAGCGCATGCCTCTTGAGGCCCGGCCACTGGACATCTGACCATGTTCCTGCTTGACGCGGATGTGGTTCCTCTCAGGCGCAGACCGAATCGCCATCCCAGCATCTTCCAGTGGCTGGAGTCCCAGCGGCAGGCCGACTTGCACCTCAGCGTCGTAACGCTGTCGGAACTGGCGCGCGGCATCGTCCATCAATGGCGACGCAATCCGGAATTTGCACGCGATCTCACCTTGTGGCTGGATTGGACGACCACGTGGTTTGATGCCCGCGTCATCCCTGTGTAGCCACCGTCGAGCATTGGGTCACTATTAACGTCGTTCTTCTCGTCTGCGGCCACCGCCATCGAGCATGGCCTCGCGGTAGTCGCCCGCAACGTCCGCCACTTCGAACCCACCGGGGCCAAGGCGCTGAATCCTTTCGACAACCTGGACCTGCCCTGACTGCGCGGGGTCGGGATGGACTGAACTTGAAGGACAATGACAGGATGAAGACAGCAGACTTGATACGGATCTTGCAGACCTATCCGCAGGACTTGCGCGTGGTCGTGGACGGCTATGAAGATGGATATGACGACTTGGACGAAGACCTCATACGTGTTCGCGAGATACGGCTGGACGTCGGCAAGAATTGGTGGGAAGGTCGACACAACGATGCCGACTGCACGCTCGCCACAGACGGCAGCGTCAGCAATGCCCTGGTCCTGCATCGCCCACTGAAGGATCAATGACAGCGCAACGAGTGGCTGCGGACGGGGTGCAATCCACTCCGTTCAGTGAGGCGGCCTTCTCAAACCCGTTCATCTCGTGCCGATGGAACAAGAATCAGCCTCAGGGCGATTGCATCTAAATTGGGTGGGCTGGCGGAATAGACGCAGGACTACAATGGACGATTCCGGATTCAGCCTGCGGAGAACCCCTCATGGACAGCCCGATGCCTTCGTCCCTGGTCGAGATTCTGGATGCCCTGGAGGATCCCCGGGTCGACCGGACCAAACTTGCATCCCCTGACGGACATCCTGGTGCTGTCCGTGCTGGCGGTCATTTGCGGCGCCGACAGCTTCGTGGCCATCGCCCTCTTCGGCCAGCTCAACGAGGCGTGGCTGCGCACCTTCCTGGCGCTGCCGCACGGGATCCCCTCGCACGACACGCTGGGGCGGGTCTTGGCACAGCTGGATGCGAGCGGGTTCGAGGAGGGCTTCCGGGACTGGGTGCAGGAGGCCTTCGAGCTGACCGCGGGCCAGGTCGTGCCCGTCGACGGCAAGAGCGTGCGCGGCTCCCATGACCGGGGGCGGGGCTTGGGGCCCCTGCATCTGGTGAGCGCCTGGGCCCAGGCCAACCGCTTGGTGCTGGCCCAGACGGCGGTGGACGACAAGTCCAACGAGATCACGGCCATTCCGGAACTGTTGCGCATGCTGTGCCTGAAGGGCTGCATTGTCACGCTGGATGCCATGGGCTGCCAGAAAGCGATTGCGCGCCAGATTCGGAAGCAGGGGGCCGACTACGTGCTGCGCGTGCGGGACAACCACAAGGGCCTTCACGCGCGCCTGAAGGACACGTTTGCCCTGGAACGGGCCGGACACTTTGCCGACTATGCCCACGACTACGCGGACACGGTCGGCAAGGACCACGGACGCATCGAAACCCGCCGCTGCTGGACGACCGGCGACCCCGCCCTGCTCGCCCATGTCGACCCCGACCGCGAGTGGTGCGACCTGGCCAGTCTGGTCTGGGTCGAGTCCGAACGGCGCTGCGGGGACCGGGTCACGACCGACATCCGCATCTTCCTTTCCAGCCTGCCGCCCAAGGCCCGGCTCCAACTGCAGGTAGTGCGCGGGCACTGGACCATCGAAAACGCCCACCACTGGGTCCTGGACGTGGCCTTCGGCGAGGACGACAGCCGCATCCGCACGGGGCATGCCGCCCACAACATGGCCATCCTCAAGCGCATCGCCCACAACCTCCTGCGGCAGGACCGCACCCTGAAGGTGGGCATCGCCAACAAGCGGCTGGCAGCGGGCTGGGACAAGGACTACCTGTGCCGGCTGATCGGCCTCGGCCCCAAACCAATTTAGATGCAATCGCCCTGGAATCAGCCTTGCGTTGACATGGCCGAAGGGCTGGCATCGCTGCGATCAAGGACGCTGGTCCTCTGTCGCACGAAGTCTGTCCACGACACTCGTGGGGGCGCGTTTTCCTGGAATTACGTCGATCGGTGTGGGGATCAACCACTCGGCTCCGGCCTTGGTCGCTCCTCGTAACCGGTCATCGCTGGCCAGTTTGCGTACCCGACGCTCCGAGATTCCCAAGCGAGCTGCCGCCTCGCGTACCGTGATGTTGGAAACGTCGTCAGCGGGAGCCTCGGACGCCAGTTCGAACTCGACTGATGCTGTTTCCTTGAGCGTGCTCATCTCGTGAATCAGAAACCCGATGACTTCGCCGTCGTCGTCCAGCCGCTTGAGGATGCGTTCGCCGTCGGTGGGCGTGAAATAAGGGGCATATATCGAATAGTTGACAGTCAAACTTTTGTGCTACAATTGCGGTTAAAGAGAGGATCCGACGGCAACCTGGGCCCGCAACCGGACACGGTGATGAGAACACCATGGCCAGCAACCCCAGACCATCGTGCGGACCCTGCGCGTGCGTCTGTATCCGGGCACCGCGGCCAACGGGCAGTACCTCGAACAACTGGCGGGTGCCTGCCGGTTCGCCTGGAACCACGTGCTGGCCGGGCACGAGCGCGACTACCGCATGTGGCGGGCGTTCGGAAAGCTGGGGCCAGGGCCCGGCCGTCCGACCTTCTTCACGCTGGGCACGCGGTTCACGCAGTTGCGGAACGCACCCGGCCACGAATGGCTGCAGGACTACAGCTACGCAATCGTCCGGTACGCCTGCAAGTACATGGGCGATGCCTACGCCGCGTTCTTCGACCCGGACCGTCCGGACCACGGACGTCCGCAGTACAAGGCCAAGCACTACACACAGCCCGCCTTCACGATCCCGTCCCGCGTGCGCATCGAGGACGGTCGCCTGTACATCCCGAAGAGGGGCTGGACGCGTCTCGGTCCCATCCACCGGTATGCCGACGGCCAGCCGCTGACCGTGCGCGTGCGGCAGGAGTCGGAGGGCAAGCAGCCGAAGTGGTACGCCTACATCGTGTTCGAGGTGCCGGTCGACCATCCGGACGTATGCCGGCCCGCGGAGTCCGGAGCGGT
>JGIcombinedJ30088_10005992_pt1 | contig 10311 bp, 9 predicted proteins | sample PinacodermPK_FD_30088 | JGI IMG/M metagenome (IMG submission 30088) | reverse complement strand
GTGAGATGCCGTCGTCGTGCTTCTTCGCCATACGTGTCTCCTATCGAATAGTTCATCGTATGGCTCATACACACAAAATTCCTTACAGCCTCGAGCGAATCGACATGCAGCACTGATGATGGTATTGCAATTCAACGCCATTGTCCTAACCGCAGACGATCCACCCCACGGCTCGTGAAATGAGAGTCCTTACTGCGGCCGCCAGTTCATGAGGCTTCCCATCGAAATACTTCAAGTCAACTTCGACGCCGCCCTTGGATGGCCGTGTGCCCCGACTCTCTAGCGTCTTGGTGAAATCATGAGCCGCCTTCTCGCCGAAGAACTCACTGATCGACCGACTCCGCGCCAAGAGGTCCGTCACGTTCCTGTCGGCCACCGGGTGTCCGCAAACGTGCGCCTGGTGCTGTTTCCACAACTCACCGCCCTCTTCCCAGGCGATCTCCGCCACGTCCAGCCAGCTCAGGTGATGAACTCGATCAAAATCATTCGAGAACCCGTTAAACGCCTCCACGGCCCGTGTCACTTCCGCCCCCCTTCATTCGCCGCCTCCGCACGGACATAGTTGAACGGTGTCAAGAACACCATTGCGACATTCTCTTCTCCGTACTCCTCGCACAATTTTCCGCGATAGTCCTCCAACCGTTTGTTCCGCACCGACTCGTCTGTCGTACTAACTTCGATGCCGACGACGTGTGCCGTCTCCGCGTCGCCGATCAAGATATTGATTCTTTGCGATCCGCCCAAACTGTTTTCGGTTTCCACCCAGGCATCGCGTGGCCGAACCCAACCCTTTAGCGCACACCGATCCAAAATACCTGTGAACAGCGATTTGTCGCCGTTTAGGTTCATACGAATTGCAACCCCCAGGAATTCCGAATGAGGGACCTCGGCCAACTGTCCCATGTTCTGATTTTCAAACGCGTTTCGCTTGCTGTCTTCACTACCGTTTTCTCCCACGACAAATTTTCCTATCCCTGACGTCCTGAATCCGATACTAAGGGCAACTCCACCGTACTTGCCTACGAAATCCACGCGCCATCTTGGCACACCGCACCAATGCATCGACGCTCAGAGGCCACGCGCGCATGTCTGCGGGACAACCCGGCGTCTTAAGTGACGCCCCCAAGAGTCGGGTAGGCTTGCCTGTTCGCAAATCCGGTGAGCACCGGAAGCGGCATGTCTGGCCGTGAACATCACCGATCGCCATTGACACTAGCGTCGCCAATTTAATCAGGAACGCCNGCATAGTTCACTTGGCTACTCCACGCTGGCGGAATACGCGACTCGAGCAGCCTGATATGAATTTTTTTCCTCAGCTCAATTGGACCAGTTTCAGGAGATAATCATGGTAGGCGTCGCCTTGAGGATTCCGGTGCTCTAGGCACTGTTCGGCACGACTACAATTTGGGTCGATCGGCAGGTGAAAATTAAGTGAGTACAGTCCATCGTTAGCAAGGAAGAAAAACATTTGAGCAAAATACTCACCCTACGGCGGTGTTGGGTTGACTTTCAACACGATGCGCTGCTGGATACGTCGTCGGAGTAGTGTGAGTTGAAGGAAATAAGCGGCTAGCGATACGCCCTTGCCGTCAAGTTGGTTCTGCCCGGCAGGCTACGGAAACGTCCGTTGATCCGATTGAAGCAATGTCCGCAAAAAACGCACTCGATGCGTGGTTGTGTTAGTGAACGATCGCCTTTCGCCATTTCAACGAAGCCGCGTAATGAGTCGAATTCGTGGCAAGAACACGGCACCGGAGATGCTGGTTCGGGGGATGGTTCGTGGAATGGGTTTCGGTTATCGCCTCCACCGTCGCGATCTACCTGGATCCCCCGACTTGGTATTTGCCGGTCGCAAGAAAGTGATCTTTGTCCATGGGTGCTTCTGGCATCAGCATGCATGCGCGCGAGGAAAACGTCCGTCATCGAACAGACGTTTCTGGAATTCGAAGCTAGACGCAAACGTGCAAAGAGACAAGAGGAACATCGCCGCTCTGAAAGACGACAACTGGCAGGTGCTAGTGGTATGGGAATGTGAAACGAAGGACCGAACAAAACTGTCGGAGAGATTGGAGGAGTTCCTCAGAAACTGAAGGGAGTCGGCAACCTGATAATGAAACCTATTTTTTAAGTATGTGGAAAATCACGGGGCAGAGAAAAGTGTTTCCTCCAAGTGAGTATGGATTGCACGTGCATGGTGTTCGGCAAACTTCGGGGGAAAGGCATTGCCGATCAACTGCGCAATAGGATATCGTCCCTTGGACATATCGAACATGTAGGATATCGGAAAGCCTTGCAGTAGCGCGGCTTCGCGCAAGGTAATGGCGCGATCATCGTCCGGATGGATATATCTTCCCTTTGACGGGTTGATGCAGCCTCCCGTGATCGTTGGCGCTGGCTTCTTCCAAGCCATGCGACCGTATACGTCTCTGAACCCATTCACCCGTCGATGGCAGTCCAACTGATCTGTGTCGGGGAGGTCGGTGCGACTACCGCCATCTTTTGGAATTCGCCGTATTAGCGACATCACGTGTTCAGCTCGGCGGACGGCATAATTGTGCATAGGATCGTCCGAATCTTCCGGCAAGGGCAACTTGCCGATAGCCTCCGCTACCGTACGTCGTCGTCGGATAGGTGAAGCGAACGTTGGGCAGTCCTTGCGGGATGCAAAGAAAATCATACGCAGTCTGCGCTGAGCAACGCCATATCGTTCGGCATTAAAGAGCTCGGCTGCCCAGTCGTACCCGAGAGACTCGACGCTCCGTGCAATACTTTGCAGACGATCATCGGTCAGTAGTGCCGGCACATTCTCCATCATCAATGTCTTCGGTAGGAAAGCTTCGACAAACCTAACGAATTCGAATACGAGATCGTTCATTGGCTCGTCAATTGCGCGACCGCCGTTTAGAGTGCGCAGTGTTGAAAAGCCCTGACACGGTGGACAACCTGCCATTAGATCCAACTCTCCCGTGGTCAAGTCCAACTTGCGCATCAATGTCTTTGGATTGATCGAACAAATGTCTTTCTCGACCAAGTATGTGCGTTTATGATTCATTTTGTAAGTTGAAGTAGAGAGGGAATCGTTGTCGATCGCAGCGACGACTTTAAAGCCAGCGCGACGTAACCCAAGCGACAACCCCCCGCAGCCACAGAAAATATCCAATGCGGAGAACCTTATTCGTTTGTGTGCCATCAGGTTACGGACTCCATCCATTTTGAAAAGTCCAAGCCCACACGCGTGAGGGAAACGCCAAGTTTTTGTATGAGATTTAGCGCATATTCGTATCGAAGCTGAGCGACCACCTGCGCTTTCTTGCGCTCCGAGACCAGCCGAGTTTTTCCCTGCTTAATGTAGGATACTGTGAATCGGAAGTCCGTTCCCGAAAATCTTCCCCGCTTTTCAGCGTATAGTACTTGCCAATGAGGGGCAGAGGCCTCCACTGAAGGGTCGTTGAAGCAATAGCATTTTACTTCACCTTCAATCCGCAGGAATATGAATCGATTAGAATGAACTTCTTCCAGTGCTTTTGTTGCGCGAGCAGGACGCAATCGGATTGCGATAAAGGGCAGACGTTCACCAATCATTGCGGTACGCCAGTTCGGGACTTGCGACGGCACCATGTCACAGGCCGGAGAAAGACATAACCAAGGCTCGTCGTTCATTGAGAAGATATGCCCGGTGACAAGATGAGACCCGGATGGATCCATGCTGCAGACAAAAATGTTGTGCTCTAGGACGGCCTTGTCTCCGTCTCTATTGTTGTTTAGATTGACGCCGAAGTGATTCTTGCAAATAACCTTACTATCTCCGGAAGCAATTTCAGAGTCTATCAACCGTGTCGCGTATTCCTCTACACGTGGCAGCATTTCCTGCATTAGCTGTCCCGCATGACGAGATAAGCTCTCCGATATTCGCCATCGACGATCCTCTTTACCGTCGGCTGTTAGAAGATCGTAGTACCAATATGCCAATGCGTAATGGTTGCTCAAGACAGGAGCTTGTGCTGCAACACCGTACTCATCCATCTCAGCCCGCATCTTGGTGAGAAAAAGCCGTGACGGCCTTGGACTCCAGTGGGCCAACGCCTTTCTCAAATCGCCCAACAAGTCGTCGCCGTTATCGGTTTTTTTCGACAATGCGACAAACGCGGAACTTGACTTAATCCAACGTGAGCCACGATAAGACCACTCCAAGTCGACAAAGCGATGTGTGGAAGCGCTTGAGAGTTCGTTTGAGCTCTCGACTTGTTTGAGTAGATAGCGAAGGACGAGCTTTCGTTGACCCCCAGACCAATTTACACGGTCAGCTAGACTGGTGAACAACGCGTAAGGTTGCTGTGCTCTCGCCATTGTTCCCAGATAGCTGGACTGATTCATTCGGGCGTGAAAGTATTGTTCCGCAGCCACACTTTCGGCTACATGTCTTGAAAAATTAAGAAACGTATCCTCTCCTTCATCGATCAATGTCATCGCATTATCTATATCAGTGTCAGATAGCACGTCCGTTGAAGGAGCCACGAGTCCCCATCGAATCGCATCAAATGCAACGTCCAAGTCCAAGTTCGTATAGATAACCACCAGGTTGAAATGGTGATTAGCCATCAACGCACGAATAATTTCGATTGCGCGAGTTCCGTTTCGCGGTTTGTCTCTGTCCAATTCATAGTCGAGCACCAAGAGATCGCACTGATGAAGATGGGTGGCGGCCGCGAGCTCCCTTTTGGTAGCAACGTTGGTCCCGTCGTGAATATCGACGATAAGAGGCGGTTGTCTTCGCCTGAAGACACTGATTACGCTTCTGACGCGCTCACGTTGATGANGCCAAGTCTTGCGGGCAGNTGAGTTTTCCGGTGCGCCGGCGCCACCACCAGCGTGAAGGACTTCATCGTAAGTCGGATAGTCGTCGTCAACAATGAGGACGGAGCGAATGGGCTCGATAAAGGCCTCTTCGATGAATTGAGGATAATGGTCAGCCACCATCAAACTCGGCTCCTCTAAACGAAATCAGAAAGTTGGCGCCCGGCAGGGGTTTGCCTACGGTAGAAGGTTCATACCTTATCGTATGGCCTCCAGCAGTAAGGTTTGCCCGACACAAATACAGCCCTACCCCACGACCCCCGTGAATCTTTCTGGTAAAGAATAGGCTGAAAAGATTCTCGAGATCCTCCGAAGCAATTCCAGGACCGTTATCTGAGACCACTACATCGTGTCCAATAATATCGAAAACGATCTTCTTTTCCTTATTGTCGCTCACACTCAACCAATAGATGCTGTTGTTCAACAAGTTGATAAACACCGGATACAGTCTTGATCGCTGGTCGAACACGCTAAAAGCCTGAAACGAATCAGTGGCGGTAAACGATATGCGATTCTTGACCAATGCTAATTTGAAGAATTCCGAGACATAGCTAAATATTTCCGATCCCTTGATCCAGCGTTGTATCTTCTGGCCAGCAAGACGCAACGGGGACAGGAACCGTAATTGGTCCGTTAGACCTTCGTACCCGAACTCAATGTCCTTTATGGACTCGCTCTCTCGAATATGCAGAGGGAGTCTTTTAATGGCCGAGGCGATAATATCATCGTAGGATTGAAGTTCATGTCCGACAATTTCAACCGCAATACCCAGTTGAGCTAAACTGTTCAATCGTTCCAACTCGGTTCGCAGTTGGCCGATTTCCTCCATACCAAAAGTTGCCAAATGTTCTAGGTCAATACTTTCCTGCATGCTTTCGAGCGCTCCAATGTAGGACACGAAAAGCTCTCTGTTCTGTTCGTCGATGCGCTCTTTAAGTGCATTAATGGATTTTGATGTTTCCGAATAGGAAATCTGACCAGTTTCAAAGCGATGGATGAGCGGCTTGGCCTCAGCGTCGAAGAGGCTGTTTCGCTGTTTCACGATCTCTCGGATTCGCTGGTACTCGTTTTTTTGCAGTGCATTGATTGTTCGAGACCAAGTAAGAACGCGACGATTAATTAGATCCGACTGACTGGCAAGTTGTTTTTCAAGAAGAACTCTTGGCTTGGCGGGGCTTAGCTCTTTCGTGCTGTGCTCTACGTGCTCTGTCAGTTCCGCCAGAGCCTTGTGAATGGATTTAATTGTTGCGCGGTATTCGCTATAGGAGTTCTCGAGTAAACCGAGATTAGTGGGCATTGCCGGAAGTCGGAAGTCGGACAAGCGATCATGAAATTTCTCCAGCGTACGCTGAGCCTTTGGGACTTGAGCTACTGTATCGATATCGAGAGTGTCGGCGTAGCGTTCCACCTCCCGAACGAAGATTGGTAACTCCCGGAGGTACTTTCGGAGTTTTTTTCGAAATTCCTTCCTTTGACGTTGTCGCAGTCTGTTTCTTGCCTCTGACGCGCGGCGCCGCTCATTCTCAGCGGAAATTTGAGGCAACAGCTCCTTTCTTATATCGGAGGCTGAACCGAAATACCGGCGGGCGGATTGCATAAGGAGGTTGCTGACAATCGCCTTAAGCGTCTTTGCAGCGCGGTTGTCGAGCAATCCCTCGCGTCCTGCCTTGTCCTTAAGGTTGGGATTTTGGTCGCGGGTAACCGCAAGGCGGCCGAACATTTGTCGGTGATTCCAGAATTCTCTGCCTGCACTCTTGCTGCGGCGAGATTCGATATTGAAAAAGTCGTTGTCCGTACGACCGTACGGCAGAACCCGTAGTCCATCACGAAACACCATGAAGCCGGCATACCTCTCAGCAAGATCCTGATAGAACTGAAATTCGGACGGAGAGTGGGTCGTGTTGACCTGTTTAAACTCCATGGACGCGATGTACAGTTCAAGTGGGCCCAACTTGGTATCGCGTCGACGTGGTATGGTTAGGTCGTCGGGGGGCTCAATGACGCAGTCATCCGGTAACCATTCACCGAACGCTCTGACTCGGCCGGAGAAAATACCATCGGCGTCGATGCTTCCCTCTATACGGTGTTCTAACCGATCCACCTGACGCTTATCGAATTGCTTTTCGGAACCGACGATTACGCGATGCGCACCGTCTCTCCAAGAGCGTGCAACGTAGGAAAAATGAAGATCAAGCCGTTCTGCCGTCTGATCAATTGGATCGATGAACGGATCAACGAAGCTGGAGAGCGTCTCGAAAAACCGGTCCTTTGCTGCACTGGCAGTCACGTCGGAAACCGTCTCATCAAGCTGAATTCTGAGATCGTAGTTTATTTCGGACACGAGCATTGCCGTTCCGTGACCGCAATCACCGGCTGCCACCGACCACTGGCGGAAATGCCGACTTTCGAACGGCATTCGAGATATTGTTGACAGGATATCCCGTGAGAGCGTCCCAGGGTCGCCGTCACCGTCGTCGTCACGATTTCCGGTGAGCAGTTTGTCTGATGCAGACCATGCATCTCTTATGCGTTGACTTCGTTCGCTGTCATCTCCACCCGTAACGTTCTGCGAAAGGGAAGCGGCTAGGTCGGGAAGTAGTTCGAAAATCTGATCGAATTCTTGGAACTCGGTAACCGGAACGAAAATGTCGGACAGGTTGATGAAGGGGTTTTCGAAAAGACGCCAATCGACCAAGGCTGCGACGAACGGAGTTTGGATGCGTTTGGAAACCAACAGCAAGAGCGGCCCCAGATTCCCGCACGAGAGACGACCGATGCCCTTCTGGCCCTGCCTGGGCCGGATCTTTAGACCGTTTCGGTCCTTGACGGGCGTCCGATCCGTGGTGGCCTTTGTCTCGGTGCCCACGACCAGCCAGCGTTGGGCGAAATCGTAGCTGCTCATCCCGTGGCCGTCGTCAATGATTGCCGCTACCGGCACGCTGCCGTCAAAAATGTTCAGTTCGACGCTTTGGGCGTAGGCGTCGAAAGCATTCTTCCACAGCTCCGAAATCGCTGTGGGACAGTCTGCAATCTGTTCGCGACCGAGATGATCGACCGTGCGAGCCCTCGTCTGAAATGCGCTTCCCTGAATCATTCGGTGTGTTGTTCGTCCGTGTACTTGGTGCTAGCTCCGGTCGGTCGAACTTTCTCCAAACGCCGGGTGCGTCGCGAAATCTGCGGGTTCACCACACCGCTACGGGAATGTTCCGTCTTGCCCAATTCCGTAGGCTTGGCCCCTCGAAATCCCTGGAATTGTCGGCATAAAATGTACTCAGAACGAGGTCGTTCACAGATTCGGTGAGAGCGTAATAGCATTCAAATTGTACATTAGCGCTGGTCGTCTGACTGCTAATGCCGATCACTAATGCCGATCCCGGTGCTGGTCAGGCAACGTACCGGCTGTGGCGTAAGATCGTGCCAGAGGCTGTAGAGTACGCTTCTCGTAGCCCTTGGGAGCGCTTCACGCGCGGGGCAACCTGCGCTGTGCGGTGCTGGTGTCGGGCCGCACCTGGAAGCAGCCAGCGGACCTTGGCGGGCGAGCGGAGGTGGTTCGGATGAGCGCTGGGTTCGGAATCGGCTTTGCTTGCCTCTGTGGATTGCGCGGATTACCTTCAATATCGCGCCAGCGATTCCGTTATGGTCGTTCAAGTTGGCGAGTCTCACCAGCGCCTTCGGGCGACGCCTTGGCGTCGAGGGATTGGTCAGCGTGATTTTCACCGTGCGATGATCGATGTCGAATCGACGGAGCGATCACAGACAAGCCCGTGGTGACCACTTCCTAGGGCACGATTCTGAATTGGTTTCCAGAGGGGATGGAGCGAGATTTTCACATGGCAGTACATACTAGAAGGGGTCTTTGAACGCTCCATCGACCGAGTCGTATCATTCGCCCCTGCAGCAGAGCGGAAATGGCTACCAGGATATAGGCAAGTGGCGCAGATGGGGTCGATCATGAAGTCTGAGGTGGTCCCACTTTTTTGGACAGTGCGCTAAGGTGTGCTCCAGTGTCGAGAGGAGGCACTGGCATGGCGAAGAAGAGGCGTCGATTCACGGCGCAGTTCAAGAAGCGGGTGGCGCTGGAGGCGCTGCGGGAGCGGGACACGATTCAGACGATCGCGGCCCGTCACGGGGTACACCCGAGCCAGGTGACGGCGTGGAAGCGCCAGGCGATGGAGGGTCTCGGGGAGGTGTTCACTCGCGCGGGATCGAAGCGCGCCGCGGAGCACGAGGCGACGATCCGGGAGCTTCACGCGAAGATCGGCGAGTTGGCGGTGGAGCGGGATTTTTTTCTGCGCGGGTTGGCGAGATGAGCCGGTCGGAGCGGGCGGCGATGATCGAGCGGAACGGTCCGTTGTCTCTGGCGCGCCAGTGCGATCTGCTCGGGGTGAGCCGGTCCTCGCAGTACTACGCGCCGAAGGGCGAGAGCGCGGAGAACCTCGAGCTGATGCGCCGTTTGGACGAGCTGCATCTGGCCTACCCGTTCTACGGCAGCCGGCAGATGGCGCGTCATTTGCGCCGCGAGGGGGTGACGGTCGGCCGGCACCGGGTCCGTCGGCTGATGCGATTGATGGGCTTGGAAGCGGTGTATCGGCGTCCGCGCACCAGCGTGGCCAACCCGGAGCATCGGGTGTATCCGTACCTGCTGCGGGATCTGGCGATTGAGCGTCCGGACCAGGTGTGGTGCGCCGACATCACGTACGTCCCTGTTGTGGAAGGATTTTTCTATCTGGTGGCGGTGATGGACTGGGCCAGCCGGTACGTGTTGTCCTGGCGGTTGTCGAACACCCAGGACAGCGCCTTTTGCATTGACGCGCTGGAGGTGGCGCTGGGTGGCGGCGTCCCGGAGATCTTCAACACCGACCAGGGGGCGCAATTCACCAGCATGGCGTTCACCGCCCGTGTGCGGGCCGCCGGGGCGCGCTGCTCCATGGACGGTCGGGGCCGCTATCTCGATAACATCTTCATCGAGCGCCTGTGGCGTTCGCTGAAGTACGAGGCGGTGTACCTGCACGAGCTGGCGGACGGGTTTCATGCCGAGCGGCTGATCGGTTCTTGGTTCGCCTTTTACAACGGGTCTCGTCCTCATTCGGCGCTGGGCGGGCGGGTGCCGGAGGACGTCTACCTCGGCATGAAGGCGGCGGCTTGATCGCATGAGGCCGAAGAGTCCCGAGAAGTTGTGGACGGGTCCTTCGGACCGGCACGCGCCCTGCGGGCCGCGGGGACAGCCCGTGGATAACACTGGCGTGTTACCCACCGCCTGCCCCCACTCGCGCGCCTCCCGCCCACGAACTTCACAGGACCCGCAACCGGTGATTTCAGGAAGAGAAAGAAGAGGATTACCGGGCCGCTTGACATCGCCGGAACCGGGCGGCAGATTCCTTCAACGAGGGCATTTCATTCAATCGGAGTACACCTTATTTCCGCCCTCAAACTGTCCAACGAACCAGGACCACCTCA
>JGIcombinedJ30088_10005989_pt1 | contig 10313 bp, 8 predicted proteins | sample PinacodermPK_FD_30088 | JGI IMG/M metagenome (IMG submission 30088) | reverse complement strand
GGCACAAGGTTTGCGACTGGTACATTGAGCTTTCCAAGCCGCTGCTAGCCACCGGCAACGCTGAAGTCGCTTTGGAGACGCGAGGCACGATTGCGTGGGCAGTTGAGCAGTCGCTGAGACTGCTGCATCCATTCATGCCGTTCGTTACCGAGGAGCTCTGGGCTTTGCGCAAGTGCGGGGAAGGCATGCTCGTGCTGCAGCAATGGCCAATGCTGAGTTCCGAGGAACTGCGCGACCCTGGCGCCGATGCCAAAATTCAGTGGGTCATTTCGTTGGTCGGGTTCATCAGATCGGAGCGCAGCAAAATGCTCCTGTCAGCCAGCGCCCCATTGACGTTGCACGTCATGGAGTTGGATGAGACCGACAAGACCGCGCTTGACGACTATAGAGAGCCGATCATGCGATTGGGAAGGCTCAGTGAAGTGGTCGTGGAGGGGGCCTCCTCGGGCATTTACAGCTTTAAGGTTGGAAACAGCCTGTTCAGCCTACAGCTGCCGACCAACATTGACTTGCAAAACGCACTCGGTCGTCTTGAAAGCAGAAGGCTCAAGATCGACAGCGAACTGTCAAAGATGGAGGCACGCCTAGGCAACCAAGCCTTCGTCACCAAGGCGCCCGCGACGGTGGTCGAGGAAACTCGACTGCGGAAAGCCCAGCTTGAGGGGGAACGCAATCTCGTTGAGGAAGCGATCGAAAGGCTTCGTTCCCTGCTTGGCGAATAGATCGCGCCCTTGCGGCGCTCCAACTTCCAGTGTCGATCAGCCAATGGTGATTAAGCTTGCCGAAGCCAACACCGGCATGATGTGAATCACGCAACCGACAGTCGATGCGATCGCCTCCAAATGCGTCGCCTGCAATGATCTCGGAGAGGATTGCCTGCCAATCGGAAAATTCCAGGTCATTGGCGTGTCTTTTGCCTACGGCAAGAATGACAATGTCATCTGATCGAAGTGGAGGAGTCAGCTTGTTCCATGTCTCCTGCATCTCGTCGCTTTCAATGATGCCTCGCGTCAGCCTCTCGTGGTTCCAGCCGGCCGGCAGCAGATGTCTTTCGGCAGCATGTGAAAGGGGCTGGCGGCCCAAGTCATGGCACAAGGCAGCGATCCGAAGAACCATTCGCCAGTGGGAAGGCTTTTCGGGGCCTTTGAGTTCATCCAACAATTCCCTCAGACAATCACTGAAATTGTCTTGATTGGTGACAACATCGATCACTCGGCCGGCAAGTTCCATCACGCCCAATGAGCGCTCCAATCGCTTGTGAGTTGCTCCAGGACAAACCAAATGAGCGAAAGCCAACCGATTGATTTGCCTTAGCCGCTGGAAAGGTCGGGAATCGATAACTTTCCGCTCTTCACCGTCTATCCGAACAAAGGTGTGAATGGGACCACGGATTTCGTGAACTCGCTAGGTCATGCCTGTTTCTTTACACAATTGAGCTTTTTCCGCGACAATCTGCCACGCGCCTGCGCCGTCAATTTCCAGATACGGTGATTGCCCGACATCTGTTCCTTTCGTTTGCCTTGTGCTGCTACGGTTCGGGTCCATTGGCAGGCCCATGGGAAGGCAGCACACCGGAAGACTTGCAGCTACTGGCTCAGTTGCAGGGGCACAAGGAGAGCCAAGCGCTGCAAATTCGTCGAGACAACCCAACCGAGCCACGACGTTGCATTGCAACTCTGATGGGATTGCCTTGAGGGTTTCCGCATCCCCTACACAGGAATGCCCACTGCGAATGCAGGGACTTTCCTGCGCTTGAAAACCGCCTCCGGGTCAGGAACGGGCAGTGGCCAGAGTTGCGGCAGCGACATCCAAAGCGCCGTCTCCCCTCTCAATTCCGAGCGCCTGGCACGCGCATTCTATCGAGCCAAGCAATCCCATGATCATCTGATCATTGACATGCCCCATGTGACCCAGGCGGAAATAGCGGCTCGATGTCAGTTCCGGTGGAACGGCCATGCCGAGGCCGATGCCAAGCGTGACGCCCGAGTTTTCCTCCACCCAGTTGCGTATGCGCAGCCCATCAACCTTGCCTGCCCGAATTGTAGTAACAGCATGGCTGCGCTTGCAGGGTTCCCTGATGTTGAGCGACAGATCGCCACGCTGCGACCAAGCGTCGATCGCGGCCCAGCAGGCGCGGGCGAGACGAGCGTGCCGGGCAATTGCGGCTTCCAGCCCTTCCTCGTTCAGCAGCATATTGAGCGCCTCGCGCAGGGCAAACAAGTGGTGGGTCGGCGCAGTGCCGCAAAACAGCAAGTAGAACTCCTCGGGGTCTATTCTGCGCTCCCAGTCCCAATAGGGAGTGCGCAAGTTGGCGTTCCTGCATGTCTCGCGAGCTCGCTTGTTGAAAAACAGAAAACCGAGGCCAGGCGGGGTCATCAGGCCCTTTTGGCTTCCGGCCACGACGACATCCACACCCCATTCATCCATTTCAAACTGGTCGCATGCCANGCTGGCGATGCAGTCAACGGCAAACAGGGCCGGGTGTCCAGCTTCTGAAACAGCCTTTCCGATGTTCTGCACATCGTTGCGCACCGAAGTGGAAGTGTCGGTGTGCACGATCAACACAGCCCTTATTTGGCGCTCTACATCCTGCTCAAGACGGTCAAAGACAACAGATGCATCAACATCGGAGCTCTTTCCGAACGAGATTTCCTCGACTTCAATTCCCATGGCCGTGGCAAAGCCTCCCCATGCCTCGGCAAACAGTCCCGTCGAAAGCACCAGTATTCTGTCGCCGCGGCTGAACATGTTGGACAGCGCCGCCTCCCAGGCGCCATGGCCATTGGAAATGTAGATGCAGCAATGATGGTCGGTGCGGGCAACTCGGCAGAGATCGGCCAGAACCCCGTCAACCATCTCTGCGAGCTCGGCGGAATAGATGTTTGGAGCAGGCTGCATCATGGCCTGAAGCACTCTGTCCGGCAGGACGGAAGGACCCGGAATTGCCACATATCCGCGGCCGAAACTGTCTTTCATGCCAGTGCTCCTGCAAACTGTATTGGCAACCGGCCATTGCAATGGCCCAACCGTTCATTCGTGCGGAGTGCAGCCTGCGTTTCGCAGGACCAATGCCGGTGGTTCAGCCTCGCGTTGGTTCCAATGGCCCTCGCTCCATCTATCGGGATGGCCTGTGCAGGTCAATTCCGGCATGCGGCGGCGGGACCGGCAAGAATTGACGCAGCCTATCCGGTTGAAAACCGCCAATGTAATTCGATAATCCTGTTGGTCGGACTGCAAGGTCAAACAGGAGCACAGCCTTCACGGCCGCACGAGGCTGAATTCCCGTGATGCAGGTGTTCCGGCGGCAGTGCGCCAAGTTCCGACCAGTTAGGGCTTCACCGAAGGCAACGCACATTCATGAACCACAAGATCGTTGACAAGACCATCAGCACTGCGATGCTCAGTTCATGGATGTGGCATGGCTACCTGAAGAAGCACACACCGAGCATGATCGCCGCAGTGGTGTTCATGGCAATTCAGGGCAGTCTGCTGGGATTCCTGAGCTACCAGGTCGGACCAATGTTCGACGATGTCTTCCTGACGAAGGACTACACGGCGCTTCTTCATCTGTCGATCTTCGTGCTGGGCATATTCCTCGTAAGGGGACTTACGGGGTTTGTGCATCGCCTCATAACGACAAACATCGGAGAGCGGATGTGGCAGTCGCTGCGCAACGATTTGATGCAGATGGTGCTGCGTCTGGACTACCTCTTCTTTCTGGACAACTCGCCTGGCGAACTGATGGAGCGCATCAACGGCGACACGTCCACCGTCAAGGCCTTGTGGAGTGGATTTGTGGCCAGCGGAGCCCGCGATTGCATCGCGGTGATTTCCCTGCTCGTCGTGGCCATCAACATTGACTGGTGGTGGACAGTCGCGACCTTTGTGGCAGCCCCTCTGCTCGTCATGCCTGTTCTCATACTCCAAAGAATAACCCGCCATTGGGCGAAGATCCAAAGAGCATCGGCTTCCCGCATTTCCGTCCGCATGAACGACATCTTTCATGGCATTCTGACGATCAAGGCCTACGGTCTGGAGGACTTGCAGAAGTCCTACCTATCGCGGCTGGTGATCAGGTACCGCCGCGCGACAATGCGGGTGACCGCCGGCGCCGCCGCGGTTCCGGCTCTGGTGGACGTGCTTGCCGGAATCGGCTTCTTCGGCATGCTCCTGCTTGCCGGCAGCGACGTCATAGACGGCAGCAAGACGATCGGTCAGTTCATGAGCTTCTTCACGGCAGTCATACTGCTTTTCGACCCGATAAGGCGAATCGGAAACACGATCACTATGTGGCAGGTGTTCAGGATCTCCCTGTCGAGAATATACGTCATGACCGAACACGCCCCATCCATCCTGCAAATTTCTTCCGATTCATCGGCAACAAACGGGAACCCAGGCAATTGACTGTCATCGAATTCCGCAACGTTTCATTCGGCTTTGGGGGAAGGCACGGCTCAAGAGTGCTGAAGGGCACGAGCTTTTCGGCGGAGGCTGGACAGATTACGGCGCTCGTTGGACGTTCGGGCGGAGGCAAGACCACGATGCTCAACCTGCTAATGCGCATATTCGACATTCAGTCCGGACAAATCCTTCTGAACGGCGAGGACATCCGATACCTGAAGCTCGACGCATTGAGGCGGCAGTTTGCCTTCGTTGGCCAGGATCCGGGCATTTTCGACGATACAGTCGAACGCAACATCCGGTTTGGATGTCTCGACGCAACCGATGAGCAGCTGATGNAGGCTGCCACGAATGCGTGCGTGACCGAGTTCCTCAAGGACCTGCCCAACGACCTTGAGCTGCCCTGCGGCCCGCGAGGTTCAAACCTTTCAGGTGGGCAGCGGCAACGAATTGCCATCGCCAGAGCGCTGATTCGCGAGGCTCCCATCCTGCTTCTGGACGAACCGACCGCAGCGCTCGACAGGCAGACCGAAGTTATGGTTCGCAGAGCCTTCAGCGGCAAGACTGTGATTCTGGTGACGCATTCGGTTTCCGCAATGCGCGAGGCGGACCGCATCTTTGTCATCGAGAATGGCGAGGCCATCGGACCATTGCCGTTTTCGGAAGTCGTGATGCAGTACGACTTCGACTGACGTGCAAGCCGGGCAGGCGTTTGGCGCCCTGCCAGGATCAATTCCGGCATTGTTGCGAGGTTAGGCGACACGCCCGACTTGAACTTGAGCAGCATCGACAGGTTGGAGGCATCGGATGCAAGTCAACCTCGTTCCTTCTGCCTGCGGGAGCCCGTGAAGGCGTGCCGTTCAATCCCGCCAGAGACGACCCTTCAGCCTGTCGGCAATCGCCACATCCTCCACAAGCGGGCATTCCGGACAGCCCCTGTTTCCCGGTGGAAACTCTCCGATTTCAGAAGTCCCTGATCTCCGAATGAAGGCTGAAATGCCCGAAGGCGGAAATTCGCTCACCAAGGCATCGCGAAGAAGACGCCGCTGAGAAACTGAAGGACCGCAGGACAATCGCTTCAAACCAGATTGCCAATCAACAGTCTGCCTCGATGCCGAGCGAACGCGCCATGTCGCGAATGCCGACACACTCGAAACCCGCGATGGCAAGCCGTTCCCGGTCAGCAGCCGTGAACGTTGGCGACACCAGCATCAAACGCCGTGGCATCCCGCGGACTGCATCCGCCCTCTCTCGCTTTCCTGCAACATCCAGAGCCGCCATGAACTCCTCGAACTGTTGTCGCTGCTTGGCCGGATCATGCTTCCCGGCGTTGCGCTTGCAACTCGCCAGCAGCAACTTTCGGTCTTTTCCCTTTCCGGCAAACGCCATCGCGTCGATGTCAGGCACGCCGGGCAACCAGACTCCCTGTCGTGCCCAGTTCACGCCCGGCGCTTCCACAAGCCAGGCCGTTGTCAGCTTCTCAAGCGCCGCTCCTTCATGCGTCTCCAGTCGCCGGAGCGCGAGCTCTTGCCAAGAAACACCGTCCGGGTCATCAAGACCCGTCCTTCGCGACTTTCCTCTGCCGGCAGGCATCACGTCGATCTGGAATTGGGTGTTGTTGTCAATGACGCGCCACCGCTTTGTCGGCCCCAGGAATTCCCAGACGGGTCCGACCAGCTCGAGATGATCCTCAAGAACTTCCAGCGAGTCCTCAAGTGTTTGCTCAGCTCGCTTGCTCATTTCCGGTGGGAACTCCCCGATGGTGCAGCCTCGTCGCCGTCCACGCCCCAAATGCAACAGAATCTGCTGTCCTTCCGGCGTCAACTCAACGAAGGCCCGGTTGTCGTAGCGATCCTCCGGCACAGACTCAAGATGGTTCAGCTCGGCCTCGATGAAGGCTGCGCGCCATGCCCGGTCGTCGTCCAAGGCATCGAAGTCGCGCAACTTTGCATTCATCGTGCGTCGCGAAGCGCTCCCAATGACCCGGCATGCCGCCAAAGGCGGTCCACAACGTGAGAAAGCGCCCCGGGCGATCGAGAAGCCTCTGCTCGGCGGCCATCTCCAGCACCGTAGGAATTCGCCATTGGCGCAACGAACTGCCGCTGTCGACACGGAGGTGCAGCGGCCGGTCGCTGAGGAACATGCGCAACATCTGCTGCTGGTGCGACCCCAAGAGGAAGAGCTTGCCACAACGTTGCGGATTTACCGAGGAGACCCGCTTGGCAAAACGGAAGGTGTCGATCATCAATTTGATCTGGCTCTCGAGACCAAGCTTCCTGGCGTGGTGAAACTCGTCAAGAGCCACAACCACACCGCGCTCGATGAGGCGCCCGACCATTTCGCAGAATCGGAACTGCGGCAGGCGCCTCTTGAGGGTTGGCAGCAACCGTGCATGAAGACCGGCGAGTCCGGCGACTTCGACTGCCCTCGCGAGGATTTCAGCAAGAGCCTCCGACCCGCCATCGACGGGCTCCGGCAGTTCACAATGCACCAGCGGCGGGTCGCCTCGCCTCCTGGCGGCGACCTCCCGCAGCAGGCTTGCCTTGCCGACACCGCGCCGACCGCTGACACTGTGTGTGCAAAACAACCTGGAGCTCAACAGGCGGGTGAGCCGCTCCAGTTCTTCCTGCCGGCCGTAAAATCGCCAGTTCGTCATGTTCGCGCTCCGTTCCCGATTCACGGACATATGACAATGGCTCCGGACTTCCCTCCATGCGTCTCCGGCGGCCGTCCAACCGCTGTCTCTCAAGACATCCAATGGCGGAGTTGACCAAGCCCTCCGTTTGAACTCCCTTTCGACTTGGCAGAAGACCCAATCGGGTCGGGTCGCGACCTCTGTGCGTGCTCAAACCAAGCAGCGACACACTCGGCCGGCCATTGCTCCCATCCTTCGGAAGTCTTCAGGTTGCCTGAAAGGCTACCAAGTCATGGATGCCATTGCCAGTCATTCACCGGCCATATGTCGGCTCAGCGCATGTCAATGATCGCCTGGCGCATCCTCGGCCTGGATGGGCAAGGTCGCGCAACAATGCCGGAACGCTTTGGAAGCAGGTGTTGCCAAGGATTCGTTCGGGTTGGCCTCGCACTCGCATCTTCCTTTGCGGCGGCAAAGTCATCAGGGTCGACAAGATGACGTCTTGAAGCGAGGCCAAGAGCGTTGACTTCGCATTTGACAAGGGCTCGCAACGGTGCGCGCCCTGCCAGGATCATTTCCGGTAGTATTGCGCGGCCAGACGGTCCGGCGACACGCCTGCCTTGAACTTGAGCAGAATCGACAGGTTTGAGGCGCCGGAAGCAAGCCAGCCAATTTCCTCCTGCCTGCGGGCGCTTGTGAAGGCGTGACTGCTCAGTCCCTCCAAATTACCCTTCAGCCTTTCGGCGATTGCCACATCCTCCATCAGCGGGTAGTCGGGATAACCACCTACTTCCTCGTAGAGGCTTCTGGAAATCAGCAGTCCCTGGTCTCCGTAGGGAAGCTGAAATGCGCGCGAGCGAAAGTTCGCCCAACCTGCCACCCATGCCGCACAAGGGCCCGTTGATCGGAACTTCAACCGGAAATGGGCCGCCCTGCCGGTTCCCTTGTCCATGTGACGTCGCACTGCGTCGCTCCATCCCGCTTCCAACTGCGTGTCGGCATGCAGAAACAGAAACCAGGAGCCCGACGCGGCTTCGGCGCCAGCGGCGAGCTGCCTGCCCCTCCCTGGTGCGGACAGCACCAGGTTCGCGCCGGCTGCATCCGCGACCTTGGCGATTTGGTCGGTGGATTCACCATCGCTGATGATCAGTTCGCGAATCAGGCTGCCTTGCACCCCTTCGAAGAGGCTGGCCAGCGCGGGGCCGACAATGTTGGCGGCATTTCTTGTGGGAATGATGACGGACAGTGGCGCTCTCATTTGTATTGTGGACCTGTTGTGAGTGGCCTCCGGATGTCCATTATATGCAGGAATCGGATGCGAAGCGGGTCGCAGGGAGTCAACTTCATTTTCTCCACTTGGACTCTGTCCGCCCAGGAGTCGCAGCGGACGGATGGGATGCTGGGAGGGAGACTTGATTCACGATGCACATGGGTGGCCAAATATGCCTGAAAATGAAATCCAAGTGTACGCTCGCGGCAGGCCGGAGGCAGGAAGGACGATCCAACTGAACAACTTTTGCTCCACCGCAGCTTGCATCTTAATGTTGTGCCCTTGGGCAAACGCTTCTGTTAGATGAGCGCTTTGCCGACTGGGCGCAAGGCGTTGGCTGCAATGCTTGAACAGTTGCGTGCATACAATTCCAGCGTTCGGAAGTACATTGCGCAGCAAGCCAACGGTTTCTGGATTGGGTGTCCAGCAATGTTCTCGACCGATGGAGAATGCCACCGACTCAGGTTGAACAGCCGACAGGAGACTGTCTCCAAACTCAATCGGATCCATGTCCCTCGGAAGTGGCGCCAGACGTTGGAATCAACATTTGTTGCCACAATCGTACCAATCGAGTTTGATCGGATTTTTCTTCCACCTCGATCAACGCAGTCTGGTCCCTTGCCAGCGAGGCAGGGACTGGGGCCGGGCACTCCCAGCGAGACAGGATCGGACAACTGCTCCGTGTGCCCTGAGCAGACACCGAGAAGGAATTCCAGGAGCGTGCGCTGCGGGATGCCCTCAAAAGTGCGTTGGGTCATGATGCACCCACAGCGTCACTCCCTTGGTTCGTCCGACCGCTGCCAGCAAGCCAAAGAAGTCCCTTGCGTACATTGAAACTTTGGTGTAGTGGTCACCCATTGACTTGAACTTTGCAGGACAGGTTGCCATGGGCACGACCTACCGCACTTATGAACCGAACCAGCAGAGTCTGCTGCCGGTGGACATTCGGGAATGGCTGCCGAAGGATCATTTGGCCTTTGGGCTGAGCAAGATTGTCGACAGTCTGGACTTGCAGGCTTTCCACGCGCCCTACGAGGGCGACGGTCGCAACACTCCCTATCACCCTGCGATGATGGTGAAGGTGTTGATCTACGGCTATGCGACGGGCGTGCGTTCGTCCCGCCAGATAGCCAACAAGCTGCATGAGGACGTTGCCTTCCGCGTGCTTGGTGCAAACAACTTTCCGGCGCATCGGACGATTTGCGGGTTTCGGCAGCGTCATCTGTCCGATTTCCAGCGACTGTTCGAGGACGTTGTTCGTCTGGCGGTCGAGAGGGGTCTGCTGAAGTTCGACAGGCTTGCGGTGGACGGTTCGAAGGTGCGAGCCAACGCTTCGAAGCGCAAGGCGATGAGCCATGGTCGGATGCAGGTGGACCGGGAGCGGCTGCGAGCCGAGATAGAGGCTCTGCTGCGGCAGGTGAAGGAGGTTGACGCCGCCGAGGATGCGAAGGCCAAGGAGAGCGGCGGCGAGAAGTTCTAGAGTTCGCGGCAGGCCAGAAAGGCCAACGCTGCCGAGGATGCCAGGTCGGAGACCGAAGGGCGTGGCGACGCGTTGCGCAAGGAAGTGCGACGGCGCGAGGAGCGGATGAAGGCGATCCACATTGGCTTGAACTCTTGCAAAGCAAGTTGCCATGGGCACGACGTACCGTCCTTATGAACCGAACCAGCAGATGCTGCTGCCGCTGAACATGCGGGAGTGGCTGCCGAACGATCAGTGGTCCATGGGCTGAGCGAGATTGTCGACAGTCTGGACTTGCAGGATTTCCACGCGCCCTGCGAGGGCGACGGTCGCCGCAACTCTCCCTGTCACCCTGCGATGATGGTGAAGGTGTTGATCCACGGCTATGCGACGGGCGTGCGCTCGTCCCGCAAGACAGCCCGCATGCAGCATGAGGACGTGGCCTTCGGCGTGCTTGGTGCGCACAACTTTCCGGCGCATCGGACGATCTGCGGGTTTCGGCAGCGTCATCTGTCCGATTTCCAGCGACTGTTCGAGGACGTTGTTCG
>JGIcombinedJ30088_10005985_pt1 | contig 10317 bp, 11 predicted proteins | sample PinacodermPK_FD_30088 | JGI IMG/M metagenome (IMG submission 30088) | reverse complement strand
CCGGTCCCCGCCGAGGGTGCCGGGGTCGTGGGGGTCGATGGGTATGTCCAGCGAGATGAGGGTGACGCCGTACCTCGGGTCGGTCACCACGTGGCTCGAGGACTCGGCCGGCGGGATGTAGACGCCGGGGGGCTCGCGCCCATCGCCCGACGGCAGCGGCCCGAAGTGCTCCTCCACCAGGGTCCGGATGTCCTCGACGGCCATGTCGCCCACCGCAACGACCGCCATGTTGGCGGGCACGTACCACTTCTCGTAGAAGGCTCGCAGGTCCTCGGCCGTCATGGAGTTCACGCTGTCGAGGGTGCCGATCGGGTCGCGTCCCTCATACGGGGTTCCCTGCGTGTAGACCCGGTCGAACTCGGCGCTGATGACGCCGCCGACGCTCTCGCGCCGGAAGCGCATCTCGTCGAGTACCACCCCGCGCTCGGATTCGACGGCGTCGTCGGCGAAGGTGGCCTCGGCGGCCATCTGCGACAGGGCATGGAACACCAGCGGCGCCTTGTGGGGCTCGTCGAGGCGCACCTCGATCTCGTAGACGGTCCGGTCGTGGCCCACGGAGGCGTTGATGTCGGGNCCGAGCTCCACGCCGANCTCCCGCAGCGCCTCTCCCAGGGAGTTGCCCGGGTAGTCGGCGGTGCCGTTGAACAGCATGTGCTCTATGAAGTGACCGATGCCGACCTGCTCGTCGGTCTCGTCGACCGATCCGACGTTGATGAGCAGCNGCACCGCGAGGTTCTTGCCCGGATCGTCGTTGTGGCGCAGGTAGTAGGTGAGGCCGTTGTCGAGGGTGCCGATCATTGCCTCGGGATCGACGGGCAGCGGCGTCGGGTCCTGTGCGGGGACCGGTTCCGCCAGGTCCACGATCGCCAGCGCCCGGGCCAGGAACGCGGCCATCTGGCCCCGGGTGACGTGCTGGTCGGGGCAGTAGCGGGCCGGGTTCACCCCGCAGCCCCCGGTGATCCTCGCCCCGGCGAGCCGGTCGATGTCGTCGATGTGGGGGTGGTCGGCGCTCACATCGACGAACGCGGCCGTCCCGGCCCGGGGCAGGTCGAGGAAACGTGCCAGGACCTCGGCCATCTGGCCGCGGTCCATGGGTTCGTGGGGACACAGCCTCAGCGGGTCGGTCCCGCATGACAGGTCGATTCCCAGGTCGGCCAGCCGCTCCGCGTGCGGGGCCCACCAGGCGCTGGGGTCGACGTCGTCGTAGCGGGACGACCTGATCGCGGGCTGTTCGGTGGTGCGGTCGGTGATCCTGACCAGCCAGACCGCGATCTCCCAGCGCAGCACCGGTTCCTCAGGGCACAGCTCGTCGCTGTCGGCGCAGCCGGTGCCCGCGAACAGGTTGAACTCCCCGTTGTAGCCGTACCACTCCAGCCGATCGATGGAGGCCTGAAACCCGTCAGCATGCTGCGCTGCCGNCTGGGCGGCGGCGCTGGGGGTGAAGGCGAGGATNGAGGCTGCCACCGCGATGGCGGCCAGCACGGCGATGCGGCGACGGGCCAGGTTCATAGCGAGATCTCCGGGATAGAGGATGGGAGAGGAGCGTTGTCCAGCCGGTCGCCAGGCAATCGAGTGGCCAGCGTAACCGTTGGGTCAGACNAATTCCGTTCCTTGGGCGGTTGCCTCTGCCACCCCTTCGAGCACCGAGGATCTCAGACGGGAGGCTCGCTCTGAGCCGCCTCGAGCGGCGCGTACCGGGGCTTTATCACGCCCTCGATGATCTGGAGACGCTCCCTGAACGGCAGGAAGCTGGACTTCATGGCGTTGACCGTCAGCCATCTCAGTCGGGCCCAGTCGTAGCCGAACGTGTCGGTCAGGGCGGCCATCTCCGATGTCATCGACACGTTGGACATCAGGCGGTTGTCGGTGTTGACGGTCACCCGGAACCGCAGCTGCACCAGGGCGTCGATGGGGTGGTCGGCCACTGAGGCGAACACCCCGGTGTTGACGTTGGACGTGGGGCACACCTCCAGCGGGATGCGGCGGTCTCTGATGTAGTGGGCCAGCCGGCCCAGGGTGCGGTCCCCGCCGTCGCCGGTGACGATGTCCTCGACGATGCGTATGCCGTGCCCGAGACGCTCGGCGCCGCAGAACTGCAGGGCCTTCCAGATCGACCGGGGACCGTACGCCTCGCCGGCGTGGATGGTGATGTGGAAGTTCTCCCGCCGGCAGTACTGGAAGGCCTCCAGGTGGTCGTCGGGGGGGAAGCCGTCCTCGGGGCCGGCGATGTCGAAGGCCACCACGCCGCGGTCCCTCCAGCGGACCGCGGCCTCGGCCACCTCGGCCGACCGGTGCAGGTGGCGCATGGCGGTGCAGATGGCCCGGATGGTGAGCGGGGTTCCGTCGCTGCCCTGCGAGAAGCCTTCGAGGACGGCCTCGATGGCGTCGTCGAGAGTGAGTCCCCGTTCGGTGTGGAGCTCGGGGGCGAAGCGGACCTCGGCGTAGACCACCCCGTCGGCGGCCAGGTCCTCCGCGCACTCCCGGGCCACCCGGGCGATCGCCTCCGCGGTCTGCATCACGCCCACGGTGTGGGCGAACGTCTCGAGGTACAGCGTCAGGTCCTTGCGGTTGGCGCCTCGGCGCATCCAGGCGGCCAGCTGCTCGGGGTCGGTGGTTGGCAGGTCGCGGTATCCGGTCTCGGTGGCCAGCTCCACGATGGTCGAGGCTCGCAGGCCTCCGTCCAGGTGGTCGTGGAGGACGACCTTGGGGGCGCGCCGGATCCGCTCGGGGGTGGGCGGTCCGAGCCCGGTGGCGTGCTCGGTGGCATTCAAGGGATTCGGGATACCGCAGGGTAGCCTTGTGGTCCTGATGACCCTTTCTGATCAACTTGTCGATGTCGAGACCCTGCGGGAGGACGGCTTCGACCCCTCCGAGGACGGTGGCGCGACGTTCGCCGGCCTCGGGCTGTGCGACGAGATCGTGGTGGCGCTGGCTGCCCGGGGCATCACCGTGCCGTTCCCCATCCAAGTGCTCACCATCCCCGACGCGCTGGCGGGCCGTGACGTGTGCGGCAAGGCCAAGACCGGTTCGGGCAAGACGCTCGCCTTCGGCCTTCCCGTCCTGCAGCGGCTGCCGCGGGCTGAGCCGCGCTCACCCTCCGGTCTGGTGCTGGCGCCCACGCGCGAGCTGGCCAACCAGATCTGCGACGAGCTGGCTGCGCCGGCGGCCGCAGTGAAGCGCCGGGTGCTGGCCGCCTACGGCGGGGCCCCGATCGACAAGCAGATCAAGGCGCTGCGAGACGGCGTGGACCTGGTGGTGGCCACGCCGGGGCGGATGATCGACCTGATCGAGCGGGACACGGTCAGTGTCGGCAAGGTGCGCCAGGTGGTGGTGGACGAGGCCGACCGGATGGCCGACATGGGCTTCCTGCCTCAGGTCGAGTGGATCCTGCGCAATGTCGAGAGCGGTCACCAGACCCTGCTGTTCTCGGCCACCCTCGACGGAGCGGTCGACTCGCTGATCAGGCGCTACCAGACCGATCCGGTGATGCGCTCCGTGGCGCCCCGCGAGATCACGGTGGCCGAGATGGTTCACCGGTTCGTGGGGGTTCACAAGCTCGACAAGGTGAAGGTGACTGCGGCCATAGCCAACTCGGTGGGCCGCACGCTGATATTCACCCGCACCAAGGTGGCCGCCGACCGTCTGGCCCGCGATCTGCGGCGCGAGAACGTGAAGGCGGCCCCCATTCACGGCGACCTGCGCCAGGTGGCCCGCGAGAAGTCTCTGCGCCAGTTCATCGNCGGCGAGCTTCCGGTGCTGGTGGCGACCGACGTCGCCGCCCGGGGGATCCANGTCGACGATGTGGACGTTGTCGTGCAGTTCGACCCGCCCGCCGACCACAAGACCTACGTNCACCGCGCCGGCCGCACCGCCCGGGCGGGCGAGTCCGGGGTGGTGGTGACCCTGTCGCTGTGGGACGAGGAACTGGACGTGAAGCGGCTCCAGCGGCGCCTCGAACTCGACGAGCCGATCGTGGAGATGTTCTCCAACGACGCCCGTCTGAGCGACCTGCTCGGCTGGGAGCCGGCTGACTGAGCCCTCCTCGGGCCGCCGTGCCGCAGTCGGTGCGCCGCGTGAGCGCGATCGGGTTCTAGACTGGTCGGCGACCTAGCGGTCAAGACATCACGAGCGGTTCGGCCTCCGGGCCGGGCCCGGCAACCTGGGAACGGACACCCAAGGTGCCATCCCGCCTCCGGGCGGGGATGTGGCGTCGGCCCGGCCGGCGCAACCAAGTGTCCTTCGGGCACGCCCCGACGCCACAGGCCCCCGAAGTGTCCGGTCCCNAACAAGGGCGTCCTCACCGCGGGGGCGCGTGGAGCGGATCACNAGGAGCGAGGGTTGAGCGCAGGTTCCGGCATCGAGCCTCCGACTCCCGCGGGCGGGCGGGCCGGCCCCGGGGGGCGCTTCCCGGCCGGGCTGCCCAACACGGGCGCCTGGCAGGTCGGCGACCCCGCCGGCGACCGCAGGTTCGTGACCGTCACCGACACCCGTCCATTCGCCTTGGAGTGGGGAGGGCGCCTTCCTGAGGTGCGGGTGGCCTACGAGACCTGGGGGGAGCTCGACCCGCAGGCGTCCAACGCCGTGCTCGTGTGCCACGCCCTGACCGGCGACTCCCACGCGGCCGGCGACAGCGGGCCGTCGCATCCCACCGGCGGATGGTGGCACGAGCTGATCGGGCCGGGCAAGGCGATCGACACCGACCGGTACTTCGTGGTGTGCAGCAACGTGCTGGGCGGCTGCCAGGGGACCACCGGCCCGGCCGACCTCGATCCGGTCGACGGGCGGCGCTACGGGCCGCGCTTCCCGGTGGTGACCGTCCGCGACATGGTTCGCATCCAGGCCCGGTTGGCCGACCATCTCGGAATCCGCCGCTGGCTGGCCGTGATCGGCGGCTCGATGGGGGGAATGCAGGTGCTGGAGTGGGCCGTCATGTTCCCGCGGCGGGTGCGGTCGATCCTGCCGTTGGCCACCTGCGCCTCGGCCAGCGCGCTGCAGATCGCCTGGAGCGCGGTGGAGCGCCTGGCCATCGCCACCGATCCGGGCTGGTACGACGGCGACTACTACGACAAGCCCGAGGGGCCCTGGATGGGGCTGGCCACCGCCCGCCAGATCGCGCAGATCACCTACCGGTCCGGGGAGTCCTTCGAGCGCCGCTTCGGGCGCCGGCTGTACGACCCGGCCGGGGCCTTCGACCTGTGGGGCCGCTTCCAGATGGAGTCCTACCTGGACCACCACGGCCAGAAGCTGGTCCGCCGCTTCGACGCCAACAGCTACGTGGTGCTCAACCGGTCGATGGACCTGCACGACATCGGGCGCGGCCGGGGAGGGGCGGCCGCGGCCCTGGGCCGCATCCGGGTGCCGGTGCTGACCGCGTCGATCACCAGCGACCACCTCTACCCGCCCCACGAGCAGCAGGAGCTGCACGACGGCATCGTCGCGGGCGGCGGCGACTGCCGCCGGGTGATGCTGGAGAGCGACGAGGGCCATGACGGGTTCCTGCTCGAGCACGACCTGCTTCACGGTCCTGTCGTCGACTTCCTTGAGGAGGTGTCCGGTGACTGAGCGCTCCGACCGTGCGCCTGCTGCCCCACCGGGCGACGGCGCCCCCGACGGGCTGCACGTCCAGACCCGGGCGATCCGCGCCGGCCGCGACGACAACCAGAACGCGCTGGCCCCGATCCTGTGGGCCACCTCGACGTTCACGGCCGACACCGTGTCCGAGGCCCACGACATGGCTGTCGACACCCATTCGAGCCGGTTCTACACCCGCTACGGCAACCCGACCGTGAAGGCATTCGAGGACGCGGTGGCCGACCTCGAGGGCACCGAGTCGGCCCGGGCCTTCGCCTCGGGCATGGGAGCGCTCAGCGCCATCGTGCTCGGCCTGTGCTCNAGCGGCGACCACATCGTCGCCCAGCGCCAGCTCTACGCNGGCACGCAGCTGCTGCTGCAGACGGCGTGCCCGCGCTTCGGCATCGACGTGACCTTCGTNGACGGCACCGAGCCGGGAGCCTTCACTGGCGCCGTCCTGCCAGGCCGCACAGTGCTGGTGATCGCGGAGACGCCCGCCAACCCGAAGCTGGCGGTGGCCGACCTGGCCGAGGTGGGCGCAATCGCCGGTCCGATGACGGTGGTCGACTCGACGTTCGCCACGCCGCTGGGCCAGCGGCCCGCGGACTATGGGGTGGATCTGGTGGTCCACTCGGCCACCAAGGCGATCGCGGGCCACAACGACGCCACCATCGGGGTGGTGGCCGGCAGCGAGGAGCTGCTGGCGTGGCTGTGGAACTACGCCGTGCTCCACGGTGCGGTGGCGTCGCCGTTCGACGCGCTCAACGCGCTGCGGGGGATCCGCACCCTGGCTGTGCGCCTCCGCCAGCAGACCGAGACCGCCGCTGCGCTGGCCGAGGCGCTGGAGGGCCAGCCGANGGTCGAGTCGGTGCATTATCCGGGTCTGGCGTCGCANCCCCAGCACGAGCTGGCGGCGCGGCAGATGGACCTGGCCGGAGGCCTGGTCACGTTCGATCTGGCCGACGGCTATGAGGCCGGCCGGGCCTTCGTGGAGGAGGTCCGGGTCGTCCGGCTGGCAACGTCGTTGGGCGGTCCCGAGAGCATCGTCACCCATCCGGCGTCGACGACCCACGTGAGCCTGCTGCCCGAGGAACTGGAGGCGGCGTGCATCGGCCAGGGGACGGTACGGTTCTCGGCCGGGCTCGAGCACACTGACGATGTGGTCGCCGACGTGACCGGGGCGCTCGACCGGGTCGCCGGAATCGTCGCGGCAAGAAGCCGAGCCGATAGGGAGTGTCGGGAGTAGTGCGTTTGGGCAGAGCCTGGATTGGGGCTCCCCTGCTGGCGGTGGCGCTACTGGTCGCGGTTGCCGGCTCGGTGTCGGCGACCGATGCGCCCGAGGCTCCGTTGGTTGCGAGCGCGGAGGTGTCCGGCTCGTTGGGAGTGGTCGGCACGGCCCAGTCCGGCACCGAGAACGATCCGGAGTCGGGCACCGAGCGGCGCCTCGTCGGCCGGGAGAGCAGCGAGCGAGTCGATGGGGTGGTGATCGCGCTCTGGTCGATCGCTGCGGGCATGACGGTGATGCTGGTGCTGTTCCTGTGGCACACGAGCCCGCGCCGGCGGCTGCGCCTCGCCCGTCGCCGCTCGACGCAACTCTATGACGGCGAGGCCGACCTGGCTGGGCCTGCTGCCGGGGCAGCCCCCGCCGGGGACGCCGAGGTGGTTGAGGATGCCGAGGCCGCGGCTGCGGCTACCAGGGAGAACGCAGAGGCGGTGGCGGTAGTGGCTTCTGGAGCGGTGGAGGGTCCGGAACTCCCGCCGGTCTGGGAGGATGAGGCCGAGCCCGACGGCGAGGAGGCTGAGCCGAGCGAGGACAGCCCCGCTGATGAGTCTCCAGCGGCCGGGGCAGCTGTCGGTGAGCCCCGACCGGCGTTGTGGGTGCGACTGCGGCGGGCGCTCGGTCTAGATTGACAGCCGTGGCCGAGGATTTCGACGCAGACGCGATGATCGAGCGCTTCCGCGAGCGGGCCGAGGGGGTCAAGCGCCGCAACCTTCCGCCGGTGGCGGGGGACGAGCGGCGGCAATTCCTCGATCAGGCGCAGAAGGACTTCCAGGACTTCGCCATGATCGGCGACGCGGAGGCCACGCTGGAGGACGGCGTTCTGCGGCTGACGATCGACCTCCGTCCCCCGGAGGCCCGCTGATACAGCGTGGCCGCGGGCGGGCCTCGCCGGTAGGATCGGCCCTCTCCGCGGACGTAGCTCAGTTGGTAGAGCGCAACCTTGCCAAGGTTGAGGTCGCCGGTTCGAAGCCGGTCGTCCGCTCCGATGGATGCTCGGGGAGCCGCCGGCGTGCGCTCTCTCGCAACGCTCGGCGTGGAACTGGTCCTGCTCGCTGACTACTGGCGGCCTGATTGCGACCGGCGCACCGATGTCGGCCGGCTGGTCCACCGAGCCAAGGACCACGACGATCCGGGGGCGGCAAGAAAGTTGGCCGACCGGTTCGCGGGTCTGGCCGAGAGGCTGGCGGAGACGCGCGACGGCTCCGATCGCCTGGTGGTGCCGGTCCCGCCCACGCTGCCGGCGACAGACGCCGCCGGTGGGCTGCTGGTCGATGTGCTGGCCCGTTCGCTGGCTGCGGCCGGGGCGGGGGAGTACCGGTGCGATCTTGTGGTCCGGACCGCGGCGACGCCGCGCCTGCGCCATGTCGACCCGCAGCAGCGGACCGAGATCGCGGCCGCGGCCGGCTACCGGGCGCCGGTCGCCATGTGCTGGTGGTCGACGACGTGATCCTGACCGGCGCGACGCTGGGCGCGGTGGCGGCCTGCCTGCAAGACGCCGGGGCGGCCTCGGTCACCGCCGCCGTGGCCGCCCGAACCAGGCGAGTCTGAGGGCTGCCTGGCGCTCTGGCCGCACCGCCCTCAGCACTGCCGCCGCTACGCTGCGATCCCCTGCGCCGGTGCCCGAGCGGACCAAGGGAACGGCCTGCAAAGCCGTAAAGCCGCGGGTTCAAATCCCGCCCGGCGCTCAAGCTCCAAGTATGCCTAACCTCCCGCGCCTGCCCGAATCACTTCGCCGGCTTGTCGCGCCTGCAGGCAAGTGGCTGCTGGGAACGGTCCCGGTCTACTGCGTCGCCTCGATCGTCGTTGCCATGATGCTGACGCCCGACTGGGACAACCCCGCCGGGCCGCACCCGGTGCTGGCCTTGACAGCGGCGGCGGCCGTGATCCTGTACACGGTGTGGTTCGGATGGTGGGTGCAGTCCAGAACGATGCTCGCAGTCTCGCTCGTGTCGGTGCCACTGCAGGCCTGGTACTGGGCATTCGGGGTCGTCCTATGAGCGCCGTCCCCGCTCCGCCTGCCAGCGACCCGCATCGACGATCGAGATGGCACCGACGCTGGCAACCGACATGGCCCCAACAGTGGCCACCGAGATGGCCCCAACAGTGGCCGCAACCGGCCGCGGCGTTCTGCGACTGGGCGGTAGTTGCGGTGGCCGTAATGTGGGTCGCAGGGTTCGTCGTCGAGATGAGCAGCCCCATCTACTGGAGGGACGCGGGCTACTTCGAACAGTTGCCCGCGGAGCCCGAAGCGTGGATCCCGGTGGCTGCGGGTGCGGCAATCCTCTCGCTCATGTACGCGTGGCGCAAGCAAGTCCTGAGGTTCGCGGCCGTGTCGATTCCGCTGCAGGCCTGGTGGTGGGTCGCGTTGGTCACCGCATGATCCGGCGCGCCGTCATCGCCCTCGTCGTTTCCATGGTGGGGTTCGGCTGCGGGGGTGACAGCTCACCAGAGGAATTCACCCTCGACTTCGTCGATGTCGCCGTCGCCTACTACGAGCACAACGGCCGCGCCGCCACCATCGAACGCTACGAGGGGCCCGACTCGATGATCGGACCGTGGTACATCATCGTCTACGACCTCGAGACAACCGAACAGATCGCCAACGCGTTCCAACCCCATCTCGTCGGCAGACCACGCGAATCCCTGGCCTTCGTCGAGGACCGCGAGCCGCTGGACTGGGCAACCGAAGCGGCCCAGGACGCATCCCACGGCGAGGGTGGATGGACCATGCGCTACGAGTTCATCCACCCGGCCACAGGCGAGCTGGCGATCAAGCGCACCTGGTACAAGCGCAGCGGCTCTCTGATGTTCGCCTCCGGCTGGTACCAACCCAACTGACCTCACGAGGCCCACCGGTGCCTGGGTCGGGTGGCGGCGATGGACAAGGCGCTCGGCCATCAACCGCGCTGAGGCCCCGACGCCATCGGTGAGGTCGCCGCGCAGCACCATCGAGCGCAGCGCGTTGCCAACCTCGGCATCGATCAAGTGAGGCGCGGCGCGGCGGCGACCCCGCAGCATCGCCCGCGCCCGGTCTCCGAGGGGTCCAGTGGATGCAACGGCGGCAACGATCGTCGACGCGTCGACTACTACGGTTCCGCCGTTCACCGGCGACCGGCGTCGAGGTCGGCGAGCAGGGCCTCGATGTTGAGGCGGATTCCGTGCGCTTCGACGAAGCGCTCGAGATCTGAGAAGAGTTCCTCGTCGTCGGGTTCGCTGGCCATTCGCTCTATGTGCCTTTTCATGTAGGCCTGGATGGACTGGCCGGCAGCGCGGGCTCGGCGCCGGATGATCTCGTAGGCGTCCTCGGAGATGTCTCGAATCTGGATGGTAGCCACCTGCACAGATTGGCGCTACAGCGCTACTTTGCATGCAGGACTGAAAGCCATGCCTGGTCGCTCAGGTGGTCGGGGTCTCCAGTTTCACGCCCTGGAAGCACAGGAAATCCGTGTCGTAGGACACGACTG
>JGIcombinedJ30088_10005983_pt1 | contig 10319 bp, 7 predicted proteins | sample PinacodermPK_FD_30088 | JGI IMG/M metagenome (IMG submission 30088) | reverse complement strand
GGCAGAAGTGCATGCCGAGCGATGGCAATCATTTTGGAGTGTCTAGCACTGAAGTAGCAATGAGACATCCGCACCATGAAATCGCAAAATCAGCAATAATTACCACCTGAAACTAACTGAGTAATCAGACTCTCCCTAACTTACGGATAGAAAACCAAATGGCATTCCACGATCTCGAAGTAAATTCAATTCAAGGAGAAAAAGTCTCTCTTGGGACCTACAAAGGCAAACGGTGTCTCGTTGTCAATGTAGCGAGCGAGTGTGGACTCACCAAACAATATANGGGCTTGGAGCAACTCCATCGGGACCTAAGCGATGAAGATTTTGTGGTTTTAGGTTTTCCTTGCAATCAGTTCGGTAAGCAAGAGCCTGGTACAAACGAGGAAATATGTAAATTCGCTCAAGATCGTTTCGANGTGACATTCCCTATGTTCGAAAAGATTGAAGTCAACGGTAGCGGCGCGAGTGAGCTTTACCAATTTCTCACAGAAGCAAAACGAAATCCAGAAGGNTCCCCTGATATCACATGGAATTTCACNAAGTTTCTCGTGGATGCCGAAGGTAATGTTGTAGAGAGATTTGAACCTGGTGTTACTCCAGAGCAAATCAAAGAAGCACTTAGCACTTAATTCAGAAGTCGACATAGCACCCTGTCGCCCCACTTTACAGCCTAAACTCCTAGTAATCGCGGTTCAATACCCTAACTCTTTCACAATCAATTGCTTAACTTGACTTAGTCGGATTGAACCGACTTGCGGCGCGGAAACCAGCGCCCAGCCTGGGTTCTTCTCGATTCTGAAAATGTAGTGCCCTAGTTGCAGTGATGTTGTTGGTGTGTAATTGCCGCATCAACATTCACAGGTCATGCACCATGTTCGTCCGAACCTCTAAAGGAACACGGCAAAACTCTAAAACGGTCACCCTCGTCGAGTCTTTCCGCAATGAGCAGGGCCAGCCCCGGCAGCGGATCATACGCACCGTCGGCACCGCCAGCAATGCCGAGGATCTCGAACGTCTGCAACGCGAAGGCCAGCGGCTGAAGGCCGAACTTGAGGAGTTGCAGAACCCTCTCGTGTTACCTGCCGAGAACCTCGCCGAGGCGGCTTCGCAAGCCCACCGCAACTCAGCTCGCCGAGGCGGCCGCAAGACCTTCACCCTGGCGGTTGACACGCCAAAGGAACGGACCTTGATTCTCGGCATCCACGAGGTCTTTGGCCAACTTTTCGACGAACTCCGTCTCGGTGAGGTGTTCACTAAACAACAGACCGTCCCCCGTCGCATCTTCAGACACACTACATTGATGCGGCTGGCGGAACCCGGCACCCGCAAGTCGGGGATGGTCAGCCCGACCCACGACACTTACGGCTGGCGACTCTCGGTAGAGAAAGTCTATCGCATGATGGACACGCTGACACCGGCGCGTCTTAAGCATCTGCGCCAGCGGATTAGTGGCCACGTCCAAAGGTTGCTGCCAGAACCGCTAGAGGTTGCCTTCATCAGCATGAAGTCGTTGAGTTTCACGTCAACCCGGAAGGACGATTTGCTACAAAAGGGGTGGAGCAAGGACAATAAACCGAACCGCGTTCAAGTCGTCTTGGCTTTGGTGCAAACCCGCGAAGGTTTGCCGATCGACTATCATGTGTTCGCCAGCAATACCACCGACATCGCCACTTTGCGGCCGATGTTGGATGGACTGCGTAAGGATCATCACATTGAACGGGCGGTGGTGATCATGGACGCCGGGATAGCATCTCACAAACACCTGGCCGAGCTGGACCAGGAGGGTTGGCACTATGTTTTTGAGTCGCGCTTACGACAATTGCCGAGAAACGTGTGGGCAAACGCGCTTGAAGGGCTGGAATGGTCCGACTGGCACGCTGACGCGGACAGACCCAGTGATGCCATCCGTCTAGCTGAGTTCAACCACGATGGCCGGCGCATCGTGCTGAAATATTCATCGAGACGCTCTGCGAATGATCGGAGGCGGCGGGAGCGGGCGGTGGTCAACGCCGAGTCCCAGGTGCGTCGCGGCAGTCCTACCCTGCACGGCGAAGCCGCCAAATACCTACAGGTGGCGAAAGGTGGGGTGGCACTAGATGAGGAGGCGATCGCGCGGGATGCGTCGTTTGACGGCATCTACGGGGTCACCACCAATCTTGATGAACCGATGGAGGCGGTGCGACGCCTGTATGCTGGGTTATCGCAGATTGAAGACGGCTTCAGCGTCATGAAGCATGATCTGGAGATCCGGCCAAACTTTCATTGGACCGAGCCGCGGGTGCACGCGCACATCGGCATCTGCTACACCGCCTTCGCCTTGATGCGGATCCTGCGTCAACAGTACCGCAATCGGCATCCCGATCGCGACGTGCCGAGTGAGAAAAAAATCCGCGAGGAGTTGCTGAAAGCGGATGCCTCCGTGTTCGTCGACATTAAACGGGAACGCGGGTGGATGCAGTTGCAGCGTCCAAGCAACCTGCAACGGGAACTCTACAGCACGGTCGGTCTGTCATATAAGGCTGGCATCATCGAATTGCCGAAGGAGCATCTGCCCACCGTGAACGAACCGAGCTAAATGCCCGCCTTTAACCGCTGAACATCGCCACCTGCACTGCGATTTGTAGTGTAGTCAAAAATCTTTTATCTTTGAAATTCAATGGGTTATAACTTTAAACCGTCGAATTCAAGAGGCTCACCTAATGTCAAGTGGAACTTCACGAAGTTTCTCGTGAATCCCGAAGGTAAGGTTGTAGAGACTTGAACCTGATGTTACTCCAGAGCAAATTAAAAAGATACCTAACACGTAATTATGTACTCAAAGTAGTACTCAGTCACTCCCGACTCAACAGCCTGATTTCTCTGTGATCGCGATTCAATATACCCGACTGTTTCGCAATCAATTACTCAATCTAGACCAACGATATTTCGCGCCTAATACGGCGACAGGTTTTTCTGCCGTATAGGGATACGCAAGGATATTCCTAGTGTTGAGATAATCGCATGCTTCTTCAATTTCCACGTCACCGACCAACGAGCACACAACTGGTTTGTCGATCCCCTTAGCTCTAGCCTTCTCGACACAATTACCCAAGAGTTCGGCAAAAACCATCGGAGGAGTGATGATAGTGTGCCAATAACCAAGAATGAGTGAGTGAATTCTGTCCTCATTGAGCGCTAGGTCAATGGTTGCTTCATAGGTGGAAGGTGGCTCTCCACCCGTGATGTCGACGGGATTCCCAGCCGCCCCAAAGGGTGGGATGAATTCGCGGAATGCGGCATCTAGATCATCTGGCATCGGCATAAGCGACAATCCATGATCTACGCATGCATCTGAAAGTAGCACGCCAGATCCACCTGCACCAGTCAGAATCAGCACATTTTCACCTTTTGGCGTGGGCAATATTGCTAGACCACGCGCAAACTCCAGCATGTCATTGAGACTAGTAACCCGAACAACGCCAGATTCTCTTAGAACTGCATCGTAAACGCGATCATCTCCAGCGAGCGCACCAGTATGAGAGTTCGCCGCTTTTGCACCTAGCCGGGTCCGGCCTGCCTTCAGTACTACAACAGGCTTCTTTCGAGAGACTCTAGACGCAACTTCCGCAAATGCTCGACCATCTTTCAAGTCTTCAACATGCATTGCGATCACTTGAGTATTAGGATCATCTTCAAAGTAAGTCAGCAAATCGTCTTCATCGATATCTGCTTTGTTACCGAGTCCCACGATTGCGGATACTCCCATACCAGCTGATCGACTAAAGCCGACTATCGCCATTCCAACGCCACCGCTCTGTGATGATAGAGCGACTCCACCACGCTCAGTATAGGGCGTGCAAAACGTGGCACATAGATTGTGGTGTGTGTGGTAAAAACCATAGATATTGGGACCCATTAAGCGAACGCCTGCCGCTTGGGCTGCTGCAACCACTTCAGCCTGAAGTTCATGTTCACCAATTTCCGCAAATCCAGACGGAATCAGAATGGCTCCAGCTATTCCCTTTTCACCACATTCCTTGATGACACCTGCAACGAATCGAGCGGGTATGCAGAAAACGGCAATATCTACGTCACCGGGTATGTCGAGCACCGACGGATAACACTTTTGACCGAGAATCTCCTCTGCTTTTGGATGCACCGGATGCAAATTGCCGCCGTACTTTCCGTCGATGAGGTTTTTCATTACGGAATTGCCGATTTTCCCATCTTCCGCGGATGCACCCACCACGGCTACCGCCTTTGGCTTCATGATCCTCGTCATTGCAGTAAGGATTTCGTCCTGAGAAGGTCGTGGTCGCGCTGGAGCTGGTTCAAAATTCAGCAACATCCGAAGGTCGACTGCAACCACACCGTCCTCCGATGCGATCACCGGATTTAAGTCGAGCTCGGAAATCTCGGGAAAATCGCTGATTAGCCGACTGATATTGGTAATGAGAGACTGAATCGCAACACGATTCACACCCGGTTGCCCTCGAATCCCGTCCAGAAGCTGTGAACCTTCGATCTCATTCAGCATCTCCGCGGCTTTTTCTTCAGTCGTAGGTGCGAGCCTGAAAGTCACATCTTTTAACACTTCGACCAATACACCACCTAGTCCGAAAGCTACTAACTTCCCGAAGACAGGATCAGTTACTCCACCGACGATAAGCTCCGTAGATCCACTGACCTGCTGTTGGACTTGAACACCTTCTATAGTGGCATCAGCATTAAAAGCTCGAGTTGATTCAGTTATCTTGATATATGCCTCACGAACAGATTCTGCGTCTGTTACGTCAGTGATAACCCCGCCAGCATCGGTCTTATGTAGGATTTCTTGCGACACCACTTTCATTACCACCGGAAACCCGAACTCGGCGGCTATGTCTACCGCCTCTTCTGTAGAACTCGCTACACGATCCTGTGGATGTGGGATGTCATATGCAGATGCTATCTGACGAGCCTCACTAGGCGTTAATGCGTTGCGACCCTCTTCTTTTGCCGTGTCCAAAATATGTTGAATCGCGTTCTTGTCCATAACCACAGATACCTCTCTCTGTTCAGCCTAATCAGATCGAAATGTCCGATATATCTCAAAAAAAGTCGCAATGATAGCGGTAGCTTCACAGATAATCTACAATGTGAATCCTGAATTGAGCGAGCTTTGACTCGCTACCATCCGAGACCAGTCAGTCTCGAAAAATCCACAAATCAAAATCTATATAGACGGGGAAATCTATTATGGCAACCGTAACCGGTGCAACCTTAATGGCGCAAAGCCTGAAGCAACAAGGTGTCGATTACATGTTTGGAATTGTCGGCTTTCCAGTGCAAGGGGTAGCAGCTGAAGCACAGAAAGCAGGCATTACCTATATCGGCATGAGAAATGAACAGGCTGCGAGCTACGCTGCTCACGCTGCCGGGTACCTTACGGGTAGACCACAGGCATGCTTGACGGTCAGTGGTCCAGGTGTCATTCACGCATTTCCGGGATTGGCTAATGCGAAGGAAAACTGCTGGCCGATGATCCTAATTGGAGGCGCTTCTCCGATTTACCAAAACGGAATGGGTGCATTTCAAGAGGAACGTCAAGTAGAACTGGCAGCTCCTTATTGCAAATACGCACACCAAATTGACCAAGTAGAACGCATCCCTTACTATGTTGAGCAGGCAGTTCGTCGATCCATTTACGGTCGGCCGGGTCCTGTGTATCTTGACTTCGCAGACAACATCATCCGCGCAGAATACGAAGAAGACGATGTAGTGACTTATGGGCGTGTTCCAGAACCACCTAGAACACAGGCCGACCCGGTTGCTGTTGAAGGCGCACTGGACGTGCTCGAGTCCGCGGAACGACCATTGGTCGTCGTTGGAAAAGGCATGGCATGGTCACGTGCCGAAGAAGATGTGAGACAGTTTATTCAACGTACGCAACTTCCTTTCTTGAATTCGCCTATGGGTAAAGGTGTGATGCCTGATGACGATTCTCTGTCTGTGGGCGCAGCAAGAAGCACAGCATTACGAGAAGCAGACGTGGTCTTCCTCATGGGTGCACGATTGAATTGGATCATGCATTTTGGATTGCCGCCAAGGTTCAACAAAGACGTGCGGATCATCCAGCTTGATATTAATCCAGAAGAAATCGGTACCAATGTCCCNGCAGAAGTCGCACTGGTAGGCGATGGTAAAGCAGTCACAAAACAATTGAACACAGCATTGGATAACCGACAATGGTTCTATCCTCAAGAAACTGAATGGCGTAGCACCCTTCAAGCTAAGGCNGCTGCCAATGTCGAAGCTGTCCAAGGCATGATCGACGACGACTCCTCGCCGATGAACTACTACCGTGCCTATAAAGACATTGATGAGTGGCTACCTAAAGATGCAATCATCATCGGGGAAGGCGCTAATACGATGGACATTGGTAGAACCCAGATGCTTAACTCAAATGCCCGACATCGTCTTGATGCAGGAACCTATGGCACTATGGGTGTCGGTTTGGGATTCGCGATTGCCGCTGCTGTGTCATGCCCAGGTCAACCGATCGTATCCGTACAAGGTGACTCCGCATTCGGATTCTCGGGTATGGAAATTGAGACAATCGTTAGGTACAAATTACCTATCAAGCTCATCGTGCTGAACAATGGCGGTATTGGTGGTGGTATTGGACCTCTCAAGGATGGCCAAGAAGTTCCACCAGGGATCCTGACCTACGGTGCTCACTACGAGGGAATGATTGAAGCTCTTGGCGGCAAAGGTTACTACGTAGAAGATCCAAAAGATCTTCGAGGTGTGCTAGACGAAGCCATGGCTCATGACGGTCCTGTTTTGATCAATATTCCACTGAATCCAAGAGCAGGCCGTAAGCCGCAGCAATTTGGTTGGCTAACCACCTAGTTCGAAACTGTATGACATAACATATAGGTATGAATCTATAGAGCCGTACAACCTAAACGCTCCGTACCTTAATAGGGGGATGAATATGTGGCGATATGTGGTAGTTCTCTTACTGTGTTTACCAGCGTTTGCTGACGCACCTAAAAATGCGTACTTCGGGGATTTACATATTCATACGAAGTATTCGTTTGACGCTTATATCTTTGGGACGACGACAAGCCCAGACGATGCCTATGCGTTTGCGAGAGGGCAGACCATCAAACACTCCGCTGGCATTGAGATGACCATTGATCGACCGCTAGATTTCTACGCGGTCACCGATCATGCCATGTTTTTAGGTCAACTGAATGCACTGGAGAATCCTGAACACCCCAATCATGGAGACGAAGAGGCAGAGTTTTTCAGAACTCTAGAGACTGTCCAGGACAGAGGTCGGGCATTCGGTTCGTTCCACATATATCTAAGTGAAGACTATGACACAGATGCGATTCGGACTGCTTGGGAGGCTATTCAGGATGCTGCTAACCGACATTATCAACCTAGCGAGTTCACCACCTTTATTGGTTACGAATACACCTCTTCCTATCCAGTTGATAATGGAAACCTGCACCGGAACGTGATCTTTGAGTCTGACTCGGTTCCACCGATGCCTTTCTCTCGGATCGATAACCGAAATCCAGAGGCACTCTGGGCATGGATGGATAGAAACCGTGAACAAGGGATTGAGTCCATAGCCATTCCTCACAACTCCAATGGTTCCAACGGACACATGTTCGAGCTGGTGAAGTTTGACGGTAGCCCTCTGGATTCAACCTACGCGGAAACGCGTATGCGCAACGAACCAATCATTGAAATATCACAAGTCAAAGGCACCTCAGAAACACACCCAGTGCTATCACCGAATGATGAATGGGCGTTTTTCGAGATATTTCCGTTCCGAGTCGCACAACATAACCGAAGCCAAGCGAATGGTAGCTATGCCCGACAAGCGTGGCGAAACGGCTTAACCATCGAGTCTTCGATCGGTGTGAACCCCTATAAATTTGGAGTGGTTGCAGCCAGTGACACACACAACTCCGGCGAAATCTTTGATGAGGAGAATTTCCTAGGAAAAATTGGTCACCTCGATGTAAGACCGATAGACAGAGGTTCTGTACCGGTTGGCTACGAAGACAACAGACCAGGTTATCGCGACAGCGCGTCTCAGTACTTTAGTTCAGCGGGAATTGCCGGTGTATGGGCGGAGGAAAACACTAGGGAATCGATTTTCTCTGCGTTTAGACGTAAGGAAACGTTCGCTACATCCGGAACGCGGATCAAGGTTAGATTCTTCGCGGGGTACGACATGCCTGAAGATATCTTGGAGCAAAATGACTTTGTGGAACAGGCGTATGCAGGTGGTGTTCCAATGGGTTCAACACTGTCAATAGAAGAAACTGGTTCGCCGATATTTCTGGTTTGGGCAATGCAAGATCCGCTGAAAACCAAATTACAACGCGTGCAAATCATTAAAGGTTGGCTAGAAGACAATGGCACCACCCATGAGCAAATATTTGACGTAGCTTGTTCTGACGGTGGAGTTGTAGATCCTGAGACGCATCGTTGTCCTTCTAATGGAGCTTCGGTAGACTTTTCGGATTGCTCGCAGACTCCAGATGTTGGCGCATCAAATCTCAGCGCGGTATGGATGGATCCGACTTTCAATTCCGAACAAGATGCGTTTTACTATGTCCGAGTTTTAGAAAATCCTACCTGTCGTTGGTCTACCTGGGATGCTGTCCGAAATGGCACGCCAGTCAAGCAGAATCTGATGCAGAATCGCGCGATCCAAGAACGAGCTTGGAGTTCTCCCATCTGGTTGACACCTTAATCTAGACTCAACGAAGGCACGTACTCTATGAAAGCAAAGGAACCCATCGGTCGATTCGATCACATTGGATTCGCAGTTCACAGCATCGAAGAAGCCAGAAAATTCTGGGAAGATCAGATGGGTGCGAGTTTGGTGCAATTAACTGATCATCATTCTGGTGATTTCAAACTGGGAATTTTCGATCTCGATGGACTCTGTGTAGAGCTTCTCGAACCGATCAACCCAGATGGATTTCTCGCTAAATATCTTGAAAAGCGGGGAGAAGGTATCCATCACATCACTCTGCAGACGAAAAATCTAGAGGAAAAAACAGATGCACTTGAAGCCTCTGGCGTGAGAGTCGTCGATAGACACCTGAGCAAGGAAGAAGGTGGTGTGGATGCCTTCCTATCTCCGAAAAGTACCCATGGCGTCTTGATCCAACTCGGCGAAAACGTGGGTCCTCTTAATAGCAAACCTTACTGGGAAGAGACTTAATGCTTGAGGTATATTGGCAGCCTGGGTGAACTAGTTGCCTGAAAGTCAAGGAATTTCTATCGGCCCGTGCGGTTGAATTCAAGTCAATTAACGTCAATGAGATACCTGACGCAACAGAGCTTCTGATACAGTCACCGGTCAAAACGTTACCTGTAGTCAAGCTAGCATTCAACTATGTTCCAGGCGTGGATTTAGCACAGGTAGCACAGTTGCTAGGACTCAGTTACGAATCAGAGATCGTACTTAGTCCTTCGGAGCTTCTTACTCGGCTTGTTCAAATCAATGAGACGTTAACGAAAATTGGCCCAAGATTAACCAATGAGTTCCTACGGGTTAAACTCCCTGGTCGAGAGCGTACAGTCCTAGGCTTAATCAATCACATCTCTGAAATCAGTTCGGTGTTAATTGAAGTACTCAGAGGGGAGGTATTCACTGCAAGTAAGGCCGATGCCGAGCCACAGANTGAGCTGGTGATTGCGGAGTTAATACCCATCTTACTAGCACGCAATGAGGTTCTGAAATCGGTTCACATTGACCCAGACCGAATGGNGGATACTTACTTTGGAGATCAATCTCTCCATACCGTGATTAATCGAACAGTTTGGCACAGCGCGCAACATTTACGCCAACTGGTNGATCTTTGTCAGACACAACAAGCGCAACTAGAAATCCCTGAGATTAGCCATCTATTGCAAGATCTCCCGTTACCACAAAAAGTCTGGGATTGACTGAATTCCTTGTCTAGCATACCGAAACCCATGGGTGAGGTCAAGTACATATTGATCCACCACGAGAAGTGCCCTAGAGAAGCTTTTCATTACCGCATCCAATCTGATGGGACCCAAGTTGCTCTCTTGCCTGAACAACATAGAGGCCAGCACCCTTATAGTATCGGCATTGTGTTGGATGGAAATTTTGATCAAGAAAAAGTGCCAACGGGTATTCTTGAGTCATTGAAAAACCTAGTTCTGAAACTAAAACTCAAATACCCAGATGCAAAGATCGGCGCTCACCGTCAAATAAGAGGTGACAAAAACACGAGCTGTCCTGGTCGATTATTTCCACTGCGTGACGTTTTGACCTGGAGTCGAACCGGATT
>JGIcombinedJ30088_10005982_pt1 | contig 10320 bp, 9 predicted proteins | sample PinacodermPK_FD_30088 | JGI IMG/M metagenome (IMG submission 30088) | reverse complement strand
AGGCTGCCGAGGAGCTCCCCGCCGGTAGCCGAGCCGAGCGCGGCCCAGATTCGAACGGGTTGATGCGGATCGGCCACCGGGTCTACGGAAAGACCCAGCGCTGGGACACCAGTGTTTGCGGCGTTGGACCAGACGACCTCTGACCCCGCCGCGTGCAGGGCGGCCAGCCAGTCCCGATGCTGCAACTCCGGTAAGCTGTCGAGCTGCACGATGAGCTGCGACGGCGGGTGTCGTGTCCAGTCACTCAGCCGGTCGGCAAGGTCAGAGCCATCGACCGGGCCCGCAGGGCGCGCACCCTGGCCGGCCAGCATCAGATACAGGGCGATGGCCATTGCGGTGATAGCAACGACATGTAGACCATGCTCCAACAATCGCCGGAGCAAGCTGTTTGAGAATGGTCTATTCGGGTTCGTCTGAGTCATTGCGTTAGCGGGTCAGCGCATAGACGATGAGGTTTAACCCAAATCGCGTCGGATCCAGCGACATGAACCGCTTTGTGTCCGGTCGCAAATCCCATTCCGAGGCATAGTCCTTGTTGCTGTAGAGCAAACCGATCCGCTTGTTGCGAAAGATCGCAAACAACTCCTCGTGGATCAGTTGGTCGCCCCAGCCATTCAATTCGTGGCTGGTGGTTGGCGGCCCATCTTCAAATTCGAAGAAGGCGCTATAGATCTCGTGATCGTTTGGAACGGTCTCGAGTGGCCCAAACGTCCGATTGATTTCCTCGACAACGCTGAGATGAAAAGCACCCTCGATGTCGTGGTTATGGTCATCGATAAAGAAGAAACCGCCTCGGTCGACATAGCGCTTCAGATTGGCCCGTTCGCGCTCGCTGAATCGAACCGGAAAATGCCCGGTCAAAAAGACAAANGGGTACTCAAACAGTTCTTCGCTGCCCAATTCGACAATCACACCGGCAGGCGCCATGTCGATGGTCGTGTACTTTGCCATCAGGTCGAGGAGTGCTGCGGGGACGTTGGGCGCACTTTCCCAGTCGCCGGACTCATACTTCGCGGTGGCGAAAATAAACTTCTTCACTCAAGCCTCCCGGGGAGCGGTGCCCAGCCAGTCAGGCCATCCTCGACCTGCGCCGGCCCCTCCAGCACGGCACGTGCCGCGGCGAGTGCGGGGCCCACGCCGTCCTTTTGACGAAGCGCTAGAGAAAGGTCATCCAGCGCCGTCGCAGCCTCCGGGACATCCTTGAGGGCTGCCACCTGCAGAAGTGCGACGCGCTCATCCAGCCATTCCTCGCCTGAATCGAGGTTGTCGGCCAGGATCGCGAGCTGGGCCGCGAGCTCCTGCCGTACGCTGTCCTGGCGTTCGCGCTGGCTGCGAGCGGTGGCATGGACCGGGTCCTCGCCGGTCATGCGAACCTCGTCCACTTCGGCAAAGGCGGGAATCATTTCGCCGCGCAAGAAATAGCGAGTCAGATTAAATAAAGTCATGAGCGCGTCATAAGCATTGCGCATGTGCACGAGCGCGTCGTCAGTTTCGGCAATGGTCATCTGGCGGTTGGCTTCCCACATCTCGTCGAGTGCGTACACAAGCAGCTCGGGTACGTTAAAAGCGCCCCCAACGCTCGCCTCGTCGACAAAGCCCTGAACCTTTACCCGGATGTTGCCGGTATGTTGTAGCAAGGGCGCGACCTCGGCCAGGAAATCGGCGCGCGCCATTTTCGGCCGTCTCGCCTCGAGGCGCTCAGTGTCGCGGATCAACATGCGGAGTGACATCAGGGATTCGTCGATGGGCGGCGGCGCCGGATTGATCTCGACGTCTGCCTCCGGAATGTCNCGCAGGAACCGNATGGTTCGAGTCTCGGAATAGCCGATGCCGGGCCCGGACACGTTGTTGACATCCTGTACTACGGCACGTACCGACATCTGGTCGCCGGGATTGAGGTTGAATCGCTCGAGTTCCGCGGTTCCGAAAAGCTCGCCGGTTCTGCCTTCGAATCGCCAGTGAAACAGTCGCTCCTCGCTGAAACCGTAATCCCCGCTCTCGGGGCCTCGAGCGACGAGTACCTCAAACCAGGCACTGGCAAGGCCGATGTCGTCCCGCAGGCTTGCCGCAAGTCTCACTCGCCCCGTCGTCTCTCGGCGGCCTTCGTCAACCTCAGGCAGGGTTAATCGAACCAGCGGAGGTTCGTCAGGTCGAGGTTCCAGCACGATGACCTTGCGGTTGTCGCCATCGGTCAGCAACAAGCCGCTCGGCAAGGTCGGCATCACGAAGCTCAGTTGCCAGCCGTTACCTTCCGGTGCGGCCTGCACACTCAATGCGTCGTCGTCGCCGATTCGCGCCTCAATGCCGAGTGCATCCTGTCCGGGTCCACGAAGCACGACCTGCGAACCCACCAGGCCCGCAATTCGCTCCGGGTTGTCGAGTGTTTCAGACTCCCAGCCGGTGTAAGCTGGTGGAATCAATTCGCCCCGGATGTCGGCAATCCGATTAATGACTTCCTGTTCTCCGGGCACGGTCATGATCCCGGATCCCGACAGGTTCAGGCTGAATTGCCAGCCCGTTGCCAGCAAGACCTGCGCCAGTCCGGCGGCAATCAGCAACGGTGCGACAGCTCGTAACACATGCCGTCCGGCACCCGTCAATGTCAGCGGCGCAGGCCATCGTGAGCGACGGCGCACTGATTCCACACGCTGTGCAATCTTCTCCGAGTAAGAACTCTCACTGGCACTCCCATCCACGAGCGTCACCAGCGAATAGCCAAGCTCGGGAATCTGCTCCTCGAGCCACAGCGCAACCCGCAGGCGACTGCGGGCATGGCGGTGCCGCCAGATCACAACGGCAATGGCTGCTATTGCCATGGGGACCAACAGCGTATCCAACCAGCCGGCGGCCGTTGGAAACGTTGGCAACAGCAAGCCTGACAGCGCGTGCAGCAACCAGGCAATCGCCGCCGCGGATAGCAGCGACACCAGCACCGCACGAAAAATCAGTCCGCGCCGTGACGATCGGAGGATATTGAGACCGTCCGGGGCGCCGTTCACGGATTTGCTCCGATCGGATCGCGGCGGTCGGCAAGTGCCCGACGTAGAGCCGGCTCCGCGAGCGCCAGGAGAATCGCGAACAATAGCAACCACGGAGCCGGCTGCGTAATCCGCATTCTCTCTTCCTCAATAACGCCATCTTCGGCTGCCGGGGGGGCAGGTTGAAGCAATCGATCCAAATCGGTGTCGTCAACCGGGATCAGGTCCGGTACCAGGCGCGCCGGATCCTCGAGCCATTCCAGAAACCTGGTGAAGGAAGGGCGCAGAGCGACATCGTCTTCGTCAGACAATTCAAAAGCCAGAAAGGTATGTCGCACGCCGTCCTCAATACGCTCGACTGCCGCCGGGGCACCATCAAGCCAGGTGGCTACCAGCCGGTAATCCGTTAGATCGGGGTCAGCGATTTGCCATTTCCGTTCAAACGGTGCGATGAGCGTTGCGGCCGCTGTCAAAATCCCTTCAGCATTGTCGGGTTCCGCGCGCGGTTGCCATGGGCTGGCTCCGGACGAATCAGCGGCGCCGTCCCAGTGCAGAGAAACGGACGTCGCACCCAGGATCTCTGGCAAGTCTGCCAGCTCTGCGGCTGCAACGCGTATCGTCTCAAAGGGTCCGTCCCACAGCGCGCGAAGATGGTTTGTGGCAGCATCAAAACCGCCTAAGGGGAACGGCGACATGACTGTCAGACTTACCGTCTCGGCTTTGTTTTTCAGCGACTCGGCATCCTGGATGGCAGCGGCGAGTGCTGCCGACAGGTTTGCAACCTGGGGTGGCCGCATATCGTCATTGGACAGCGCGTCCGCCAGCTCGTCCAGTTCGACACGCTGAGGCGTTGCAGCAAATAGAATCAGCGTGTCGGCGTCGGTTGCGAGTGCATCCGCCTGCTCGCGCCAGGCGTCATCTCGTGACACTACGCCGGAGACATCCACAAGAACGATTCTCGCCTCGCTGTCAGGCGGAACCCAGAATGGCTGTGCCAGCGCCAGTCCCAGCAGCAGGATGATTGCCAGTCGTAGCAACAACAGCTTCACGTCACTGAGACGCAGGTTCAGTTCGGCCGCAATCACGTCGAGTTCCGGCACAAAGCGCAATGTCGGGAAAGCCACCGGTTCACGAAGCTCCCATGAAATGACATGCAGCGCGATGACGCCGGCGGCAACTCCGCAGGAGGCCCAGAAGAACCAGGGGTAGAGCAGGCTCACATCAATCCCTTGACGATGCGTTGCACGACGACCGCGGGCGGCTCGGAGGTTTGCGCCACCGTGAAATTTGCGCCGCGTCGTCGAAAGCGTTGGGCAAGATCCGTTCGCCACGCGCCAAATCGGTCGCGATACTCGGCGAGACCGGCGGAATCGAGATTGCGTCGTCGCGTTGGGTCTTCGACGTCGAACAGTGCTCGTGCTTTGCGTTCCGGCGCGAGTTCCTCGTCGGCAACAACATGAATTGCGAGCACCTCACCGCCACGGTCGACAATCTCACCGGTCAGAGCGACCTGGCCGGCAATGTCGCTTTCATCGCTGAGAAAGTCACCGATCAGGACAAGCCGATGCTGCGCCAGTGGCGCGTGCGGCAGGTTCAGCGCAGCGCTGCCTCCCGGCGTTATGCCCCGCAACAACTGTGCGATGGTATGTACGGTACCCGGTCGCCCCTCCATGGGAAGCATGATGTCGCTTGCACCGCCGGTTACCGCCAGCCCGACCGGGTCGCCCGCGGCGCGCGCCGCCGCCGCAAGACCCAGAGTAATCTGCCGGGCCTGGTGCCACTTGCCGAGCGAATCGACGGGCCAGGCCATCGAAGCCGAGGCATCAACGCAAAACATCGTTGCCGTTCGGCTGTGGTCCTGCGCCAGCCGGATATAGGCGCGATCGGTACGTGCCAGCAGCTTCCAGTCGATTCGGCGTACTTCGTCACCCTGCCGGTAGGGCCGGTAATCACTGAGTTCTGCGGATGGGCCCAGATTGCGCGACAGGTGCGCGCCGCTCGACATCTGTCGCGGCGGGCGGCCTGCCTGCCAGCGCAGGCCGCGCACCGCATCCAGAAGACGACCGTCCTCTGCATCGAGTTGATAGGTGGCCTCAGCCATACTCAGGCCGCACTGACGCTCTATTCGATGGGTTCGCCTACAGAGCCGTCGACAACAGGCCAGACACGCTGTTCCGTCTCGGCACCCATTGCCAGGCGAAATCCGCGGCTGAAGTTGAATCCCCTGGCCCGATTCACGGGTTCAATCTCACCCTCTTCGTTTTCTTCTTCCGTGCGGGGGTCTTTTTGTCCGGCCCAGTAGTAACCCGGATCGATGTTCCTGAATGGTCCGCCATTGACGAAACCAAGACCCTCCGGGATCGGCGCGCGGGCGCGGTTGTTTGCGCCTTCGCCTTCGGCCGCGGGTTCTTGCTCTACAGTTCGCCTGATTCTGCAGCGGCCGTCTTCAGGGTTTACGTCGCAGACCTGCAGGTTGCCCAATGTCGCGTAATACATGTGGCCAAGCTCGGAAGCCTTGCCCCAGCCCTCTTCAAAGGCGTATCCGCCGTCGGTAGACCCGTCCCCGGCAAAGCTCAGGTTGTAGTCAGGGTAAGCCTCCGGATCAAGTGGCGTGTCACTCGGCAATCGCCAGTTTCCGACACCCAAATAATTTGCGGCATTCATCGCATCCATATAGCGAACAGCAACTTCCCAGTGCATTCGACCATTTTCTGCATTGACGCCCTCGACACCGAATGTCTCATTGGCCGCAAGACTTGCATTGGCTAGCCACGTGATATCGAGTTGCGTGTCGTAGTACGCCTCCACGGTGCTCTCGTCACCGTCCAGATCGCGCGGTTGCAACGTATCCACCGCGCCTGATTGCGCCCTTTCCCGATTGCCAGATCGCGCTGCTCCTGGATCGCGAGACCGGGGCGCGTCCTCTGCGCTCGATTGCGCCGTTTCCACCGCACTCGGTGGCGGTGATTCCTGGGTGAGGGCGGTCGTCGCAGTCAGAGTCAAAAACACTGCGCAAGCAGCGCTTAAAGCCCCGTCAAACGTTGGTCGAACCGAGTTTGTGTGATTATTCATGTCAGCCTCTTTCTTGGGTTTTAAGATGAACCCTGACTCGCTGTCTTCAGGCAGCAATACCGCTCTTCGGCGCGGCAACCTCGTCTACCAGGGAATCGATGACGTTTTCGACTGTGACGCTATCGGTCGCAGCCGCGAAGTTCAGTAGAATGCGATGCCGCAGCACCGGGTGCGCGACTCGCTGGATATCTCCAATCGAAACGTTTGGCCGTCCGTTCAAAAATGCGCTGGCCTTGGCGCCCAGAATCAACGCCTGGCCCGCGCGCGGGCCGGCGCCCCAGCGTACATACTCGCGTACCCTCTCCACAGGCGAACCCTCAGGCCGCGTCGCGCGCGCAAGTGTGGCGGCATATCGCAAGGCGGCGTCGGCGGCGGGTATGTCGCGCACCATGCGCTGCATCGCCAGGACCTGTTCCGCGTCGAGAACGGCGTCCACGGGTTCACCTTCAGCCCCGGTCGTGCTGCGCAACACTTCAACTTCTTCCTCTTCATCCGGGTAGTCGATACGGATGTCGAACACGAACCGGTCGAGCTGCGCTTCAGGCAGCGGGTACGTGCCCTCCTGCTCGATAGGGTTTTGTGTCGCCAGCACGAAAAACGGCTCGGGCAGGGACATCGTCCGACCTGCAGCGGTAACCGAGTGCTCCTGCATTGCTTCGAGCAGCGCCGCCTGCGTGCGCGGCGGCGTACGGTTGATTTCGTCGGCCAGCACGACATTGGCAAAGATCGGGCCCTCGACAAAGCGGAATCCNCGTTTTCCGGTTTCGTCGTCGACGTCCATCACTTCAGTACCGGTAATGTCACTGGGAACCAGATCCGGTGTGAACTGGACCCGGCGGAAATCGAGATGCATCGCTTCCGCCAGTGCGCGGACAAGCATGGTCTTGGCCAATCCCGGTACGCCGACAAGCAGTGCATGCCTGCCGGCGACGAGAGACATGAGTACCTCGTCAAGCACCGTTTGCTGACCGATGATGCGCTTGCCGATCTGGGTGCGAAGTTCCTGAATGGAATCCAGNAGAGTGTCGGAATCAGGCGTAATGGTGGATAGCTCCATCATTTTCAGGGGTCCCTATCGTCAGATCGCATCGCTGAGTGCGGTGAATTCGAAATCATTGACCAGCAATCGCGGTGTAACGAGGTCGCGCTGACTACGGACCGACACGCCCGCCGACTCTATCTTGTTGAGGAGGTAAAACGGCGACTCGAGAAAGCGCATGTTGCGTATCGGACGGCTGATTTCGCCTCTCTCAATGAGAAACGTGCCGTCGCGAGTAACACCGGATAGCAGCAGCGTCTCGCCGTCGACGAGCCCCAGTGACGAGAATCGTGTCACCAGGATGCCCCGCCGAGTGTTGCCGATCATTTCTTCGCGGCTCAGCTTGATATCGTCGAAATCCATCCGTAGCCGCCTGGGGTTTGGTGTGACTGGTAAGTCGTGGTCGCGCGCATAGCCGGGGTTGTAGGCCATGGTTTGCAGCTGTCCGTTGCGCAGCCAGTGGGTTCGTTTCATCATCGTGTTGCGGTCGATCGGCGAGAACGGCATTTGCGGATCGTATGGATCGTAAAGTACCTGCACACGCGGATCGGTCATCTGTTCACCGACGCGGGTGCCACCGCCCGGCCGGCTGAATACGTTGCCCGCCGTTTCAGCTGCCTCCGCCTGGATGAATGACGTAAAGCGCATCATGATTTCTCGAAGAATCTGTGCGGTCGCTTCGGGTTCGAGAATCACGGTGTATCGTCCGGGCTCTACCGCGACGGCATTCTCGGTGCGAGTGGCCAGGTCGATTGCGCGGGACGCGACGTCATCAACGTCTACTTTGTTCGCGTCCTCATTCCCGGCCCAGGCCCAGCCCGCGCCGGTTCCACCCGTCTTCGTCCTGGCCGACATGCTGAATTCGGCATAGCTGTAACGGCTGAAACCGCCGTAACCTGAAGTCGATCGAATCAGGCTGGAACCGGTTTCTCTCAGCAACGTACCAGCCGTTAAAAAGTCGCTTTTCCGGCTTTTCTCCACGACGGAAAGCACCGCGCTACCGTGTGCTTCCGGGCTGGCAGCCGCCGCGGTTGATTCGAAGAACATGCCCTTGGGTAATTCAACTGGCGACTGCGCCGGAAGCATGCTGCCCGGACTAACGACATCGCGCGACGATGCAAGGTCCTGAGCCTCTTCGACCAACTGGCTGAGGTGACCCTCGGTGAGATCATGTGTCGCCAGACGCATTCGCTTGCCGCCGACAGAGACGCCGAGGTCAAGCAGGATTTCGGTATCACCTTCCAGGTGACTGAGTTCGTTTCGCGCGAATTCGGCTTCACTGGTTGTTGTTGCGGCGATCTCCACCATCACTTCGTCGGCCTTTGCCCAGCCCATGACCCTATCGGCGAGACGTTCGGCCTCTTCCTGCGTGGGAGCTACCTGAAAGTTCGTTTGCTCGTCTGCCATGACCTTACTCCCTTCCTCCAGTCTCGCGTCCGCCCTGCTGCCCGGTGTTTTGCTCGTTTCCACCTTGAGGTGTGTTCGCTTCCCGAGCACGCCCGCCGCGGGACGATTGCTCCCGCCGGCTGGCGTTGACCACGAAAACGTTGTTGACAAGTATCGGAGGCGTCGTAACCGTGATATGGCTCATGATTTCCCAATCCCGATCATCGACCTCAGGGTAGTTTTCCCCGACACTCGACGGCCCACCGATCGCCTCGAGATTGCCCCAGAATCGCGTAGTGCTAAAGGGCATCGCGGTGTTCAGGACNAGGTCACCCAGTTCGCCATCGCGAATTTCGCGCACCAGATTTCCGGTTGCCTGAACGTTCCGGGCAGCATGATCAGGGTTGATGAACATCGATTCGACGTAGTAGCCACGCTCGACCCTGCTGATGAGGTCGTCCTGGCTCAGGTCTTCCTCTCCGGGCAACAAGGCGAGATTCGGCACTTTGACCCNTGGGCGTCGGCCGCCCGTGTCGCTGGAAAAACCCCGTGAAGCTACGCTACGGTCCATGCGCTCATAGCCTTCCGCCAACTCCGGGGCGAAACTGCGGTCCGTTACGTAATCGGTGACAATGCCTTTCTCGACAAGCGGATAGTCGCCAGTGCTCACACCGTCGGAGTCGAAACCTGCCGTAGCGCCCAGGCCTGGTCGTGTGCGATCGGCACGAAGGTTGAGAAGCTCATTACCAACCTTGAATTCGCCCAATTCGTCATTCGCATTGGTAACATACGAGTCACGTACCCCTTCGATGCTGCTGCCCGGCCCAATACGCGGTCAGCCTCCAAGGGCTCGCCTAGCGTTTGCGCGATCAGCATGGCCGTTGAGCTGGGGGCGAAAACCACGTCATACGCTCCAGGCTCAGCGGGTTTCGTGTTCAGGCCGGCGGTCAGTGATTCAGCACGCTCGCACATGCCACGCAACTTGCCCGGCAGACCGGCCATCAGCTCCCACCCTCCGGTGCCGTATATCCCTTTCGTCGGCATATTGATACCGGCGAACACGTCATAGGCAACCCGCGCCCGCANCAGGGCGAAGTGGTTTCCAAGGCAGATGCGCTGGCGTGTCAGGCTCCCTTCGCTCGACATGAAAAGCTCGTCATTGCGGCTCCATTCAGTGTCGAGAAAGACGAACATGAGCGTTTCGGTCTTGAAATCGCGCAACGCTTCCATGGCTTCAAGGTAGTAGTCTTCCTGTTCGCCCAATGACACGCTGAACGGATCTCGCTCAACCGGCGTTTCGTAGTAGCCATTCTCAACAACAGGGGCAGGAGCCAGGTCCGCTCCCTTGCCGCCCGCTGCTGCCAACGCTTTGGCGCGCCCCACGGCGATGTCAGCCAGGCCGGTCACCTGGTCGGTGTTCAGCGAGAGATTATTGCCCGCGAACCCGAGGTGCCCGTTGACAAAAGCACGAATACCGATGCGCGATACGCGGTAGAGGATGCACTGCCCGATTTCGGCGACGCGATCCACCGGGTTGACCGACGCAACCGAGCGCGGCCCGCCTTCCCATGTCAGGAACAAGCCGGTCGTAATACGCACGTCGGCGTAGGATGCGCCCGCCGACTTGGCGGCATCGATTGCCTTCTGCCCAATATCGGTGAGATTGTTCGCGTTTGGCGCGACGACCGATAGCGCAAGTTGTTCCGGCGTTTGCGCTCGTGTTACCGAACTGATTGGGATGGCCAGGCTACCCGCCATAGCCGCCGATGTGCGAAGGAAGTGCCTGCGCGTGAAAGCCTTGGTCATGAAAGGCCCCCTCTGGGTCAATTCGTGCGTTTAAAAAAA
>JGIcombinedJ30088_10005972_pt1 | contig 10332 bp, 4 predicted proteins | sample PinacodermPK_FD_30088 | JGI IMG/M metagenome (IMG submission 30088) | reverse complement strand
GTGCGGTTCTGATAGCGATGGAGGGTCCGCTCCAGCATCTCGGCGAAGGAGCGGGCTTGAACGACATTCTTACGGTGGCGAGTGGCCAGTTCGCCCCTGAGTAGTTTCTGCAGCAGTTCGATGGCAAGGTTGGGCTGGGGCATATCCCGCACCTCGGCAAGGAACTCATCGGAGAGGACCGAGATGTCGGGCTTCGCTAGGCCAGCGGCGGTGAAGATGTCGATCACCCCCTCAGGGACCAGTGCGCGAGAGATGATCTGGCGTATAGCATGGTCTAGCTCCTCGTCCGAACGGGCAGTGCCGGGGGCGCGCTTGGCGAGTCCGGCCCGCACTGTCTGGAAGAATTCGACATCATCCCGGATGCGCAGCGCCGCCTCGTGAGGCACCGCCAGGGCGAAGGCCTGGGAGAGCTCACGAACCAGCTGGATGCAGCGGTCCTTGCCGTTCTCCTGAGCCAGGATGTGCTCCTGTGCCGAGGGTAAGAGACTCAGCCGCTCCGCCGATGTTCCGGTTACCCACTTCGACCAGTCGAAGCCGTGGAACAGGTCGCAGCAGATCTCGTACTTCTCCAGCATCACCTTGACCGCCTCTTCCTGATCGAGTGCCGTCTGCCCGCTGCCGCCGCTCTCAGTGTAGGTCGCTAGGGCCTGTTTCAATTCGGGGGCAAAGCCCAGGTAATCGACAACGAGACCCCCCGGCTTGTCCCTGAACACCCGGTTGACCCGAGCGATCGCCTGCATCAGCCCGTGGCCCTTCATCGGCTTGTCGACATACATGGTGTGCAAGCTCGGTGCGTCGAAGCCGGTGAGCCACATGTCGCGCACCAGGACGACCTGGAGTGGATCATCAGGGTCGCGGAACCGTCTGGCCAGTGCTTCACGCCGGGGCTTGTTGCGGATATGCGGTTGCCACTCTGGCGGGTCGGTGGCGGAGCCGGTCATCACAACTTTCATGACTCCCTCCCCATCCTCATCGCCGTGCCAGTCTGGGCGTAGCCGCACTAGCTCGCGGTAGAGGTCGATACAGATCCGCCGGCTCATGCAGACCACTAGTGCCTTGCCAGCCATGACCTCGAGTCGTTGCTCGAAATGCGCGACGACATCTCGCGCAACCAGTGCCAAGCGCCTTGGTGTCCCGACGATCGCTTCAAGCTGCACCCATTTGGTCTTGAGCTTCTCCTTGCGCTCTACCTCTTCCCCCTCGGTCACCTCCTCAAAGTCGGGATCGATCTTCGGTCGTTCGTCTTCGTCGAGGGAAAGCTTGGCAAGTCTGCTCTCGTAGTAGATCGGAACCGTCGCCCCATCCTCGACCGAGCGTTGGACATCGTAGATGCTGATGTAGTCGCCGAAGACAGTCCGGGTGTTGGCGTCCCTGAGTTCAATGGGCGTCCCCGTGAAGCCAACGAAGGAGGCATTGGGCAGGGCATCGCGCAGGTGACGAGCGTAGCCGTCGATGAAGTCGTACTGACTCCGATGGGCCTCGTCGGCGATGACCACGATGTTGCGGCGTTCGGAGAGTGTTGGGTGGCGGCCTGCCTGGCTGGCGCTTTCCTCATCAGGGAAGAACTTCTGGATGGTGGTGAAGACCACGCCGCCGGACTCCACCGATAGCTTGTTGCGTAGGTCGGAGCGGCTCTCCGCCTGCACTGGAGGCTGGCGCAGGAGCTCCTGGCAGCGGGAGAAGGTACCGAAGAGCTGATCGTCGAGGTCGTTGCGATCGGTGAGCACCACTACGGTCGGGTTCTCCATCGCCGGTTCGCGGATGATGCGCCCGGCATAGAAGGCCATGGTCAGGCTCTTGCCTGAGCCCTGGGTGTGCCAGACCACCCCGATGCGGCGGTCGCCCGGGGCGCCGCCCGATCTGGTGCTCGACGCCGAGGCTCGCAAAGCCGCTTCTCGCAACTCCATTGCCCGGACGGTCTCGGAAACCCCTACTCGGACCGCATGGAACTGGTGGTAGCCCGCCAGTTTCTTGACCAGTGCACCGCTGCCGTCATCCTCGAAAACGATGAAGTCACGGACCAGGGCGAGAAACTGTCCTGGGGTACAGACGCCCTCGAGCATCACCTGCAACTGGGGCAACTGAGGATCGTCCGAGATTGTCCGCCAGGGCTTGAACCATTCCTTCCCGGCGGTAAGTGTCCCGATCCGGGCCTCGACCCCATCCGAGACGATGAGTGCTGCGTTGAAGGTGAACAGCGAGGGGATTTCAACCTTGTAGGTCTGGAACTGTTGCCAGGCAGTCCAGATGGTGGTTTCTTCATCAGCCGGGTTCTTGAGTTCGATCATCCCGAGGGGCAGGCCGTTGACGAACAGCACTATGTCGGGGCGGCGCTCACGCTTGTTCTCGACAACGGTGAACTGGTTGACCGCCAGCCAATCGTTATTGATGGGATCGTCGAAGTCGATTACCCTCACTTGTGCGCCCCGAATCTCGCCGTCAGCGGTGGGGTATTCGACTGTTACACCATCTACCGTCATCCGGTGGAAGGCACGATTGCGGGCCTCGAGGGTCGAGCCTTCCGGGTGGGTCAGCTTGCGGTAGGCGTCGTCCAAGGCTGCGGTGGGCAGATTGGGGTTGAGTCTGACCAGTGAATCACGCAGGCGTTGTGCCAGCACGACTTCGCCGTAATCGGTGCGCTCTGCATCCGGTGTGTCGGGAGCGATGTCGGGACCGTGAGCGACCTGCCAGCCGAGGTCTCCAAGCCAGGTGAGGGCAGCGTCTTCGACGTCGGATTCGGCAATACCGATCAAACTTCACCCTCAATGATCGACCAAACGTAATGGTAGCTCGCACCGCGATCACCCAAAGCAGCTTTCCACGTGTCGGCACCTGCACTGCGAACTTTGGCTCGCACTTCGTTCAGTGGTTCGGCTGCGCCTACCCCAAGCTGTTGTGCTAGCGGTACGGCAGCTGTACGAGGCACGCCTAGGAGTCGTAGGGCCACTGCTTCGTCGGAATTCACGCCATAATAGACCCGAGCCGGTAGATTCCGGAGTGTCCGCTGCTCGTCCTCTGGCAGGGAATCGATCGAGTCTCCGATTGTCAGTGACTGGAGTGCAGCCAACCCCCAAGATGCAGTCTGTGTCAGCCGTCCGAACACGCTTCGACAGCACTTAGTCATTGCCGAGACTGCGTCAATTTCGCCAGACCCATCATCCCCGTCCGCAAAGTATTCGACAGCCATCTCAGATAGGGGGCGCCCTTGAACCCAGTCGCAGATAATCCGCGCAAGGGTATCCCCGTCCGGTTGAGGTCCTCCAGTGACATCCTGAGTTCGGGAACCTCAAGGAGTACACCAACCATCCGTTGGAGGTCGTTGCGTCGCTGCCGAAAGAGGTCAGGTGACCAGACTTCGTCAGTCAATTTTTCTCTGTATAGACGATCCAGTGTATTGCTGACCGACTCCCAAGAAAATCCCGTCGCATCAACAAGCTTCAGCGGCTTGCCCTTGATGCGCTCCGCGTATTGATGTACGCCACTTATCAATGTGTCTGCCCAGCCCGTATGACTCTTGCGCAAGGCCTGGAATCCGAGGGTTCCTCGAAGGACTTGCTCTACTTGCGCGACAAATCTTTCATGATCGTCGACCTGCCTATAAGTGTGCGCGAGATACTGTAAGAACGCTGACCACTCGGGTCGCCAAGCTAGCTTCTCTAGGTGAAGCAGGTCACCTTCCCTGTACACCTCCTGGATCATGTCAATTAGTGTGGAATTGAGTTCGCCAACAGATTTCCCTATATACTCGCGAAGCTTCTCGACCCTAGCATCGTCATGTCCTGCCAACGCAATGATGCCAAGGTCACCCTGATCTATGCGGCCCGCTCGACCCGCAATATTCCAGAAGTCCTCGGGGGGCATGTCTTTCCCGTAAGGGTATTGATGACTGGCAAAAATTACTCCCGATACAGGAAAATTTACACCCTGGGCGATTGTCGTAGTCGCAATGAGCACTCGTATCTTGTCCTTCTCGGTCAACCACTCAACGATCGCCCGGGTGTCTTCCGAAAGCCCAGAGTGGTGTACGCCTATGCCGTAATCCAGTAGTGATATCAAAGGGAAATCTGGTCCCATCTCATCCCTTAGGAAGTTCTGTACATGACTGATGTCACTCAAGCCCTCGTCCCCAACTCCCAGGCGATTCTCGTCTACTTTGAGAGCCTCGGCCACGCCCCAACTATTCCGTGGCTTGTCGACGAGAACGATCACCGCACCGCGCCGCTGAAGAACCTGCGCCGTCGCTGCCGCGAGCTTGCCAGGCGATTTGGATACCGTTGACCATAACAATCCTAATGGGCGCTGGTTTCCAATCTCTAGTGCCTCTGGGATTTCGATCGTCTCCCGAGTTGTGTGCTGGGTTAGGAGCTTTACCTTGAAGTCACCACGAAGCATTCCTTGCTGTGGCCGCGCGATGGCGATCGCTCGGTCATTCGGAACCCAGTCCACCCCAAGTTCAATGCTCATGCTGCCTTCGGGCTCCAACCATTGTGCAACCTCCGCAGCGTTGGGAACGAACGGTGTAAGCAGCAGGAACTGTGCGAACTGACACTCACGATTGATGGTGGCAAGCAGAAGTTCCAGTCTCAGGCCACGCACAGCAGAAGCAAGCCCATGCGCTTCGTCCACAACGACGAGGGTCAGTGGCCTTCCTATCTTTTGCTCCCAACCACCTCGCAGCATGAGATCGAGCTTTTCGGGGGTCGTGACGAGAATGCGGAACTGCTGGTCAGCGTCCTTCTCGGACAGCATGCTAGCTTCGAGACCATCTATCTCCAGGGCAGGACTCACTTTCTCAACGACACAGCCGATTTCAGAGAAGTCCCGCCGCAGGCGAAGAGTCAACTGGTTAACGAGAGCGCGCGTTGGCGCAAGATACGCAACCCAGCCATGCTCATGTTCGAACTGGTTTAGTGCCTGGAGAATCCTGAACTGTGCAATTAACGTTTTGCCGCTCGAAGTCGGAAGACTTACAACGACGGAACGATAGCCTGATCCAAGCAATCCCTTCTCACGAAGGGTGCGCCGCTGCGGAGGCAGCATATCGAAAATCGGTTGCTGGCGCTCGCGTGAGATCATCGACTTGACGAATTCCGTGACGCGGCTATTCACAGCCCGCGTGACTGTCCAGATGCTGTTGTCGACGAGTGTCCGAGCAGTTCGGGCAAGCAGGCGGGCGAGCGTCTCACGCTCCATGAGTTGCCCTCGATCCGCTGCAGCGATAGCGCGATCAAACTGTGCCTCGAGCTGCTCCCGGATATCGTAGTGTCCGTCGATCGACCCCTGGGATTGGTACACACCGATAATCTCGGCGGCCTTCACCAAGTGGTAAGCCGAAACGAGCTCCCAAGCTGGCTTCGCATCTCCTTGTTCTTCAGCCTTGCTCAGGAATTGTGGTTCGAGATTGCTCTGTTCCGAGCGAATGCTGGCGACTCGCTCCTGAACTGCATCCAAGTCAGCCCAGCCATTCTTACGGAGAAGGCGCAGCCATATATCCAAGATGGTCGCCCAGACACGAACTCCCCAATCGGACGCACTAGTTGGTAGGGGAGGAATTTCCTCTTCGAGTAGAATCCGTTTGACATCCGCACCCCGGTCTCCCAGGATACCGAGGCATCCGAGTCGTACAAGTTCTGCAGCCGCTTCCATAGGTTTATCCGGCCGTGGCAGCACGCGCGCCACCTGAAAGACCTCGGCAGCAGCCGCACAAAGTTCTTTGGCATCTCCGTTGTCAAGTAGGTCTAGTACGCGTATCTCAAGACCATTGGCGACGAACCGAAGGTGCTCATCGCTAAGTTGTTTTGACTCACCGATACTTAGTGCGCTCTGGAGCCGCCGACGCCCCGCTTCGGTGGCGGCATTGCGAACCCGTTCCTCTCCTATAGAAGCAACAACCCAGGAATCGGTGGTCATGGCGCCACGCCCTGAACTAGAGCTGGCCAGTCGGAGATGGGGACGGGCAGATACCAAGCGATGAGCTCAGTGCGGATGGGATCCTGAAGCTGCTTTGACAGCGCTCTCCCCCGTGCTGTCAGGTCGCGCCCACTTGGCACAGTATCCCGAATCAATACCCCGACGAGAAGTAGCTCCTTCCCTTCCGACGCCAGGTAACGCTTGACAGCCTCCCGGTAGAGGTCGCAGTAAGGTTGGGACCTGCATCGCGCGTGAAGCCATCGTAGCAGCTCACATTGGATGTCGAGGCACGTAGCGCTCCGCTCAAGCTGCCACACCATACCACTCCCACCGCTCATCACGCCGGGGGGTGTTTTGGTATCACAAGAGGTCTTTACCTCGCCGAACAGAAGAACAACATCCTCTTTCTCACAGCAGAATCCAACTAGGTCAGCGCCCGGAAGGCTTGCCCGTGGTGTTCGACGGTCTCGTACGTTGTTCCAAGGCCAAAGAATCTGTCTATCTGAGTCGTCTCGAAGTGCGCATTCCGCGAGGGCTTCACCTACTTCCCAATCCTTCGGGCTAGTCGGAGCGGCGTTCAACACGCACTCAACAAACTCCGTTTCCATCCCAGTCGTTGCAAGACCGCGGAGCTCGGATACAAAGTGCGACTCAGCATCAGCGATGCGCGGACGTACAACTTCACGCATGTAACGCTTAAACCCACTCGTGTTATCTACGACACGCCCTTCCCAATTCACGGATTCTTCGTTTCCCGTGTACTGGATCCGAGAGTTGAGCGTTGCGACACTCGCCATCTTACGCCCTCACGAGCGAACGCCATCATGGGCGAAATGTGGCACGTCCTGCACCTGCAGTTCGCCAGAGACGAGCTTCGGCAGCAACGTGATCCGCAGAGAAGTAAGGGCACGAGATTCACGACGGCTTGCTATCGTCCGACGTAGAAATGCTCCTGTCATACTCTCGAACGATTCTGCAAGGGGCGTTGGTGGGAGGATGGTAGGGACGTCTAGAATCTCCTTCGCTCGCGCACGTTGATGGCTCTTGGAGGTCCCGGTGACCAGTGCCTGAATCTTCTTCCGGAATGCAAATGAGCGTGTTAGGCAATACACAAAGGCACGTCCGTACGGCGGCCGAGGGCGAAGGACCAGGAATTCGGTCGAGCACACCGCCCTATCACCCAACTCAACATCCACGAGCCAGACGCGCTCGATCTCTGGATTGAGCTTCGATAACAGAACAACGCCCGGCAGCACTTGGGATTTCTGACTCTTGATGCTTGCACCGCGCTCGATCTTGGGCTGTCGATCTTCATCGAAAGCGGGAATACTGAAGTGACGGAATGCGGCGTCGGGCGAAGCGAATGGGTTCTCCTTGTTGCGCAGTTGCTCGAAGATATCTCCAGCGCATCCGATCCTCCACCCCTCCGGTATCCCCCCCAACTCAGACTCCACCAATCGATCGGGGAAGAGCCCTGCCAGCTGCTTGGGCAGACCGGTATCACGACCTTCCAGCTTGGCTCGTACCGGTCCGAAGTCGACGAACCAGTCTTTGAAGATGGCTCTCGCTAGTTCCTCGAGGGTCTCGTTCAGCTGCCGGTTCAGTTCGATCTTGTCGTCGAGAGTGCCCAGGATCTGGGCGATGGTCTGTTGTTCGGGGAGGGGTGGGACTTGAACCGGGAGACTATAGAAATCCTCGCGCCTAGTCGACGGTATGGCCGAGCCACTATCCAGGCCGTTGATGTCTTGGGTCAGCAGTTGGTAGTAGGCCCAGCGGGTGTCAAGCTCTACCTTCGGCTTCAGATAGAAGGCGGTATCGATCACGAAGAAGGGTTCTGCCGAGTAGTGAACACCCCGGTAGGCGCCTTTACGTCCAATGACGACACTCGGGTATGAGCAGAGCGCTTCATCATGCCAGCCGATCGGGCCATTGGTGCCGAATACCCGAATCGGTCCAGTTCTGCTCTGATGACCTCGCAGGGCTCGTCCGTACTCGAGGGTTGCCAGATCACCCCAGCAGAGTTCCTGCCACTCACTCCCCATACCCGAGTTCTGCTGGTCGAGTGGTTTGCTATCAGCTGCTACCAGCACCAGATGCTCCCGTTCGATCTCGGAGTGGAAGCGCTCCGGCAGTCTTGCCCAATCGTGGGCCGCTACCAGGAAGGGGATAGCGGACTCTCGTAGTGCTTCACTGAAGCTAGCTAGACTGTCAGCGGAGATCTGCTGCAGCTCTGGTGAGCGCAGCACCAGGTCGAGGTCGCTACCGTCGTGGCTCTGACCATTCACCCGGCTACCGTAGGCCCAGACCTCTACGGTGGGGAGATGTTCCCGCAGCAGGAGCTCGAGGTGTTGGCGGTATTGGTGTGGCAGGTCTAGTTGTTTAGCCATCGGTGCTCTCTGCTCTGGTCTCAGCCAGTCCTTGCGCATTGATGTCGAATGGCTGCTCTACCTGGCCGGTGCTGGCGAACTGGGGGAGTTGACGGTGGTTGCCCCGCTCGTATCGGCCCCGGCTGGTGCAGTGGTTTGCGGTTCCAGACAGTTCCATAGTTCGCACACCATCACCCCCCATCTCTGTCTGGATAGGGGCGATATTCCACAAGCGCCGACCGGCCTACAATGTCGACAATGCGCGCCAGCAACTCGGTGCCTTCAGCATCCATCAACCGCAGATCTTCACCGGGGACGAAGTGGACCGGCTGCTGCTCTCCCTGGTTGATGGCAACATTGGAGGCGTAGAGATAGGTTCGGTCATGGGTATCGCGGATGGGGTTCAGCCTACCCTTGAGCCCCGGGAGGTGGCCGGTCGCCTCGGGGAAGATGATACTGCCGCCCTCCCGTAGGGCTTCAAGTTCCAGCGCAAGCGCCCCTCGGCTTGGCAACCACTCCCGTTCCAGCTTTGCAGCGTACCCGGGGGCGGAGGCGAACACCGTCATGGGGAGGTGAGTCGTGTGCAGATCGACGGTCGCCTCACCGTTTTCGTCCGTGGTCGAACGCTTCCAGGTCTTGTTCGGAAAAAGAGTCAACAGGTCGGCACCGAGCAAGGGCTGGCCAGCGGACCGCACGGTGATGACGACGCGGGCAGGGCTCTGCTCCTGCGCTGCCGCGGGGATGATGAGGCGGACCTCCGACTCATCGATCAGTCGGTACTCAGGCAGCTTCCCGCAGAGTTCCCGGGTTTCGCGCCGGATGATCGGAACGCCATCTCCGCGGCGCTCCATGAAGTAGTGCCGGTCCTCTGAGCCCCGGACTCCCCCTACCGGCATGCGTCCCAGCACCGAGGCCAATGCTTCGTTGCGAGTCGCTTGCCGCGTCGCCATGCTCTCCACCGTCAGGTTGTTCGGCAACGAGCCTGGAGACTGAATCTCCAGGCGGTCTGCGAACATCGACAGGCGAATTCTGCTGCCGCGTATCGAATAGTCGCGATGTGCTACGGCGTTGACCAGCGCCTCGAACAGCACCTTGTCGCTGTACTGAGGCAGGTCCACACGCGCCGGCTCCTTGCGCGCCGCGACCTGCATATTCCTGACGGCGAAGGCCACCGCATCGCTGATCTGCCTGTTCAGCGGGCCGGTGATTTCCTGCGCATCGATCTGGCCCGAGGTGCGGTCTCTTCCTCGGTAACGGGTCGCCGTGATGCAGGCGTTGGGGAGCCATCGCTCGGGATTTCGGGTGCACAATAGCACGCCTGCTACTGTGGCGCGCTGCATCCCGGCCTCGTCGGTGGTCAGGAGCGCCAGCTTCTCGAGTGCCAACTCGGGGTCCGCTGCCCCCTCGGCGCTCAACAGGGGTTTCCAAAGCGATTCATCCAGAGCTTTGAAGCCGGTGCCCGGGACGGCTTGCTCATCGAACGACAGGAAACGCGCCTGTCCCCACTGTTGCGCCAGGCGCAGCCGCTCATCACTCGTCATCCTTCGTTTTGAGCCGCCTACCCGAACATAGCTCCCGCCGGGGCTGCCATGCTGTGCATCGCCCTCCGGGACATCGACTAGAAGTAACCGCCTGCCATCCGGGAGTTGCTTGTGATAGGTGCGGATGCGAACGGACGGCCTGATGGAGTCGGAACTCACCTCAACCAGCAAAGCGTCCAACTCGACAAGCTGCTCGCGCGACATTCCCCGCACCTCACCTGCGTCGGTGACGCTGCAGAGCAGCACGCCGCCGTTCGCATTGGCGAACGCCGCGATCTCATCCGCCAAATCTTCGCGGCTCGGTCCCCTAGGTCGGCTCCCGGCAAACTCGATCTGCTTGAACTCCCAGCGGCTGTCTTCCCCCAATTGCAGTTGGAGCGCGATAGCTTCGTCGCTGTAACTCATCGTCGGCCTCCGACCCTCAAGACGCTCAGGTTGTCGGCGGTCGCCGCATCTCTTGCTGCTCCTGCCGACAAGCCGCGTCAGCTTCCCCTCGAGCGGCTCGTCATCCTCTG
>JGIcombinedJ30088_10005966_pt1 | contig 10338 bp, 9 predicted proteins | sample PinacodermPK_FD_30088 | JGI IMG/M metagenome (IMG submission 30088) | reverse complement strand
GCAATGCCGCGCGAAACATCCTGGGCTTGGGATTGAACAAGCTCTTGGCCGGAGGCGCTCCGGTGACGGGACGGGGAGGGGACAACGAAACGGGGGGGCTGCTGTGTGAATGGCGGCATCTAGTGGAGACCGCCCATGATCCGTCAAGACATTTGCCCTGGAATCTTCCGAGGCTTGATCCCGGATGATCCACACAAAAGTCCGGAGCGCCAAACAAGTAGGTTTCTCGGCTAGGTATCGAGACAAAAACAATATTGTTCCAATTCCTTATCGCAAAACCAGTGTTCAGAAATACGCTGGAGAGATGTCCGAGAAAGCGGTGCAGTCATACTTGTTGGGGAAAGAAGCGTATCGGCGTACAGAATTTATTGTGCTCAAGGGGGGCAACCAGGAAAATGCAGTCGTTGCCATTCAAAAGTCTGATGATCAATCGCTATTTTCAGACATAATTCATGTTGAAATTCTAGGCCTTCCAGAAAACTGCATTTACGTTCAAGACAGCAGTGTTGACTGCGCGAATCGATCTGCCTTGGCTGAAGTTGCTTTTCGCAATCAAGTAAAAAAAGATGGAATATGCATTGTTGAAGGCAAGTATGACCATATCAACTTCATATGTCGTCCTGACCCGCTTGTGCTTCAGGTACTGGAAGTCGAACCACCTTCTCCACCAAAATTATATGACCTGGTAGTACAGGCATTAAGTTATGCTGATTTGCCTCCCATTCTTGTTGAGTTCAAAGCCATTGATGTAAGAGAGCTATGTAACAGTGTAGATCCTGAATGTTACTTGCTGCCTTGTAGATCAGGTGGGATGGATCAACTACAAAAGCCTGTATATTTCTTGGACGAGCGTCCCGAGCAACGCAAAAACTGGGTTTTAATAGGATGTGAAAGAAGTCTTCAATTTCATCGACACTATTATGGAGATGAGCCACCCCGGGTTGAGATGTGTCCACGCAAGCTTCGACAAGAATCTGAAGTGCCTACACTATTGAAGTGTTGTCTCCTTGAATTCGAGATTGAAAGAGATGGGGACCTGATGGTTGTTCCCTGGGGTGCCGATCTCACTATGGTAGAACAAGCTTTGCGGGAAATTTCGAGTGAGGTTGAGTATGTCTAAGTCTGCTTGGGATGGGATTCAAGTCATAAGTGAATTCATGAAAGAGCGTGTAGAGCGGCCCAAAAACGTTGGGATGACGATGGTTATCGATACGTGTATGGGGCCGAAGATGTTGCAGGATCTGCTTCTAGTTTCGAATGAGTATATTGAGCACTGGAAGTGTAGCTATGGAGTATCTGCCGTGATGCCTGCAAACATACTCCGTCAAAAGCTTGAGACATTAAATCAATACGACATCAATACATTTCCTGGAGGTACGCTGCTAGAGGCTGCGATTATTCAGAAAAGTTGTCAATCGTACATGCTGCGTGCCAAAGAGATTGGATTCCGTTCAGTCGAAATTTCAGATGGAACGATCACACTGCCCATTAAGCGCAGGCGTAACGCAATCTTGTGTGCGCTAGACAATGGATTGATTCCAATTACAGAGGTAGGTAAAAAGGACCCCACAAAGCAACCAAGCCCTGAAGAACTCGCAGACCTGATTCTGCAAGATTTATATTTTGGTGCTGAGTATGTAATCTTGGATGCAAGAGAATCCGGGCGCGAAATCGGCATATTTGACCAAAATGGAGATTTGAAGCTCGAATTATTTGAGAAAATCTTATCGTTAGTTGGGCAAAAAAAAGAAAAGGTCATTTGGGAAGCCCCCCTAAGAAAACAACAGGCCACCCTGATCAAACAAATGGGTCCAAATGTAAACCTTGGGAATATAAGCCCCATGGACGTCTTGTCGTTAGAGTCATTACGCTTGGGACTTCAATATGAATCCTTAAGAGAAGTTGCCGACGAGTCTACCCAGCGTGGAATGTGGGACCCTGATTCAGTAGAAAACTCTGATACAACCAAAATACCACAAGAGTCTGCAAAGAAATGAGTGACAGATTTTCAGACTCCGATGCCGTTTTGTGTACCAATGGCCGTTTATCACAGCCTCCCGAAGATATATTAGTTACCAGTGCTTTTAAGAGTGAGCTTCAAGAACAGCTCTGCTTGTCAGAAGAAATGAATCGGGTGGATATTGCACATGTAATAGGATTGGTTGAGGCCAAGGTTATCAAGAAAAAAGTAGGCGCCGACCTGTTGAATGCATTGCAAAAATTACAGGAGAACCCAACGGATTTCCAACCTGACCCTAAATTCGGTGATTTATTTACAAATCGAGAAAATTGGTTGGAACAGCACTCAAGCGCAGTAGGCTGGTTATGTGCAGGCAGAGCGCGTAGAGAAAGCACTACGGTCGCTTATCATCTAACAATAAAAAAGGTTTTGCTTGACCTTGCTGATGAAATAACAGCCTTGATGCGGGTAATGATGATACAGGTGTCGGCGCATAAGGCATCAGTTATGCCGGATTACACGTATATGCAGCCGGGACAGCCAACGACATTCGGGCATTATTTACATTCATTTGTATTCATGCTGATGCGTGATCTTGCGCGCATTGAATCACTTTATGGAAGGGTCAATTGCTGTCCAGCAGGGTGCGGAGGCATAAACGGGTCAACTCTTCAGATTGACAGGGAAAAGCTGTCAAGCTTATTAGGCTTTGCGAGGCCTGTCATGCATGCAAGAGATGCAATGTGGCAAGCTGATATTTCCATCGAGATCGCGTCAGTTTCAACTTCAATTTTAGTTACGCTGGACCGCTTTTGCGAAGATCTACTGTATTTCGTGACGGAAGAATTCAACTACATTGAGTTGCAAGATTCTTGTTCACGAGCAAGTAAGATTATGCCGCAGAAAAAAAATCCTTATGCCTTAGCGTATATTCGAGCGCTGGCAAATAAGGTTATTGGTATGCAGAATATGGTGGTTGTGTCGCAGCGCACACCAACTGGACAGATTGATAATCGCCTGTTCTTGTACGGAGAAATTCCATTCGTGCTTAAGAAAAGCATCGAAGGAATTGGCTTGTTAAAAAATGTGGTGGAGGGATTGCAGTTCAAAACTTCAAATGCAGTAAACAGAATAAGGGAAAGCTACGCGATGGCCGCGGAACTAGCTGAACAAATTTCAGTTGAAAATAATTTGGATTATAGAACCGCCCATAAGATTGTTGGAAAAATTGTCCGAAATTTTATACACCTTAAAAAACATTTATTCGAGTTGACGGAACTAGAATTAAATGAAGCTGCAAGCGATGTAGTAGGTCGCCCAATTTCATGCTCCAGGCAGATCCTCGAGATACTGAATTCTCCGCATGTTGCAATTGAGAAAAAGTCCGGGTTAGGAGGCACGTCTAAAGAAAGGATCAAGGAGATGATCGAATACAGTAAACAAGAGATTAATTATTATAAAAAATGGACAGACAATGAACGGGAAAAAATAAAACAAGCAGAAAATGCATTGTCACAACACATGGATACCATCATCAATCAAGCCCAATGACTTCATTATTCATAGAATCCTCTATATACCAGAATTCCTGGAGTACGGAATCCTTGCGAAAAATTTTTGATGAGAAATCAAGAATCAGAACTTGGCTGGAAATATTGGCGGTTCTAGCAGAAGTCCAGTCAAAATTTGGGTTAATACCAAAATCAGCTGGAAATTCAATTAAGGAATTCTGCAGTCAAGTTGAGATCGATAGCGAATTACTTAATGACATCAAAGAAGGATTTGAACAAAGTGGCCATTCCATGCAGGGCTTTATCAATGCTTTGGCAAAGCGTGGAGACGAAGATGTAAGAAACTGGTTGTATTTTGGCGCAACTGTACAAGATGTAACAGATACCTGGTTTTCGATCGCTTTGAGGGATGTCAGGGAACAGTTTTTGTTGGATATAAATACGATATGTTCTATCACCAAAAATCTCATGAGCGAGCATCGCGACACGATCATGCCAGGGCGTACGCATGGACAACACGGGCTGCCTATAACATTTGGATTTAAGGTCGCGGGTTGGGCGTGTGAACTGGATCGTCATCGAACTCGGTTATCGCAATTGGGTAACCGAATGGACGAGGGGCAGTTATGTGGAGGCGTTGGATCACTTTCATCGTTAGGCCGCCACGGTCTAGAAATTCAAAAGGAATTTTGTAATCGCCTCGGATTACGTGACCCCATTATCTCCTGGATTTCAAGTCGGGATGTATTTGCAGAATGGGGCCAGTTATTAGTGCTGATAACTGGAACTGCAGATCGTATCGGTCATGAAATTTATAATTTGCAAAGAACAGAAATTGCAGAACTCATTGAGAGTACGCCTATAGAAACCGTAGGCAGTATTACGATGCCGCATAAACAAAACCCGGAAATATCCGAACATCTGGGAACGCTTGCCAGAGTCGTTCGCCATAATGCTGCAATTCTTCTTGAGGGCTTAGTCACTGATCATGAACGAGATGGTCGATCTTGGAAAAGTGAATGGCATGTCCTGCCGCTCATAACTTTAGTATCGGGAAAATCTCTAGAATTACTGAAATTAATATTGTCAAACCTGGAAGTACAAACACTGAAAATGAAAGAGAACTTAGAAATCAGTGGCGAACAGATATTTTCAGAAGGTGTAATGCTGGCGTTGGCAAAAAAACTGGGGAAAAACCAGGCTCAAAAAATAGTCTACAAGGAAGCAATGAATGCGCGTAAGAAAGGAATTTCATTCAGAGAGGCTGTTTTGAATAACTCTCAAATTTCATCCCATCTAAGTGCTGAAGATATCGATGAGATTTTTAAACATGAAAATCGTCTTGGTTTATGTACAGCGATGGTGGATAGAGTGCTAAACAAAATATGAGTACTCAAACACTCGTATCTGATGACTTGCCGAAAATCAGCCGATGTGAGTTCGCACAATTTCCCACTCCTTTGCAGCGGTTTAAAAAACTGGAAAAAAATTTCAATGATATTGAGCTATGGGTTAAGCGCGATGACCTAATCGAATTTGGTTATGGGGGGAATAAAATCAGGGCACTTGAATACATAGCGGCAGACGCATTAAAGAGGGGGTCGAAAACGTTAATTACGGGTGCAGGTGTGCAATCCAATCATGTACGTGCAACGGCAGCAGTGGCAGCTTATTTAAATCTGAAGTGTATCGCTATCTACTGGGGCAGCCCCCCAAAAGAAATTACAGGCAATTATTACCTGACCAAATTGTTGGGAGCAGAAACCAGATTTACACACGATACTGATCGAAGCTCGGTGGATACGATGATCCGACTTGTTGAGCAAGAACTGATGCATGGTGATGCCTTTCCTTATTCAATCCCGCGAGGAGGAGCATGTGCACTAGGGGTCATCGCTCACATGTTTGCGGCGAAGGAATTATTTGAGCAGTGCCAGAGCAAAGAAATAAATGTCGATCTTGTAACGCTTGCAGTGGGTTCTGGGGGGACTCTAGCTGGTTGGGTACTTGCACGAATCTTGTATGACCATCCTTGGCGAATCGAAGGCTTTACTGTGAGTCGGCCTGCCAAGGAGTTAAAGGAAATTGTTCATAATTTAGTACAACAAGCCGCCATAGTATTGAATGTTTCAGTGAACATAAATTTGGCGGAGATAGTAATCCGTGAGGGCTACATTGGTGATGGATACGGGATACCAAGTATTGAAGGGAATGAAACAATTAAAGATGTTGCAATCAAGCAAGGTGTTTTTTTTGATCCGACGTATACAGGAAAAGCATTTGCCGGACTTTCAGATTTGATAAATAATGGTTTCTACAAGGACGTTCAAACAGCCGTGTTTTTACATACAGGAGGAGAGCCCGTTTTGTTTAGTTAGATATAGGATCAACAAATGACAGAAGTTAAAACTACAACTATTCCTGATTTGCAAACAAGTGCAATGTCGACGGATAGCGATGAGCGCGAAATTTTAAAATTGGTGGAGAATGCCAGATTTGCACAATTGCAAGTAAATTCCTATACGCAAGAACAAGTAGATGAATTAGTGACATCAATTGCCTGGAGCGTCATCAAAAATAGAGAAGAATTGGCGCGCATGGCTGTTGATGAGGGTGAGTTTGGAAATTACGTTGATAAAGTAACAAAGATTTACAATCGCGTAATAGGAACATTGGCGGAGATGCGTTCAATCAAGACTGTTGGCGTAGTTGAAGAGGACCCTGAGACCGGAATTACAAAGCTCGCTAAACCCGTGGGTGTAATTGGCGCACTTATTCCGGCAACAGGCCCTGATGCAACGCCGCCCGTCAAGGCATTAGGCGCGATTAAAGCAAGAAACGCGTTGATCATAGCGCCACACCCAAGGACAAAAAGAAGTTCAGCTAGAGTAGTCGAATGCATACGAGAAGGTTGTACTCGCGTTGGTGCTCCTGAAGACCTGGCACAAGTGATAACCAGCCCTTCAATTCAAAAAACAAAAGTGCTAATGGAAAATGTAGATCTCATCGTGGCAACGGGGGGCATGAATATGGTGAAAGCCGCATACAGCTCGGGGAAACCTGCATATGGAGTAGGTGTAGGGAATGCGGTACATATAGTGGATGAAACCGCAGACCTCAACGATGCCGCGGATATGATTGCAAAGGCAAAGACATTTGATTTTGCAACAAGCTGCTTGGCGGATAACGCCATAGTAGTTCATCAAGATATCTACAAAGTACTAGTAAACAAGTTGATAGAACTGGGTGGTTATTTATGTAATAAAGCAGAGAAAAGTAGCCTTGAAAAGATTATGTGGCCAAAAGATGCCCATATCCCATCTCCTGAAATCATCGCGAAATCTGCAGAGTCAATTGCAAAGAGGGCACAAATTGATATTCAGCCTGGCAAAAGCTTTCTGTTAGTAGAAGAAACCGGAATTGGAGAAGGCCATCCGTTCTCTGGAGAAAAACTGTCCGTTGTTTTAGCCGTCTATCAATATTCGGGTAAAATTGAAAATGCGGTAGATGTCGTAAATAGAATTACGAATTATCAGGGCTTGGGACATACATGCGGAATACATTCACAATCTGAAGAAAACATCAACTATGTCGCCTTAAATACAAAAACAGCAAGAGTCATCGTGAATCAAAATCTTAATGAAGGAGCAGGCAGTCCCAGAAACGGATTGCCTTATACATTGTCACTTTCCTGTGGGACATGGGGAGGGAATATCACAACCGAAAATGTCAATGTTAGAAACTTTATGAATGTAACCTGGGTTTCCCGTCCAGTACGTCCTCGTGCGTTGAACGAAGAGGAGCTGTTTGAAAATTATTGGGACAAATATGGCAAGTAAGAGTCAGTGATTGAGATTTTATCGGCTATACATGGGTGCATCACATGAAACATTATGAGCTAGGGACTGTAGAAGACCTAAAAAATTCTACCCGATTAAAACGAGAGAGTTTTGATGAAAATTCTTTAAAAAGAAAACACCCTTCACCGATCGAACCGGTACAAAATGTTATGGATTTGGCCGATGATATTAACAGCAAGAAATATGATGCCGTAATTGTTGGAAGTGGCCCGGGAGGATCAGCTGTTGCAAGAGAACTGGCAAGGGCAGGGAAAAAAGTAGTCGTACTGGAGTATGGGAAAGATCATCGAGGTAAATGGTATTACGGAACTGTCGCAGGACCTTTTATCTACACCGAAAAGCGGGGCTTTTTAAAATCTAAGGAAGGGGTCACAATTGTCCGCCCGATGCTTACTGGGGGGGCAACCAACATGTTTGCAAGTGCTGCTTCAGGCCCTCCATCTTGGTGGTTTGATAAAACGGGTGTAGATATAGAGTCTGAAGTTAACGAAACCATTGATGAGCTTCGGATTGAGGCGTTACCTGAAGAACTCACTGGCGCTGCATCACAACGTATTGGAGAAGCAGGCAGAGATCTAGGCATGGACTGGGTGCCCCAAATAAAATTCATTCATCCAAAGCGGTGTTACTCTGAATTAGATTGCGGTGATAAATGCATGTTTGGTTGTCGATGTGGAGGTAAGTGGACTGCAAATGAATATTTGGATCAAGCTATTGAGGCCGGTGCGGAAGTTATTACCGAGTGTAACGTTCATAATGTTGAGATTGAAGATGGCGTGGCAACCGGAGTATATGCTGAAGTACACGGGAAAAAATTCAGACTGAATGGCCAGGTCGTTATTGTTTGTGCTGGAGGAATTGGCACACCTAGAATTTTACAAAATTCAGGCATTCATAATGCTGGAGATGCACTGGGTGTAGATACTACATTTGTTGTATATGGTGTCGTCAAGGAGAAAGGAAATACTGGTGATCCACCTATGACGATCAGCTATTGTGACGATGAGAATGGTTTGATGTATTCGACACTCACTCAGCCATTTGGGCTATTTGCGCTTACTCAATATTACAAAGGTTGGAGGCATTTAAAGAAAGTGCCCAAGTTTCCGCGCATGCTAGGAATTATGGTTAAGATAAAAGAAGGTCTTAAAGGCTATGTGGCACCGGATGGACAGATCAGTATGCCTTTGTTGCATGATGATTTCCTCCGGGCAAACATTGGGTTCAGTACCAGCAAAAGTATTCTTATGAAGGCGGGATGTGATCCCAATACTATTTTTTGGAACCCCCCAAGAGGAACACATCCATGTGCAACAGTACGTATAGGTGAGCACTTGGATTCCGATCTGAAAACTTATGCATTTGATAACTTATATGTCTCGGATGCGAGCACTTTCCCATTACCCCTGGTACGTCCTCCGACACTTACAATTATTGGGCAAAGCAAGAGGTTGGCAAAGCATCTTATTGGAACCAAACTCAAAGACACTCAAATTCAGAAAGAGGAAAGTATGGCATTGGCACAATAGAAAATGCATGCAATTTTTTGTGCATTAAATTAACAAAAAGAACATTGGAAGAACTAGAATTAATCAGCTTAAAACTATGTCCCTTTGTACAAAGGGCGGTGATAGTTTTAAATCATAAAAACATAAACTATAAAATCACGAATGTGGACCTGGAGAATCCACCAGGCTGGTTTAACAAAATCTCACCATTAAAAAAAGTTCCGCTTCTAAAGATAGGTGAAAAAGATATCCTGTTTGAATCAGCGGTTATCTGTGAGTACATAGATGATGTTACACCGATCAAGTTACGGCCAGAAAACCCGCTCCAGTTGGCATACAATCGTGCATGGATTGAATTTGGATCTACATGCATTATCGATCAGTATCTGCTGCTTTTAAAACAAACCGAAAAAGAGTTTAAAGAGCAAGCTGATCAAATCATTAGTAAACTACATTTAGTAGAGAATGCTTTGAATAATCAGCCATTTTTTAATGGCGAACAATTCTCGCTTGTAGATGCCGCATATGCTCCATTACTGATACGCTATGAAGTCATAAATAATATTGTTCCAATATTTAATTCTCAGAACTTTAAAAAGCTTTCAAGCTGGTCAGATACGATTCTTGGATCAAGCGCTGTACAAGAATCAATAGAATCAGATTTCCTCACCCAGTATAAAGACAAAATTAAAAGTTTCGACGGATACTTGTCATCCCACATTCGCTAGAGATTAGCTAGAAAAACTCTACTCTAAAAAACTTTCTTTTGTGAATTTACTTGCATCCAGGTCTGCAGTTTATGCTGCATTGATATTGGCCATAGGAATGGGTTTTGGACGTTTTTGTTTTACAGGCATTTTCCCTGTAATGGTTGATGAAGGATCGTTGACACTAGATGGGGGCGCCTATGTGGCATCTGCAAACTACGCAGGATATTTGCTTGGTGCATTGTTAGCTATTAATACGCACCCTAATGACTCGTTCAAGCTGTGTCTTTATTCGATATTAGGTACCGCATTGACCATTGCGTTTTTGGCTGTGTCCCAAAACGTGTGGTTTTTGATTGTCATGCGTGGCCTTTCAGGGGTATTCAGCGCCACTGCAATGGTTGGCGCCTCATCATGGTTATTGCAGTACAAAGGGGATCATCGTGCTTCGCCAATTTTATACGCAGGTATTGGGTTTGGAATTTTTATTTCGGCAGAATTCATCGCTATAGGCCAGCACTTTGGATTTGGTAGTGCGAAATTATGGTTCTTGCTAGGCGGAGCGGGTTTGCTAATTGGGATACCTTGTATTTTGCTGATGAAACTGGATTCAGTGGGAAAGACCGTAGACCAAATCTATACAGGCATTCACATTGCAGAAGTATTTGACAAGTGGAAACTAGTTTTAATTTCACTAGTGTCCGGTTAACTTTCGGCCTACAGAGCAAAGAGCCAAGTATTTCAAAGGATTATAGCAAGATTGAAGTGTCCCTGATTTGACGCGCCCCTGCC
>JGIcombinedJ30088_10005963_pt1 | contig 10339 bp, 9 predicted proteins | sample PinacodermPK_FD_30088 | JGI IMG/M metagenome (IMG submission 30088) | reverse complement strand
TGCATTGCTCTGTGCTGCCCCAGTCGGGTCTCAACCAGCCGGGAATTCAAGTCCGCCTAGGGCACCCAATCGGCACAAGAATGTTAAACATGGGTTAGGTCTCCACGTAGGTTCGGCACACCTTGCTGTGGCCTCCGCATCAGACAGTGGCGGAAGGTATATTCTTTGCCGATCGCCAGCGGCAACAATAGCCATCAGTCGGTCACTCATCCGTCCTGCATTTGCTTCCTTGTCGATGTACTCGTAGCGGATTGGCACATCAGACAATAGACAGCGAAAGCTTCCTCTAGACAACTTGGTCCCTTTCTGGGCCGTGTCCAAATCAGGAGGGATCCCAACGTTCACCATAAACCGGTACTCTCGCCCCTCGATCACTGGGTCAACGTACACCTCCTTCCCCTTCTTGGTCGAGAGCATGAACGTTGAGGCGAGCGGAACATCCACATCGGCGAATGCTGGGTTGGGGCTCTTCACGGTTCGCGCCCACAGCCAGGCAATCACCTTCAGCTTCCGCCCCTCGTAGGGCTTCAAGTCTGGGCGGTTCCGAATCAAGTCCGACGTGACTTCAACTTGCGGGTACAGATTCCCGATCCGTTTCTGGGCCTCGTCCCGCATCCACCGGCCGTAGTAGCGCACGTCTTCGGCCAGGCCTTGCGCTCCGCTCCAAGTCCGGGCCACGACTGTCCGTTCATCCCGAGCCTCCGGATTCACAGGTGGCCTACACGCAAACCTCGGTGGTATTTCGATCATCGCCTTGTTAATCAGAACCGCCACCGGATTCAGATCACTGGCGTGGGCTTCGAGGCCGAGGCGCTGTGCTTCCAATGGCAGGGCACCGCCGCCGGCGAACGGATCATGGAATGCCGGTAGGGTGTGTCGGTCGAATAGCTCGTCCGCACGAGGGTGTCCGGCGTGCTGGGCGCACGAGCGGCGCCAGCTCTGCCAGATCTCTGTTCGCGCTCGATTCAAGACCTGCTCATTAGTGGTGTTCTCCCAGCGGACCAGATCCTTGACGATGGAGAATAGGCGTTCGCGTTCAATCTGGGCCGCCACTTCGCGGAGGGCCCGCAGATTGGATCGCTCGTCTGAACCTACAGCAGAGCGGCTGCCACCGTCCAAGTTCCTGCTACGCGATTCCCGCTGAGCCGGCCCTCGCTTCCTTAACTCCCGCTCCGCCTCACGCTTCTTGCTGGGGTCGGAGAGCAGAACATCCGCATACTCAGAAGGGTCGTCGACCATCTGCGCAAAAATTACCGCTCGCGCCGCCGCCAGAGGACGCCGTGCCCACCAGAGGTGGAGCGTCGACGGATGCCCGTGCCGGATCGACTTTTCCCTAGATGCCGCTTGATTGATCGCCTCAAGTGGTAATGCGACCTCAATCAGTTTCTTCGGATGGGTGGTCATCGTTTGGTCCCTCTTGACGGTTGTAGTGCGCGAGCGGTGCCGTAGCTCCGAACGAGCAGACCGCCAACCTCCGGGAAGTACCAACTCAAACGGGCCGCAATCAAACTCGATCACAACAGAGCAGGCGGCTCGAAAGGGCAGAATTCTACCACAACGGGCCACGAACAAGGGAGGAATTGGAATGACAGGAGATTCACACGATCTCGCACAAGATGCATCCGCAAGACTCTTCAAGGAAGTCGCAGAGGAAGTTTTCGGCCGCTATGGGCGGCACTGGAAGCCACAAACACTCAACGTCAATCGGATCTATCTGAGGAATCAGATCATGCCTTGGTTCCGCGATCGGCCCATAGGCGACATCACTCGATCCGAAGTGCGAGCCTGGTTCGCCGGCTTGAATGGGACACCCGCAGCAGCGGACCGATCTCTACCCGTGCTGTCGGTAGTTCTAAGTCAAGCAGAGACGTATGGCTACCGAGAGAAGAACAGTAATCCGTGTACCGGACTGCGGCGTTATCGAAGACGAGGGCGTGAGAGGTTCTTGAGCCAAAACGAGATCGGTCGGTTAGGCGAAGCGTTGGCCGCGAAGGAGGCCATAGGAGAGTTGGCCGCACCGGTAGTCCGCTTGTTGCTCCTTACTGGTTGTCGGCAGAGCGAAATCCGAACGTTGCTCTGGCAGGATTACCGCGAGGGGCATTTGTTCCTGCGCGATAGCAAGACCGGGCCTCGCACAGTCTGGCTCTCGTCGTCGGCCCGCTCCGTGCTTGACGAATTGCCCCGGCCCGACCGCTGGATCTTCCCTGCGGCGAAGGGGGACCACCCGATGTCAACGGAAGCGCTGTATGGCTTCTGGAGAAAGGTGCGAGAAGCGGCGGCGATGCCAGACCTTCGGCTGCATGACCTCAGGCACAGCTATGCGACGTTCGCCTTGCGCCAAGGCGAAACTGTGCTGACCATCGGACGCCTGCTGGGACACCGCGACCCTTCCACCACACTCAAGTACATCCACACGGCGGACTCGATGGCGCGTGACGCGGTTGAAGTTGTCGGCGTCGCGCTGGAGCGTTGAATAATGTCGATACCGACGTTTCAAGACTTCGTTGACGGCCAGTGGCGAACAGCCTGCTACTGTCGATGCAAGGAATCGACACGCCGATGTGTAGACAGTGCCCTGAGCAGGCAACTGCTCCCCGAGTTTGGGCGCCAGTCGCTCGACAAGATCTGTCCAGGTGACGTGCATCAGTGGTTCGACAAGTACAGCCAAACTGCACCTGGGGGCGCAAATCGAACTCTCGACATCCTGCGGCAGATCATGAACCATGCAGTCGCGTGCGGTCACCTAGGGGAGAACCCGACGCATGGAGTCTCGCGTAATCGACGACCACAGCTAACGAGGTTTCTGTCGCACGACGAAATCGACCGTCTCAATGCTGCCCTCGATTCCCACCAAGGCCGAGGGTCGGGTCGGCAACAGGCCGAGATCATCCGACTCCTGCTTCTAACCGGTTGCAGGAAAGGCGAAATCGTTCGCCTGCGTTGGTCCGAAGTTGGTGAGGATGCACTTCACCTAGCGGACAGCAAGACAGGACCAAGGACGGTCCTGCTGAATACGCAAGCCCGAGCCATCATAAAGCGTCAGACTCGGAAAGAGAGTGCGTTCGTGTTCCCCTCGTTGCGAGATTCGTCGCAGCCCCGGTCGACCGAACTCTCTCTTTGGCGCAAGGTTCGCACGAAAGCCGATATTGAGGACGTACGATTGCACGATCTGCGCCACAATTATGCGAGTCACGCAGTAATGAACGGCGTGCCGGTGCCAGTCGTGGCGCGCCTACTAGGCCACGCTAGTACGGCGATGACCTTGCGCTACGCTCATGTCGGCGATTGGGACACTCAAATTGCAGCTGAACGGGTCGGCACGGCTATGGCGGCAGCTTTGGCTGGAGCTTTGAATCCAGACGGAAGCCGCCAAGGCCAGCCAACGAGTGGCGACAACCATGGGATTGGATTCCGCAAGCAGTTGCCGACACGTGGCTTGTCCAAATGATATGGTTATGAACATGACGACAAGGCTTGAGGTTGAGATCGATAATTCCATGGTGGAGCGTTTGCGAGAAGAAGCACCGCGACGTGGCACAACGGTATCGGCTTTGGTTGAGGCCGGACTGCGCTTGGCCTTCGCAGAAGATGTGCCAGCCAGTGCCCCGGCAGGAAACCCGCCTCCATTGCCATCGTGGGACAGTGGTGGGCACCTAGTTGACATCGACAATCGTGAAGAGCTCTACCGAGTTATGGAGGGGAAGTAGTCGGTGGTCTTCGATACCAATGTGCTTGTTCACGCGGCGGACAGGCATTCGGAATTCGGTCCGCGGTGCCGACAACGAGTTGATCAAGCGAAAAACGGGCCTGAGCCAGCGTTTCTGACTTGGAGCGTTTGCTACGAGTTTCTGCGGGTCAGCACACATCCGCGCGTGTTTCGATCCCCTTGGAACGCCGCAACTAGCTATGACTTCATTGCGGGTCTATTATCCTCGAGCGGATTCCAGATCCTAGCGGACACTCCTCGCCATTCGACCGTACTCAGCCAAACACTCTCCGAGTTGCCAGACCTTAGAGGTAGCGTGATGCATGACTTACACACTGCTGTGCTGATGCGCGAGAACGGCATAAGCCGGATTTGCACACGCGACAGCGATTTTCGTCGCTTCCCATTCCTAACGGTTATTGATCCACTGGATGCCTCGTGAGGCCACCAGTGAACACGCCAAGAGCCGGAAAGAAACTTATTGAAGGGGCACTGCCACTCGAAGCCATCAACAAGGCGGCGGCTCGGGAAAAATCTATCCGGCATGGGCATCCTTCGACGCTCCACCTCTGGTGGGCACGACGTCCGCTAGCCACGGCTAGGGCGGTTATTTTCGCGCAGATGGTGGACGACCCTTCCGAATATGCCGACGACCTGCTTTCCGACCCCAGAAAGCTGCGCGCCGCAAAGCGGGAGCTAAAGAAGCGAGGGCAAACTCGCCGAGCGGTAGGGAGCACGATTTCGGACGGTGGCGGCCGATTCGCCGTAGAAGGAGAACGCCCATCTGATTGGCAGGCACTCCGCGACATAGCCGCGCAAATTGAGCGTGAGCGCCTTTTCTCAATTGTTGAGGAGCTAGTCCAGTGGGAGAACACCACTAATGAGCAGGTACTGAGTCGAGCTCGTACAGAGATCTGGCAGAGTTGGCGCCGCTCCTGTGCTCAGCACGCCGGTCACCCACGCGCCGCCCAGCTATTCGACCGGCACACACTGCCCTCATTCCATGATCCGTTCGCCGGTGGTGGGGCGCTACCGCTCGAGGCTCAGCGTTTGGGTCTCGAAGCCCATGCCAGCGACTTGAATCCGGTCGCCGTGCTCATCAACAAGGCGATGATCGAGATTCCGCCGAGATTCGCCAACCGAGCACCCATAACGCCGGGGTCGCAGGACGATCAATCTGTATTGGTCCAAACTTGGAGTGGGGCACAGGGATTGGCTGAGGACGTGCGCTACTACGGACGGTGGATGCGTGACGAAGCCGAGAAACGGATTGGGCACCTTTACCCGCAGGTTGAAGTCACGCCGGAACTGGTTCGGGAACGCCCAGACCTGAGGCCTTACGAAGGACGGAAGCTGAAGGTAATCGCTTGGCTGTGGGCGCGGACTGTGAAGAGTCCTAACCCAGCGTTCGCCCATCTCGATGTACCCCTCGTCTCCACCTTCATGCTGTCGACGAAAAAGGGCAAAGAGGCCTTTATCGAACCTGTGATCGAGGATAGTGGCTACCGATTCACAGTGAAGATGGGGACGCCAGACAATGCATTGATAGCCAAGAAAGGGACAAAACTGTCGCGTGGGGCGAACTTCCGCTGTCTAATGTCGGGGTCGCCAATAGAAGGGAAGCACATCAAGGCCGAGGGCCAAGCCAAGCGGATGGCTGCCCGATTGATGGCAGTTGTCGCCGAGGGAGTCCGTGGGCGAGTATACTTGGCACCAACAACGGATCAGGAAGAGACTGCCCGGGCAGCAGATTCGCAGTGGCGACCGGAATTGCACATGCCACGTGACCGACGCTGGTTCTCGCCACCACTATATGGACTTCCCAGATACGGCGACATCTTCACGTCCCGCCAGAGTGTTGCTCTGACAACATTCTCGGACTTGGTAGGGGAGGCAATGGAGAAGGCAAGGCAGGATGCCTTGGCTTGTGGGCTGCCCGATGACGAACGGCGGCTCTCTGATGGTGGCACGGGAGCCCGGGCGTATGCCGAGGCGGTCGGGGTGTATCTGGCGCTTGCGGTGGACCGGCTCGCTGATCGAGGAAGTTCTATTTGCACTTGGGATTCGGGGTTCACAAAGGTGAGAAACACCTTCGGACGCCAAGCAATCCCCATGACTTGGGACTACGCGGAAGCCAATCCCTTCTCGTCGTCAACCGGTAACTGGACGGCGATGGTGGAATGGGTTTGCAAGTGTATTGCAGCTTTTCCGGCCTGCGCTAGCGGTCTCGCCATCCAATCGGACGCTTCGTCACAGGCTTGCTCGTTCGCCAAGGTGGTCTCGACCGATCCTCCCTACTACGACAACATCGGCTACGCCGATCTGTCGGACTTCTTCTATGTCTGGCTGCGCAGAACTCTGAAGCCAGTATTCCCAGACCTATTCGCCACATTGGCCGTGCCGAAGGCCGATGAACTGGTCGCCACTCCCTACCGCCACGGAGGCAGGGAAGCGGCGGAGTCTTTCTTTCTGGGCGGTATGACCGGGGCGCTGCGCCAGCTCTGCGAGCAGGCCCATCCCGGATTTCCGGTCACGATCTATTACGCGTTCAAGCAGGCGGAGCACAAGGGAGACACCGGGGTCTCCAGCACGGGATGGGAGACGTTTCTCGATGCAGCCATCCGGTCTGGCTTCTCGATCTCCGGCACCTGGCCGATGCGAACCGAACTCGGCAATCGGATGGTCGGCATGGGGACCAACGCCCTCGCCTCGAGCATCGTGCTCGTCTGCCGTCGGCGTGCCTCCGACGCCCCGGTCGGAACGAGGCGCGAATTCCTGGCCGATCTCCGGGCTGAGCTCCCGCAGGCACTCCGCCTGCTGCAGACCGGCAACATCGCGCCCGTCGACCTCGCCCAGGCGGCCATCGGGCCCGGCATGGCGGCATACACCCGCTACGCGAAGGTGTTAAACGCCGAGGGCAACCCGATTACCGTGCGTGAAGCACTGGCGATGATCAACCAGATTCTGGACGAAGTGCTGGCCGAACAAGAAGGGGATTTCGATCCAGACAGCCGTTGGGCTCTCGCTTGGTTTGATCAATTCGGTTTTTCCGAAGGCGAATTCGGCATCGCCGAGACTTTGTCCAAGGCGAAGAACACCAGCGTGCAAGGCATGGTCGAGGCCGGCGTAATCGTTTCGAGAGGAGGCACCGTCCAACTTCTCAAGCCGAGTGAACTGCCAGTGGACTGGAATCCCGACACAGACACGCGCTTGACGGCGTGGGAGGCGGTTCACCATCTGATACGCGTCCTTGAAGGCGACGGAGAGGAAGCGGCTGGTGTGCTCGCTGCCAAGCTCGGCGCATTGGCAGAGATATCCCGTGAACTCTGCTACAGGCTCTACACAGTATGCGAGCGGAAGAAGCGGAATGTGGAAGCGCGTGCGTACAACGGCCTGGTACAGAGCTGGCCTGAGATCATGCGGCTGTCACGTCTTGGGAAGGCTCCGAAACAGCAAACATTTGACGACCTGGAGTAATTGGCGCTCGCGGCCTTGGCTTCGCCTGCTCCCAGCGTGGTGCTCAGGGGGAAGGGCTTCGTCGGCAGGTACTCTGACCGCCGACTGCCGCCAGCCCCGGCGACTGGGGGGACAAATTCGTTATCCACCCAGCACGCAGCGTCGGGCTTGGGCGTCGGCAGCAATGCTGATTGCCAAGCTGGCCGCCAGTCAGGGGACTCAGTCGCCCGAAGTCTCCCGGTCATCCTCGTCAGGCACGCCGGGATTCTGATCTGATGCGAGCGGCGGGTAGTATCGATCGCCGACGGTGCGCCCACCGTTGCCGTTTGGGCGGCTCAAATACCCTTCAAGCGCATTCTGCCCGAGACTCACTCCGGCGACCAAAGTGGAAAGCGCATATCCGCCCAGAAGTTCACTGAATCTTCGCAAGTTGCCACGATCAGCAGCTTCCAGCGCACGGATGTACTCATCCCTGCTCTTGTTGGTAATGACTGGCGGAGGTAATCCTCGCCGAATGTAGGCATACGCCATCAGCATTCGCGACACCCTGCCGTTGCCATCCCGAAATGGATGCGTCCGGACGAAGCGGTGGTGCATCCAAGCAGCTTCGACCTCGATGGGATACTGTTCGGCTTCGACCTGAGCATGCAGCTCAATGAAGCGATCCATTTCGGCCTGAACATGCTCAGGCGGGCAATACTGGTGAATGACGCCGTCAGGGCGTCGCGGATTGTTCGACCACCGCTTCCACTGCCCTTTCTCCTTGAACTCGACCTGCACACGACGCCCATCCGGCGTCAGCCCGGTCACAGTTGCTTGGTGGCGAGTCAGCAACTGGTGCCAAGCCCTGATTTTGTGCTGGGTCAGCCCCGCACCTCCGGCCACGTCGCTGAAGAGCATGTGATAGGCCGCTTCCTGATCCTCCAACAGTCCTTTGACCGTCCGGTCCTCCACGCCCTCCAGCGTGTGCGAACCGACAACCCCGGAAAAGCCCTCGGCGATCAGCTGCTCAGTGATGCCACTCCGCAGCGTGTACAGGCCTTCGATCTGTCCGGTCTCGATCGCAAACTCGCGGCCTCGTTCGGCCAGCCAACCATCAAGGAACCGCCGGGGTGTCTCCCGGGCCTTTAGCGCCGCCTGCACATCGTTCCATTTGGATGCAAACTCGGCATACCCGGGAAAGCCCCACTCGTGTGCCCCATCCGGCATTCCCGTAAGCGGCCGCCAGATCTCAGGATGCGCTTCCCGGTCCATGTCCTGACCGTATATTACGGCACTGTCATGTCTGCTGGCATCGAATGTGGCCGACGTGCGGTTTCGGCGACGTTCGACTCTCAGCCGAGTCCAGATCGGCACGCCAGCGAGGCTGCCGCGTTCCCGTCAGCCAGGCAGACGGCCTCTTTCGGCATTTGCTTGCGGCCCGGGCTCTCGGAGCCTACATGAAAGCCATAGCTGCCGCCGCCCGGCCGGGCCTTGTCGAAGGCCGAAGTTGCGGGCCTAAGTCCGATCAGATTCCAAGAATTGCAATACGATCCGTCCGAACTCGGCTGGATGCTCCACGGGGGTGAGATGGCCGGCACTGGGAATCTCTACATAGGTGGCATCCGGTAGCCGCTGCGCCAAGCTCCTGACGGCAGAGGGGGGCGTCGAAAGGTCTTCGGAGCCGCAAATGCACACTGCCGGGATCTCGATATCGCCAAGGAGACCGCTCAAGTCCGCATCGCGCAATGCCGCGCAGGATCCCAAGTAACCCGCGACCGGTGCCTGTGCTAGCAGGGTTGTCCAGCCCCGCACGGCGACTGGTTGGTCGCGCAAGTATGACCCGCCAAACCACCGCTCCATGACTGCCGCGGCGATGGTTTCCATGCCGCCGGTGCGAACTTGGTGCATGCGGCCGTCCCAGAATTCGCGCGGCCCGATCACATCGGCCGTGTCGGAAAGCACCAGGCCTTGCACCAAGTCTGGCCTGCGCGCGGCGGCTTCCATCGCGATCATGCCTCCGATCGACAAGCCGCACAAAACCGTGGATCCCCAGCTGAGCTCGTCGAGCAGGGCTGCCAAGTCTTCGGCGTGGTCCGCGATCGTGTACGGAACATCCGGGCTGTCCGTCAGCCCTTGGCCGCGCTCGTCGTAGCACAGCGAACGGATCCGCTCGTCTAGCTCGGATATGAGATCATCCCAAATACGGCAGTCAGTACCTAGTGAATTCAGGAAGACCACGCGGGGGGCATCCTTGGGGCCTGCCGTGCGATAGTACATCGTCAGGTCCGCTGATTTTGCGAACGCCATCCTTGTAGCTTGATGCATTGACAGGATATTGCGTACACGCAACACTAGTCAAGCCCATCGGCCATGACCTCGGAGTTCGCAGAATCGTTCGGCATTCGCTTGCGCCGGGCGTATCAATCGCTGCATAGGCGCGCCAATGCCGAGTTGCGCCGCCAGTTCGACGTTACGGCGGACCAGTTCGTAGTTCTCAGCCTGCTGGCGGAGCGCGACGGGGTCAGCCAGCAGGAGATCTGCAGCCGCTGCTATTCCGATCCCAGCACGGTCGGCGCATTGGTGCGACTGCTGGAAGAGCGCGGCTGGGTGCGGCGCGAGACCGATCCGTGCGACGGCCGGGCTCGCCAGGTTCACTTGACCGCGGCCGGGCGGAAGCTACAACAGCAAATGTGGGTCGCTGCCGGCGCTAGCTTCCACAAAGCCCTGTGGGCCGTGCCGCGCAATGCAGAGGAGGAGCGGATGCTCTTCGACGCACTGGATCGTGTGGTGGAAGCTATGGAAAACGGGTGATCCGGATGGTCGCGGCAATCGTTCCATACCGCCTCGACATCGTCTCGGCCGACGACCCGTACCCGTTCTATCGGGAACTGCGGGATCATGACCCGGCGCACTTCTCTCCGAACGAGCAACTGTGGGTGCTGACGCGCTTCGAGGACGTATCGAGCGCCTTCCGGGACTGGAAGACATGGTCCTCGAAGCGCCGGGGCAACCTAGTCAACGACATGCCGGAACGCATCGGACGGACCTTGGGCACGACCGATCCGCCGGACCACCGTTTTGCGCGCAGTTTGGTCGAGAAGGCGTTTACGCGCAAGACGGTAGAGCGGCTTGCGCCGCGCATCTCCTCGCTCTCAAACGAACTTGCTCTGTCAGCATCAGATAACGGCGAGTTCG
>JGIcombinedJ30088_10005961_pt1 | contig 10339 bp, 7 predicted proteins | sample PinacodermPK_FD_30088 | JGI IMG/M metagenome (IMG submission 30088) | reverse complement strand
GCATGGTTACAGCACATTGACTAGCGCAACGCTAGGGCATCAGGTTGCCATGGAGAGCGTGCATCGACGCGCCCTCGAAGGTCAGCCGTAAGCCCTTGTCCTGTGTATTTTATGGCTACACGGGAGACCTAGCGCATTCGTTTCGCGGCGTCTCGTTCAGTCCTCCCGCGGCTAGGCAAGTACGGCGGCCATGAGTCCCACCGCAGCGATCGCCGAGATGCTCGCCCAGAGCAGAATGTCGTAGGTCTTCGACGGGCGTAACTCGACAGGCAGCTGCCGGTAGCGAAACTGCTGCGCGGCGAAGGCTACGACCAGGAGCAGGGCCGCCAAAGCGATCCCTCCGGCCGTGACCATGAACAGGGGCGCTCGCACGGACAGGTACAATTGCGTCCAGATCGCAGGCAAGACCCATGCAAGCACGGCAAACCAACGCTGGCGTGCTGACTCGTCGTGGTAGCTGAGAAGCCCGAACTGGGAGAACGCGTCCGTGAACATCCGCGTGCTCGACGCGCAGGCCACGAACAAAGTCGAGAACAGCACCGTCACGGCGGCGGCCAGGAACAGCCCCATCGCGCCGGGACCGAGCGTCTCTGTATAGATTCCCGACAAGACTGCGATGATCTGGGAACCCTCAGGAACCTGGCCCCGCTTGTGTAGCACCGCTGCCCCGAGCACGTAGAAGGCGGCCGTTGTGGTCGTGTAGATCAGCATGGAAGCGACCGCGTCGATATACATGACGCGGATCCAGCCCCGCGCCCGAGCCGCCCACTGTTCCGACTGGTCGCGGGCTCCGGTGTAAGTGGCGTAGCCCTTCTCGAGGCACCAGTAGGGATAGGAGATGATCTCGTCGGCACTGACCCCAGTCAATCCGAAGGCCGCCAACGCGACTCCGACAGCGGCGGCTGGGATCTCCAGCGTCAGGCCTTGGGCGAGCATCGACCCGGTGATCCGGTAGGGTGTCCACTGCAGCAGAACGGCGCAAGCCAGAGTCACCAAGGAGAATGTCGCGGTAAGGGCAATCGCCGTGCGCTCAATGAAACGGTATCGGCCCCACCAGACAAGCGCGGATGCGGCGAACCCGCATGTCCATGCCCAAACGCTGGTGGCTGCCCATGGAAAGGCGAGATTGAGAGTAAGCGCAACGGCTCCGACGATGCCGCCGTATTGAATCAGCTGAATCAGCTTGACGGCGAACCACACGATCAGGGACCACGACACGGACCGCCAGCGCGGTCCCGGCAGGCGGTTGAACGCAAGCAGCGTGGTCTCGCCGGAGGCGATTGCATGCTTACCGAATTCGAGTTGGACGACCACCTTGACAGCGCAACTGACCAAGATCACCCACAGGGCGACAAATCCCGCCGAAGCCCCCAGCGCGGTCGTCATGATCAGCTCGCCGGAACCGACGATGTTGGCCGTGACGATCAATGACGGCCCTATGCCCCGCAGCGCGCCGCCGAGCGTTCGCGGAGGCTCGCGCACTTCGTTGACGGTCATACCCGCGTAACTTCCAACTCGTTCGGGTCAGCTCCCACGACCTGGGATCGGTGGCCTGTATCTTCAATCACTAGTCTGGACTCGGCATCCCCCGAGTGAAGCGGCCTGTGGACAAGGCCGGATCCGCGGTGATCGGCACAAGAGGCACAGTAGGCGCCGTGCAGGAGGTTCGTGTGCGGACCCCTTGGGATGTCACGGGACGCCTAAGAGCTCGGCCAGCTTAGCAGCAATCGCCCGCGCAGTCGCGCCTCCGAACCTGGCACCGCTCGCCTCCACGCATGGCGTGGCGCAGACTCGGCCATCCCGTCACTTGAGGCTCTGGTCACGAGAGTACAATTCCCGGGAACCTGTCAGCGGCACGCGAAGGCAGCGGAACGGCCGCTGGCGCCGACGTAAGACGGCAGCCGCAGCCGGCCCTAGTTCGGCTCGGAAATTCTCATTCGGACCCGCTCGCCGAACACCCGCTCCTCGACTTCCCCGTACACCGCTGGCGGATAATTCGGAATCTGCTCGAGCATCTCCGGCTCGCGCGCCAGGAGCCGGTGGCGGGCCAAGCGCTCACGCAATTCGGCGACCTTGTCCGGCCGACTGCCGGCCAGGTTCGTTTCCTCGTATGGATCGTCCCGGATATTGAAGAGTTGAAGGGGCTGGTCCCGCCACCCGTAGTAGCTCGCGCCCTCTTCGATGAGCTTCCAATCAGCGACCCGGATCACCTCCAGCGAGTGTACGATTTCATCGCGGGGGCTCGCTGCGCCGTTGGCGATGGCATCCCAAGCGTCGAGTCCGTCGAGCGGCAAGCCAGAGTCGGTCTTCGCGCCTGCCAGTCGGGCAAGGGTCGGGAACAGGTCGACCGCGTGCAGCATTTCGTCGCTGGCCGAACCTGCAGGGATCCGGCCCGGCCAGCGCATCGCGGCCGGCACCCTTACACCGCCTTCGTGGTAGTGCGCCTTGAATCCCCGGTAGGGGCCGTTCGAGGTGATCCGGATCCCGCCGTTGTCATTGGTAAACATCACCAGCGTCGCATCGAGCAAGCCCTTGCGTTCGAGTGCCTCGATGACCCGCCCGATAGCAATGTCCATGCACTCGAGCTGGGCTCTCTGCGGTCCCGCCCTGCCCCGGTGCGCGTACTTCTCGAGGAATTCGTCCGGAGCCTGATGCGGACCATGCACGGCGTTGAACGGCAGGTACAGGAAGAACGGACGCCCTCCGTCATGGCGCTGCACGAGCCTCGGTGCCTCGTCAGCGAGCAGAAACGTCGAATACCCTTCCTCGATCACGGGCCGGCCGTTCCTGTGCCAGTCCAGGACGGGCCCACGCATGTGCGTGAACGAGTCGATCAATGCCGAATAGTGCCCGTAGTGGTGGTCGAAGCCGCGCTGCAGAGGCAAGTGCGGCCGCTGCCATTCCCCGAGGTGCCACTTGCCGACCATCCAGGTCTGATAGCCCGCCTCGCGCAAGGCTTCCGCGATCGTGCGCTCGTCCAGCAGCATGCCGTGACGCGACTCTGCCGTCGGGCGGACTTCCATGCCGTTCTTCCAAGCGTACCGACCGGTGAGCAAGCACGCCCGGGTTGGCGAGCAAACCGGCTGCACGTAAAACTGCGTGAGCTTGACGCCCTCCCGGGCGATGCGGTCGATGTTGGGGGTGGGGACTTCCTCGCCGCCGTTGAATCCGACCTGCTCCCAACCCATATCGTCGGAGAGGAACACGACGATATTGGGGCGTGGAGCGGTCTGGCCGTGAAGCGAAGCCAGCGCCAGCGCAAGGAGCCAGCTGCAAGCAAGCATGGCCGCTGACCGTCGAGTCACCACCCCGCGGTCACCGAACATCAGGCGGATATTGACGATCTCAGGAAGCCAAACCATCACAGGACCACCAACTATAACGTTCTCGTCGCTGGAATTCCCTTCGAACAGCCGGTGCCGCGGGGCTCCGACGGACGAAGGCCCCTGACTAGGGTGACTTCAGCCGCTCAACCCAAATCGGACTTCCCCAGGCGATCTCCCCGTTGTCCTGGACGACGCGGACGTAGTAGTACGCCCGTCCCGAAGGCGGATCGGTGTCGGTGTAGACGACACTGACCTCACGCTGGTTGGGACGAGTCGCGTAGACTGTCCGCTCGTTGCGGATCACCTCGACTCGCGCGACGGTGCCAGTTCCCTCGACGTGGACCCGCAGAGGAGGGACCGATTCCGTGGCGAACGCCGCCCCCATGAAGTGCTCGCCCAGTCGGTATTCCAAGATGATGTTGTCGGTCGCGCCGTAAGTGCGACGCTGTTTGATCGCATCGAAAATGGCGGCTCGAGTCGGAGCCTCCGTGTAGACCATTGCGTATGAAATATGCGTGGACCAGTGATCGGAACTGGCGATCGTTCCCAGCCGGTACCCCTTGCGATACGCATTCCAGAGGAATCCGTCCTCCCGGTAGCCCCCGATCGGGTTGTCGGCGGCGGACCGGGGTGCGCGCGGCGCTCCCGGGTGTTCGTACGAGACGCGGTCACCCTGGAAGATCTCAACTACCGGCTCGACGTCGGGGTCGTTGTCTCGCCAGTCCGTTCCCATGCTGGATCCAGTGGTGTGCGGCACGGAGATCCCGCCCGAGCGCCGCAATGCTTCGTAGAGCAACTTCGTATCGTTCTCAAGCACCGTGTCCCGACCGGCAGCGACCGTCGGACGGGGGCGATCAAAGCCGGCCTTGGTGTGGAACGAGACGACTGGAACGCCGCGCCGGGTGTGAAAGATGTTGCGATGCCCGTTCGGGTAGACAACGCTCCGCTCGTATGCGTAAAACGTCGTGAATGCCGACCGGACATGAAAGAGATCACAGGTCTTCTCTATGAGCCACCACCAGTACTCGCTGTCGCCGCCCGAGTTGTGATCGGTCACCGCTCCGAAATCCATCGCTGCGGCGTCGAGCATGTAGCGATAGAAGTCAAACACGGACCCGTCCACCATGCCCCCACTCGAGTCCCATGAGAACTCCGTGTGGCGATGGAGATCGCCGCGCACGATCCGGTTCTCGACGCCGCTAATGGATGTTCGGTACGAGCGGATAGCATCGACTTCCGCGCTCTCGCGGGGGTGAACCGACGGAGCCGGGGCGGAATCGCCCGGATCGCTGGAAACAAGGTCCAACGAAACTGGACCCTCCGCAGGTCCCAGACGCGCCGCTACAATGTTTGCCCGCACGTTTCGAACGGGGCGTTGTTCAAGCCGGCCGTCGGTCGGCCAGACGACTCTCAGGCTCCCGTCCGGGCCGAATGCCGCGTCGGCTCGCGCGGAGATCCGGCCCCAGCTCTCGGGCATCGTGCGGACAGTGGACCAGCGGTCCCCTTCGAAAAAGACGACAGCGTGTTCCCAATACGTCGGTCGGAAGCCGAGGCTCTCCGTCCAGCGGACGTGGTTCCATCGATGGAACAGCAGGGCAATCCGGCCGCTTGACGGGTCGACATGCAGTTGAGGAAAGTCGTGGTCAGGGATTCCGGCTGCAGAGAGCTTGTCGGCAAGACTTGAGCTCGGTACCATTCGGCGGCCGCCTTCGAGAACGGCGAGGTTGATCTTGCGAGACTCATACAGCCGCGCTCCCGGAGCCGAGGGCTGGTTGATCCAGGTCGTCCACAGCTCCCGTCCTCTTGCGAACCAGCGCGGATCGGTCGTCGGTCCGGAATCCTTCCCCCAGTTCACCGCGCCCTCGTCCCAGGCCACCCAGACTCGCCCGTCGAGATCGACCGCTACGGAGGCGTGGGCCTCGAACTTCTCGGTGTCGGCAACAGGCACGACCGGACCGAGTTGCCCGCCAGCGAACCGTCGCAGGAAAACGTCGTAGTTTCCATTGCGATAGCTATCCCACACCACGACAGCCGACCCTTGCCGGTCAATGGCAATCCGGGGTTCCCAATCGTTTGCCGGGTGATCGCTGACTTGAATTTCGCGTGACCAGCGCGAACCGTCATGGAACCGCAGGAAGATGTCCGAGTTGGCGTCGCGGAACCCTTGCCAGACCACCCACAGCCATCCACGCGAGTCCGCGACTACGTGGTGCTCGATGTCCGGATTTGGATGCGAACTCAACCGCACCAGGTCGCCCCAGCGGCTCCTCGCTTCGTCGAACCCGCGCGCAAACAGATCGAAGTTGCCGTCGCTCTGCTGCGCCCACACGACCCACGGCCGCCCGTTCGCAGAAAGGGCGACCTGCGGGCGCCAAACGTCGCCCGTCGCTCCTGGCACGCGACTGAAAGTGCGCCAGGACCCATCGAGCTTGCGAAGACGAACCTCGTCCCGCCCGCCGCTGTACGATTGCCAGACCAGCCAAGAAGCGCCGCTCGCGGCAACGGCTACCGACGGATAGTCGTCGAAGCGGGAGTCGTCTGTAAGCTTCTCGGCGCCGAGCAAGCCGGAAACACGGACCGAGCCGTCGAGGAACACAAGCTGGTCCCCAGCCGAGAGCTCTTCTAGGCGGAAGGAAAAATTGCCGTGGTCGCTTGTGACTTCGAGGCGCCCGCCCGGATCAGCCGAGCCCCGAACGAGCAACCCTTTTGGAGTGGGTTCCGGCCGTGTGGGATGCTTGGTGACGACCTCGAAAGTATCCAGCTCGATACGGTCCTGGCTGGTGAAGAGCCAGCCGCCGAGTTCGTCGATTCTGGCGCCGTCAGCTCCTATCGAACCCGCCCAGCGCTCGGGCGGATCGTCACCATAGCCGAATGTCACGCGAACCGAGAAAGGATCCGCTTGGACTGTCGCTGTGACGAGCATGCCGATGACCGCCAGCACGCAAGCGCGGCGCCGGTGGGATAGCGAGCGACCCGCGAACAATTCCCGACACATCTTGAGGCAACCCCGGACGATCGGTCGCCAGTGTAGCGCGCCGCAGAGTTGCCAGAGTGAGATCTCCGTCCGAACGGCTTCCTCCGCGCTGCCCTGTTGCCGATGCGGCGGTAGCACGGCATCCATGACGCCGCGCCGCGTTTCCCCGTTCCATGCGTCGAATCCCTTGCGTGACAGGATCTTGAGTGAGTCAAGTTGACCCCGTCATTCCTGCGGCCTCAAGCTGCGCCTCGGGTTCTGCTGGCCGGCTCGTGGCCGCGGCCAGAGGCTTGACGGAGGTCTGGGATCTCAGGCACTATGAGTACCGCTCAATTCGCTTTGTCCGACTCGCGGAGTTCGCTGCAAAGGCGTTGATTACCATAACTCTTGGAATGTCGATCACTCACCGGAAAGTGACGAACCACCTCGTTAATCACTCACCGGTCACCTGCGTCAAGGCGCACAACAACTCGAAGGAATGGAAACCTCAATGTTTCGCAACAGGCGATGCAGGATTGACTGTTTCGAGCGCTGGCTTGACAACTCGCGTGAAGGACCCTTTGGCGAAGCTCGCGGCGGTCCCTCAGCCCTGGCAAGAGCCCCTCTGCCGGTCACTATCCGTGCCATGCCAACCTCCTCAGGCAGTCTCGTGATCCCGTCCGGGATTTCGTGCCGCTGCCATGCACTCAGCAATCCTCGACTGCTAGCCTCAGAGAGCGGCTTCCGTGCCCATCAGGATACAGCCGCACAACAGCTTGAACGGTAAGCAGCTCAGAATTGGACCGACAGGATCGTGACACCGGACTCCCTACTGCTGTTGACGGGTTATTCCGTGGCGATTGTCACCGCAGCCATGCTCGGCGTTTGGGTGCAAAGCAAGATTCACCTCACCCACACCCGCATGCAACTGGCGATGAGCTTCGTCGCGGGCCTCGTCCTCGGAGTGGCGCTTTACCATCTGGTGCCGCACAGCCTCGCTCGAATCTCAGGTCCCAATGCGGTAGAGATCACGGTCTGGTGGATGATCATCGGAATGATCCTGATGGTGTTGCTCCTGCGGGTGTTTCAGTTCCATCAACATGATTTCGGTAACGACGGGAACCACCATCATGAACATCACGTCGGCAATGGCGGCGATACCCACTCGCTCAATTGGCTCGGAATCACCTTGGGTATGGGCCTGCATGCGCTGACCGAGGGGGCTGCTCTCGGAGCGAGCGTCCGGAGCGATTCGCAGAATGGAGTGGAAACCGAACTGGTCAGCTTCGGGATGTTCCTGGCGATCCTTTTCCACAAGCCGCTGGATGCATTCTCAATCCTTGGGGTGATGCGGATTGCGGGAGTTGGCCATCGCGCCGCGTCATTGGCCAATATCGGCGTCGCACTCCTTTGCCCGCTCGCTGCATTCCTGACATGCTGGGGGATCGGTTTTTTTGGGCCCGCGGAAGGAGACGCGATCGGCCGCGCCCTGGCGTTTGGAGCTGGTGCGTTGCTCTGTATTGCATTGAGCGACCTGCTGCCGGAAGTTCATTTCCACGGCCATGATCGCCTTCTGCTTACTGTGTCATTCGTGGCGGGAATCGCTGTGGCCTACAGTCTCCACTACATCGAGAGCCTGCCCATGCCTTGACTCGTCCGCTACGTGCGAACCCGAATCAGGTCAGAAAAACAGCACCAGAAGCGTGAGAGCGCCCATGCCGCCGAGCCCGAATGCGCCCGCCCCGAGCAGGCCCGCGAAAGTCGCCGAGTCGGCGTAGCGGAAGGTCTTGTCCTCTATCGTGAACATAACCTCGTCGCGGTTCGCTTCGCCATCGACGAATCGCTTCAATCCAGTTTCTGCGCTGTGGGCCTCCTTGACTGCCACCACGGTGACAAGGATCATGGACAGGGCCGCAGCGAGGGTCCCCACACCGAAGACGAGGAGAGTAATCAATGCCAGCCAGTGGTAGGCCGGCGTCGCGTCAACGCCGGAAGCGCTCATGAAACCGATGATCAGAGCGGCACCGCCTCCGTTTCCGAAAAGGACCAAGCGGACTGTCTCCGTGATTAGCCGGAACATCGACGAGCGACGCATCGCAACAACCTTGTAGAGTTCGCGAAGCCACTCTTCACCGATCTCTTCGCCTGAGAAGTCCTGCAGTTTCTTCACTGATCGTCACCGCCCATCAGTTGGGAACCAGCCAAGTCAATCAACCGAACGTACGTCGAGCCGGTATTTGTGCCGGGAGGGATCTGGATGGTCCAGTCATCGATTTGCACCGGCTCGGACTGCAGTGCGGTAGCGAGGAATGCCTCGCGCGTTGGTGCTTCGCCTAGCCGACTCAGCACATCGATGACGAAACGTCCGACAATATAGCCTTCCAGCGCGACCGTATCGCCGAAGTGCCCACCCCGTAAGCCCAGCAGGTCTTCCCGCAATTCGGAATAGTCTTCCGCATCATCAATCGCCCCGTGAAACCGCCGAACCAGTTCCAGGTTTGGATCCTCGGGGTCCGGCACAACTTCGGCTACCAAGATCCGCTCCAAGATAGTCTCGCTGAGGTTGTCCAGCCTCTCGTACAGGTCATGCGACGCCACGATAGACAGGTTGGCCATGACGTAGTCGTGCCCCAGTGACACTGCCAGGTTGATGACATCGGCGTTGGCCGCATGGCTTCCAATCAGCAGAACGGCGTCAAGATCCGCCTTGGCAAGCGTGAACAGGCTGGAATGGACGGCGTGCGTATTGGGCGAATAAAAGGACTTCGCGATGATGGGTAGGTCATATCCGTCGAGAACCGACCTGTAGTTCGCCAGCGCCAAGCGTCCAAAAGTGTCGTCTTGGTAGATCACCCCGAATCGTCGTTTCCCGAGTTCGTTGACCATGTGCTTCACCAGCACCTCGATCTCTTCCAGGTAGCTCGCTCGGAGATTCACCACGTGCGGGTATCTCTCGAAGTTGCGCAAGATATCGGCGCCGGTAAATGCACCGACGAATGGAATTCCCGCGTCGCGCAGGATCGGGGCAATCCGCTTGGCTGTTGACGTTCCTACACCTCCGATGACGGCAAAGACATCCCTTCGAGCTACGAAACGCTCGGCGTTCTCAGCAGCCCGCTGCGGTTCGTAGGCGTCATCGATAGCGACCAACTCGAGCGGCCTGCCATTGACACCGCCTTGGCCGTTGGCCTCCCTGAACGCCGCGTCGATTCCGGCCCGAAGCCGCACCCCCAGATGTCCGTTCGGCCCCGTGAAACACGCGCTCTGCCCGAATATGATGACTTCCCCGTCACCCTGCGCGGCTGCGGGGGGCGCCAACCACATGACGCAGGACGCCGCGAAGACAAGGGACGCCGACCGGACTGCCGGCCTATTCTTTCGGCCCGGCATTTGCGCCACCGTTTTCCCCTCCCTGGACATCGCTGGCCGGAGCCGGCTCGGCCGGGGCTGGCTCGGGCGGGACTGCTTCCGCATGGGTCTCTTCGATGACCTGCTTATGCTCCACTTGCTGCACGCCGAACCGGCTGCCCGGAACAACGTCCCGATGCTCGAATATCGACAGCGTGTCAAATAACAAGGAACGAGGGGTGACCCCGCCCAAATGGTCACGCTCCTTGCCCCTTTCGTGGAAGCGCCCGTCCAACAGGCCCTTGTCCGTGGTTTCCAGTCCGTGCGTGGTCTTCGGCGCCGTGGCCACCATCGGCCTGTCCGGCTGAATACCCGCTCCCGGCATTCCGCCAGCAGCGACCGCCGACGGGGCTTGGGGGCCAATTCCGTCAATCATGTTGATGTCGATGTTGGCCGTGCCCGCGGGATTGACAGCCGCGAGCTGCGCCTCGCCGAGGACCGAACGCATGCGGTTCCAATAGCGCGTGATCGCCACCTGGCGAGGCTCGTCGCGGTACGCGGCCAGTAACTCAGTGAACGCATTGGCGCTGCTTTGAGCTTGGAGCAAGCGCTCTCTCGCCCTGGCTGTCGCGCTCAGGACAACAGCCTCGGCCTGCCCCTGCGTCCGCAGGACCAGCCTCTCCTTCCTGAGGTTGGCTTGGCTTACGGCTTT
>JGIcombinedJ30088_10005958_pt1 | contig 10343 bp, 5 predicted proteins | sample PinacodermPK_FD_30088 | JGI IMG/M metagenome (IMG submission 30088) | reverse complement strand
ATTCCGAATGCGGCGCTGCATGCGCCCGCGATCATGATCGGGGAAAAGGCGGCGGCGCTCGTCAAGGGGGCAGATACGGAATAAATGTTGTCAGGCTTCGAGCGGCAGAAATAGCTTGTCCGGCCCGACGGAAATAGCTATCTTAGACAGGAAGATCAGGCTAAGTGTGAAATTATGATCCGGGTCACGGTATCCGAGGTAAAGAACAGCCTGAGCGCCTATCTCCGCCGGGTCCGGTCGGGTGAATCGGTGCTGGTGCTCGACCGCACGGTCCCCGTGGCGCGCATCGTTCCTGTCGGACGAGGCGCGGAAAGCGGCAGCGGAGCCGACGAGGTGGACGGCGACGCCAGGATTGCCCGGCTGGAGCGCGCGGGAACGCTGCTGCGCTGCCGAGAGGAGAGCCCGTTGACGGTCCTGGGTACGCCCCTCGGGACGGGCGCCGGGATTCTGGATGCATTGCTGGAGGAACGCTCGGAAGAGCGCCGGGAAGGCGGCCGTTGAACTTCTGGGATACCTCCGCCCTCATCGCTCTCAGCGTCGACGAAAGACACCGGCAGTTCGCCGTCCGCGTGCTGGAGACGGACGACCGCATGGCCGTCTGGTGGGGATCGACGGTCGAGTATGTCGCGGCCGTTTCGCGGCGCGAACGCGAGGGAAGCCTGACAACGGCCGAAGCGTCCGGCGTTATCCGGCACCTCCATGCCCTCTCGCAGGTGTGGTACGAAGTCCAGCCGGGCAAGCGCGTCAAGGATCTGGCGCAGCGCCTGCTCCGCGTGCATCCGCTCCGGGCGGCGGACAGCTTCCAGCTTGCGGCGGCGCTGGTAAGCGCGGAAGAGGACCCTTCCGGCGTCGGCTTCGTGTGCTTCGACATACGCCTTAACGAAGCGGCTTCTCGCGAGGGGTTTGCAATCCTCGCACCCTGATCTTTGCCCTATGCGCCGACCAGNTTTCCCNTGAGCGTCGTCGCCTCGTATTCCCGGCGGAAGATGCCGCGCTGCTGGAGGANGGGAACCACACGGTCCACGAAATCCTCATAGCCGCCGGGCACGANCGCCGGGGTGACGTTGAAGCCGTGGCAGCCGGTCTCCCGCCAGATCGCCTCCAGCTCGTCCGCGACTTCCTCCGGCGTCCCCAGGAGCTGCGGAATGAGTCCCGCCAGGCCGGAAAGTCGGACGGCCTCGCGAAGGGAAATCCGCTCGTCTCCGAACATGCTCGACATCGCCTTGACGAGCCCTCGCGACGCCTGCGTGTGGATGTCCCGGAGCGGCCTGTCGATATCCACGGTCGCGAGATCGACGCCGAAGGTGCCGGATATGCGCGTCAGCGCCGCGTCGATGGGAATGCGCGCCAGCATCCCGTCCCTGCGCCGGACGGCTTCCTCACGGCTGTCGGCCACGAACGGCTGGACCGCGAAGGTGACTTTCGGCTCGCGGGGGCTGCCGAGTTCGCGGGCCGTCGTGCGGATCTGCGTCATGAAGGCTTTCATGCGCTTCAGGTCCGGCTGGATGGAAAAGATGACATCGGCATGGGTGACTGCGAATTGTTGCCCCCGCCCCGAGGATCCGGCCTGGAAGAGCACCGGCCGCGTCTGCGGGGAAGGCAGGACCGAAGGCGTCGCGCGGCAACGGAAATACCGCCCGTCATGCGCGATCTTCCGAATCCTGGAAGGGTCCGCCAGCACGCCGGCCGACCTGTCCGCCAAAACGGCGTCCGGCGGAATGCCCTGCCAGAGCTTGTAGCAGACCTCCATATACTCGTCGGCCCGGTCGTAGCGCTCGTCATGGTCCATCACGTCGAGCCCGAGCGCCCGGTGCTCGGACCTCGCATTGCCGGTGACGATGTTCCACCCGACCCGGCCGCCGGTCAGGTAGTCGAGGCTGGAGAGGGACCTCACGGTCAGGAACGGGTGCTGGCTCGCGACGGAGACGGTGGCCGCAATGCCGAGATGCCGGGTCGCCGCCCCCATGACACCGATCAGCGCAACCGGATCGTGCGCCGGCCAGCTTACGCCGTGCCGGACGGCGACATCGGTCGTGTCCTTGTAGAAATCGTAAACGGCGGGCACATCGGCGAAGAACAGGCCGTCGAACCGGCCGCGCTCCATCGTCCGGGCGAGGTCCTGCCAGTGCTCCATCGATCCGAAGCCGTCGATCTGCCGGTCTTCGGGGTCGGCCCAGCTGAGCGTCATGTGGTTGATGGGCGTGTACATCATGAAGCCCAGCAGATGCATTCTGTCTGCCGCCATCGACCGAACCTTGCAGGGCTTACCCGCCGGGCCTTCCGTAACCGCCGGCGCCGCTTGTGCGGATGCTCACCACGTCGCCGCGTTTCAGCGTGCGGATTTCCTTGGAGCCGAGCCGCTCCCCGTTGCCGTCGGGATTGAGCACCGTCTCCCCGAGCGCGCCGGGCTCGCCGCCGAATACGCCATAGGGCTGGCTCTCGTGCCGGTCGCCGAGCAGCGTCAGCACGCCTTCGCCGGCCAGAAGCTCGATATCCTTGCGCAAGCCGCTGCCGCCCTTGTGCCGGCCCGCGCCGCCCGTGCCGTCGAGCAGTTCCACCCGGTGTATCAGCACCGGCAGATTGGTCTCATGCACTTCCACCGGGATGTTCGAGCAGTTCATAACCGGACTCAGGCCCTCGGGCCCGTCGCTGTCCGCCCTGCCGCCATAGCCCGCCAGGATCAGGTCATAGAAGACGTAGGGCTTGCCTGTGCGGTCATCGATCCCGCCGATATTGGGGTTGGACCAGTGACTGAAGGCGCCCATCGCACGCTCCGGCATGGCCTGCGCCATGGCGCCGTTGATCGTGTCGAAAATACGGACCTGCAGCGCGGCCCGGCCTCCAGACGGGGCGGGGAACTTCGGATTGAAGAAACTGCCTTCCCGCGCCGCCAGCCTTATCGGTCGCATCGCGCCCGCATTCTGCGGGCTGAACGGGTCGCAGAACACCTTGACCGCGAAATATGTGTAGGCGCGTGTGTAGTTGATGTAGCTGTTGATGGCGGCCGGCACCTGGTCCGAGGAGCGGGAGAAATCGACCGTCACCTCCGCGCCCTCGGGCCCCTCGGCGAAGGTGATATCCACACCGAAATGGATCGGCGCCGTGCCGGGGCCGTAATCGTCCATCCGGTCGTCGAAGCTGTAGGTGCCCGGCGGCACGCTTGCCAGCGCGGTGCGCATGCGGACTTCGCTGCGGTCGAGAATGTCGTCGAAGGACTGCTCGACAACTGGCCGGCCGTGGTCTCTGAAGAGCTGCCGGAAGCGCTCAGCGGCGGTCAGGTTGGCGGTGTGCTGCGCCATCACGTCGCCGCGGACCTTCTCCGGCACGCGGGTGTTGGCAAGCACCATCGAGAGAATGTCGCGGTCGATCTCCCCCTCGCGGCAGAAGCGCACCGGCAGGATGCGGAAGCCCTCCTGGAACGATTCCGTCACGCCGTGGACCTTCTGCGAGCCCGGCGCGGCGCCGCCGACATCCATCTGATGGGCCGACGCGGCGACATAGCCGAGCAGGTCGTTTCCCTCGAAGACCGGCATGACCTGGAAGAAATCCGGGAAATGGCCGGAGCCCATCCAGCTGTCGTTCATCAGGATGCTGTCGCCGGGCTTCAGCGTCTCGGGCGGATAGGCCTCGGTCACATGCCGGATGACGAAGGGCATGGAGCCCAGATGGCCCGGCGAGAAATTGCCCTGCGCGATCATCCGGCCTTTTGCATCGAACACGGCGGTGGAGAAGTCGTCGCCTTCGCGCACCGCCTCGCTGAAGGCCGTGTGCCGCATGGTGGTGCCGAGTTCCTCGGCGATGGAGACGACGGAGTTCCAGATGACGGTGAAGGTGATGGGGTCGATCGACACCTCCGCCGCCCTGGCGCCGCTGCACGGGCCGGCGGTGGTGGGCCTGGCCCGGTCTTCCGGTTCCTGTCCGGATGCCACCTGCTCGACGTCGATCAGCAGGTGGCCGCCCGGCCCAAGCCGCGCGCGGTCGCCCGGTGGGATGACGGTCGTCGCCTCGGCGTCCTCCACGATGGCCGGCCCTTCGATCAGGGTGTCCGGGCCAATGGCCTCGCGTCGCCAGATCGCCGTCTCCGTCATGCCGCCCGCTTCGGGGAACCAGGCTCGCCTCATGCCCGGCGGCTCGCCAATCGGCCGTGCATCGGCTTCCACGGCGGATACGTCCCGCGAGCCCGGAACCACGGCCGCCAGCGCCCAGTCCACGCCCTCGACCGCGCTTGCCGGGTCTTCCGTGCGGTAGCGGGCCTTGTAGGCGGCGCGGAACGCAGCCTCACAGGCGTCGATATAGCCTTCGCCGATCCTGCCCGCCGGCAGGTCCACATGGATTTCGAAGCCCTGGCCGGTATGGCGCATATAGGCGAAGCGCCGGAACTCCGGCTCCGATGCTTCGGGCAGGCGGGCCAGATCTTCCGCCAGCCGCGCCTCAAGCTGTGCATAGATGGCGGCGATGTCCCCGGGCGCCGCCTCGTCCAGACGCAGCAGGCGGGTGACGGATGCATCTAGCCGGCTCTCCGCGGCCAGCATGCCCACGGCCGAGCCGACGCCGGCGGCCCTTGGCACCACGACCTGCCGGACGCCCAGCGACCGCGCGATCCGCGCCGCATGCAGCGGCCCGGCTCCGCCGAATGCCACGAGCGCGTATTTGCGGGGGTCGCGGCCGCGCTCCACCGAAACGACGCGCAGCGCATGTTCCATATTGCCGGTCGCGACCAGATGGACGCCCCAGGCGGCCTCCGCTGTGGACAGGCTGAGCGGCCCGGCGACATGGCGGCGGAGCGCCGTCTCGGCCTGGGCCGGGTCGAGCGCCATCGCGCCGCCGTTGAAATAGGCGGGGTTGAGGTAGCCGAGGGCGAGGTTCGCGTCCGTCACCGTAGGCCGCAAGCCGCCAATGCCGTAGCAGGCGGGGCCGGGGTCCGCGCCCGCGCTTTCCGGCCCCACCCGGATGGCGCCGTCCACGGCCGCGGCGACGGAGCCGCCGCCCGCGCCGATCTCGATGAGCTCGACCGCCGGCACATTGATCGGCAGGCCGGAGCCCTTCTTGAACCTGACCGGATCGATCTCGAACACCGGCGCAATCGCCGGCTCGCCTCCGTCGATGGCGCCGAGTTTTGCCGTGGTGCCGCCCATATCGAAGCTGAGCACGCGGTCCGCGCCGATATCCCGGCCGATCCGCCCCGCGAGCAACACGCCCGCAGCCGGGCCGCTCTCGACAATGCGGACGGGGTATTCGCCTGCCAGCGCGGGCGAGACGAGCCCGCCGTTCGACTGCATGATGGAAAGTTCGGCCGACGAGCCGGCAGCTGCGAAGTCCTCTGCGAGCCGGCGCACATAAGCGCCCACCAGGGGCTTCACGAAGCTGTTCGCGACCGTGGTGTTGGTGCGCTCATATTCTCTGAGCTTCGGTGAGACATCGACCGACAGGCTGAGCGCCGCGTCGGGCACGCGCGCGGCGACGGCCCTGCCCACGGCCCGCTCATGGGCGGGGTTGGCATAGGCGTGGAGCAGCGCCACCGCGACGGCCTCGTAGCCGTCCTCAGCGATGCGCTCCAGAACCAGGGCAAGATCTTCCTCGTCAAGCGGCTCCAGCACCTCGCCCTCGAAGCTCACCCGCTCGCGCACTTCGAAAATCCGCTCGCGGGGAATCAGCGGGTCCGGCTTCCGCATGTGGAGGTCGTAGGTCTCGTAGCGCTTCTGCCGGCCAAGGATGAGCACGTCGCGGAAGCCGCGCGTCGTAATCAGCGCCGTCTTCGCCCCGCGCCGCTGGATGATGGCGTTGGTNGCGACCGTCGTCGCGTGGAGAAACTGCCCTATGTCGGTGGCGCCCGCTCCCGCCTTTTCCAGCACGGCCGGCAAGCCGTTCCTGACGGCCTCGGACGGGTCTGCGGGGGTGGAGGCAACCTTGTGGACCGCCGCCCGGCCCGTCGCCTCGTCGCGAAGCACGAAGTCGGTGAAGGTACCGCCAACATCGATTCCCATTCGGTAGGCGGGTTCCTTGTCAGTCATTTTCCATTATCTACCAATGCTTTACGATGTGTATCGTATCACCTGCACAGGAAGCATCCAGCTCGCCCGCAATCGTACCGTAAGCGGATTTTCCTCAACTCTGGGTCCAGCGCACCATGGGCGCATCCTGTCCCTTGCAACTTCCTGCACGAGCCATCCTGCACATGCCGCCTCCGCCCTTCGCGCGTCGTTGAAGTGGGTAGTGCAGGGTACGAGGTTGCGGGCCAAGGTATCAAGCGGTCGGCTCTGGCCGAGCACAATTCTTGCGATGTGGGCCTGACCTGTCCCCGAGGCGCTTCTCTCCCGGTTCTGCGGTGTAGTTACTCCCCTGGTTGAAGACGGTGGCTGGTTTGCTCCGCCGTTGACACCAGCGCCGCCGGTATTGGCGGAGCCGCCAGGCCGTCCGAATAGGCGGGGCCACCTCACTTGGGGAAATTACCCGCCTCTGTCATAATGCTCACATGGCTCGTTCTTCCGCCAAACGGGCGGCTTCCCGCTCGCTCGCGAATCTAGCTCCGGACGACGTGAAGTCCGTGGTGGACGACTACGCGGCGATTTACGACGCCGGCGAGCAAGGCAGGAGAGAGCAGTACCGCTCGCTCGTAAATCATTATTACGACCTTGTGACCGACTTCTACGAGTTCGGCTGGGGCCAGTCCTTTCATTTCGCGCCCCGGCGCCGGGGCGAGAGCTTCAAGGCGTCGCTGCTCAGGCACCAGCATTTTCTCGCCGACCGGCTGGCCCTGAAGCCGGGGACGCAGGTGCTCGATGTGGGATGCGGGGTCGGCGGGCCGATGGGCAATCTGGCGCGCTACTCCGGAGCCGGCTTTGTCGGCATCAACAACAACACCTACCAGATCGAGCGCGCCAAACATCACACCCGGGATGTCGGGTCGTTGTGCCGCTTCATCCACGGCGACTACATGCGGATTCCCGAAGGCGACGATTGCTACGACGCCGCGTTCGCNATCGAGTCCATGCCCCACGCGCCGGACAAGGCGGGGGCGTTCCGCGAAATCCTGCGCGTCCTGCGCCCGGGCGGCTGTTTTGCGGGTTACGAGTGGTGCCTCACCGACGAATTCGAGCCTGAAAACGCGGAGCACCAGTGGATCAAGAACGAGATCATGGTCGGGGATGCGCTGCCGGAAATCGCCTCCATGCCGGAGATTTGCGACGCCTTGCGCGCGGCCGGGTTCGAACTGCTGGAAGCCAAGGACCGCGCCCCCGAGTCGGACCCCGGGATGCCCTGGTACCGCGCCCTGCAGGGCCGCGATCTCACTCTTTCCAGCATCCCGCGCACGCCTTTCGGTCGGGCCCTCACCAATCTGACGCTGCGGGTCGGAGAGAGGCTGCGGCTGTTTCCGGAGGGTTCCCGCGCGGTCAGCACGCTGCTGAATGCGGCGGCGGACGCGCTGGTCGAAGGCGGCAGGTCCGGCATCTTCACGCCGATGTTCTTCTTCCTGGCCCGCAAGCCCCTGCGCCCGGAGGACTGACCGAAGCCGCTTCGGCGGCAAGGCGGGCAGCCGGATTCAACCGGTCCCGGCGGCGCCGCTCGTAAAGACCGAGCGCGTGCAGCGGGAAATACTGGCGATAGAGGACGTAGTCCAGCAGGGCCGTTCGGAAGAAAACGCCGGCCATGTCCTGTTTGGGCCACGCCCCTTCTGCCTCCTGCGTGTCGAGCAAGAACCTGGCGCCCCGCGAAATAGCGGCCCAATTCGAATCGCCCGCCTCGAGAAGCGCGATCAGCGCCCAGGCGGTCTGGATGACCTGGCTTTCCTCGTGAGCGACATAGCGGCCGGTCAGGCACCCGCTGTGATGCTCGCCCCATCCGCCGTCGTCCCGCTGGCGCTCCAGCAGCCAACGGCAGGCCGAACGCAGCGCCGGATCGCCGGGAGACGCCCCGGCGGCAAGAAGACCCCTGACTCCGAACAGGGTGCCGTAGATGAACTGAACGCCCCATACGCCGCGCCACGACCCGTCGGTCGCCTGGGTCCGGCGCAGCCAGGAATCGGCCCGGGAGACGGCATCCGGCACTGCCCCATTCGCGATACCGGGACAGTGCTCCCTGCACGCGCAGAGCGCCGCGAGGCAGGACGCGGTACATTCGACAAACGAATGCTCGGTCATCGAGTCCCCGAACATCTCGGCGGGATTCAGCCACTCCAGGCCGAAAGCCGAGCGTCGCGCCTCGTAGCTGCCGAAGCCGCCGTCGCTGTTCTGGCCGCGCAACATGAACCCGACCGCATCGCCCAGTTCGGCGGTGTCTGCTTCGGCGCCCCGGGCGGCGACAATTCCGAGTACCGCCTCCGCGGTGCAGTCGCTCACCGGCCAGCCATGCCATCCCCCGGCAAAGCACCATCCGCCCCTGGGGTCGGTGCGATAGGCCTCGCGAAACCCTTCGAAGCTGGTGTCGATCTGCTCGCCCAGCAGGAAACCGGCTCCGCGCCCGAGTGCGTCCCCGACCCCGGCGGGCTCGGGCAGCGCCGCCAGCGCCTGCAGCGCGAATCCGGTGTCCCAGGAGGCGCTTCTCGCACCGGTCACACGCGCTCCCTGCTCCTCGTCTTCCCAGATCCAGCCGTCGAGCTGCGCGAGCGCCTCGTGAAAGTCGGGATCGTCCGGATCGCGGAGCCACAAGGCAAGGATGTTGAGGAGGCCGCTGACCGGGGAGATACTGGTGTGGCTGGTGGTTTGCAGCTCCCACTTGATGCGCTGGACCATGTCTTCCGTACATCGGGCGCGCAGGCGTTTGCCGTGGAATCGTTCGAACAGCCGGGCAAGTCCGTATCCGATCTTGAGCCAGGCGCTCGGCCGCGCGTAGAGGTCGGCATCCCGCAAGCGATTGCGGGACGCGGAAAAATCGACGCCGGCAAAACCCTCCGGGAACAGTTCCTCCCGCAACGAGGCGATCTCGGGCGTGACGGGTGCCTGGAACCGGCGCGCGTAAATTGCCGCCATCGCCATGTAGATCAGCCGCGTATGGCAGTACCAGTTCGAGGGGTGCAAAGGTATCCGGCGCGGCAGGCTCCACAGTTCCGGCAGAACCGCGTTCACCCCGCGCCAGTCATAGAGGTTGAGAAGCGCCAGCCAGAACTTCCCCCAGCTCGGAATGCCGAGAACCCCCTCGGCCTGCAGGAACCGCCGGGCCGGCTCAACCAGCGGATCGTCGCGCCCGACGCCCAGCAGTCTCGCCGCGACATAGACGAGCGCGGTGACGAACAGGTGCGGCGGCGAGTGTTCGTGCAGGCCCCATGAGCCGCCTTCGAGACGGGTCCGCTCGAAGGAACGCAGCACGCGCCGGCGCCGCCCGGGCTCCAGCGGCCGCCCGATAACGCAGTGCAGCAGCGCATATTGCGCGGTGAGCATGGGGCACCAGACCATCTCGCCTTCCCAGGCCCCGTCCTCTCTCTGTAGACTCAAAAGGCGCGCGGCTGCGCGCCTCAATGCCGGGCCGGCGTCGGGCGATTCGATTTCCTTCGGGCCGGCAGGCCTGGAGGCTTCGACACCCGGAGACATGGAGTACAGGAACGCGCGGGCCAGGCTGTCCCGGGTTTGCCTGTTTTCTTCCCGGCCTTCGCGACTCGCTTTCCGCAGCTGCCGAACGCCGCGCTGGAGCCACCAGATGCGAACGGCGAGCGCTCTGAAAATGGCCCGGGTCCGATGCGAAGCGAACCGGCGGAAGGAGAACGGATTCTCCCGGGTCAGCGCCCGGGTCACCGTTCCGCAAAATGCGAGAGTCATGCCGATCGCGGAGCGGTCCTCGCAGGCGAGTATCCGCGTGGTCCGGTCCCGATACGCTGGATTCGCCCGCCAGCCTCGGTAGATCGCGGATCTGAGGGCGACTGCTTCCACGCGATGATCGGCGAAGACCTCGTAGAGCCCCATTGCGAGGAACTCGGGAATGCGGGTCGCCCGGAAGCGTTCAGCGGTGAAGTCCCGAAAGCGCTCGTTCTCGGCGAGCGTCAGCGCATCGCCGAAACCAAGCGTCATGCCGACCGCCGTCATGGGATGGTAGTGCCCGGCCGCGTCGCCGATCAGAACCCGGCGCGGGCTTCCGTATGTGACGCGCGGCCTCAGCTGATTGGCCGCCGCATGGAATTGGCCCGCCCGCAACGCCTCGACGAAGGCCGGCCCGAGGGCCCCCGGCAGCAGCCCGGCGCAGGATTCCGACAGGAAGGCAACCCGGTCCCGGGGCGTCCAGCGGTCCAGCGGAAGATCGACGATGACCCGGACGCAGCCGTCGGCCAGACCGTATATGAGAATCGGACCCGGCCCGCCCAGCACCACATGCCCGTAGCCTTCAAACGGTAGGTCCACCTCGCCTATCGTGACCCC
>JGIcombinedJ30088_10005954_pt1 | contig 10347 bp, 9 predicted proteins | sample PinacodermPK_FD_30088 | JGI IMG/M metagenome (IMG submission 30088) | reverse complement strand
CCCTCAACTGGAAGACGGCTGCCCGTGCAGCAGTGGCCGATGGCTTCGCTGTGCGCGCCAGCGCCAGCACTGGTTTCCGCGCGCCAACTCCGGGCCAGCAAAACGCCTTCAACGTATCAACGCAGTTCGATCCCACGACGGGGGAGTTGGTCAATCGCGGCACAATCCCCTCAAACTCAAAAGTGGCGGCTTTGCGGGGCGGGCAGGGTCTGCAACCCGAGACTTCGCTGAACTTCACGGCGGGTGCAATCGCAGAGGCAGGGATCTTCACGCTGACCGCAGACTTCTTCCGCATCGCTATTGAGGATCGCCTCGCCCTGTCGCAAAACTTCGAACTCGATGACAGCGAGATAGCCGATCTGGTCGCCGAGGGAGTCACCAGTGCCGGCAACCTGCGCTCGTTCCGGTTCTTCATCAACGACTTCGACACGGTAACGCAAGGCATCGACATCGTAGCGGTGCTTGCCCCCACAGCCAAGTCCGAGCTGAGCTTCCTGTACAACCACACCAGCACCGATATCACCCAGTACAACCCGGAGCTGCTCAGTGACGAGCGCATCCGGCGGCTGAAGTACACCTTGCCGATGGATCGTCTGAACGCAACCTGGACACAGCGGCTGGGTCGGTTCAATCTGATGGGACGATTGAGCTATTACGGAGAATGGTACGAACGCAGAGATGCGCACACATACCCCGGAGAGTGGCTAGTAGACTTTGAGATCGACTACAGGCTCGGCAAGGGCGTCTCAATCGCCGGGGGTGCACAGAACGCGCTGAATAACTTTACCGATATCAGCCCGCGCCAGTATGCTGTCGGTTCGCAGTTCAGCCAAGCTTCGCCGTTCGGCTTTAACGGCGCCTACTGGTACACCCGACTAAGCTACAGCTGGGGAGCGTCGTTCTAACAGCTGCAAGTCCTGCCAAGTCGAAGTTGCAGCCGAGGGAGCAGCCGACCGGGAGGGCGCTCTCTGCGCGTCGCCTCCAGCTGCTGCGCGGACACTGGGAGGTCCTGCCTTTGGGGCAGTCCTGTGACAGATTGCGAGCAGGAAGACATGCAAGCCGCAGAGACTTCGAAGGCGTACTGCGCGACAAGCTAAGCCATCTTGCTTGAGCGTTGGTGCATAGGCGGACTCTGCGCCGGTGATATTGAGAAATCTCCAACCCATTTAAAATCAGGTGCTTGCAACGAAATCTCCTAGTTTGGGGCCAACGGCCGAGTTCCCGGACGGCGGCTCTTTCATTGGTGGTATGCTGTGTCAACTGCAATGAGCATCTGGGACAGAATCTACGCAGCGGAGCCCTACCGGCGCCTGATCAGGCAGAAGGCGCGCGCGGTCTGTGCCATGACGGTGTTCTTCATCGCTTATTACTTCGCCCTGCCCGTCTTGGTCGGCTACTGGCCTGAAATGATGGCCCGTCCTGCTTGGGGCAAGGCCAACTGGGCATACCTGTTCGCCTTCTCGCAGTTCCTAATGGCCTGGGCTATCGCGTTCATCTACATGCGCTTTGCGACTCGGTTCGACACGATGTCCGAGGACATCCTAGCGGAAGCAGCCAAGCCCGGTCCGGACGGCGGAGGCGAATAACGTGTCGCTTCCACTGCTGATGTTCTTGGCGTTCATCGCCGCAACTCTCGGAATCACCTACTGGGCCGCCGGCCGCTCGTCCGGCGAGAGCGCCTTCTTCGCCGCCGGACGGCGCATCACCGGCTGGCAAAACGGCCTCGCGATCTCTGGCGATTACATGAGCGCTGCGTCGTTCCTAGGCATCGCCGGCTTGATCGCCTTCTACGGCTATGACGGCTTCATGTACTCGGTGGGCTTCCTGGTTGCCTACCTCACCGTCCTGCTCGTCGTCGCCGAGCCGTTGCGCAATTCGGGCAAGTACACGATGGCCGACGTGCTGGCGTATCGGCTGCGGGAGCGCCCGGTGCGGGCGTGGGCCTCGCTGAGCACCATAACGGTGTCGACGTTTTACATGATTGCCCAGATGGTGGGAGCCGGCGCGCTGGTCAGCCTGTTGCTTGCGGGGTCCGGAATCGGCTACACCACGGCTGTCACTGGCGTCGGGGTCCTGATGATCGTCTACGTGGTCTTCGGCGGCATGCTAGCCACGACTTGGGTGCAAATCGTGAAGGCCGTGCTGCTGATGAGCGGTACGTTCCTGCTCAGCGTGCTGGTCCTCGCCCACTTCGACTTCAATCTCGGCGCACTGTTCGAGACTGCCACCAGCATCAGCATGCAGGCAGACGGTGCCGTCGTAACCCGGAACTTCATGGAACCCGGCTTGTATTACAAGCCTCCCTACGGAGCCCTAGACCTGATTTCACTGGGTATGGCGCTGATCTTCGGCACAGCCGGCTTGCCCCACATCCTGATCCGGTTCTATACAGTCCCGGACGCCAAGACGGCGCGAGTGAGCGTGTTCTGGGCGATGTTGCTGATCGGGGCGTTCTACATCATGACAACATTCCTCGGCTTCGGTGCGGCGACGATCGTGGGTCCCGACCAAATCACCGCTAACGGCGGAACCAATATGAGCGCTCCCTTGCTAGCACAGGCGCTGGCAGGCGATGTCTTTTTTGCGTTCATCTCGGCCGTCGCTTTTGCCACGATCCTCGCAGTGGTCGCCGGGCTGACCATCAGCGCTTCGACCTCATTCGCGCATGACTTCTATTCCAACGTGCTGCACCACGGCAGCGAGCGCCGCCCTGGAGAAGAGGTGCGAGTGGCCCGCTGGACCGCCTTCGTCGTGGGCGCGGTCTCGATCTTGATCGCCATTGGACTCGGACCAAACGCCAACGTCGCGTTCTTGGTTGGGCTAGCCTTCGCCGTCGCCGCTTCGGCCAATTTGCCCGTGATCCTGTTCTCGCTTTATTGGAAGCGGTTCACCACGCGGGGCGCTGTCTGTGGCCTGGCGGCCGGACTGCTCTCTTCGGTGGGTTTGATTCTGGTCAGCCCGAGCTTCATGGGGATCGACGGTCCCGAGGTGGCCGAGAGCGCCCGGCGCATGATCCAGGCGCAAGCCCTGTACCCGCTCAAGAATCCGGGTATCATCAGCATTCCGCTCGGCTTCTTGGCTGCCTTTGTTGGTTCGCTGCTATCGCGGGAACCCTCGGCCGAGCACAAGTACTACGAACTAAGCGTGAGGGCCAATACCGGCCTCGGTGCCGAGAAGGCGAGTTAGCGCGTTCGCAGCGATGCACAGCCCGCAGCGGATCGCGCTACCCTATCAAGCGCTCCCGGGAACACGTCCATGACCGCCGCTTCCAATCGCCGCTCCAGCCTGCTCTCGTCCGAAGACTGGGTCGCATGCTGGCTGGGTTTCGCGCTTGTCCTGCTCGCGTTGGCTGGCCTGCGGCCAGCTTTGCCGGGATTCGTGGGACCCGGGATCGGTGGGCTCGCTCTTTACGGGCGAAGGCGTCAAGGCGATCGTGGCCTTGGGCGCGCTGCTCATGGTCTTGGCCGGCATCGGCGTCAAGCTGATGGGCGGCAACTTGAAGGCGTTCGGTATCGCATTCCCAGCCGTGTTCCTGCTGGGCTGGCTGGCGCAGTTCTTGGCCGGACACGCGGCCATGAAGGCCGCCGGAGTGACCTACGTCATCACCGGGCTCTTCATCGGCCTGTTCATCTCCAACGTCTTGAGAGTTCCGCGCTGGCTGCAACCCGCGGCGCGCACCGAGTACTACATCAAGACCGGGCTGGTCGTGCTCGGGTCCAACATCCTCATCGGAGACATCCTGCAAGCGGGAGCTCTGGGAATCGCACAGGCGCTCTTGGTCATCCTCGTGATCTGGTACGTCTGCTTCTGGATCGCCCAGAAGCTGCGCGTCGACGACGAATTCTCCGCAATGCTCGCCACGGCCGTGTCCATCTGCGGCGTCTCGGCAGCCATCGCGGCGTGCGGCGCGGTGCAGGGCGACCGCAAGAAGCTCTCCTACGTCACCTCCCTAGTCCTAGTCGTGGCGATTCCGATGATGCTGGTCATGCCGTGGGTCATCTCCCAGTTCGATATCCCCGCAGTGGTGGGCGGAGCCTGGCTCGGCGGCACCATCGACACCTCAGGGGCGGTGGTGGCAGCGGGCGAGATCGTGGGCGATTCCGCCATGAACGCCGCCGTGATCGTGAAGTTCTCCCAGAACGCGATGCTCGGCTTAGCGGCATTCGCGCTCTCGGTTTGGTGGACCTTCCGCAGCGGGGCGGCAACCGGCGAGAAGCCGTCCGCCGCGATCATCTGGGAGCGCTTTCCAAAGTTCGTGCTCGGCTTCATCGCCGCGTCGCTACTGTTCTCGTTCGCCTTCAGCGCCGAGTTCGTGGACTCGACCAAGGACCTGATGAAAGGCCTGCGCACGTGGTGGTTCGCCCTAGCTTTCGTCTGCATCGGCCTTGAAACGCGCTTTCGCGACTTGGTGTCAATGGACGAGGGGCGACCGGCGATCGCATTCCTGCTGGCCCAAGGCGTCAATATCGCGTGGACGCTGCTGATCGCCTGGCTCCTCTTCGGCGGGCTGCTCTTCGAAATCCCGTCCCTCTAGCTGCTCTAGCAGCAAGGCGTGCCTAGGTCCCGCCTAGCGGACGGGTCGACTGCGCAAGTTCGGCCAAGAAGGCTCGTGCTTGGGCGAGCAGATCCTCTACGAGGTTGGAATGGCGCGAACTGATGTCGAACTTCTCGCCTGCATCGGCGTACAGGTCGTAGAGTTCGGCGGCTTCAAGTTGCCCGTCGGCTCCGTTGGCCAGCCGGAGCTTGTGCCGACCCTTGCGAATGCCTTGCAGCCGGGTCCGGTGCTGTCGTCCTCGGCCTGCGAAGAAATAGAAGTACTCGTGCGGTGACTCTTCGGTCGCACCGCTCAGCAACGGCCAAAGGTCCCGGCCATCGAGCACTCGGTCGTCCGGCAGGTCGGCCCCTGCGAGTCCGGCGAACGTGGGCAGGAGGTCCATATTGGCCGCNACTGCGGAACTCACCCGCCCGGCGGGAATCNGCCCGGGCATCCNGAANATCCCCGGNACCCGCATGCCGCCCTCCCAAGTGGTCCCCTTGCCGAGCTTGAAATGCCCGGCGGATCCTGCGTCGATGCCGTATTCCAACCAAGGTCCGTTGTCGGAGGTATAGACCACCAGAGTGTTGCNNTCTAGGCCCAGCTCGACTAGCTTGCCCAAGATNTGACCGACCGACCAATCCAATTCTTCAATGACATCGCCATAGCGGCCCCGCAGCGACTTGCCCCAGCGGCGGTTGTTGACAAAGAGCGGTACGTGCGGCATGGCATGAGGCAGGTACAGGAAGAACGGGGTGTCCTTGCTCTCTTCGATGAAGCTGAGCGCCAACTCGGTGTACTGCGTGGTCAGGTTGCGCTGGTCGGAGTCGGTCTCCAGCACTTCGTCATCGCGCATCAGCGGCAGCGGCTGCGGAAACCCTTGCCCCTTCTCCAAGTCGTAGTAGTTAGCCCTGTCCGGCGAACCCGGTCATGGCCGCCCGCTCGCGAGCCGAAATCATGCGCTCGTTCTCAGGCGGGCGAATCGGCATCACGGGGTGGTACTGCCACATGTCGTTGGAATAGGGAATCCCGAACCAGCTGTCGAATCCGTGCCGATGAGGCAGGAACTCCGGGGCGTCACCGAGATGCCACTTGCCGATCATCTTGGTGGCATAGCCCCTTCCCTTGAGCAGTTCGGCCACGGTAATCTCGTCCGGGTGGATTCCGGTAGGGGCCCCGGGGCCGTGGTTAAAGTCGAGGCTGACACGCGGCGGATACGATCCTGTCATCAGGGCAGCGCGCGAAGGGCCGCAGAACGGCGCGGCATAGAAGCTAGTCAGGCGCATGCCCTCTGCCGCCATGCGGTCGATGTTCGGCGTACGGATGTCCGGATGGCCGTACACCCCGAGATCGCCCCAGCCTTGGTCGTCAGCAAATAGCACGATGAAGTTCGGGGGAGATGCCGCCAGCGCGATAGCAGGCACGGCAAGGAAGAGCAGAAGCAAGGTGGAATGCAAACGTCGCATGTTGGATTTGATGCGCAAGAGTTTAGCACTGGCAGCCTTGAAGCCGAAGCGCGTTGGCCTCAGCGAGGCGATGCCGGAACTGCCCCGAGCAAGAGCGCCGGGCGCAGACGCGCAGGTAACCGCGATTGTCCGGTCTCGGGGCCAGACTCGCATAGTGCGCCGAAATAGTGTTGCCCGCGCTTCCTGCTGGCAATAACAGGGGAAGGCTGACAAGAGCGCTCCGTAAGGAGCGGCCGGCGAGCAAACGCCGAGATCCTGAAACGCTCGGCCGCTTGCCTGAAGCTATCTCAAATCCGAGCGTGCAATCTGACCCTGGACACTGGCTAATCGCTGGGGGCATTGCCCACCTGTACCTGAATGCGCCACTGCTCTTGAGACTATTGACGCCCCGATTCGTCTAGGCAGAAGATCGCGGACCGGCAAAGGGACGAGGCTGAAGGGGTGGATACGTGGAGCGCCGATGGTCAGTGGACTATGGCGGGAAGCCTTCTCGCTGTCCGAGTGCCCTGCGTCATGCCTGAGAATCACCGGCCTGACCTTTATCAATCGCTAGCCTTCCTATCAACGTCGAACTCGTATTCTCCCGACTCCACCTTTTTCTTTGCTCTGTGGAAGAAGCGCTCGAGTGGCAGCGGGCTTGCCAAGCGCAATTCGTTCTTGACGCTCCATGAGGTCCCCAAAGTGCTGTGCGAAGTCGTCCGCGTTGGCCCGCGCTTGGATGCGCCACGCTTGACGGAAACCATCCTGAGAAATCTTGAACTGATTCGCTTGCTTGGTTACAAACTCTAGGCTGACGTCAAGTTTGAGCGCCTTGTAGACAGCCGTAGCGATGCCAGCGAACACCGTGCAGATGGTCACTAGAGGTCCGGTCCACGAGCTTAGACCGGGTTGGATCCCAGTCGCGGCGCCGGCCAGGACGATCGGCACGACGACGAAGGCAATCTTCCAAAACCGCAAGTGCTTGGCCCACTCAAAGAGAGCGGTCGAAGTGTAGAGGCAGGATTCTTCCTGCCTCCGACACTCGTCAATCAAGCTCTTGGTCCGCTCGTCCATCAGACATTCTTCGGAATGTCGCGGCCAAGGATCATCTGCCACTGCCATCCTGCCTCTTCGACCATGTTGAGCTCTTCGAATTGACACGCCTTTACGGCGCGAACGTAGACTGACCAGCAGCGGCTGCACCAGTCCCGGCCGAGATGAACGAGTTCTTCCGTGCCGGGTACCGTTACGCAGGTACCTGCTCGGGAATACAGAAACGCGAAGAAGTCGCGGATCATCCAGTCGAACCAAGAGCCGTCCTTAAGCCTCCATGGAGACTGCTGAAGGAAATTGGCGGCGGCCAATTCTAAGTGGAAAGACTTGATCGGCACGGTGCAGTTCCCCTGCCAAGCCTTGAGCATGCGAATCAGCGGGCGCAGGTTTCCGTTGGTCGCTTTGTCTACCTCGTCAAGACGAACGATTTCGGCCCAAGGACGAGTCAACTTGAATGAGCCGCCGAAGGCTGTATTGCAGATCAAATACTGGCAGGAACCTAGGTCGAATGCCGAGACAACCTCGACGTTACAGCTATCGAACCGAACGACTACAACCTGTCCGTCCCCCCTCATGCCAGTGTTGGGAAACGTCCATTTCAGTACGTTCTTGATGTCTTGGAGGAGGGCCGACTGCCCATTCCCGCGGTATTGCCGAAAACGGTGGTACTCGGCCGACGGCAGCAGAAAACAGAGGTCGACGTCGCGTGGCGGCCGGCTCGCCGTGTCCTTGCCCCATGGGCCGATCAGGAAGCTATTGGTCCGTTCAGAGGCCGATTCGTAGTAATGCCGATTAAGGCATTTGGTGACGCTGCGGAGCTTCGTGGCCGCATCGAGTTGTTGCGGCCAAGTGAGTTGAAGGTTGGCTTGGAACTTCGTGAAGCGCTGGCCGACGGCTATTCATTTCGGACGCTTGAACGAAGGACAGTGCCCTAGCGCTGGAAAAGGCAGCGCCGCCGCTGGGACCGATTGCAGCCAAGGCAGGTCGAGAACGGAATTAGTGGGTGGAATTCGCAGCAAGGCCATATGGTTGCTCCTGTTCTAGTTTACAATACATATAGAAGCAGGTCAATTGGAAACTCCTGCTCCGGAAGGAGACATGATCGCTGACCGAGTTCGACTGGCGCGCCGCAAGTCCGGGCTGTCGCTGCGTGGCCTCTCGGCCGCCATCGATGGGAGAGTGACGGCTCAAGCCATTGGGAAGTACGAGCGAGGAGAAAGTATCCCCAGTTCGGGCGTTCTGATTGTGTTGTCAAGAGCCATGGACGTGTCTGTGAGTTACCTGATGGATACGCAGGGCATCGAGACCCAAGGAGTCGAGTTCCGCACCAAGACAAACACGACAGCTCGGGATCGGGCAAAGGTCGAAACGGAGGTGCTTGAGTGGATCGAACGCTATTTGCAAATTGAGGCGGTGCTGGAGCTAGACAGTGCATGTTGGCAATGCCCGATCGAACCGCCGAGAGAGCTAGGCCAAGTGCGCGACGCGGAACAGCTGGCTGCCGATGCACGCGAGAAATGGCGCCTGGGGCTCGATCCAATCCCCAACATGACCGAACTGCTGGAGGAAAAGGGACTGAAGGTTCTGACCGTCGTGTTGCCCGACCGCGTCTCCGGACTTACCTGCCTCGTCAGGCGTCCTACCGGACGGCCGGATTTGCCAGTCGTCGTCGCGAACGAGCGATTCACGCTTGAACGCCGCCGGTTCACGCTGGCCCATGAGCTGGCCCATCGACTGATCGAGACCGACACCCTATCGGATCGTGACGAAGAACAAGCCGCCAACACATTCGCCGGCGCTTTCCTGATGCCTCGGGAACACTTGCTGCGAGAAGTCGGAACGCGTCGAAACGCCTTGGGCTATAAGGAATTGATCGAACTCAAGCACGTTTACCGGGTCAGTGGAGCCGCGCTACTCGTTCGTTTGCGGCAGCTGAACGTCATCAGCAAATCAACGCTCACCTATGCCTACCAGACGATCGCTCGCGGCTGGCGCACCAAGGAACCCGAAGAAATCGAACCAAGCGACCAGCGGGGGCAGCGCGAACGCCCAGCCCGGTTCGAGCGCCTGTGCTACCGCGCACTCGCAGAGGGCCTGATCTCACTCGCGAAGGGTACGGAACTGCTGAGAACACCCCTTCCGGAAGTGGAGGCAGGCCTGAAGGGTCCACAGCACAGCAATGCGACTGATAGTCAGTGACAGCAGTTGCCTCATTGATCTTAGAAAGGCGTCGTTGCTAAAGGCCTTCCTAGGATTGCCGTATGAAGTTCTGATCCCGGACGCGCTCTTCGAGGAGGAACTCGTCCGGTTCACGCCCGCCCAGAAGGACTTGCTCTTGCGGGGAGGACTCAAAGTAGTAGAGTTGCCAGCAAAGAGCGTCCTTCGTGCTCGAGCGATCGTTAGCGAGCACCCGCAACTCTCAATTCATGACGCCTTCGCATTCGCCCTTGCGGAGAGTTGCGAGGACTGCATGCTGCTCACCGGTGACGGTGGGTTGAGGGCGCTCGCCGAAATCAACTGCTTGGAGGTCCACGGGATTCTGTGGGTGATTGATCAGATTCACAACATTGGCCTCGCACCAACCGAGATCCTGCTAGCGGTCCTTCACGATTTTGCCCACGACCCGAGCGTCCGGTTGCCCCACCGTGAACTTGCGGCGCAAATCAGGCGGTACAAGAAGGCGGAGTAGCAAGCACTTCGGGACCAGCAGCCGTGAGTGCAGGCTGCCTGTGGTCTGGCTTCTGCGAATAGCACAAGTACTTGTCATCGCTTGACATGTTGACGACTTGGGCCAAGCGGAGTAGCACGAACCGCTCTCCGGAAGGTGTGACAAAGCCCGGCTCCTAAGAGGAACCGGTGCCTCGGCTACGGCAGTGCTGGCGTGACGAAGCGGATGGGGTGGCATTGGGTGGCCTTGATCCCGAGGAGCCTTGACGTCGTCCGGATCGAGTCGCCCTCCACTAGAATGTCGGTCGCTCGGCACGCGGTCGCAAACGGCAGATACATGTTCCCGGTGCAGCGGCGGGGCTCGGAGAACGTCCGCCTGCATCGCAGNCAGCGGTAGCGCTGGGTCCTGCTGGCGTTGCGNCCGAAGAGGCGGCAGCGGTAGTCGCAGAATTCGCAGTTTGGCACGGTTCCCTCCCCTCGGCCGGAAAGATGCCTGGTTGTTCGGCACACTCCTTGTGAACGTGCTGGATGGATCATCCTTCCATTCACTTCAAACGTTGCCATCGCAGGCAATCTGTCCGGTCTGGACCCCGGCGCGTTGCAGTGCTCCTGGATCCTCACTCAAACGTCGACGGGGATGGGAGAAAA
>JGIcombinedJ30088_10005941_pt1 | contig 10366 bp, 8 predicted proteins | sample PinacodermPK_FD_30088 | JGI IMG/M metagenome (IMG submission 30088) | reverse complement strand
GGGTACCGATTGAGTTTCGTGATGTCCGACCGCCATATACCCGCCAGGCTCGTGGCGGGGGGTGTGTCTCCCTCAGCCGTCTGACCGGCAATCAGCTCGCTCAGCCCCTGGTTCACGGAGAATCCTTCCTTGTCGAGGGAACGCAGGATGCCATACGGTCGCCCGTCAGTCATCGGGTTGGCTTGAACCCTGACCTGGTCGCCTGGTGACAGCGAGTCCCGCGTCCAGCCTCTTCGCGTACTCGTGTGGACCGGGCCCATTTGCAGTTCCCAGTCGACGGGTTCGCCGCTCTGCTCGGACTCTACGATGACGTAGACATGGGGATTCCGCCACGCGAACTCCTTGACCGTGCCTTCAATGGTAACCGTCGACTCCATGTCCATACCGGCGTCGCTGTGATGGGCCGACACGGGCGCGGCAAGTACCAGTGCCGCAGCGAACGCTGTCATATGTCTGGAAATATTCATACTAGATCTACCCCCTGTTCGAAATTCATTCTGTAGTGGAGCCGCTGGACTGTTGGACAACTACGCCTCGGCGGCTTTGTGTTCGCCCGACGCAGGCCCACGCCCGTCAGATGAATGATACGCCCAACTGCATCCCCCCGTTTGTACTCACCTAGAACGTAAAGTTTACCCGCAATCCGATCTCCCGCGGCAGCCGCCACTGAACACCCCAGGTGCGGAGGTCAGGTGGGAAGACGATACGACGCTCTCGGGCGTGCAACGGCTGATCCTCGTCCGTGAGATTGGTGCCGTACAGGATGATGTCCCAGTTGTCATTATTGAAGCCTATCTGGCCTGTCGCGGTCGTAATGGCCGGAAGATACGCGTAGTTGATGACGTCAAGGAACCTGTCACCGCTGTGGCGGACGCCCAGATGACCGCGCCATCGCCAATTCCCGCCGAGCGACCCGACGTAGGTAGCCGAGAGCGTTGCCTGGACCTCGGAGTTGGCCTCGAGATCATTGCCGCCGACCTGGAAACCGGGGATGCCGGCCGCGGTAGTGCAATTCGAAGTAAAGCCGTACGTACCAACGGCGCTGAAGTCGCAGTTCTCGTCATATTGACTGCTCTGCAACGCCAGAGAAGTCCTGATTGACAAGCGGTCGGTCGCGCGAAAACTCGACTCCAACTCGACGCCCTTCAGGTCGCCACTGCCGACGTTAAGTAGTGCGCCGTTGATGAAGGTGACGCGTTGGTTATAGATCCTGCCGTTGGGGTCGAAGCTACCGTCGTTCCAGCAATCCGGCACACCGGCACAACTGCCCATGGCGGGAGCAGCGCCGCCGAAGTCAAACCGCTCGCCCAAAATCATGTCTTGCCAATCGATGACGTAGACCGCCGCCGCCAACTGCAGCCGTCCGTCGAGCGCACCGCCCTTGACCCCGAACTCATAGTTCGTCAGCTCCTCTTCGTCGGTTGTCGTATAAAGGTCAGCCGTGTAATCGATGAAGCCCGCGGCAAAAGCCGCCTCGGTCGCCGCCTGCACCAACGGGTCGATCATCTGCGTATTAGCCCCCGCAGGGTTCGTTCCCTGAGCGATCTGGGCGTAGATGGACCAGTCGTCGTTGAGCGCGTGATTGACCGCCAGGCGCGGCTGAAACGAGTCGGTGACCTGCACCACCCTGTTGCCGCTGATGACGTCCAGCGTAACCGCGTCGTCTCGCTGGGAGCGCCCTTCGATAGAGACCGTCGTCCGATCGTTGATGTCGTAGGCAACGCTTCCGTAGACACCGGTTGCCTCCGTCGTCAGATCGGACCGCCGTCTCGGTAGAAACGGCATGCCGCGATTGACCAAGTCCTCCAAACCGAGCTCAGGAAATGCGACGCCCGCGTATTGAGTGAAGACTGCCTCGTAATAATGGAACTCGAAACGGGAGACGCCAAGCATCCAGCGCAGCGAAGAATCCGCCGGAGAGAGCCAGCGAACGTCTATGTAGTCTTCTACATCGCTCCCGCTCGGGCGGCCCATGTTCAAGGTCAACCTGGGATCGAACATGCCCCTGAAGTTGGTGGTAGCGCCCAGCACGGAGCTGTCGGCCCCCCACTGTAGCGCCTCATCCGTGGCCGCGGAGACTATCGCCTGCAGCAGAGAGCCATTGTCGAAATTGAAATTGAACTCACCGGCGATTCTTTCGCGTTCCCGATAGTTTGTCGGATCGAGTACGCTGAGCGACAATGCCAGGTTGTAGTCACGGGTTCCCTCGGTGAATCCATCCGCAGTGAGATCGTGATAAATCGGCATCGTCCCGACGGGGTATGCCGTCGTATACAGCGGGCAGTCCCAAGCGCCCCGGACATGAGCGGTCCTGCCCGACCCGACGTTGTTGCAACTCCGCCCGCCACCAGGGATCTTGTAGTCTGCTACCTTGCCATCGTCCTGCTCGGTGTACGAAGCCGTCAGCTCCATGTCGAAGAAATCGTTCGGAGTGAATTTCAGCTTGGCGGAGAAATGCTGGGTATTCGTAGCTCCAACCTTGTAACCGTCGGTCGTGATCCACCCGTCGGGGCCATCGAAGTCCTCCTCGAAGACGTCTAGCGTGAAGCCCAGGGTGTCCGTGATCGGACCGTCGAAAGACGCGCCCAGGATGGCTCGGTTCTGGTCCGAATAGGTCGCCTGGAACTTGCCACTCAACTCATCGCCGGGATCCCGCGTCACGTAGTTGATGGCCCCTGCGAACGTCGCCCGGCCGAATGCCGCGCTCTGGGGTCCGCGCAGCACCTCGACTCGCTCGAGATCCACGAATTGAATCGAGCCGTTACTCCCGACAATCGGCACGCCGTCTACCAAGACGGTCGATTTCTGGCGGAGGGCGCCCTGGCTGGCAGGGGTGACTCCACGAATCGTCGTCCGGGCGTTGATCCGCCCGCCAATCTCCAGGTAGTCGACGCCTGGCGTCTCCGCGTAGAGGCCGTGGGTGTCCAGGATGTTATTCCGTTCGATGAAGTCGGTGTCCATTACGGTGATGGAGACCGGGACGTCTATCAGGTTTTCTTCTCGCCTGCGGGCCGTGACCACGATCTCCTCCAGGGTGGGGGCTGCCGAGGCATCCGGTGCTTGCGCCTGCGCCTGCCCGGGAATGGCCACAGTGGCCGCCAGACCCAGTGTCGCCGTCAGGCGCGTCCAAAATCCAGTCCTGTTATCGCTCGTCATCTCTTCATTTCCTTGATTGATTGAAACGTCATCTGCAGCCTCACTTCCCTCAACTAAAGCACTCTCTTCAAACGAGATCTGCACGACTTGCCTATCGGAGAGTCCGCTCGACAGCCCGGATCCCTCGAGAAGCGCCTCGAGCGCGCCCGTCAACGTAAACTGCCCGACGACCGAATTGGCCTGCCGGGTTACGACGAGATCGTAGGGGAAAAGCAGCACCGCGCCGGTCTGCTCAGCCAGTTCATTCAGCGCTTCTGCAACGTTCAGCGACGGAATGTCGATGTCGTGGAGCGGCTCCTGCGCGAGAATGACTGGGCTGGCTATCATCAACGCCAGACCGGCTGCCAGGCTGCGCGCCCTGCTGCAGCGTTTTGCTTGTATTTCCCTCCGAATCTCTCTGTTACCCGAGACGTTGGCCAGGACTGTCGTTGCGGCCTTGCCACACACATAACAGACGAGTCGGGGAAACCCGCAATAGATGGCAGAACCGATTTGGACTAGCCTATCGGCCAGGCGACAGAAGAACAGGTCCGAGCCTTCGAAGTGAACCCTGGCAGGACCCACGAGTTCAACCCCCTTTTTAGATTCCGATCAATACACATCTTGGTCAGTCTATAGCTCGGATATCGGTCAGTCTATATCTCGGCTGCTGCCGACAAGACAACGTGATCCGGGCTCAGGCGCTGTACGCGAAGCCCGAAGTTGTCCTCGAGCGCAGCGAGCATCGCATCAGTCTGACCGACAGGAACCTGACCGCCGATCCGGATCGCTCTGACGGCCGAATCGGATATCTCGATGTTCACGGTCGAATAGCGGCTGATTTCGTTGACCACCGTCTCGAGCGACTCGCCTGAAAATGCCAGCAGGCCCTCACGCCAGGCAAGCAGCGAACGAGTCTGAAGTGAATCTGCCGGTTCGTTATTTCCCTGTTGACCGTCCTCCCGCTTGGAGGGCTCGTTATAGCTGCCCTCATGGACGCTCCGACATAACCGGCGCAAACTTCTGAATGCGTTTGGCGGTGTCGACTTCGCCTACGAAGATGTTCCCGAATGAGTCCGTGCCGATCGCATTGGCGAAGTGAAACTGACCCGCAAGGCGTCCGTTTCCACCGAAGTAGCCGAGCGTCACGCCACTTTGCCGTTCGACAATCCACACGACATCGTTATGCGCGTCGGCGACGAACAGATACTTCTGCTCCGGATCCTTGGAGATAATCATCTTGTACATGCTGCCGCAAATCGACGAGTAAAAGGTTCCGACAGGCATGGGAGTGTCGGGTAGTTCGAACATGCCCGCACATCNGCCGCGTTGCGCAGGCGTGTTTGGCGAGACATAAATGTCCTGCAACCACTCCCCTTCGGTCGTAAACACCTGAATGCGGTTCTGACCACGTTCTCCGACATACACACGCCGGTCGTTCGAAATCTCAATGAAATGCAGAGTCGGCGCGAACTGCTCTTCCTCGGGCGGTGGCTCTCCCTTCCATTCGTAGCCAGGAGTCGGCTCATTGGAGATCTCGCTCAACGGCATCCCGTGTCCGCCCCAGCCACGTTTGAAGTCGCCGGTCGAGGCGTCATATACAGTGACGCGCTTCTGGTCGATGATGTAGATCTCGTTGTCGACCTCGTCGAGCTGAAAGCGTCCCACGTTTACAATCTCGTCGACGTGCTGGTTGTTCTCCTGCGCGTCACGCGTTCGGAGGTCTGCATCGGTGCCGAGTCTCGGCGGCCTACGGCCGAAGTCCCAGAGAAACTCGCCATCGCGAGTGAACTTCAGGATGCTGTCCTGAGCCGCCTCGCCGGAAATCCAAACGTTGCCCTCAGTATCGGGAATGACAGTTTGGAGGTAGGTCGGCCACAGCGGGTGATAGCCAGGTCCTCCCCAGGCATTCAGGACATTGCCTTCCTGGTCGAGCTCGATTATCTCCGGCCCACGCACGCAGCACAGCGCCGATCCCGGCCCGAGTTCCGCCGCCAGTTCGATTGGCAGGGCAGCTCTTCCCCGGTTAATGAACCAGACATGATCCATGTGATCGACGTACATGCCCGTAACCTGCTGCATACTCCACTGGTNCGGCAGTGGTTTGGGCCAGAACGGATCGACAATGTACTGGGGCGCGCCATTCGCATCGACAGCTTGGCCTTCCACGACCTGTGCCAAAGCGTTAGACCCGACGGCGTAGGCCACGATGCCGAAAAGACTCACGAACACGGCTACGGTTTTGCTCTTTTTCATTCCGATTTCCCTCTTGAACTCGAAGCACACAGAACACCTTCCGAATGCACCGACACGCTGACTTCCTCACAATTATAATCAAGAAAGAGAAGACTAAGACTGTTCAATCTGGCAGCATCTAATGGACAGCAGATACCACCTTAAATTAGCTGCCAACTTGTCCAACGATTGGGNTCCACCTCTGTCTCCAAGCCGATGGTTATATCACCGTCAACGTCACCGAATAGCATGCCGCCCCCGCCGAAATTCGTGCCAATTTCCACCGCTTCGCCGTTCGGCAGGCGGCGATCTCTACTGCGCCCGATTACGGGTTCTACCATCTCGTCTGTTATATGTGGCAACGCTGCGACATCTGTGATACGAGACATNAAGAATGTTTCCAATATTTAGGAATGTGTTAATGATGAAAACGATANTTAACCTGGTCATGGCGGCAATCGCCGTCGCTCTTNCTCTGCAGGCGTCGGCGCACCATTCAATGGCGGAATGGGATANGAGCACTATCAATGAGATGGAAGGAGAAATCGTCAATGTCGTGTGGAGGAACCCACACATTCGCTGGACGATGAAGATTGGTAACGACGAGGGTGAAGAAGAACTCTGGACGATGGCGGGAACCTCACCGAATCATCTTACGCGTCGCGGTGTCACAGCGGAGCTACTAACAGTAGGCGACGTCATCCGTGTAGTGGGCTCACCGTCCACTCGCCGTCCGTTGAACTTTATCGTTAACAGCGCGCTCATGCCGGACGGGGCCGAGGTACTGTTTCGAGGACTTGGTCCTGCTGTCGATCCTCACTGGGCCGACGCGCGGGTCGTCATCGGCACAGGGGAATGGGGTATGGCAGAAGCGGCGAGCGCCGAGCCGCAAGGGCTCTTTACCGTATGGAGGTTAGCTGGTTGTGAGGGTTGCATTGATCGGGACGGCAATAGGGAGCCTCTATCCTTAACGCCGGAAGCTGAATCTGTTCTCGCGACCTGGGACATAACTGATAACTGGGTCGTCCGTTGCGAGCGGCGCGGGATGCCCTCGATCATGCTCAATCCCTACCCCATGGAGTTCGTCGATGAGGGCGACACGATCCTCCTCCGGATAGAGTTCGAGGACAACGAGCGCGTCATTTACATGGCGGATGATATCGATCCGTCGACACAGCCGCTGAGCCACATGGGATTCTCCGTTGGCCGCTGGGAGAACGACAGCACCCTCGTCGTTGAGACGAGCCGCATGAACTCTCCATGGCAAAACTCCTCAGGTGCTCCCATGAGCGAAGATGCATTCGCGGTTGAGCGGTTTACGCTTAGCGAGAACGAGCTTCAGCTCAGTTATGAGATTACGGTGACGGATCCGGCGACGCTAACTGCACCTTCAAGAAAACTCTTCGCGTGGATGGCTGTTCCGGGCCTCGAGATCAAGTCTTGGGACATGGACTGCTCGGACGACGCGTATCTGTAAGAGCGCCCGAATTGAGGAAAGAGTTCATGATGATCAAGAGCAGAGCGTTAGCTGTCGTCGCAGGCCTGTGCGGTATCGTGGCGTATGCCGCTGAAGCGCAGGTGGTGGAGGGCCAGGCTGTCGACGCTGAAGGCGCGCCCCAGTACCGTGTTGATCCATTCTGGCCCAAGCCGCTGCCGAACCAGTGGAGTATGCAGCAGGTCACGGGCATGCACGTCGACCACATGGACCATATCTGGTTCATAAACCGGGGAAGAGCCGCCCTGCCGATCGAACTGGCGGCGGAACTCGGGCCGGGAGCGGCGCTGTGCTGCGTGCGCGGGCCGGAAATAATCGAGCTCGATCAGGAGGGCAACGTCCTTACGGCCTGGGGAGGCCCTGGATATCATCCGCTGTGGCCAACGTACCTGCAGACCGTCATTGCCGACAGTAACGGGTTCGTCTGGATCGCGGGCGAGGCGGCGCAGGACAGTATCCTGAAGTTCACGCGCGACGGCGAGTTTGTCTGGGACTTTGGTCGCAGGCCGCCAAGNCTTGGCACCGATGCCGACAACCGGNCGTCCCAGACGCCTGAGAACAACCAGGACGTTGACACGATAGTAAACGTGGGGCGCTTTCAACTCGACGAGGTCGCCGACGAGATCTACATCATCGACCAGAAGCGCGTCACTGTCTACGACGCCTCCACTGGTGAATTCAAACGGGGCTGGGGCGGGCACGGGATGCCGTTGAGCGAGATCTCGAACGAGCCGATTCCCGGTTACACATGGACGGGAGAACCACCGCCCGAGGAGAGAAATTTCGCTCCGACGCTGCACTTTATCGAGATCTCAACAGACCGTCGCGTCTACGTTGGAGAGCGTGGCCAGAACCGGATTCAGGTGTTCACCACGGAAGGGGAGTGGTTACAGGAAATTTATGTCTCGCCAAACACGCCTGCGCAACGCGGCCGATGCGCGGGTCTGCGCGAAAATCCCGCCTCTCCCATGCCTGTCGGAACCTTCTACTCCTCGATCTGCGGCAGCATGTACAAGATGGTTATTTCCAAGGACCCGGAACAGAAGTACTTGTTCGTCGCAGATGCGCATAACGACGTCGTATGGACGGTCGATCGGCAGAGCGGCGAAACACTCGGGTATTTCGGCGGGAACGGCCGACTCGCCGGTCAGTTGCACTTTCCCAATGCGATCGGTATCGATACGCGCGGAAACGTCTTTGTCGGCGAAGTCGATACTGCCAAGCGGATTCAGAAGTTTGCCCCGGTCATGACGGGTGATCGCTCTCGGCCAGAAGGGGACATTCGTTAACGGTCAAGGACGGTACCTGGAGCTGCTGCCGACAACACGACGTGGTCACGGCTCACTCTCTGTACGCGAAGCCCAAAGTTGTCTTCGAGCGCAGCGAGCATCGCATCAGTTTCTCCNACCGGGAATTGACCGCCGATCCGGATCGCTCTCACGCCAGGATCCGGAATCTCGATGTTCACNGTGGTGTACCGGCCGATCTCCTCGACCACCGTCTCGAGCGACTCGCCTGAAAATGCGAGCANGCCCTCTCGCCAGGCAAGCAGCCGGTCNACGTTCGGAAGCTCTATCCTTCGAATGAGATCCTCTGTTCCGGCGTCCGGCGCGCTATCCGCAACGATTATCGCCTCGCCTGCCTCGAACGTTCCCAGCAACTCCTCAAGCGGCGCGTCGTCAGACGTTGCCGGGCCTGCGACTGCTGGCTCATGCGACACCAGCTCGACCTTCCCTTCCGAGACCGTCACCTCGACCTCGTTGTCGCGGAGATGCACGGCGAATGCGGTACCGACGGCCTCAACGCGGCGGTTCGCCGCAATGACACGAAATGGGATCTCGTCGTTCTCGGCCACCGTGAAGTGCGCCTCGCCCCACAGGAGATGAATGTCGCGGTACTCTCCGCTGTAGTTGACCTGAACTCGGCTGTTCGTGTTCAGTATTACGGTAGAACCATCAGTCAATAGCGACGACTGCTGCTCGCCAACAGACGTCGAATACACCCCGTTGGTTGTTGTCCAGGAATCCTCCGGGCTCGGTGTGGTGACAAGGACCGCGACGCTGACAATGAGCATGGCGGTAAACCCGGCAAACGCAACGCGCATTCCGATTCTGACGCGATCAGCCGGGCGAGTCATTCTCTCACGCGCTCCAACATCTCCCAACGGCACTGCCAGTTCCGTGAGCACATTCATGTTGCCCCAGAGTCGCGCGAGGCTGAGAAGCTCCTCTCGATGGGCAGAACTGCGACTGAGCCATTCACGCAAATTTTCAAGCTCATCGGCCGATGGCTCTACTTTACGGTCGAGCTTGATCAGCCAATCGGCAGCTTCTTGTTCAACCCGGCGCAGATCGGGGAATTCGAGGATGTCTTTCATCATTTACTACCCTTCGTGTCCAAGCGTGACTTCACACTGTTAACGCTTTCCGGAAGTGCCCCCTTCTCTTTTTCGTCAATAAAGGCCCTGCATGTCAGCACGCCTTGACGCAAGTACTTCTCAATGGAGCTCACGGACAGCGACATCCGGCTCGCTATGTCCTTGTGAGCGAGCCCGTGCACCTTTCGAAGCAGGAAAACCTGCCGGCATTTCTCCGGCAGAGCCGCAACCGCTTCGCAATACAGTCCGATCCGTTCCTCGGCGTCAGTTTCCTCTTCGGCAGAAGCCCCTGCACTTATAACAACCGAAGCGCTGACTTCCTCAATAAAGTCGGTGATCTGACGGGATTTTCTCGTGAGCTCGTTGAGCGCGACGTTTCTTGCAATCCGAAACAGAAACGCTTTCGGCTGCTCGATGTGCTTTTTCTGTTCGGCCGCGAAGGCGCGAAGATACGCTTCCTGGGCGACATCCTCGATATCCTGAGCGTTCGTAAAATACCGCGACAGGAATTTCTTCAGGAACAGGTTGTTCTCGACGAACGTTGCCGACACCGACGCAACGCGTCGCTCGCTTCCACCGGAGTCTTTTCCATCCGTCATATCGATCGGTCCGGCTGTCCTCGCCCCTCTCAGCTGCAACGCAGACGCCCACTAGTATATCCGCAATCTACCTGCCACACGGCGGCCGGCATGGGTGGAATTGTTGGACTTTTGCCACGGGCTGCTAGACTGGCCGAATGACGTTGGCGTTCGAAATCTACTGGTCCATGCGCAGCCCCTATTGCTATCTGGCACTGGACCGGATATTGGATCTGCGCGCGAAGTACGATGTTCAAGCTGACTTGCGCATCGTCTACCCTGTTGCTGTTCGCAACCCGGACTTCTTCAGTGCTGCACCGAAGCACTATCGGCCGTACCACCTGCTGGATTCGCAGCGCGTAGCGGATTCCCTGGGAATGCCCTATCGACGGCCTCGACCGGATCCCATAGCCCAGGATATGCAAACCAACGAGATTGCGACCAAGCAACCCTTGATAAGACGGCTTACCCACCTCGCCGCGGCTGCCGTGGAGGCGGGGGCGGGGCTCGAGTTCCAGGATCAGGTGATGCGATTGATTTGGGACG
>JGIcombinedJ30088_10005928_pt1 | contig 10378 bp, 11 predicted proteins | sample PinacodermPK_FD_30088 | JGI IMG/M metagenome (IMG submission 30088) | reverse complement strand
CAAAGTGTATCAAATGGCCAGTGGTACAGACGGTACATAAAGATGGGTGAACTTACTGATGAACCAATTTTGGGTAAGTTTGATACTTTTGGTTTATCAAAGCAAGCAACTATACCATGGTTTTAACCATTATTTTTTTGTCTCTGAAAAATATATAAAATTCCGACAGTTACAGAGATGCTATTTTAGAATGGTTTATAATAACTATTTTCACTTAAGTTCCAGTTACTCCATATTCCAGCTTGATTTGTTCTTGTAATCTGCCGAATAGGCAGCTTGGAAGAAAAAAAATGGCAGTATCTCTACTGCCATCCTGTAATCTGCCGAATAGGCAGCTTGGAAGAACCGCCCGTCAAACTGGGGCAATCTCCTATTGTAATCTGCCGAATAGGCAGCTTGGAAGGTTGACCCACTGGGGTGGGTAAATTACACCACGTAATCTGCCGAATAGGCAGCTTGGAAGAAGAGAAGAATGTTCCTTCATTGATTGATATAGTAATCTGCCGAATAGGCAGCTTGGAAGGTCGACTTCTCTTCCAATCAACTCCAAGAGCAGTAATCTGCCGAATAGGCAGCTTGGAAGATCGACTATGCTGCCTGTAAACACTTCAACCTGTAATCTGCCGAATAGGCAGCTTGGAAGAATTCAAGCTGAACAAATGGAACAACTGTCTCGTAATCTGCCGAATAGGCAGCTTGGAAGAATTACCTTGACCTACTCGGCACATTCAATAAGTAATCTGCCGAATAGGCAGCTTGGAAGTTTGCCTCCCATAACTACAATCGCTGCCCCTCGTAATCTGCCGAATAGGCAGCTTGGAAGAGTGGCACCCTGCAGAACAAACCGAGAAAACAGTAATCTGCCGAATAGGCAGCTTGGAAGACTATGACGCCCCTTACCATCACTCGCTACCCGTAATCTGCCGAATAGGCAGCTTGGAAGTTCATTGTTCATAGGCATCCCGCCCATTGGCGGTAATCTGCCGAATAGGCAGCTTGGAAGACAGACAAAGTATTGTCGTGCACGGTGAAAACGTAATCTGCCGAATAGGCAGCTTGGAAGCGTGCCTTGGTAAATACATTCGCCGTCTAGTTGTAATCTGCCGAATAGGCAGCTTGGAAGATAGTCGTTCCCGTCTTCGATATCGTCCGCAAGTAATCTGCCGAATAGGCAGCTTGGAAGAGTTATCCCCGTGGAGCCAAGTATCTCGTCGAGTAATCTGCCGAATAGGCAGCTTGGAAGAGTCGTTAGTATTGATTATATCATCATCGCCAGTAATCTGCCGAATAGGCAGCTTGGAAGCCGTTTCGCTCATTCTTTGCTTATCTGGGGCGGTAATCTGCCGAATAGGCAGCTTGGAAGGATATCTCTGCAAAGCTCTTCTCTAACTGGCTGTAATCTGCCGAATAGGCAGCTTGGAAGCTTTCCTTTGTCGGTAATTTGGCTTTTTCTTTGTAATCTGCCGAATAGGCAGCTTGGAAGAACCCCTGGTTCACCTACTATTGTTACCTTGAGTAATCTGCCGAATAGGCAGCTTGGAAGTGCCATTGCTTGTCAAAGGGATTACACGCAATGTAATCTGCCGAATAGGCAGCTTGGAAGACAAGGAATAAGTCCTTTTATCTATTCCCAAAGTAATCTGCCGAATAGGCAGCTTGGAAGTGCCCGTGGTGGAATAGCGTGAGCCAAGGGCTGTAATCTGCCGAATAGGCAGCTTGGAAGAATCTTGCGATAGATACCGATGCCGTAAGCCAGTAATCTGCCGAATAGGCAGCTTGGAAGTTAATAAATTGTCGTATATTTCAAGCAAATCCGTAATCTGCCGAATAGGCAGCTTGGAAGTATGCTTGTTGCAGATATTAACTGACCTTGCGGTAATCTGCCGAATAGGCAGCTTGGAAGAGGGATAGGGGCACGATATGGTCCACCTCAGTGTAATCTGCCGAATAGGCAGCTTGGAAGTTAACCTTCTTATCAATCTCATAATACTCATCGTAATCTGCCGAATAGGCAGCTTGGAAGAGTATGTGCGGGCTCAGCGTGAGACGATACCCGTAATCTGCCGAATAGGCAGCTTGGAAGGAAGATCCAATTGCGAAAGAAGTTCCGCATCAGTAATCTGCCGAATAGGCAGCTTGGAAGACAAACCTTCAGGGGGCGTGGTGAGTGCCGTAGTAATCTGCCGAATAGGCAGCTTGGAAGATAATCGCCTCATCCTGGTCAATCAATCGCCCGTAATCTGCCGAATAGGCAGCTTGGAAGTATTGGAATTCCTAGCGACTTGTAAGGGAAAAGTAATCTGCCGAATAGGCAGCTTGGAAGTTTTGCGCCGTCAGCCACTGCTCCTTGGGACGGTAATCTGCCGAATAGGCAGCTTGGAAGAGATTCATGTTTAAATTCTCGTTCTGCTTCTAGTAATCTGCCGAATAGGCAGCTTGGAAGTTCAACCTTGCGGTTCTTACACTTCTTTTCAAGTAATCTGCCGAATAGGCAGCTTGGAAGTAACTTATATATTGCTTCTTCTTGTGAAGATTGTAATCTGCCGAATAGGCAGCTTGGAAGTAACTATCATGGCTAGTGCTTACCCGCAATTCGTAATCTGCCGAATAGGCAGCTTGGAAGCTTAATATTAGTCCCATAATTCCTTATTTTTTGTAATCTGCCGAATAGGCAGCTTGGAAGAAATCCTTGACCGAAAAGTTGACCTCACCCGCGTAATCTGCCGAATAGGCAGCTTGGAAGTCAATGCGGTCAATCTCGTCAGTCACTTGTTTGTAATCTGCCGAATAGGCAGCTTGGAAGATATGGCATTTATTGGGATTAGGTTTGACGAAGTAATCTGCCGAATAGGCAGCTTGGAAGAATAACTCTGAACAGCCCATCGATTAACTGTAGTAATCTGCCGAATAGGCAGCTTGGAAGACGGGGTCACTATTGCCCAGCCAATCAAACGTGTAATCTGCCGAATAGGCAGCTTGGAAGCAACCCAAAGCAATTCTTTATCCAGCGTCATCGTAATCTGCCGAATAGGCAGCTTGGAAGTAAATCGCTGAATCTGGCTGGCCTGAGATTTGGTAATCTGCCGAATAGGCAGCTTGGAAGAAGCGCCGCTGGGCAGCGCTTGGATAAATCACGTAATCTGCCGAATAGGCAGCTTGGAAGTGATTGACGGAATTAAGTACTGGGAGACCGATGTAATCTGCCGAATAGGCAGCTTGGAAGGCTAGCCAAGTCGATTCGGTGCCATTGATACTGTAATCTGCCGAATAGGCAGCTTGGAAGAAGACCCGCAAGCAGGTCTTGGATAAGCCATTGTAATCTGCCGAATAGGCAGCTTGGAAGTAAACCGATTTGCCGAATCAGTGTGGACTATTGTAATCTGCCGAATAGGCAGCTTGGAAGGCCGTAACGTGCTCGTTGATCGTGTCCTTAACGTAATCTGCCGAATAGGCAGCTTGGAAGTACAGCAAAAGCCAGCAAAAGCAGCGCTGTAAGTAATCTGCCGAATAGGCAGCTTGGAAGGCAAGTAATTCACAACATTGAGGATAGCGCTAGTAATCTGCCGAATAGGCAGCTTGGAAGTTGGAGCAAGAATATGCGTTAGAGAACCTAATGTAATCTGCCGAATAGGCAGCTTGGAAGCGAACCTGACCCTCCACTACTTGAATTCTCAAGTAATCTGCCGAATAGGCAGCTTGGAAGATAATTGCCCTGGGCAGCATAATAACGTACGAGTAATCTGCCGAATAGGCAGCTTGGAAGCAGCTCGAGGAATATAATCCAGCATCCACATCGTAATCTGCCGAATAGGCAGCTTGGAAGTCTTGATACCATACCTCCGTGCCCCCCACTAAGTAATCTGCCGAATAGGCAGCTTGGAAGAGAGTGCTTTATCTCGGGCATTCAGTCGGGCTGTAATCTGCCGAATAGGCAGCTTGGAAGTGATGGTTAAAGGTCTCTCTCTTCTTCTCATTGTAATCTGCCGAATAGGCAGCTTGGAAGTGTAGAGGACTACCTTGACTAACAGGGCTGACGTAATCTGCCGAATAGGCAGCTTGGAAGAAAGCATGGGGCGAGGTTTTAACTGGCGGGGAGTAATCTGCCGAATAGGCAGCTTGGAAGAGGAGTTAAAAGTGAACACTATGGCTCGGTATGTAATCTGCCGAATAGGCAGCTTGGAAGTGGGGGGCAGTTTAACAAGACGGCTTTAATAAGTAATCTGCCGAATAGGCAGCTTGGAAGGCACACTATCAATAGTCCCGGTCAATACATCAGTAATCTGCCGAATAGGCAGCTTGGAAGTTGGTCATTAGGGTATTCCCTTAATTGCGTTTGTAATCTGCCGAATAGGCAGCTTGGAAGTTGTATAAAATTGACCATAAATTACCGAGTAAGTAATCTGCCGAATAGGCAGCTTGGAAGCGACTAATCGCCCGCAAATTATTATGTCGTATGTAATCTGCCGAATAGGCAGCTTGGAAGAGTACTATCATCGCTAACCGCAATACCCCCGAGTAATCTGCCGAATAGGCAGCTTGGAAGACTGGCTTGAATATAGCCAAAGTCCACGATATGTAATCTGCCGAATAGGCAGCTTGGAAGGGTTCAAATGGCGTCTAATTGCAGTTAGATGAGTAATCTGCCGAATAGGCAGCTTGGAAGTTGTTTAAGTGATTCGCCTGGGGTCGAGATGAGTAATCTGCCGAATAGGCAGCTTGGAAGCCAGATTGAAGTGAGCAAACTCAATCCTGTTAGTAATCTGCCGAATAGGCAGCTTGGAAGAATCCATTATTTACCTACCTTATCTTTAATCAGTAATCTGCCGAATAGGCAGCTTGGAAGACTATAAAAACCCCTCAATTTGTCTACGTATAGTAATCTGCCGAATAGGCAGCTTGGAAGGACATTCATAATCGGTACTGCAAAGTAACCCCGTAATCTGCCGAATAGGCAGCTTGGAAGAATCCCGCCATAGTAGACAAGGTTTTCAATGAGTAATCTGCCGAATAGGCAGCTTGGAAGTTAAATTAACTCATTTATTATTTTAATCTTCGGTAATCTGCCGAATAGGCAGCTTGGAAGACAAGTTGACCAGATAATAAACCTTATTTCTTGTAATCTGCCGAATAGGCAGCTTGGAAGATAACTTGCCCCCTTATGCAATTTCAGCTAATGTAATCTGCCGAATAGGCAGCTTGGAAGTCTCTGTCCTGTCTGATTGTATTCCGTCAATAGTAATCTGCCGAATAGGCAGCTTGGAAGCTTTTGACTTGCAGAAAAGATATGTCGGAAGAGTAATCTGCCGAATAGGCAGCTTGGAAGAAAATAGGAGATACCTATCATTTAGCAGAAGAGTAATCTGCCGAATAGGCAGCTTGGAAGAAAATAGGAGATACCTATCATTTAGCAGAAGAGTAATCTGCCGAATAGGCAGCTTGGAAGAGCAGCGGTCGGCAAATTACCAATCAATCCAAGTAATCTGCCGAATAGGCAGCTTGGAAGTTGAGAATTTTGACGATGATTATTACTGCACAGTAATCTGCCGAATAGGCAGCTTGGAAGTATCGGAAGGAAGCGAAAACCTTGGTCGTTCGGTAATCTGCCGAATAGGCAGCTTGGAAGTGTCTTTATCAATGTCCCCACTATCAATCTCAGTAATCTGCCGAATAGGCAGCTTGGAAGATTTTCTTGCGTTGGCGCTCGATATAGTCGTCGTAATCTGCCGAATAGGCAGCTTGGAAGTTTGGTCCAGTTGTTCCGCAGGCGCTCAATAAGTAATCTGCCGAATAGGCAGCTTGGAAGACCGCTTTGGCTCATCATAGCGAATACCAATAGTAATCTGCCGAATAGGCAGCTTGGAAGTTTACTTCGGATTGACGGAACCGTCGTTCGGTGTAATCTGCCGAATAGGCAGCTTGGAAGATTTATATGATCCGACATCAAATTGCCTCATTGTAATCTGCCGAATAGGCAGCTTGGAAGTGATCCACAGAAAACCACTGCGAGTGTGCCTCGTAATCTGCCGAATAGGCAGCTTGGAAGACTAATGACTTCCGCTTTTAGCCCTTGAAATGTAATCTGCCGAATAGGCAGCTTGGAAGAATCATTTCAATTCGGTTCTGTTGCATTGTGCGTAATCTGCCGAATAGGCAGCTTGGAAGCGAACCACCCTTTTTTCACTTTGGGAAAGGGTGTAATCTGCCGAATAGGCAGCTTGGAAGGGTTAGATGAATCTTTCTGGATTGCACGTGATGTAATCTGCCGAATAGGCAGCTTGGAAGTAAATGAACTGTTGAGGCCGTCTCAACACTGAGTAATCTGCCGAATAGGCAGCTTGGAAGAAATACGGTTGATATATCTTCAATCGGCTTCCGTAATCTGCCGAATAGGCAGCTTGGAAGTCGAACGGGGTCCAACCCTCGTTGTTGAACATGTAATCTGCCGAATAGGCAGCTTGGAAGTGTATTCGCAAAGCATATAACCGCATTGCTAGGTAATCTGCCGAATAGGCAGCTTGGAAGTTTTTTTCCTTATATTAACTTTGAGTTGCTTGGTAATCTGCCGAATAGGCAGCTTGGAAGTTTCATTTGAATTTGTTTAATCGTTTAACTTCGTAATCTGCCGAATAGGCAGCTTGGAAGACCATCACTTGTGCCGATAGTCACTAAGTGGCGTAATCTGCCGAATAGGCAGCTTGGAAGACCTGGATAGCACAAGGGTGACTTGCGGGTAAGTAATCTGCCGAATAGGCAGCTTGGAAGAGTCGACTGAATGCGATGAATTTCGTGCTCAAGTAATCTGCCGAATAGGCAGCTTGGAAGAACTATTCAAACCACTTTAACGGGGTAACCAATGTAATCTGCCGAATAGGCAGCTTGGAAGAACTGCGAGTCCCTTTTCCCGTTCGCCCCGCCGTAATCTGCCGAATAGGCAGCTTGGAAGAATTGTATCTAAAACAGCTTGTTTAGTCATTAGTAATCTGCCGAATAGGCAGCTTGGAAGAGTGGTTTCTATTGCTTTTTGAATCAAGCAAAGTAATCTGCCGAATAGGCAGCTTGGAAGATTAAAACCTATATCCCACAGCCGATCTTCAAGTAATCTGCCGAATAGGCAGCTTGGAAGACTGCCTTTACCAATGCCAGAGCTATGCCCAGGTAATCTGCCGAATAGGCAGCTTGGAAGAGCTATTTTTAACCCCAAGATAAAGGAACCACGTAATCTGCCGAATAGGCAGCTTGGAAGCGCTTCCTCAATCACAAATCGACTCCCTGGTCGTAATCTGCCGAATAGGCAGCTTGGAAGCAGTACTAATAATCCTATTCCTAATCTCATTTGTAATCTGCCGAATAGGCAGCTTGGAAGATCACTCTGCCACCTGGGAGAGATTCGCATTTGTAATCTGCCGAATAGGCAGCTTGGAAGTTTCAGTGATAATTTGTTGTTGATATCAATTTGTAATCTGCCGAATAGGCAGCTTGGAAGAATTATAAGGATAGTATAGTGGCAGATAGATTGTAATCTGCCGAATAGGCAGCTTGGAAGGATGCCCCCATCGTTGACGGCGTGGCTCGTATGTAATCTGCCGAATAGGCAGCTTGGAAGAATTCGGGTCCGCCCTCACCCACCACGGCTAAGTAATCTGCCGAATAGGCAGCTTGGAAGACTGCACCGAGTGAAACTGCAGCTCAGAGATCGTAATCTGCCGAATAGGCAGCTTGGAAGTTCCGCTCTCAAATCGGCTAACCGCTCTCGGAGTAATCTGCCGAATAGGCAGCTTGGAAGACCATCATTCACAAACCAAGTGCGGGTCCCTTGTAATCTGCCGAATAGGCAGCTTGGAAGACAACTCTGGGAGTGCAAGAACTTAATAAACAGTAATCTGCCGAATAGGCAGCTTGGAAGCATATAAATTTCCGTCCTTATCAAACGCAATAGTAATCTGCCGAATAGGCAGCTTGGAAGTAAAACGGGCGAAATATATGCTTTGGTAAGTGGTAATCTGCCGAATAGGCAGCTTGGAAGTATTGCGAGTTGCTATACTCGTGCGGTCGTCAGTAATCTGCCGAATAGGCAGCTTGGAAGTTTGACCTACTTAAAGAATTCCAAGTCAGGTTGTAATCTGCCGAATAGGCAGCTTGGAAGAACCATAGACCCAGAAGTGGCAGAAGAGGTAGGTAATCTGCCGAATAGGCAGCTTGGAAGATAACTTTCCTACAAGATAACTTAATCATATTGTAATCTGCCGAATAGGCAGCTTGGAAGACTAAACTCCCACCGCAAAATAGGGTAGACAAGTAATCTGCCGAATAGGCAGCTTGGAAGGAGTGATTGTACCACAGATTAGGTTAATTTTAGTAATCTGCCGAATAGGCAGCTTGGAAGATAATCAACGGTGCTCGACTTTTCGCCGTCTCGTAATCTGCCGAATAGGCAGCTTGGAAGTTTGACCCGATTGATCGCCCGACGAAGACGTGGTAATCTGCCGAATAGGCAGCTTGGAAGCAGTCTTCACCGGGACGGTTTCCTTTAACCGCGTAATCTGCCGAATAGGCAGCTTGGAAGGTTTGAGACCTCAATTACGCAGGATGCTCCCTGTAATCTGCCGAATAGGCAGCTTGGAAGTTCAATCAAACTAGCTAACACAATCAAATAATGTAATCTGCCGAATAGGCAGCTTGGAAGATCAGTGACAGTCTTGACTACACTCCACGATTGTAATCTGCCGAATAGGCAGCTTGGAAGTAATCGCTCCGCCGCAAGTAAAGTCGTTCCGCGTAATCTGCCGAATAGGCAGCTTGGAAGTCTTGAATCTTCAACAAGTGCACTACCGTCTAGTAATCTGCCGAATAGGCAGCTTGGAAGAGTTCGGGGTGAACATCATTATGCCACCCACTGTAATCTGCCGAATAGGCAGCTTGGAAGAATAGTTCTTGTGGCATACCCCGCCACATTGAGTAATCTGCCGAATAGGCAGCTTGGAAGTTGTGGCACGCTTCACATACCACGATTAGGTTGTAATCTGCCGAATAGGCAGCTTGGAAGAGTTGTTGAATAGCGTGAACCAAGGGCAGCTAGTAATCTGCCGAATAGGCAGCTTGGAAGTCGGTTACAATCTCACCGCTAATTGATTGTGCGTAATCTGCCGAATAGGCAGCTTGGAAGTCGGAGTCGTCACTAGCAAACACCACCCCGTTGTAATCTGCCGAATAGGCAGCTTGGAAGAAACAAACTAACTGCGCTATCGGGTGCACTCAGTAATCTGCCGAATAGGCAGCTTGGAAGTTTTATTGGCTTCCATTGTATGTGTAATGTTCGTAATCTGCCGAATAGGCAGCTTGGAAGAATATTTCATTGCATGTGTGATGACCCATGTCGTAATCTGCCGAATAGGCAGCTTGGAAGTGCAATTGCACCTGCAGCAATAACCATTGTTAGTAATCTGCCGAATAGGCAGCTTGGAAGAAGCGGAATCACGGAGTCAGAGGTGTGTCGTCGTAATCTGCCGAATAGGCAGCTTGGAAGGTCAACTCGGATTTGACTCCCGTCAAAAAACTGTAATCTGCCGAATAGGCAGCTTGGAAGGCTTACACGACCGGACTAAACGCGCTTATTTAGTAATCTGCCGAATAGGCAGCTTGGAAGTACCGCATGGAAGCCGACTCCCAGTCGAGTGGGTAATCTGCCGAATAGGCAGCTTGGAAGTATATATAAATGCATCAAAATAGACAAAAATGGTAATCTGCCGAATAGGCAGCTTGGAAGTGATGTCATTGTGAGTGAGTATCAGCGGAACAGTAATCTGCCGAATAGGCAGCTTGGAAGTTACCCGCATTGTCTTCCTTCAGTAAAGCGTCGTAATCTGCCGAATAGGCAGCTTGGAAGCACGGGGACTCGCAACAAAAATAGTAATCAGTGGTAATCTGCCGAATAGGCAGCTTGGAAGGAGAAAATATAGGCCTTGAAGTCCGTGCCGTGGTAATCTGCCGAATAGGCAGCTTGGAAGAACGATTCAAGAATTGTCGGAATTCGGTTAAAGTAATCTGCCGAATAGGCAGCTTGGAAGTTTCTTTTTGTCTTGGGGGTGGATGAGGTTATTGTAATCTGCCGAATAGGCAGCTTGGAAGAGTCGTTCACAATACTCACTGTGAGCCTCATCGTAATCTGCCGAATAGGCAGCTTGGAAGTTTACTCTTTCATCGTACCATTTTTGACCAAAGTAATCTGCCGAATAGGCAGCTTGGAAGGATAACCCAATGGCACGGTCAGGGGGTTGATAGTAATCTGCCGAATAGGCAGCTTGGAAGCATCGTTCTGGAGTGAACCCCCGCATGGGGTCGTAATCTGCCGAATAGGCAGCTTGGAAGTTCAGAGACACAT
>JGIcombinedJ30088_10005927_pt1 | contig 10381 bp, 8 predicted proteins | sample PinacodermPK_FD_30088 | JGI IMG/M metagenome (IMG submission 30088) | reverse complement strand
CCGGAATCCCTGCTTGCCGCCGTAAGCCTGGTGGATCTTCTCGAAATAGGGGGCGCTGAACTTGCAGGTCCCGCAGCCCACTTTGTAAAAGACGGCCAGCAACCAGCCGCCGTTAGTCAGGTCGGCCAGCGACGTCGATTGTCCGTCCGCGTCTTCCAGAGTGACTTCCGGGGCCGCGACCCCGGCTTCCAGGAACGCCATGACAACTCCTGTTCAGTTTGAAATGCTAATGGTATTCGGTCTGCTCTCGTGATCCTTATTATATGTAGTATTACTTATATATAGAATATAAGAGAAACGGGGCCGGTGTCAATGATGCGGTGGGGTGACACCTTAGAGATTTAAATCTGTTTCTGAGTAGTCGTAATCCATATAAACATCTCAATTGACGCATCATTCTGAATCCACTTTCTTTTGGTCTCACCGGTCATGGATTACGAGGTCAGTCCGAGTAACCACTGAATCGGTGACCCCTTTGGAGTTTTCCACTCATCGAAAACAGAATAGGGAGGTGTCTAATTGAAGCACGATAGTGGACCAAACCTTGAACATTGGAAAACCATGTTAAGAACGGGTACTTATTCAATTGATGAATTAGAAAAAAACGTGAATGTTCAAAAGTATCGAGAGAAAATAGAACCTTGGATTGCAGCTTTGCTTCAGGCCGAGCATCTGAATCTACTGATTGGAAGTGGACTTACTACTGCGATCGCTCATCATTCAAGCGCTCCTCAAATCGACATGTCTTGTGATGGACTGGCTTCGGAGTATCATGAAGATGTACTAGCGACAGCAACCAAAAGTGCAAACATTGGTGGACGCAAAACTCCAAATATTGAGGATGTCATTCGCACATCCCTGGAATTCATTCAGGGCTTAGGTGTTATTTTGGAGAAACAACATGACCATGACGAGTTCGTAAAAAAAGCCAAAGAACTACATGAAAGTTGGTCAGAGGCGCTTGAGGGCAAGCTTTCGTCATTCCTCGGTCAGATTCTAGAGACCGAAGCGGGGGTCCGGTCGTGTATTGAAAATGACACTGCTATTGCGCAGAAGGTACGACGTCTTCTGTGCTCTTTCTTATTGTCGTTTGCGAGTCGCACCTCAACTCGCGAGAGGCTACATGTATTTACGACCAATTATGATCGTGTGATAGAGTATGGTGCAGATCTTCTCGGACTAAGGATTATCAGTCGATTTGTCGGTGACCTTGAACCTGTTTTTAGAGCGTCACGTCTTGGGGTAGATATGCACTATAATCCGCCCGGTATACGTGGAGAACCTAGATACCTTGAAGGTGTAATTAGACTGACGAAACTTCATGGCTCTATAGATTGGCGACAGATTGGGGGTGCAGAGAAAGTTGATCGCATAGTGCGAACATCTCTTCCTTTCGGCGCGGGGCCAGAACATTCACAGGTACCACAAAAAGCTTCTGATGGTCTTATCATATACCCTAATCCAGCAAAGGACGTCGAGACTCTCGCATACCCATACGCTGAACTGTTTAGAGACTTCGCTGCCGCAGTGTGTCAACCAAATACAGTTCTTGTTACATACGGATATGGTTTTGGCGATGACCACATAAACAGAATCATTAGGGATATGTTGACAATTCCGTCAACCCACTTGGCAGTTCTCTCATTCGACGATGCTAATGGTAGACTTCCGACATTCTGTAACCACGTAGGGCGAGACGAGCAAATAACGCTTTTGGTTGGTCCACATTTCGGCGACCTCGAAACACTAGTTGAACATTATCTACCTAAGCCTGCGATTGACCATACTACCTGGAGGATGGTGGACCTTTTAAATAGAAGAACACCACGAACATCACCCGACGACCCAAATGAACATCATCCTGAGCCAGGAGGGGGGTCGGAATGAGTACTCTTGTGGAAACCCTCGGTAGCCGAGCAATTGGTGTCGTCGAGTCCGTTAATGCGAACACGATTACTGTACTACTCGAGCCAACAGCCCCGCAAGCGACAGCATTGAATACGGGAACACCCACTGGATTTCCAAGAATTAACGGATATCTAGTTATTCCAAATGAAGCCGGTGCGACTGTGGGTTTAATAACATCTGTACATGTTGAGCGATCCCCTTTTCCTAAGCGGAAAGGAATGCAAGACTTTGGACTGGTTGACCTACCTTTTCCAACACGATTTGCCACGCTGACTCCTCTAGGAACGATTATTGCGAAAACGACAGAGTCAGTGGATTTAGACTTTGAAGTCCGAAGGGGAGTGGATGTATTTCCATCCGTTGGCGACGTAGTATTGCTTCCTACAGAAGATCAGTTAAGTGTGCTTGTTGAGGGCGAACGTGACATTGCTGGTGGCCGAGTAATGATTGGTTTGTGTCCGACTGCACGCCGAGCGCCAGTTCACGTTAATCCAGACAAGTTATTTGGCAGGCATTTGGCTGTCCTAGGCAATACGGGAGCAGGAAAATCCTGCACTGTGGCAGGTTTGGTCCGTTGGTCACTTGAAGCTGCACAGAAGGAATGTGGTAAGAGGAAACCAAATGCCCGTTTTGTCATCTTAGATCCTAATGGCGAGTATGGTCGTGCATTCACCGACTTTAAGCCGCGCGTGTTTCAGGTCGAAACTTCCTGCTCTAACAAACAACTTAAGGTACCTGCTTGGTTGTGGAACGGGGAAGAATGGACAGCATTTACAAATGCAGCGCCTGGCGTTCAGCGTCCGATCTTATTCGATGCTCTCCGAAGGCTCAAAACCGGCGCTGCTGAACCAGAAGCCTACGAAACGACGATTAGAGCACGAATAAAAAGGTATCGAACGGAACTACTGCGTAGAGTTCAAGATAGTGAGCATTTGAAGCCAGGAATAAGGGAAGGATTTGCAGATTTCTTGATAAAATTAGCTGATGATATCCAAGCTCTCGCTCAATCTGCCGATGATACCCTGAATACTAGTCTAGAGTCTGTTAGCCGTATTGCGCGAATTCTAGAACATGATGCTTGCACTCCCCCGGACAGGAATGGTAAGATTTGGCACAATACCTTTTCAGAGTCTGAACTAGATCAGGTTCGGGAAGCATTAGACCGTGTTGCTCAACTTCTAGGCATTGCTGATGAATACGGATTATTTGGAGAGGACATTCCGAGGTATTTTCCAGTAAAAGAATTACCGGGATTCGTAGAAGCGCTAGCTGTAGACTCGGATGGTCGAGATATCTCTCAGTTTATAGACTCTCTGAATCTAAGGATAAAGTCATTGTTTGCAGTTGGACCACTCGCGGACATTGCAAATCCTAGTGAAGTAGAGTCTTTTACCCTGGAAAACTGGCTAAACGAATACATAGGTAAAGATAACGCCGAAGACGGACCAATAGCGGTAGTGGATCTATCGCTTGTTCCTTCTGAGGTTGTGCATGTCGTTGTTGCAGTTCTGTCAAGAATGGTATTCGAGGCGGTGCAGCGCCATAGGAGATTGACAAACTGTGAGCTCCCAACGGTACTGATACTTGATGAAGCCCATACATTCATAAACGAAGATCTCACTTCCGATAACTCTGATTCGGCAGCTAGAACATGTTGTCGCACAATCGAGCGCATTGCAAGGGAAGGTCGGAAATTCGGGTTGGGACTGGTCTTAGCTTCCCAAAGGCCTTCAGAGATCTCGCCAACCGTGTTGTCTCAATGCAACACTTTCCTATTACATCGAATTGTCAATGACCGAGATCAAAACCTAGTGAAGCGCCTCGTACCAGACGGACTGAGCGATATGCTCAGAGAAATACCAAGTCTTCCTTCCAGGAGGGCAATTCTGCTTGGATGGGGAGCTCCAGCACCCTTGGTTGTGGAGATTGGAGAACTTCCTGAGGAACATCGCCCGCATTCGCCGGATCCAGCTTTCTGGGATGTCTGGACTCACAGAAAAGACTGTAAAATAAAATGGGACGAAGTGTCTTTGGCTTGGGTTAAATCACCACAAGGAAACAACAAGGACAGATATACGAGTGATCCTGCTGACGAGGACACTGGTAATGAATCAGACGGTGAATAATGGCGATTTGTGCGAAATAGTGTAAGATTCCTTAAATACCTTGTAACATTTTCGGTGACGAAAATTCTCGTTGCTTAACTTTAACATGAGCGGTTGCATCAGTTATTATCCCGATTTTGTGTTGTCCTCGTAAAAAGTGACGAATAGAGTCTGAAGTAAGATTTAGTGTAACTGGCAATAGCATGTATTTTGTTTACAAGGAGGAAGTGCTATGGCCATGGACTGAAAACTCCAATTAGATCGACCGACTTTTTGATGAGTAGATGGAAGACGGGGGACGCCGACGATTTGTTCGGCGAAGACTGTCTAGTCTAGTGCATGAAGAAGCGCATGGTCGATCAGATCTTGGAAGCCGAGTTGACCGATCATCTCGGCTACGAGGAGCATGCCTCAGACGGCAGGAACCGCGGCAACAGTCGCAACGGCAAGACCACCAAGACGCTCAATGACGACAGGGGCGACCTGCCGGTAGAGATCCCCCAGGACCGTGAGGGTAGCTTCGATCCCAAGCTGATCCGCGAGTACCGGACCCGTTGGCCGGACTTCGACGAGGGGTGGTCATATCGCCCTAGTACCAAGCTGCTGAATCGTTGTGTTTACTTTGAGCTTCTCATACCCAATTTTTCGGGTCATCCAACGATCTTAAAAGTAACTATTTATTTGTCAGACCAGTACTAATTAGTCTCGCGGATCACTGCCACCGTAACCGAGGAGGTGATGGCCTTTCAGTCGCGGCCCCAAGATACCCTGTTCGTCAAGATACGTGATAGCGGCAGCATCTGGAACATGGTGGTCTACCTGGCCCAGCTCAATCTGTCCCGCAAGTAAACACGATCCCTAGCAAACTGGAAGGCTGCAATCAGTTCGCCATCATACACGAAGACCGGGTGCCCATAACATGAAACAGTCAGTTACACAAAATACGTAACAGACCTCAGTTCGGGGAGGCCTTGCTTTGGCAATGTTCTTGTATTTGGCGTAACAGAAGGGACTATTTTCGTTGCATTCGACGAGGCGGGAGTATAATGCGTGGACTGCTTGATCGTGGTATTTGGCGCACATGTTACTTGCGTCAATCAGCATCTACTTGTCGGTATTTACCGATACATCCACCTTCTATTTGTCGCCCGCATGTACGCGCCTTAACCAGCATCCTGATTGACGGAAATCACTTATGCGGCGGAGACATGTACAAACCCAATAGAATACCGGATTACAATTATATGTTCTAGATTATCGTTTGGCTACTGTTGGTCAAATAAAGAAGTCTGGTCACTACCTGGCAGAATAACTTGATGCACTTTCTCTATAAAATACCGTTGTTCTCCTTCAATCGGCATATTCGCATCATCTAACGGAATTTCTATCCTCATGTCCACATCCAAGTACGTTCCTGCGGGTATAAGTATTTCACCCTTTAGAAATCGCTCAAGCCACTCTTTGTCCTCAATTTTAACGTTGATGTTTCTGTCGTGAACTACTGTCCACTGTGACTTTGTTAAAAGATCGGGTTTCTTAACTCGTACATTTGCACGCAATCTTGTTTGGTTAACTGACTGTTTGTTTCCCAATAGACCACGATCAAGATCAGCGATATTATTAGCTTCGTCTGAAGTTATCTCACCCATCATTCCATTTTTTCTTTCAATCTGTAGAGTTTCATATCCATCTTTTTGTAGAGGATTCAAGAGACCATCAATGCTCTTCTGGGTTTCAGGAGCTGAAGCTATATCGTAAACCGCGCCGGAAACCGATTGAGATTCATTAGTATTCTTATCCTTTAAGATCACCCTGTCACCATCCGATTCGATTTCTAAATCTCCGGTCTTGGTTTTGTTTCTTCCAAGCCATTTGTAAATGCCATAAACACTTCCGCCACCCACACCGGTTACAAGAAAGATCCATTCAAGCAACTCTTTGGCTGCAACAACATCTCTATTAAACAGTAAGGATCTTGCGGACTGGTATACAGACTGGACCGCTTCAATTGTTACTTCAAAACATTTCTGTTCAGAATTAACGCTTATAAAGACCTTAATGTTATATTCCGGTCCATTAACAGTCCTATTGGCTGTTTTTATAATATCGGAGAGGCTAATTAAAGCTGGAGCTAAGTCGGCAACATCCATTGAGTGGTCCCTAACTGCAGGACCATCGTATCGAAATATTGCCGTCTCTTTAGACATGGCGGAATCTGTATCAGGGATGAGGACACCTTCCATTTAAGTTCCAGAAATCAAGTAAAAGATGCCACTATACATGTGTTTAGTCAAGTTTTGGGTGTTTATCCCCTCCATCCTTTTTTACAGCTGCCAGCCGACTTCAGACATTCTGGCTACTGACAGTTTAACAACACGTGTTCTACCATCAACACGACTCCCAATTACCTTCGTAGGTTGTGCGTGACGCGTATCCTCAATCTTCATGGTCTAATTCTTAGCAACCTGTACGGCACGTCCGATAGCATCAGCAAGTCATTTTCACCCGTTGGACCTTTTAACATCAACACCTCCAGAATAGGATACGTCTTGAAGAGAAACTTCCTGAACACGCCATTCGGCTTGCTCGCTCAGCCGTCTGTAATTGAGACGTACTCTGAAGTCTTCTCCAAGTGTCGGCGCATCTCTACCTACAAGCCAGATCGTATCATCGGCACTTGGGTTGTAGTTGTCTTGGAGTTTCCCGTTTGGAATACACGATACGATTATTCGTAGTAGCCTCTGCCCTGGGTTCAAATCTTCATACACATACTTGGCAATGACTGTGACCACATGATAACTGCGACTTTCTCTGTGTATAACCTGGTCTAACTTCCCCTGCTCGTCTAATGCTACGCCTTGTCGATTCAATCTTACTCGCATAGACGTTTGAGACATCTGGATCGTTGCAGTCCTGTCGCCGTTTCTTTTCTCTGCCTTTGCGTCCAACATCAATGCGACCGGAACGGGTTCCGGAAGGAAAACGTAAATCGCCTTTTTTACGTCTACCTTTCCATACAAGCGGTCTTGTATGCTGGACACTCCCATTTTCTCAATAGCTTCACGTGTCACATCCTCTGCGATATCCTGCGGTTGATCAGTTTCTTCGGCGAATATCGTTACGATTTCTGATTTATAGTCCGTCAATGCTTGCACGACCAACGACATCACTACCTTTTCCAAACGTTCGATTTTCTCAATTGTCATTGGTCCGCCTAACTGCAAGTACCGTGTAGTTGGGTACTGTATCGATTCCAAGCCATTTACGTCCTAGCTTCTTGGCAACGCTGGTAGTTGTTCCCGTGCCGACAAAAGGATCAATAACGACTCCGCCTTCTGGTGAATACAACTGTATAACGCGTCTGGCCAACTCTTCGGGAAATTCGGCCTCGTGTCTGTAGTTTCTTGTAACCGAAGGGATACGCCACACTCCGCGGGATCCCCACTCTGACCATTCTGTGTCGGTTAACCGACCACGGTCGTATTTTGTAATCCCCGGTTTCCAGAAAACGTAAACATGCTCAAACTCGTCGATTGCCCTGTACGATAGCGAGTGCCATCTGCTGTTAGCCCAACTTGGATCTTTATGCCATATGCGCTGATCGTAAAGGTACAATCCGGCACTCTCAGCCCATTCGGCGACCATGTTTCCGGTCAACAGGACCTTGGTCGAACATGAGGACTTACCGCCACGCACGTTGTTGTGTTCAATGCGTCGCTGAATTGTCTGTTCACTGCATCCCAGCATTGAGGCCAATTCGTGGCGGTTTGCATTAGGATTCTTACTCAGAGCATCAAGAACCTGCTCTCTCGTGACACCGTTTTTCTTGCCGCGCACGTTGTCGGCCTGGTATCTTGGCATGTCGGGGTCGGGAAAACACAGGATGTCAGCGATATTGACGACCATGAAACCGCCGCTACGCAACACGAAATTGTGGCAACCGATAACATCACGTAGAAGGGATTGCCATTCTGTAAAACTCAAGTGCTTTTCGTAGGACTTTCCGACGTAGTAGGGAGGAGACCAGAAACTGAGGTCAACGCTTTCTGGCGGCAGTGAATTCAGAACGTCGCGCGCATCGCCCGTTATTATGCGATTAACCCAGCCCGACGCCGACACTGGGTGACTCCTTTGGTCTCAGAATCGCTGTAAATAATGGACCGTCCACAATTTACGTTAGATTCTCGTCTGGCTTCCTGCTACTTATGATACATAGTTTACGCGTTATATCAAATGTTTTTTGAAGTCTCAGATTTCATCCTGACGCACTACCATCTGTTTACAAACATCGGTCAATACAGGACTACCTAGATGTAGATCGATAAGCAAAAATGTGGTTGAATTCTTCTACTCACAGAGTCTCTGAATAAAGAGAAAGGTATCAAGTGGCCGGATTGGACGGGAGCATATTGGAAGCGATAGATGCCGATAGTGTATTAGAGCATATCAAATTTGACGTACGGACTGATTTTATCTTTGCGCCACATCTAGATGCGATATTTTCTGAAGCAGGCATTGAGGTATGGCACCGCTCAGTCGAACTGTTACGGTCTGGCCGTTACGAACCAGGACTTCCCTTCACCATGAGTGTGCCAAAGGGGCGCGGATACACTCGACCAGGTACCATCCTCTCACCTGTGGATCGATTTGTTTACCAAGCACTTATAAACCTAGTTACACCAGTACTTGATGATCAACTTGATCGATCCCGTGTTTTTAGCTATCCTATTTTACCATTTGACCGGAATCCGTCTCAGTCCGCCCATGAATGCTGGTTAAGTTTTCAAAATGTAATTCGAGACCTATGCAGTGCTGGCGAGTACATAATGAAGGCAGACATCGCCAATTACTTTGAACGAATACCACAACACCATCTAGTCAACCTGATGCGTGCTGCCGGCTGCCTACCCGAAGCTGTAAACCTGTTGGAGGAAATGCTATTGGCATTTCGAGGTCGTAATTCATTTGGTATAGTTCAAGGAGTATTCCCTTCTGATGTTCTCGGGGATTTTTACCTGTCAGATTTGGATGCGTACTTTGAATTAACGCAGGTCAGGTCCGCACGATACAACGATGACATCTATCTCCAATATGGAACACGTCTTGAGGCACAGCGAGGGCTTGTAACCCTCATTGAACGGCTTCGCAAGAATGGTTTGCATTTGAATGAATTCAAAAGCGGAATTCAAGATGCGCATGACATTATACGAGAAGAAACCGAGGTAGAAAGTCTATTTAAAGCTGCAAGAGAAGAGATCCGTGATGAACTAGTACTTCAGTTCAGTGGATATGGGTTCTCCGCAGATTGGGAAATCGATGAGGAAACAGATGAGGTGATCCGCTTGGAAGCCGTGGAGAGATTGTACAAAGCCATTGAAGAGTATCCCGAACAAGCAGAAAAAATAGAGAAGTTTTGCCTCCCTGTTTTGCGATCTGCTCGTTCGACCTCAGCAATCGATAGTGTCCTTAACAGACTTATCCAGAACGGTCATCTTGCTCGACTCTACCATTCTTACCTGTCGAGGTTCGTTTACGACCAACCTGAGCTTGGGAAGGAACTTGAGAAAATCGTCCTCGGAGACGACTTAGTAACGGACTATGAAAAAATGTTCCTTCTAAGCTCCCTCTTCAATACAAAAAAAGCCAAATACAATACTATAAATAGGACATTACTATGGCTAACGAGCACCAACCAGACGGCTGAAGAGACACGGGCAATTGCTGCGATTTTTGCAGCGAAGCATGGTAATGCAAATCAGAAACGGGCTGTCCTTTTAGCCTATGAAGATGAGCCTTCGGAATATGTACGAAGTGCGATTCTCTTTTCCTCCCAATTCATGACTAGTGTAGAGAAAAAGACTTGTATACGTGCTTGGGGAGGACACAGCATGTTAAACACCCTCACGGCACAGGCGATGTAAACTGCTTAAGAAGGAAGGCGATCTAGTAAGTAAATCCAAAACTGAACTCGCATCAGCCCACAGTAAACAATGTATTATACTGCGGACTGTTGCTCATAGCTTCACCATGGCTAGGATGTAAGTTGTATTAGTCTCAGCATATTGTTAGATAAGGTGGCTTCTGGGAACCAAAATCACCGTTCTATTTTGTTTTTCTCGAGTTTTCCCACCAAACCACGACTATACCTGTATAGAACCGAATCACACACCCGGGTACAGGCAGGCGTCGTGCATCGTTCCAACCGTTCCCCATCCCTGATCTCCATCGAAAACCTGTATAAGTCCTTCCCCATGGGAGGTGACCGCGTTACCGCGCTCCGGGGTGTCTCCACCACCATAGACCGGGGCGAGTACGTGGCCGTGATGGGGCAGTCGGGGTCCGGGAAATCCACCCTGATGAACATNCTG
>JGIcombinedJ30088_10005923_pt1 | contig 10389 bp, 9 predicted proteins | sample PinacodermPK_FD_30088 | JGI IMG/M metagenome (IMG submission 30088) | reverse complement strand
TTTCTCGAGCGTCCCTTTGACAGTGCCCGAGCCGCCCGCGTATGTTCCGAAATGCTGTCCCGCCGCTACCGGTCCGCCGGCAACCGAGGCGACGGCGAAGGAGACGAGGCAATGCGCAACCGGAGAGTCTGGGCCTTCATCGCACTGATGGCTGCGGCATCCTTCCTGGCCGCCTGCGGAGGCGGGGCGGAGATGGGGGAGGATCCAGCCCCGACCGTAGCGGAACTTGGGATTCGACCGAACGGAGACACCGAACTGAGTCCGGACATGTCACGGGTCCCCGAAGAACTCGCACAGGTGTTCCAGCACATTGACGACAACGCGGACCGGCACGTGATGAACCTCCGCCGCTGGATCCAGCAGCCGAGCATCTCGAACTCCGGAGAGGGAATCCCCGAGTCCGCCCAGATGGTGAAGGGNTTCTTCGACCAGATCGGCTGTCAGCACTCGCAGGTGTACGAGGTTCCCATGACCGAGTGGGGTCAACCCGGCAACCCGGTCGTCTATGCCAACTGCGACTACGGCAAGGAGCAGACCCTGCTCATCTACTGGATGTACGACACCATGCCGATCACCCAGCCGGAGGCGTGGGTGTTCCCACCGTTCGACGGGGAGTTCACCGAGTTCGGCCCCTTCAAGAAGGTGATGATCGGGCGCGGCACCACGAACTCCAAGGGTCCCCAGATGACCATGTGGAACGGGATGCACTCGATCTACGAGGTGACGGGGTCCATGCCNGTGAACCTGATCTTCATCGCCGAAGGCGACGAGGAGCGGATGTCCATCGGCCTGCGCCAGTTCGTCCGGGAGAACCCGGAGCTCTTCCGGGACGCCGACGCGATGTACCGCACGGGCCGCCAGGCGCGGAGCGGGGCAGCGGGTTTCTCNGGTGGCTCCGAGGGCTGCGTCTACATCGAGCTGACCACCAGCGGCGAGAGCTGGGGGCGCGGACCGGTCGCGTCGAACATCCACGGCATCCACAAGCGTTCGACGGATGCCCCGCTGCTCCGGCACATCAAGATGCTGGACACCCTGATCACCGACGACGGGAACGGGGTCNTGGTGCCCGGGTTCTACGACGGGGCNGTGCCGCTCTCACCGGCGGAAGAGGAGATGTTCCGCAGCTCGGCGGAGAACCTCGACCTCGCGATCGCCGCCGAGAACATCGGGGTGGCGCGCTTCATGACCGACGATCCGCTCCAGCACCTGATGAACGCGCGCTACGGGATCTCCTTCAATATGGACGGCATCTGGTCCGGCAACATGTATCCGGGCGGCGCGGGCGCCATCCTGCCGAACCGGGTCACCTCCAAGCACAACATGCGCTACGTCCCGAACATGGACGGGCTGGATATGGTCCAGAAGATCCGCGACTACCTCGACGAGCAGGGCTACGAGGACGTCGAAATGACGATCGTCGGCGACGTGCCCTGGTCGAAGAGCAACTACAACAACGANCTCGCGGATTCGGTGCGGGAGATGTTCTCCATCTTCGGGGTCCGCTACCGGGACCCGGTCGCTGAGGATTCCATCCTGGGCGGCGGCTACTGGCCGGCGTACCTGTTCAGCGGCCGGGACGGAGACTTCGCGGACGGAACCGATCTGGCGATGCCCATCGTGGGCGGAGCGGTCGGACACGGCGGCGGCGCCCACGCCGCCAACGAGTTCTGGGTGATCGAGGGCGCCGGCGAGGTGTACGGAATGATCGGCGGCGAGAAGTCGGTCGCCACGGTCCTCTACTCCTACGCCGGGCTGCTCGACGAATCGAACTGACCCGGAAACGCATCCCCGCGGTCCTGCTTGACATGGGGGGCCGCGGGGACTAGCGTTCCCGCTCCCCGGGCCGCATGGGCTCGGGTTTTGATAATTCCATAGAACCGACACACCGGAAATCACACACCGAGGATCACTTGGCGGAAATCGTCGTCCAGGAAGGCGAAGCGATTGATGTGGCCCTCCGCCGCTTCAAGCGGCGGGTTCAAGCCGAAGACATCATCAAGGAAATCAAGCGCCACTCGTTCTATGTGAAGCCCGGCGACAAGCTGCGCGCCAAGCGGGCCGCAGCACGCAAGCGGGCCCGCAAGCGTCGGCGTCGTACGCGGTAGGCCGTCGGGCGCCGCGATGCGGGTCCTTCTGGTCGGCAGCGGCGGACGCGAACACGCGCTGGCGTGGGCTATCTCGCGGAGTCCCCAACTCGACGAGCTGATCGCGGCGCCCGGGAATCCGGGCATCGGCCGAGTGGCGCGTCTCGCCCCGGTGGGGGCGGAGGACGTCGGCGGGCTGGCCGACCTCGCGTCCGGAGAAAGCGTGGACCTGGTGGTCGCCGGACCGGAGGCTCCGCTCGCGGCGGGTCTGGCCGACCGGCTGGCGGAGCGCGACATTCCGTGCTTCGGGCCTCGGCAGGACGCCGCCCTCCTCGAGGCCTCCAAGGAGTTCGCCAAGGACTTCATGGGCCGCCACGGGATTCCGACCGCCCGCCACACCGTGGTCCGGGACGCTGAGTCGGCGCAGCGGGCGCTTCGGTCCGGGGAATACGGCGAAGCGCCGGTAATCAAGGCGAGCGGGCTCGCCGCCGGCAAGGGCGTGTTCCTCCCCGGCGATCTCGATGCCGCCGCCCGGGACGCCGCAAGGTTGCTCGAAGGCGGCCTCGGCGAGGCCGGAAAGGCGGTCGTCATCGAGGAGCGCCTCACGGGCCCCGAATTGAGCGTCTTTGCGATCAGCGACGGGACCCGCGCAATCGCCTGCGGTACCGCCCAGGACTACAAGCGGCGCTTCGAAGACGACGAAGGGCCGAACACGGGGGGGATGGGGAGCCTGAGTCCGGGGCTCGGCGATAACGAAGCGACCATGGAGCGGGTGCGCCGCGAAATCGTGGAACCCACCGTCGCCGGCCTCCACGCCGAGGGGCGCGAGTACCGGGGAGTGCTCTACGCCGGCCTGATGCTGACCGCGGACGGGCCGAAGGTGCTCGAGTTCAACGTGCGGTTCGGGGATCCGGAGGCGCAGACGCTGATGCCGCGGCTCGACTGCGACCTGCTGCCGCTTTTCTTCGGGGCCGCTACGGGACGGCTGCCGGACCAGGCCGTCCGTTTCCGATCCGATCGCGCCGTAACCGTGATCCTGGCTTCGGACGGGTACCCGGGCGCGTACAGAAAGGGCGTCCCGATCGAGGGGCTGCCGGAGACAGTCGAGATCGGCGAAACCTGCGTGTTCCACGCCGGGACCCGTGCGGGCGCGGACGGAATCGAGACCGCCGGTGGCCGAGTGATCGCGATCACCGGCCTGGGTGCGGACTGGGGGAGCGCGCGGGACGCCGCTTACCGGACCGCCGATTCGATCACTTGGGAGAAGAAGGCGTTTCGCCGGGATATCGCCGCCGGCGCGATCTGACAGAAGGAGTCAACATGAGTTCCACCGACAACCCCAAAGTCCTCATCGTGATGGGCAGCCCCTCGGACATCGACGTCATGCGCGAGGCCAAGAAGGTCCTCAAGTCGCTCGGCGTCTCCTGCCGGATGGGCATCTATTCGGCGCACCGGACGCCCGGCCGCGCGGCCGCGCTCGCGGAGAGCGCCCGGGCGGGCGGCGTGGTCGCGATCATCGCGGGGGCCGGCATGGCCGCCCATCTCGCGGGGGCGATGGCCGCCCGGACCATCCTTCCGGTCATCGGGGTTCCGCTGGCGGCGTCGCTCAGCGGTCTCGACGCGTTGCTTGCCACCGTCCAGATGCCTCCGGGGTTCCCGGTGGGAACCGTTGCGGTCGGCAAGGCCGGCGCCCAGAACGCCGCCCACTTCGCGGCGCAGATCGTGGCGCTCAGCGATCCCGCGGTCGCGGACANGATCACNGCNTGGCGCCANGCCAAGGCCGCCGCCGCCGAAGCGGCCTCGGACGAACTCGAAGCCGAAGACTGAGGGGACCGCGGGCCGTCACGCCGGTCCGGTGGCGCAACCTTTTGGAAGGCCGGCCGGTTCTCGCGGTCGCGGCCTCCAGACCGGCATCGCTCACGGCGCGGAATCGNCGCCGATAGCGCTGCGCCCGGCCAACCCTCGGGGCCGTTGCCGCTCCCGGCCGCGGACGGCGCGACATCAGATCATTTATCCCTGAAGATCAGGTTGTGGAATACGTGATTTTCAAGGAAAATAGTCCCGTGCTTGTCGAACGTCTCCGCCCGTTGCGCCGCATTCGGGAGACCTTCGCCGTCCATCGCGGCGTAGTGCTGCTCGGCCCCCGCCAGTGCGGCAAGACCACACTGGCGCGCGCGTTCATGGCCGCGGAACCGGACCACACCTATTTCGACCTCGAGCGTGCCGTGGATCGCCGCAGCCTGGAAGCCGCCGAAACGGCCCTCGCCCCATTGACCGGGCTCGTGGTGATCGACGAGATCCAGCGCATGCCGGACCTCTTCACCACGCTACGTCCACTGATGGACCGACCCGAGTCAGGGACTCGCTGGCTGCTTCTGGGAAGCGTTTCTCCGTCCCTCGTTCGTGGTGTTTCGGAGAGTCTCGCCGGACGCGTCGGGTTCGTGGACCTCGCCGGATTCGATCTGGACGACGTCTGCCAATCGCCGTCCGATTGGCGCAGCTTGTGGCTGCGCGGCGGCCTTCCCCCGAGCTACCTGGCTCCCAGCGACGCCGGCTCCGCCCGCTGGCGGGAAAACCAGGTGCGGACGTTTCTGGAGCGCGACGTCCCGCAACTCGGATTCAACATCTCCGCCGTGGCGCTTCGCCGCTTCTGGGAAATGGTGGCCCACTACCACGGCCAGATTTGGAACGCGGCCGAGTTCGCCCGTTCGATGGGAAGCAACGAGACCACCGCACGCCGCTACCTCGATCTGCTCGCCGGCGCTTACATGGTGCGGATCCTGCCCGCGTGGTACGAGAACCTGAAGAAACGTCAGGTTCGCGCACCCCGGATCTACGTCCGTGACTCCGGGATTCTGCATTCGCTGATCGAAGTAACCACATCGCGCACACTTGCGGGACACACCAGACTCGGGGCGTCCTTCGAGGGATTCGTCATCGAGCAGGTACTGTCGTGCCTGGATACCCGCAGCGCCTGTTTCTGGCGCTCCCATAGCGGCGCGGAACTGGATCTGTTGGTGATCCGGGGCGGTCGCCGCTACGGTTTCGAGTTCAAGTACGCCGATGCCCCGCGTTCCACGAAATCGATGCGAGTAGCGCTCGCGGACCTGCGGCTGGAACACCTCTGGGTGGTGTATCCAGGGGATGTCCCCTACGAATTGGACCGGCGGCTATCGGTGGTGCCGGTTCATGGACTCCCAGAACTCTTGAGCGGTGACTGGCCGAAGGGATAATCGAATGTTCACTCGTACCGCGCCAGCGTGGCGGAGTCACTGCCTGGCGATGCTCCTGGCACTCGTCCCTTCGTTGCTCGCCGCCCAACCCACGGGGTCCCTCGAGGGCCGGGTCGTGGATTCGACGGGCAGCGCGCTTCCGGGGGCCACCGTGTCCCTGCTCGGCGACGTGCCGGCATCCACCGGACCCCAGGTCGCCGCGGCCGACGGCAGTTTCGCCTTCGAGAACCTCCCCGCCGGCGACTACCTGGTCGAAGCCACCCTTTCCGGCTTCGAGACCCGAAGCGAAGCGGCTTCCGTCCAGCCCGACGAGGTGACGCGGCTCCAGGTGATCCTCGAGATCAGCCGGGTCATGGAGTCCATTACCGTGGTGGCCGAGGAGCCGCGGAGCTTCGCCACCAACGTGGTGGCCGAACCGATGGTCGCCCAGCAGTCGCCGATCACGAGCGTGCTGGCAGTGGTGGACAACCTCCCGGGCGTCTCCATTCAGGAGGGAGACGCCTATGGCGCCGACGACTGGTCCACCAGCATTTCGATGCGCGGCTTTCAGGTCAATCTGGACGAAGCGCAGATCGGCACCACGATCGACGGGATGCCGAACGGCACCTCGGACTACTGGAGCGGTTCCAAGGCCAACCGCTTCGTGGACCCCGCGAACATGGGTGGAGTCACGGTGTCTCAGGGGACCGCGGACATCGCCTCCCGATCCATCGAAGCGCTCGGCGGAACCCTCGATTTCACCACCGACGAACCGGAGCACGAGCGGAAGTTCACCGCGGCNGTGGATCTGGGATCCGATGACGGCCAGCGGTTCTACCTGCGCATGGACACCGGACACCTGTTCGGGAAGGAAGTCCGCGCCTGGGTCTCCGCGGTACGGCAGGAAAGCCGGGACTGGATCCAGGGGTTCGCCCGGAGCGAGCGGGACCACCTGGCCGGCAAGATCCGGGCGGGGGCCGGCCGCCTGGACCTTTCGGCGTACGTCTCTTACGACGACACCGACAACGCTTCCTACCAGCGGCTCACTTCCGATGCCGAGTTCCGGAGCGATCCCCGCTGGGACCGCCTGATCGACACCTGGACGGAAACGCCGTGGGTCAACCAGTTGTACCGTCTCGGCTGGGCCATTCCGCGGAAGAACACCTTCGGCTACGTGAAGGCCGAGTTTGCCGCCACCGACGTGCTCTCGATCACCGGTGGCGCCTACTACCACCGGCAGTTGGGACGCGGTGATTGGTTGCCTCCGTATGTCGTGGATGTCACCGCGGACGGCGGAGGCGCCGAATCGGAATTGATGTCCGGATTCACCGCCCGCGGCGGGGAACCTCTCGGCCAGGTGCGATTCGTNGATCCNGAGGGCATCCCGCTNGCGCCGCGGCCAGGATGCGTTTCCTCGCTGCAGTTCCCCTACGGGGGCGCCGGACCGGAATTCGACCCCGCGTGTTATCCGGCGAATGCGATCCCGGTGCAGTCCTACCGGCACAGCCACTACGGGAAGGAGCGGGTCGGCCTCACCCTGGACGGGGACTGGTTCGGGGAACTCGCAATTGGCGGAAATCGCCTCCGCGCCGGGGTCTGGGCCGAAGACGGCCGGCGCGACCTCGGCCGCGACTGGCACAAGGTGGTGGACTCCCGGGTCTCGCATCGCTACGACGACACCCCCTACTGGCGCCAGTACGACTGGGAGTTCCCCCAATCGGTGATCAAGTGGTACGTCGAGGACACCCTCTTCGCCGGTCCGCTGGCCATCAACGCGGGGGTCCGGCAATACCTGGTGGAGGTGGGCCGGAGGGACCACTTCGGCGATACGGCCGAACTCTCGGTGTCCTCCGACTCGGACCTNCTCCTNTCCGGAGGGCTCACCTACACCGCGCCGGTCCGCGGACTCGAACTCTTCGCCGGCTACGCGCAGAACTTCAAGTCCCTTTCGGATCGGCTCCTCGAAGTGCCCGGCCGCAGTCTCGAGGGGCTCGAGCCGGAGACCGCGGACAACCTGGATGTCGGGTTCCGCTACTCCGGGGATCGCCTGGCCGCCACCGCCACCTACTACCGGATCGACTTCCAGAACCGGATCTTCTTCCTTTCACCCCAGACGGCCGCCGGCCCGAACTACCTGATCGCCGGAGGCGGTTCGTACTTCAATGCCGGCGGGATCGACTCGCGGGGCGTGGAGTTGTCTGCGACCCTGCGGGTCACGGAGTCCACATCGTTCTACTCGGCCTGGACGCGAAACGACGCGACCTACGTCGGCGCCGGCGATCCGCTGGTCTCCGCCGCCCAGGGAATCCGGCCCGGGAGTCAGGTCGTCGGCGTGCCGCGCACGCTGGTCGTGGTTTCGGCCGACCACAACGGAGAGCCAGTGGCCGCTGGTATTTCGGCGAAGTACACCGGGGCGCGCAGCGTCACGCTGGACGGCTCGTGGAACGCGGACGCCTACTGGCTCCTGGACGCCTACTTCCGGTGGTCGGCGGGCCGGATCAGCCCGCGACTCCAGGGTCTCGAAATAGCCCTGATCGGGAACAACCTGCTCGACCGGAACTACCTCGCCACCATCAGCGGTCAGGCGGCTTTCCTGGGCGCCCCCCGCATCGTCTCACTGAACGTGACGGCGTCATTTTGAGCGGCGGCGGTACTTCGGGAAGGAGTCGCCGGCCGGCCAGCTCAGCGCCAGTTGGCCCGACTCTTCTGAATCCGGTCGTTTCGCGGCGCGCGGCAGGATCGGTCGCCTCGGGTCATGTTCACGGATCGGAGCATGATCGGCCAGCGGATCGAGACCTGATCGGCGCGAACCGGCACGATCGGATCGAGGCATGATCCCGGCCTCCCGCCGGAAAGCACTCGATCCAGCCACTCCCGGGGGGCGCGGGAGGACCGACGGGTCCGTGGCTATACTGCGAAAGCGATGGTGGACCGCCGCCTGCTGCTGGAGCATCTTCGTCGTACCCGCTTCTCGTCGGAAGGCCGGGAGCGAGCGCGGAGCGACGCCCGAAACATCGCGCGTTTCCTCTACCGGCAGGGCGCCCGGCGGGTCATCGGCTTCGGCTCGGCGTTCACGCCCTCGAGGCGGTTCACCCCGCGGTCGGACATTGATCTGGCCGTGGAAGGACTGGACTCCGAGCGTTTCCTGCCGGCCTCCTCCCGCGCGGCGGCGATGACGGACTTCGCACTCGACATCGTCCCCCTGGAAAGCGCGACCGACTTCATGCGCCAAAGCGTGCAACGGGAAGGCGTCGTCTTGTGAGTCCCGAAGAGGCGCTTGCGCGGCGGCTGGCTGCGGAGATCGAGAACGAACTCGGGCGCCTCGACCAGCTTGCCGACGAGGCTGCTTCAGCCCCTCAGGACGACAGCCCGTTCGGATTGCGGGCTCGGGGATCCATCCTGCACGACTTCTATAGCGGGATCGAGCGGGTCTTCCAGCGTATCGCCGAGGAGTTGAACGGCGGCGTTCCCCAGAGCGGTCAGTGGCACCGGCAGTTGCTGACCGACATGAGCCTGCCAATCCCGGATCTCCGTCCGGCGCCGATCAATGCCGCACTCGCGGAAGAGTTGGGCGACTTTCTGCGCTTCCGCCATCTGTTCCGGAATACCTACGGATGGGAGCTTCGCGCGGACCGGATCCGGCGGCTCGAAGACCGGATGCCGGGCGTGAAGGACCAGTTCCATAGCCAGGTTCGGGACTTCCTGGACTGGCTGACCGGGGCCTGAAGCGACACCGGCCAGAGAGCCGCCCCATCCCCCGCTGCCGCGACGGGAGCCCTCGGGCGGGATCGAGACATGGTCGGCTTGCGAATCGAGACATGGTCGCTATCCGGAACCGGTCGGGGTCCGCATCGCAGCGAATCGCTCCTGGCGCATTGGAATCGGTCAGGATGTGTCCAAACCGGCTTGGATTCGGGTAGTTTCGGCTTTCTGAGCGTTTTTGTCGGTCCTGGGTCGCTCGGCCCTGTCCGCCAAAGCCGGAGATCGCAGGCGTCACGCGGTGGAACGGATCGAGGCATGATCCCGGCCGGACACCCGAACGCGGAGTCGTTCCCGAGGTCGTTCACGGGGCCGGCTGGTTCGGGCGGGCGGGGGCTCGTGTGCGCCGCGCCTGGCGCTGGGTCCGCCGGAAACACGAACCCATCTCGGAGGGGATCGAGACCGCCGGGCGAGGGTGGACGCGGGCCGCGCGCACGGGGGCGCGGATCGGCCGGAGCGTCGCCCGGATGGGTGGAGTCATCGAGCACACGGCGCGATCCTCGCCAAGAGACGGGGCGGCGCACGGCGAATCGGGCGGAATCTGGCCACCTTCGGCCACGGGCTCCGGGAGTTCGGGGAACGGCTCACCAGGACGGAGAGGAGTTGGGCGCCCCGCGGNGAGGACATCCGGGAGCACCTCGGCGAACTGGATATCACGCCGCTGCCGCCGGAGGCGCCACCGGAGCCGCAGCCCGCTCCGCAGCCGGCGCGCGCTGCCTCGGCCCGAGCCGCCGCAGGAAGTCACTCCGGAACCCGCCGCCCGCGCTCCGGTCCGTCGCTCCCGCAAGGTCCGGAACCAGGCCGTCGGAAAGCCGCAGAGCCCGAGGCCGAAGCCCGTTCGCCAGACCACACCGGCTCCCGACACGAATCAGGAGTTGTCGTCCGAGGTTCAGACCGCCATCGCCGGCCTCGGCAAACGGCCGCGAAGCGAGCGCCTCCGCGCCGTAATCGAGATGATCTGCGGCAGCCGCAAGTGGACGACCGTGGCGGAGCTTTCGGGCTTCCTCGGCGTGTCCGAAAGATCCTCCGCTCACGGCACCTGCCGGCGACGATCAAAGGGGACGGTTGGTCCGGCGCTTCCCGAATCGGCCACGGCACCGCGACCAAGCGTACGGAGTACGCTCGCTAGACTCGCTTGTTCAACCGTCGCAATCTAACGAAGCGCGCGCGGGAAACCCAGCAGAGCGAGTTCAACGCTACGCCAGCCTTCACACGCGAGGCGCTGCACGACGCGAACAAGGAGCACCAATTGCGATCACAGGACGTGGAGCGCCTATCGGAGCATTTCTCACCCGAACCCGATCCACAGATAGAGAGCGAATTGCGCCTCGGTC
>JGIcombinedJ30088_10005898_pt1 | contig 10421 bp, 10 predicted proteins | sample PinacodermPK_FD_30088 | JGI IMG/M metagenome (IMG submission 30088) | reverse complement strand
CTGGGGCGGGATGAGCGAGAGGGAGCGCCGGCGCGTGCGCCGCGAGCGCGCCCTGGCGCGGCGGCAGGCCAGCGAATCCGCGACTGCCTGAGGGATTCCCGACGGGAAAACATTGTTGTTCGCTGACGGCTCCGCCTCGTGCCGGTCGGGTAGTCTGAGGTCGTGGCAGTAATCGGAACGACCGAGTTGATCATCATCCTGGTGATCGTTCTGGTGATCTTCGGCGGCGCCAAGCTTCCAAAGCTTGCGCGGTCCCTCGGGCAAGCTCAAAGAGAGTTCCGCAAGAACGCCGATGAAGGCGAGGAATCGGCTTCCGGCGAAGTCGCCGAGACCAAGAACAGCGACGCCTAGAGCCCCTGGCGGGGGTTCCGCCTGGTTGCGCCGAGCGGTCAGGCGACGGCTGCGGGTCTCTCGTCGGTGGACCGCTGCAGCCGCTCCTGCTGCCGGCGGCGTTGCAGGCGCCGGCGCTGGCGCTCGGAGGCGCCGCCCCAGACGCCGTGCGAGATGTGGTTGGCGAGGGCAAACTCGAGGCACTCGTTGACCACGGGGCAGTCAGCGCAGATCTTCTGCGCCTGCAGGACGCCGACGCCGTCGGAGGGGAAGAAGACATCGGGCGACTCGCTGGTGCAGCGCGCCTTCCCCATCCAGCCCGTGCTCGGCATCCTTGACGGCACGGTAGTGACATCCATCAGTGTTAAGTACGTGTCGGCACGGCTAAAGGCCCCGTAAAGGACTCGGGATCCTCCCGGGGGCACCCCCTGTTGGTTGGCGCCGGCGATTCGGTCGGCGCAGCACAGGGCGGTAGCCTTTGTGTACGGGTTGCGTCGGTGCCGAGTGCGCTGAGGTGCCGGAAGGAGTGTCCATGACAATCGTCGAGCCCGACTACGAGCAGGAACTGCCGCCGCCCATCGGCCACGTGAAGGTCGTCTTCGTCGGCCCGGTCGCGCCGCACTGGGATTTCCGGTCGGACTTCGGCGAGAGGCAACTCATCGAGGACTTCCGCGTGCGCGCCCAGGCGAGGCTGCTGCTGCTGCCGAGGGACGACCCGCAGTTTCGCCGCAACAGGGAGCGGATCAACCGGGACGCCATGCGCCAGAACCTCCTGATCGAGTGGGATCTCGGCTACGCCGAGGACGAGTTCGANCCCTACGCCGAGTCCTGATCAGGCAGCGGGGTTCGACGGGGGGCTAGGTGGCGATCGACGCATCCGTCGAGACCTCNTCACGCGCCGCCGGCGCGCCGGCTCCCGGCGACCTGGGAGCGGCGGGCGGCCGCTACCTCAACCGCGAACTGTCCTGGCTGGATTTCGACGCCCGGGTGGTGCACCTGGCGTGTGAGGAGAGCATCCCGCTGCTCGAGCGGCTCCGCTTCTGCGTCATCGCCGCCGGGAACCTGGACGAGTTCTTCCAAGTGCGGGTGGCGAGCCTCAAGGCGCGTCTGGCCGANGGCCGGCTGGANCGTTCCGTCGACGGGTTCACGCCACAGGCGCAACTCGCCGGCATCCATGCGCGGGTGGANACGCTGCTGGCGAGCCTCGAGAGCGTTCTCCGCGCCGAGATCCTCCCCACGCTGGCGGCGGAGGGAATCCGGGTCGTGGACTGGAGCGATCTGGACCTCGACGACCGGAAGTTCCTGGAGGGTGAGTTCGCCGACCGGATCTACCCCATCCTGACGCCGCTGGCGGTGGATCCCGGGCACCCGTTCCCGTACCTCTCGAACCTGTCCACGAGCCTCGGCGTGCGGCTGGTGGATCCCGTCAGCGGCCGCCGCTGCTTCGCCCGGATCAAGGTGCCGTTCACCTACGGGAGGCTGCTGAACCTCCCCGACGGTGAGCGCTTCATNCCCATCGAGCAGGTCATCGCGGCGCATCTCGAGGCGCTCTTCCCNGGCATGGAGATCCTGGAGCACGCCTGCTTCCGNGTGACGCGCAACGCAGACCTGTCCGTCGACGATCAGGAGGCCGAGGANCTGCTGACGGCGGTGGAGGCCGAATTGCAGCGGCGCCGGTTCCGCGCCGTGGTCCGCCTGGAGATGTCGGCGTCGGCCTCGGCGGCGATGCGCAACCTGCTGATGGCCGAGTTGGACGTTCTGCCCGACGACGTCTACACCACNGATTTCCTGCTGCACGTGCGAGGCCTGAGCCAGCTGTGCAGACTCAAGCGTCCCGACCTGCTGTGGTCGAAGCGCCACCAGTTCGTGCCGGCCCCGCTGCGGCCCACCGGCGAGGGCACGCCGGACTTCTTCGCCGCCATCGGGAACGCCGACGTGCTGGCCCACCACCCGTACGACTCGTTCGGCGCCTCTGTGCAGGAGTTCATCCATCAGGCGGCGGAGGACCCCGACGTCCTGGCCATCAAGATGACCCTCTACCGCACCGACGGTGACGGCGACATCGTGGAGGCGCTCGTCTCGGCCGCCGAGGTTGGCAAGCAGGTGGCGGTGGTCGTGGAGCTGAAGGCCCGCTTCGACGAGCAGGCCAACATCGGCTGGGCGCGACAGCTCGAGAACGCCGGGGTGCACGTGGCCTACGGGNTGGTGGGGCTGAAGGTGCACGCCAAGATCTGCCTGGTGGTGCGCGCCGAGCCCGGCGGGATCCGGCGCTACTGCCACGTCGGCACCGGCAACTACAACGCCCTCACGGCCCGGACCTACGAGGACCTGGGCCTGCTCACCGCCGACGAGCACATCGGCGCCGACCTGTCGCACCTGTTCAACCGGCTCACCGGCTACGGCCACGGGTTCACCTACAGCGAACTCGTCGTGGCGCCCGAAGGGGTGAGGCCCCACCTCGCCGACCTCATCGCCGCCGAGGCCGCACACGGCGACGGGGGGCACATCGTCCTNAAGCTGAACAGCCTCGTGGACGCCGAGATGATCGACGCCCTGTACGCCGCCTCGGCGGCCGGTGTCCGCATCGACCTGCTGGTTCGGGGGATCTGCTGCCTGCGCCCGGGTGTGCCNGGCCTGTCGGAGACCATCAGGGTGCGGTCGGTGGTGGGCCGCTACCTGGAGCACTCGCGCATCTTCTACTTCGGCAACGCCAACGGCGTGGGGCGGCCGGTGTACCTCATCGGCTCGGCCGATCTGATGCCTCGCAACCTGAACCGCCGCGTCGAGGCCCTCGTGCCCGTGCACGACCCGCGGCTGCAGGCGCGGCTGCAGCAGATCCTGGACACGAGCCTCGCCGAGCAGGCACGGGCCTGGACCCTGCATCCCGACGGCACCTGGACCCCGCCCCGACCGGGCACCGTCTCACCCCACGACACCCTGCACGGCCTGCCCGGCGANCCGAAGGCCTGACCCTCCGGGCGCGCCGCGCCCGTACCCGTCAATTTCGGTTCACCTTCCGTTCACATTCCTTTCGGCCCCCGGCTTTGTTGGGTCGTTACCTTGCGNTCGTCGTTCGGCGAGTCGAGGAGGAAGACGTGACAGCGACAAGCAAGGGTTGGACAAGCAAGGGTTGGATGCGGTGCGGCGCAGTGCTGTGCGCGGCGGTGCTGCTGGCAGCGGCCTGCGGCACCGATGGCGATGATGCTGGCGATGATGGTGGAAGCAGCGGAGCGGACTCTCCCGCCGCGGCCCCTCCCGCCGCGGCCGCCGACGACGGCGCGTTCGGTCTCGAGGAGGAGGAGCCGGCGGCTCCCGCCCCGGCCGGTGATGGGGCCGCGGTCGGCAGCGACGCTGCGGCGGAGGNGTCGGGGNCGGTCACGATTTCGGGTTCCTCGACGGTGGAGCCGATCTCGGTGCGTGTGGCGGAGTTGTTCGGGGACGTGGCGCCGGGCGTGAATGTGACGGTGGACGGTCCCGGGACCGGTGACGGTTTCAAGCTGTTCTGCGCCGGCGAGACCGACATCTCCGACGCNTCCCGGCAGATCAAGGAGGCCGAGGCNGNGGACTGCGCCGAGGCGGGTATCGACTGGATCGAGTTGCGGGTCGCCATCGACGGCATCGCGGTGTTGACCAACAACGACAACGACTCNGTGAGCTGNCTGAACTTCGAGGATCTCTACGCCCTGGTGGGNCCCGAGTCGGTCGGCTACNCCAACTGGTCCGACGCGGCGGGCCTGGCGGCCGAGTTGGGTTCGTCGACCTCGNTGCCGGATNTGGACCTGGACATCACGGCGCCGGGCAGCGAGTCGGGCACCTATGACAGCTTCATCGAGATCGTGCTCGAGGACNTCGGCGACGCCCGTGCCACCGCCGGCGCCATCGGCGAGGACGAGGCGGCCACGACCCGCCCGGATTACGTGTCGGCCGNTGATGACAACGTGATCATCGGTGGCATCGAGGGNGCCACGGGCAGCTTCGGCTGGGTGGGCTTCGCCTACGCCGTCAACGCCGACGTCAAGCTGCTCGAGGTGGACGGCGGTGACGGCTGTGTTGCCGCCACGCCGGCGACGATCGCCAGCGGCGAGTACCCGGTGTCCCGCTCGCTGTACATCTACGTGAACGCCGAGCGGGCCGCGGCCAGCGAAGCGATCACCTCCTACGTGGACTTCTACGTGAGCCAGAGCGGCCTGGTGCAGGCCGTCAGCGATGTCGGCTACGTCACCTTGACCGACGACGCCCGAAGCGCCACGGCCGCCAGCTGGGCCGGCCGCATCATCGGGGGTTGATTGCGGAGCCGAACGAGCGCCACGGCACGGGAGAGCGTGATCGGTCGTGAATGCTCCCCGAATGTCTCGCTGGGCCGGCGGCGACGGCTCAGGCCGCCGGCCCAGCGATGTCACACTGTGCGCTGGAGCCTGTCTCGTCGGTGTCGCGCGCACTGCCGCTTGATAGGTTCCGCCCGTGACCGATTTCGCGCTGCGTCTCGGTGGTCGTCGCAGTGCGCGTTTGGCACTCGAATCCCTGCGTGCGGTGCCGCCGTCGGCGCTGGTTGTCCTCTCCGGCCTGGGCCTGCTGGTGGTCTCGGGTTTCCTGCCGTGGGTCGTGCTGCAGGGCTCCCGCCTCACGGCCAACGCCTTCGAGCCGAACCTGCCCTGGTTGCTGGGCGGGACCGACCTGGCGCAGCAGACAGCCGGGTCGTTCGGCAACGGTTGGATCCTCATCGCCGTCGTCGTCATCTGCGGGGTCATCGGCTATCCCCTGCTTGCGGGCCGGCGCATGGTGGCGATGCCGCTGGCGGTGATCGGCGCGGTCGGTGCGCTCTACGTCTACTTCACCTCGTACCGCTTCGAGAACCAGTTCGCCAAGCGCGACCTCCTCTTCGAGATGGGCCTGGGCTGGTGGCTGGCTCTGATCGGCTCCCTCGTGGTCGTGGCGGGTGGGGTGCTCGCCCGGTTCGGCGCCCGCGTGCACAGCAGGGGGCTTCTGACGGCCACCGGTCCTGTCACCCTCGAAGCCCTGTCGGGCAGCCGGGACCGGCGCGACCGCGAGTCGGCGGTGCGGACGGTCATGTTCATCGCCGCCCTCGCCTCGATCGTCGTGTCGGCGTTGATCATCCTGGCGCTCGTCCGGGACGCCCTGACCTTCATGATCAACGTCGAGTGGGCATCGGTCTGGACCACCGGGTGGTTCCCCCGCCGGGGCTTCTACGACATCAAGACCCTGATCGTCTCGACCGGCCTGGTCGTCGGGGTCTCCACGCTGATCGCCACTCCCCTGGGCCTGGGGGCGGCGGTCTATCTCTCCGAGTACGCCAAGCCGCGGACCAGGCGCTGGATGAAGCCCACGCTGGAGATCCTCGCCGGCATCCCCAGCGTCGTGTTCGGGTTCTTCGCCCTGCAATGGATCTCGCCCAACATCATCCAGCACATCGACGTCTGGTTCGGTCAGGACGCCCGCCTGGGCAACCTGGCGGCCGCCGGTGTCGGGGTGGGGATCCTGAGCGTCCCGCTGATGGCCTCCATCTCCGAGGACGCCATGAAGGCGGTGCCGGGCTCGCTGCGCGAGGCCTCGGCCGGGCTTGGATCGCGCAAGGTGTCCACCACATTGCGGATCGTGCTGCCGGCGGCCGTGTCGGGCCTCGTGGCGGCGTTCATCGTGACCACGTCGCGCGCCGTCGGGGAGACCATGGTGGTCTTCATCGCCGGCGGCGGCGGCGACACCGCCGTCTACACCCACAACGTCTTCGACGGCAGCTTGACCATGACCGCGGCGATGGCCTCGCTGGCATCGGGCACCGACAGCGTGGTGGGCGAGGGCCTGACGTTCGAATCGCTCTACTTCGTGGGCCTGATGCTCTTCGTGCTCACGCTCGGAATGAACCTCGTCGCCGACCGCATCGTGCGGCGCTTCCAGAACAAGTACTGACCGGCGGCCATGCGACTCGGACGCGTCTTCGACGACAGGACCCGCAAGGCGGTCACCTCGGAGGTGTACCGCCGCTCGCGGGACGTGCGCGGCGGGGTGTTCCGCGTTCTGCTCCAGATCGCGCTGCTGGTGTCGCTGCTCGTCCTGGCGGTGCTGCTCGTGGACACCGTCACCGACGGCTGGTCGGTGCTGACCGGGCGGCTCGGGGATTTCCTCTCCGGGGGGTTGCGCTCGCAGTCGGGGGATCCGGAACTGGGCGTGTTCCAGGGAATCCGGGGATCGCTCTGGATCGCCGTCTTCGTGATCGTCCTGGCGTTCCCGCTGGGGATCGGTGCCGCCATCTACCTGGAGGAGTACGCCCCCAAGTCACGGCTCACGAACTTCATCGACTTGAACATCCGCAACCTGGCCGGCGTGCCGTCGGTGGTTTACGGGCTGCTCGGGCTGGCCATCTTCGTTCGGGGCCTCGAGGACCTGACCGGCGGCAAGTCGGTCACCGCGGCGGGCATCACCCTCGCCGTGCTGGTGCTGCCGATCGTCATCATCACCTCCTCCGAGGCGATCCGCGCCGTACCCCAGTCGCTCCGCGAGGCGGGTTACGGGGCGGGCGCCACCCGCTGGGAGGTCATCCGCACGCAGATCCTGCCGTACGCGGCTCCGGGCATCCTCACCGGCACCCTGCTGTCGCTCTCGCGCGCCATCGGCGAGGCCGCACCGCTGATCCTGGTCGGGGCGGTCACCGGCTTCTTGGGCGGGCAGTCCGGACTGGCGGACATCACGCAACTGCAGGAACGCTTCACGGCCATGCCGATCCTCATCACCCGCTGGGTTCAGCAATCCGGGCGGGACGGCGGCTTCGCCCCGGCCGCGGCGGCCGCGATCGTGGTAATGCTGGTAGTGGTGCTGCTACTGAACTCAGCGGCGATTTTCCTGCGGAACCACTTCGAGAAGAAGCGATGAGTCCGAGAATCGCCGGAACCGAGGGTGTAGACCGATGACCACAATGACAGACGAAGCGGAGGTGGCAATGAACGGCGACGGTGCCGTGCCCCAGGCTTCGGTGGCCCCGCCGGGGGTCGCCGCAACAGCCGAGGGGGAGGCGTTCCCGCCCGACGTCGTGTTCCGCGTGGAGGACCTGAACTGCTACTACGGCCCGAACCAGGCCGTCCGCGACGTCACCATGGACATCAGCGAGCGCGAGATCACNGCCATCATCGGCCCTTCGGGCTGCGGCAAGACCACGGTGCTGCGCTGCTTCAACCGGATGAACGACCTCATCGAGGGGGCGCGGGCCACCGGAACACTGCTGTTCCGCGGTGTCAACCTCTACGACCAGCGGGTGGACCCGGTGGAGGTGCGCCGTCGCGTCGGCATGGTGTTCCAGAAGCCGAACCCCTTCCCGAAGTCCGTCTTCGACAACGTGGCCTATGGCCCGCGGATCGCCAGGGCGGCTTCCAAGGGCGAACTCCCCGAGATCGTGGAGGCCTCGCTGCGGCGCGCGGCCCTGTTCGACGAGGTGAAGGACCGCCTCAAGGACTCCGCCATGGGCCTCTCGGGCGGTCAGCAGCAGCGCCTCTGCATCGCCCGGGCCATCGCCACCAACCCCGACGTGCTGTTGATGGACGAGCCGTGCTCGGCCCTGGACCCCATCTCCACGGCGCACATCGAGGAGCTCATGCACAACCTCAAGGAGGACTACACGATCATCATCGTGACCCACAACATGCAGCAGGCGGCCCGCATCTCGGACCGCACGGCGTTCTTCACCGCCGAGGTGGACGCCGACACGAACTCCCGCTACGGGCTGCTGGTGGAGTTCGACCAGACCGAGAAGATCTTCTCCAACCCGTCCGACGAGCGCACGGAGAACTACGTCACCGGCCGCTTCGGCTGAAGCGCCCCGCCGAATTATCCAACCATCGACAGGCTCGCCAGGAGGTGCCGCAATGGTCGAGAGTCTCCGTAAGCCCTTCGCGGACGAACTCGAGGAGATCCGGACCGAATTGATCCGCATGGCGGGGCTCGTGATCGAGTCGATACCTCGCTGCACCGAGGCGCTGCTCTCCAGCGACCTGGCTGCGGCGCAGGAGATCATCCACGCCGACAACCTGCTGGACGAGGCCTCGCTGGCCCTGGAGAACCACTGCCACCAGTTGCTGGCCCTGCAGCAGCCGATGGCGGGTGACCTGCGGGCGATCATGGCCGCCCTGACGATCAACTACGAGATCGAGCGCTCCGGTGACCTGGTGGAGAACATCGCCAAGGCGATGCGCCGCATGTACGGCACCGAGTTCGGCCCGCGCCTGCGCGGCCTCATCACGCAGATGAGCGAGGAGGCGGCCCGGCTGTTCCGGTTCGCCGTGGACGCCTACGCCGACGGCAACTCCGGCCTGGCCGCCGCCCTCGACGACATCGACGACCGCCTGGACCGCCTGAACCACCAGTGCCTCGCCATGATCGTGGGGGAGGAGGGGCGCGAGATGGGCGACCTGGTCTCGGGGGTGCAACTCGCCCTGATCGCCCGCTACTACGAGAGGATCGGCGACCACGCCGTCAACATCGGCGAGCGCGTCCGGTACATGGTGGACGGGTGGAGGCCCGGCCAGCCCGAGGAGTTGCCGGACGATCAGGAGCCGGACATCGGCGCCGAGGCTCCGGCCGGCTAGCCGTGCGGATCCTGGTCACCAACGACGACGGCATAGACGCTCCGGGCCTCGCCGCGCTGGCGCGGCGCGCCGTCGAAGCCCACCATGATGTGTTCGTGCTGGCGCCGCGGGAGGAGATGAGCGGTGCCGGCGCGTCCATGGGTTCGCTGGCGCTGCACCATCCCATCGAGATCCGTCCTCGGAGGATCCCGACGCTGAACGGCGTGCCGGCCCACGCCGCCGCGGCGACACCGGCGGCGTGCGCCATCCTGGGCTGCCTCGGCGCGGTCGGACCCCCGCCGGACCTGGTGTTGTCGGGCATCAACCACGGCTTCAATGTCGGGCGCTCCGCGCTGCATTCGGGGACGGTGGGAGCCGCCATCACCGCTGCTGCGTGGGGTGCGAAAGGGCTCGCCGTCAGTACCGCATGGGCTGACGGCGAGGTGCATTGGGAGACCGCGGCGTCGGTCGCGCTCGACCTCTCCGGTTGGTTCATGGATGCCGAGGANCTGCGGGCACTGAATGTGAACGTTCCCAACACCNCCCGCGGTGAGCTGCGCGGTGTGCGCTGGGCGACGTTGGCGCCCGTCGGTGCCATCCGGAGTTCGATCGTCGGCATCGAGGAGACCGCCGACGGCGAGGGAATCCGGGTGCTCACCGATCACCGCTCCACGGACCCNGCNGCGGCGCCGCAGCGATCGGACCGGGCACTCGTTGCGGGGGGCTGGGTGACACTGACGGGCCTGGGAGGGCTCGCTGAACAGAACCCCAGCGGCGAGAAGGCCGGCGAGCCGGCGCTCCGCGGGCTCCTGGAGCCCGGGGTGGGCGACGGCGCCCGGAGCGATGNGGCGCNCCCGCCGGGATTGCAGCGATGACTGCGGCGNTCGCGATCCTCGGGGCGGTGCTCGCCGTGGCGGGGGTCGCACTCGGGGTCATGTCTGTTCGCTACCGCCGCGCTCGGCACTCGGTGCAGCGGCTCCTGGACGCCGGTGGCGGGGAGGCCCGGACCGGGGAGGGGCCGGAGGGCAGCCTGGCGGGCCTCCTGGTGGCCACAGAGGCCGACCCGCTCGGCACGATGAGCACGGCCGACGTCTGTGCTGCGATCGAAGCCGTGGGCGACCGGCTGCGTTCTCTGGAACAGTCCGGCGACGTTCGGGCCGAGTGGATGCGGCGTCTCGGTGAGGTCGTGTCCCGCATGACCGAGGGTGTGGTGATCTCCGATGCCGACGGCCGGATCGTGTTCCGCGACGACACCGTGCATCCGGCGATCTCGACCCGGCACGGCCATGCGCTGATCGACGCCGCGCTGAGCCGGGTTCTGAACCAGGCCTGCGCGGGGATGACGGTCACCGAGGAGGTCCGCCTCTATGGCCCACCCGAGCGCATCCTCCTGCTCAGCGCGTCGCCGATGGCCGAGGGCGGGTTGGCGCTCATCGAGGACGTCACCGAGCGGGAGCGCGTCGAGACGATGCGCCGTGACTTCGTCTCGAACATCAGCCATGAGCTGCGCACACCTGTTGG
>JGIcombinedJ30088_10005896_pt1 | contig 10424 bp, 7 predicted proteins | sample PinacodermPK_FD_30088 | JGI IMG/M metagenome (IMG submission 30088) | reverse complement strand
ACATCCCACACGTAAACGGAAGCTGAGCTCGACTCGAACGACGCGATGTATCTTCCATCCGGACTGATAGCGACCTTTTCAACCCAGTTTCCGGTGTGTCCTTCAAAGTGCCCTTCTAATTGGCGCGTCTCAATATTCCAGAGTTCAATGTCAGGTCGCATTGAGGCGACAATCAAATAGCGACCATCGGGACTAAAAATCGCGGTGCGATCACGCGGATCTCCTTCACAACTGCTGCCGCCCTCGAAGAAATAACACGATTGCAATGGGCGTCGTGCGCCTGCCATCCTTCCAACAGGCTCGCCCGTTTTCCAATTCCAGAGATGAATCGCATCCTCAGAAGGGATTGCAAACAGCCGCTCTGTTGGACTAAATGCCGCGACATCATAGATACGGAATTCGACTCTCCATTCGCTAACTTGCTCGCGAGTCTTGACATCCCAGATACTGACAGTAGCACTTTTTCCATCATGCGCATGTGTAAAAATCGCTAAATGTAAGGCATCTGGACTCAACACGACATCGCTAAAATACTCGCGTTCGGCGAATTCATCTATAACCGCGCCGGTATTCGTATCAATAATTTGAATGCGTGTTGGGGTAACACGTATGATCGCTTCATTGGAGAGAAACGCGTGCTGCTCTGGAAAGGGCTGCCCAATTGTGCCGATCGGTTCCATCGCAAAAGCACAGCAGGCGATGCAAATAACACTGATGGCTGTAATATAAACTTGTAAGCTTCGTTTTGAAAGGGTGATGTGCGTTTTCATGAGAAACCTCCAGGGCGTGCGACGATAAGGATGAATCGGTGATTAGGAGCGATAAATCGCTGAACTTCAATACTCCTAAGCGTAACACCCAAAGTTTGTGCCTTGACTATGGCAAATTCCGTGCCAATCTGAAAAATACAATACTGGTGGAATTCTTAGCGAAATGTCCAAAAGCACTGCACAAAATAGGGCATACCTTGGACCGAATAGCACAAAAATGGGCAGGGATGATGCTGAAGGGAGCTTTATTTTAAACTCAATGTTTGCTTATCAATCAAAAGGTTTGAGACGCCATCAAACCTTCTCATTTCCGAATAAGCATTTTACGAGTTGCGGAGAAGTCGCCCGCGTGAATCGTGTAGAGATAGACACCGCTACTCACGGGTTCTCCTGTCTGGTTGCGTCCGTTCCAATAGACGGCTTGCGATTGTGAGGAATGGTCGCCTGCGGGCATGATCCCCGGTGATAAGCGACGCACTAATTGACCTGTCGGACTATAAATCTGGATTGTGACGTGGTTTTCGTTTGCGAGTCGGAACGGGAACCAGGTTTCGGGGTTGAAGGGGTTGGGGAAGTTTTGTAGCAGCGCGTTTCTTTTGATAGCACTCCATTGCGCCAACCGTCGCGCCTGCGGCTCAACAGTAGTGGATTCTGGAACGTTCACTATATCCCGGGTTCGGTAAATTTCCAATTGACCGCTATTTTCGTTGTGGAGGAGCAGAAATTCACCTTTCCCTGCAAATCGTAAATCTGCCCCTGGTATAACCGCTAAGAGTTGTCCTGTTTGGGTATCATAAAATCGTTGTTTATCAGGTGTTGTCTGCACAGGCCAACGAACGGCAACCATGCGACCAGTGGGATGAAATTGAATGTCGGAAAAGCGGCGTATCAATTGAAACGGTATCGGCTTCGGAATCTGGCTGAGTTCCCTGTCGCTCGCCATATCAAAAACCTCCAAAGCCTCTTGGCTGTCCCGTACTTGCAAGAAATTGTTTCGCCCGAACAGGAGTGGGCCGATCGAATTGACGCTGCGAACCCGCTTTCCTGTTTGAATGTCCCAGAACCCGATGAAATCATCTGTGGGCGGGAGGTTCTCACGGTTAGGTGCAACCAATACAATCTGCCGTTCATCAGGCGTAAACAGCAAAAGCGAGAACCGCGACCAACCGGTGTCAATTAAATTCACCTGTCTTCCGGTTTCCACCTCCCAGATAAACGTGCCGCGGTAGGTATTTGAGGCGAGAAATTTCCCAGAAGGCGAAAAATTCACAGCCTGTGTCCCTAAATAGCCCTGAATTTGAAAGACGTGGCGCGGCTCCATTAACGCCGCGTCCCAGATCTGATTTGTTGCCTCAACATCAATGGCAACCGACCGTCCATCTGGACTCGGGACGACCTCATAAAGCGGCGAATGAAACTCAACCGCTTTCAACAGAGCACCGGTGCGGGGGTCCCAGAAATGGAGTATGTTGGCACCGAAACCTGTCACCAAGCGATTTATCTTCGGTAGATAAGCTACCCGCGTGGATGTCTGTGCCCAGCCAAAAAGCGTCTTTAGGCGCGATAGCGTCTTAACGTCCCAGATGCTAATCCGGTAGGCATCGATCTGGCTTGCAAACTGATCGCCATCGGGATGAAAAGTTAGGCGTTCAACCCATCCCATTCCATGGGATTCCGTTGGCTTATCAGCAACGGACTGGCTATCCCACCACCCGGTCGGGATGTGGAGTCGCTGGAGCATAGCACCGCTTGTGCCGAGGAAAAAGTAGGTGCTATCCGATGAGAAACCGAAGTCGAGAGCAGCATAGGAAGATTCCCGTAAGGCACCTGTGGCGGTTTCAAAGAGATAAACATCTGCGTGTTCCAATAGAACACCGAGAAATGCGCCATTAGGACTGAACCGGAACTTTTTCGGATGTCGCAAAACCGTAGGGAATCGCCGTTGAATCTGCCCAGTGTCCACATCCCAGAATGTCACGGGGCCTTCTTGGTAACCACTGACAAGAATCGGGAGATTTGGGTGAAACTCGATTGCTGTGATCGGCTCTCCATTGGTCAATTCCATAACTACTCGCTTTTCTCTGAGATGCCATAGGTAGACAGTATCACCAACGGCGTAGGCGAGATGCATGCCGTCGGGTGAAAATGTGACGTGCCCCGTTTTCACAGGAATCGTAGCCCGCAGTCGGGGAGGGGCAACGTCCCAGAGTTGAATATTTGTGCTACCTCCGAAAATTGCCAGTTTCGAGCTATCTGGTGAAAACCGGAGATGTTCTCCCTTAACCGTGTCGATGCGATGCACCGGAATGAAGGTCTCCGCATCTAACAATTCAACCCAATATGAAATGGACAACGTTGCCAAAAAACGGCCATCGGGTGTATAGGCGATGTCATCCAGATACGGCTTGCCGATGGTCAGTATCGGTTCTGCGGCATTGAGTGGACTCACCGAAAGAGATAGAATCGTTAGTAAGAGTATGCTGGCGTGTCGGATCATCGGAATGTCTCCATTCATCGTCACACTTCGATTTTCAGCGTAGCGGTTCGGAGTCGCGCAATTCATTGTGTCTCAGAGCGGAATCTGTCTCAATAACAGACACGCTTTCCGGTCCGAGGGATTGCAATCTATGGGCGCATCTGCTTCATTGCTCCCCATGTGGTTGTGAGTTTTCCTTGTGCTTCGATGGCGAGTGGGATGCTGGTCTTTGCCCTATTCTTCCCCACCAGCTGATACGCGTTGCCTGATGCATCTGAGAATTTTCGCATTCCTCCCGGTTCATCAGAGTGCCACAATGCAACCGTTTTCACGTCTTTCTTGAACTTTCCGCGCGGCGTAAAATTCTGTTTAGCGACATCGTATCGGGTAACCGTCGAGATGCGAACCTCGTCAATATATCCAGTAAAGGATCCCCAAAAGGAATTACCGACATTCGGCGGTCGAATTTCCTCTCCAAAACCGCCGAGTGTAAAATCCTTTGGACGCCAGAATTTTGAAAGATCGTGTCCAATAGTTGTTCCTTGCGGCAGTATCCTTGCAATATCGTTGACAATGGTTATTGTCTCTTTCCTTTTCGCTTGAAAAGCGATGTGATGCCATTGATTCATCGCAAGCGTGATTGGGAAATACGGAGTTACGGCATCCCCACCCCATCCAGCAACATGGGCATCGGTTATTAAGAGTAGGTCTCCTTTCTTCCAGTCAATAAGCTTCTTTATCCGCTGGTACGCTCGGTGCTTATCGCTCACGACGCGCATCCGTACCTGCTGACTCAGCATGATTGCTGTTGTATTTTTAGCAGGTGGCTTCGTTGGATACACCCAAGCTTCGACGGTGAATTCGTCCGTGCCTTCAGGTAAAAGTATACCAAAGGTTTCAAAGTCCAAAACGGCGTAGTCATCTACCCCATCAAGGACTAAATAATTCCCACCAGCAGGCGAAGCGGGTGGAAACGCTTTAGCATTCAATGGAATTAATGTCAGTACAACGAGATAAGCAAGAATCTGTCGGTATAACATTTTTAATCTCCTTTATCAGCAACTGTGTAAAATTGAACCTTCTCAATGCGGCCGGCTCCAGTCATTGCGTGTTTTATAATTTTGACAGCATCTGTCTTGGCGATAAGTGGGATTTCATACGGGAACTGAATTCCTCCGGGTACTTTCTTGGAAGGTTCCCACCGATTTCTCTTATTACGCACGTGAATTTCGATGTTTCGGATTTTTCCAGAGCCAAGAAGCACAATTTTCCGAATGTCCGCTCTTTCTGGAAGTGAATAGATTTCTCCGTGGAAAGTCATCTTTTCTTCTACATCGCGATCAATTAAAACATACTCCTGTTCCGTTAGAAGCGCGGCACAACCAATCTGGGATAAACAAACCAGTATAAAAAGCGAGCATTTCCATTTCTTCATGATCGTTCTCCTTGTACGCTGTGTTTTGGATTGATAGAGGGAGCGATGCAGCAATTGAGATTAGGAAAGCCTATTGCATCGCTCCGTATATTTCCAAGGCGGAAGGCTCTCCCACATTTATGCAGCGTTTGGCGTTTGATGATAATAATAATATGGGAGCAATTTTCATGCCAAAGGCAATTCAGGTGAGAAATCGGGTTTAAAGGTAGTTTTCTGGCGATGCTACCTGACAGCGTGTTTTTAGCGTTCAATTTATGGACAGTTTTGTTCAAAGTCGAGGAAGGTACTGCGGTGGGAAACCGGGTCTATATTTTGGGTTCTATAGGGGTATTTATAATTCTAAGTCACTATCTCTAACTTTTGTAGAGGCAACAATCAATCTACACAGCCAATCTGAACAATACCACACCGGCGCACAAAATGGCGCATTCTTTAGATTCTATTGCACGAAATGGGGCGTACTTAATAATCTAAGCTGCCTACAATCCTTTAGGTAACAACTTGGGTTATTTATAGTGAATCATCGAAATGTGTGGACATATACTGGTAAGAGCACTTCGATGAAGTTAAAAAGATAATGCGGTAATTCTACGTTTCTAAGGAAAATCTTTCGCTGCCCCAAATGTTCATTATCAACAGACCGCCCTTAAACAGTAACGTCAACAAGAATATTATCTGTTTCATCAATAAAATTGCTCTCAGTTAAATCTAAGATTGCGTCTCTAATTTTCGCTTTAGGATAGTGCCGTGCGCGCCCAGCACAACCACCCCAAGCCCTTCAACGGAGTCAACGTGATACAAATCTTCGTCGGTGCCGGATTTTTCAATTTCCCATGTTGCACCACGATCCTTAGTGTGTAGGATGAGTCCACCCGCTCCAACAATCCAACCTTCCATTTCGTTGATGAAAGTGACATCATAGAGATGTGTACTTACTCCGACATCGACCGCTGACCATCTCAAGCCTCCATTTGACGTACGGAGGACGATTCCATCCCTGCCGACAGTCCATCCCTTTCGGCGATTTAAGAAAGATACACCGTACAGATCATACCCAGTGTTGGTCGTCTGAAGGTGCCATGTGGATCCTTGGTCGTTTGTCCAGAGAACCTTTCCCCAGGACCCAACAGCCCAACCGTAATACTCACCGACCATCTGGAGGTCGCGATAGGATGCCGAGGTTTCGTTCTCTCGATGTGTCCATATTGTGTTTCCATCCCTGTTATGGAGGATAACGCCTTGTTCACCAGCAGCCCACCCTTCACCGAAACCTTGGAAGTATGCTGTGTAAAGTTGACACGCTTCTTCTATGCGTTGACTGTTTTGGTCGTAGCCACTCATTACTGGTTTCGTGGCTTCGTTCAAAACCTGCCATGTCCTTCCACCGTCGGTGGTAGATAGGAAACTCGCGTCTTCGGTAAGCAGCCAACCGATCTCTGAGGAGACAAAATGCACGGCAACCAGTGAGGTATCTACCGGAGATTTAACGCTCTTCCAAGTGTTGCCGCCATCTAAGGTGTGGAGCATCGTTCTGGAATTACCGACTGCCCACCCTTCAATAGGGTTGATGAAGGAAATATCCGTTGATTTCATACCGGTATCCGCACCCATTATCCGGAAGGGTCCGTCGTTGCGTAAGATGTCCCATCCTGCATCAATTATTGGCAGTTCGGTTTCGATCTCATCAAAGGACCGCTTACGTGGTGTATATTTTGATATTGACGGAATCGTATAAGCGATAGCGATGCCGTCTTCACCAACGGCAAATAATTTATCCTCCGTGACACTGATGTCCCTAAGATTTTTGTCCGTTCCACTGGTCTCCCGTGCCCACGTCTTCCCTCCGTCCTGTGTGAGTAAAAGTGTTCCTTCGTCACCAACCGCTATTCCTACCGTGGGAGAGACAAAGAAGATTTTATTGAGATTCGCCTGTGTACGCGAGTATTGCGTCTTCCATGTTTTACCCCCATCGGCGGTATGAAGGATGAGTCCATATTGTCCAGAAACCCAGCCGAGGTTAGCGTCCAGAAAGTAAACCGAGTAGAGTTCGTTAAATGTCCCGCTCTCTTGGGGTTCCCATGTTTTCCCACCGTCGATGGTATGGAGGATTTTGCCGGGCCAACCGATAGTCCATCCCTCATTCGGGGACACAAAGCAGAGACCTTTTAAAAGTTCAAAGATATAACCGCGTTGCTCAATCCAGTCTTCACCGCCATTGTTGGTATAGAAGATACCTCCCATATCACCAACAGCCCAACCGCGATCGCGATTTAGAAACTGGACATCGTGTAGCCCGATCCAGTCGTATCCTTTTTGGACTTCCCATGTTTTTCCATCTTCGGTATGTAGAATATAGCCGGAATCGCCGATTGCCCATGCTTCTTCTTCGTCCACGGCGGTCACTTTATTTAAGCCGACAGAGAGTCCACTTTCCTGCCGTTCCCACGAGCGTCCTTCATTTTCGGTCCGGTAGATTGCCCCACGATTCCCGACTGCCCAGCCGCGTCCACCTTCTGTCATGTCCACACCTGCTAAGGGTTCAGCACTGCTTTCCGCGTCGATTGTCCACGTTTTTCCACCATCAGTAGAGTGAAGCATCGTTCCGTAACTGCCAACCGCCCAGATATGTTTAGCGTCAGGCGAATGCACAGCCAACAGATCGCTATGTGTGCCTGTCTGATGGACTGCCCATGTCTGTCCACCATCTTGCGTGTGCAGTACTTCTCCAGCTTGCGCTGCCAACCACCCTTTTTTAGCATCGGTAAAACAGAGATCGAAGATTGCGTGTGTGTCCTCAATGTCAGGTTCCCCGCGGATCCATGATTTCCCGCCGTCTGTTGTTGAGAGAACAGTCGCCCCAATTCCGACTGCCCAGCCCGTCTTTTGATTGCGATCAAAGTGTATATTGAGCAAACTATGCTCAGGTGCTACCGTCTCAACGTCCCATGTTTTCCCGCCATCCGTCGTGTGCAATGTGGTGCCGAGTTGTGCGATCAACCAACCTTCGCTTCCATTGACGAAGTGGACACCGACGAGTGCTTCGCCGAGCCCACTGGGTCGGAACTTCCACGATTTCCCACCGTTTGCGGTATAATAGAGTGCCCCGCCTTCTCCGGTTATCCATCCCCGTAGGCCGTCCAAGAAGTGAAGGCTGATGAGACTTCCGTCTGTGATAACCTGTTGCCGCCAGTGTTCGCCCCCGTCTTCTGTTTTTAAAAAGATTCCCTCGTCTCCGACAATCCAGCCCCGTTTTTTATCTATGAACTGCATCTTATTTAGGCGTGCTTCAGTGCCACTATTCTGTGTTTCCCAATTTTTCCCGCCATCCGCCGTATAGAGGATTGTCCCTTTCTCCCCGATGACCCAACCGTGCTTTGCATCGAGGAAGAAAACGTCCCTAAATTCTACTTCCCAATCGGCGCGCCTAACAATTTCCGCCTTGACAGGCGCGCGCTGTTGTAAGAGTGATTTCACGCCGCACCCACTCAGCAGCACGAGCAACGAGATAATTATTGTAGTGATGCGCATGTGTCCTCCTTGCTTTTACGGTTTAATTTTTGATGAAGTAAGACTGATTTGTTAATGGTTTAACAATTCACTAACACCAAGTCCTTCAAATACTCGCTTGACGACAGGACTCGCGCCACGGACTTCAATGCGCATGTTAGACCGCTCGGCATCTTTCAAAAAGGCTACCAATCCGACGGCTGTAGAAGGATCCAGTAAAAAGACGTCCACCATCTGAAAACAAATCGTCTGCTCAGCCCTATACTTCAATAAGGATTGTAACGTTCCGCAGATCGTGTTTCTGAGTGTCCGGTCGAGTCTACCGAAGAGTCGAACAGAAATATCTGTATCTTGATAACCAACTTTGAGCCATCCTTCTGGACGCGTTACCGCCACTTTCTTCTTCCAAAATAACATTTTAGCACCTCTCAACGATTTTACAAGTTCTAAAGACGATTTTTGGATTGATAGAGGGAGCGATGCAGCAACTGAGATATAGGAAAGCCCATTGCATCGCTCCATAATTTCCAAGGAGGAAGGCTTTCCGGGTTGGTTCACAGTATTAAAATATGCGCAATTTCCATGCCAAAGGTATCGGAACGAGAAATCACGTTTGGAGGCGAATTTTACCGATCTCCTGCGATAAAGGATTTGTTCTTTGTTCAATTTCTGGACAGTTATGTTCAAAAGTAGCGTCTCTCTTTTCGCAATTAAGATTTGTGAACACCCAAAAGGCGTGTTCCTACCATCCATCTATATATTTTTACAATTCACCATAAATAGTCTCGCATAAACATTGAAGCTATTGACATTCATCTATTTTCCAAGTATACTAAGCAGTAGAAATAAATTTCATCGTTTGAACGGATTGGAGACATCCATGCGGGTTTTGATTATTGGTGGTACGGGGCTGATTAGTACGGCAATTACCCGCGCTCTGGTTGCGCGTGGGGACGATGTGACGCTCTATAACCGTGGGCAGACTGAGGCTGATATTTCCGAAGGATATGCCACCATTACTGGCAATCGGAAAGACTACGCCGCGTTTGAAGCACAGATGACGGAAGCGGCGAATTTCGACGTTGTCATCGACATGATCGGTTTCGTTCCTGCTGAGATTGAGAGTGCCATACGCGCGTTTCGCGGCAATATCGGACAATTCATCTTCTGTAGCACGGTCGATGTTTATACGAAACCTGCCCGGCACTACCCTATTCACGAGGATGCAGCACGGGAACCGATGCCATCTTTCCCGTATGCCTACAATAAGGCAAAGTGTGAGCGACTTTTAGAGGAAGCACACGAACGTGGCGATTTTCCAGTCACGATTATCCGTCCGGCACACACTTACGGTGAGGGACGCGGATTGATTCATTCGTTTGGACTCGGTGGTGCGTACTACTTCGACCGTATCCGTCACGGCAAACCGATTCTTACGCACGGCGATGGTTCTTCTCTCTGGGCGGCGTGCCACCGTGACGATGTAGGGCAGGCGTTCGCTGAAGCGGTCAGTAACAAAAAAACGTTCGGCAAAGGGTACCACACAGCGAGCGAGGAACCGATGCCTTGGAATCAATACCATCAGGCAGTTGCAGAAGCCATGAAAGTGCCAGAACCTGAACTAATTCACATCCCGACCGATTTTCTATTTGAGATCGCGCCTAAGGCAGCAGAATGGTGCAGAGAGAATTTCCAATACAACAATATCTTCGATAATACAGCGGCAAAAACAGACCTGAACTTCCGCTATACCATTCCGTTCATTGAGGGTGTGCGGCGCATTGTAGATTGGCTTGATGCCCGTGGGCGCATTCACGATAAAGATGAACCCGAAGTCTACAGCGAAATTATTGAGAGATGGAGAAATCTTAGTACGAAAGGGGCTTTTTTCGGAGGGTCTGATAATGCGAAGGCATAAGTGCAGTATCCACTTTTTCTGTTTTCCTTCGGATCGGAACTTGAGCGTTTCGTTTCTTGTGATAATATTGACGTTTTTTACTATGATTCTGACACCATCCAACTTGCTGGTAGAAGGGGTTGAGGAAATGAATCCCAAAAAGATAATATTTGAGACCGATATGTGTACCGATGTAGATGATGTTGGGGCATTGGCTATGTTGCATGCNCTTGCAGATAACAGAGAAGCAGAAATCCTTGCGATCTCCTACAATGAAGTGCATCCGAGCGGTGCCGGCACCATCAGCGCGATAAATACATGGTACAACAGAGGTGATAT
>JGIcombinedJ30088_10005886_pt1 | contig 10433 bp, 14 predicted proteins | sample PinacodermPK_FD_30088 | JGI IMG/M metagenome (IMG submission 30088) | reverse complement strand
TATCATTGATGCATTAATTGCTGGAGGTTCGTCATCTGCATATCAAATGCGAGATGATTTTGTAACCCCCCTCTAGAGTAAATCAGTATCAGAGAAAAGCTTCAACAAAGAGGCATGGCCAGAAAGAACGTGATATCAATAATTAAATCGCTCCGAAGGAATAAGCATTACCAACCAAGCTACGCAATCGTTATTTGGTTCAGTTCATGCTCCAGTTCCTGGTTGACGGTCAGCCGGACCGCTGTCAAATAACTGAGTATCCGCAAGTGTCACCTTGAATCGGTCCACCAAAGTCTGACTCCGGTCATTTGTGAAAAAGTAAAGTCTGTATTTTGGTTTGTCATCTGGGGAGCTCTTGTTGCTCTGGTGTACTTTGCATTATATGGGGTTACCTTCTTCGTTTCTTCGTATCGCAATAGCAACGACGCTATACCAGCCTAATTTCAGAGCATTTTTAAGTGCAAAAAAGCGTATTTGATCAACGTTAGTGCCATTTGACCTGACAAATTGGAGACTGGTATCAAAAACAAAGGTACTTGGTTTACTGTTTAATTGAGTGGGTTATTGATGGTGCAGCAGGTCGGGATGTTGTTTGATATCATTGAACCGTATGGAGTATATCAGTCCATTGATGTGAGCATGGCTGAAAAAGCATCAGAGCCAGAGCGGTACAACCTCAAGCCGTTCGTTGAGAAATGCTTTAGTGTCTCACTAAATAAATTCAAGCCACGGTACCGCAAATGGTATCAGGATGAATCAGGATTGAACTGGTGGCTACCGGTAGGCCGAGAGCTATGGCACGGTATCTCAGGAGAGATGATGCAAAATGAGCGTGATGCCGGTACCAAAGGGATGTTTGTTTTGGGGTATTGGAGAAAATCCCACATAGATGTCTTTGCAGGTCCTACGGACCTGCTTGTCAAATTTTCTGACGACTTATCTACAGATGCCCGTGGAGAGAATAAATTAACATTCATCAAAAAAGTCGATCATTTGTCACTAAAGGAAATACCCTCTTTTAGACTGGAATTTTTTGCAAGGATCCCTCACAACAGACAGCAGGCTGAAGCGTTCTATAATCTCGAAAAAATAATTAATAGCATCAAATCCAAAGATGCACGAGAACGCATGATTAAGTCACTATCGGAAAGTCTAAAGACATGAAAGAGGCCCTTCATAGATTAGTCAGTGAATATCAGAAATTGACAACAAGAAAAAGATAAATTGAGAGGATATCAATATGGAGATAAAAGTTAAACTCGATTGGACTGTTGGCCAACTTATCAACTTTGAGCAGGAACAAGTCCTGCGGGTGAATCACGAGTATCAACGCGGACTACGCTGGAATGAGATGCAAAAGCGCATGTTTATTGATTCCATATTTCGAGGCTATTCAATTCCTGCATTCTATTTTCATAAGAAACAAACATCGACAGTTCCCTTCCAGAACACACATTTTGATATCGTAGATGGTCAACAGCGGATAGACGCGATATATAGCTTTAGCGAAGATGCATTTGCGTTACTTGATCCATCAGAAGATTCGAGCTTTCGTTTTCCAAATTTTGTGAAGGACATTCCATGTCCCTGGGGTGGCAACCGTTTCGGGGAACTTCCCAAAGAAATTCAGGACCAGCTGAAAAATCATAAAGTCGTTGTGTATGAGATTACTACGGAAAATGAAAATACCATAAGAGACTTATTCATACGTTTGCAAGGGGGCACACCGCTAACGCCTCAAGATAAGAGAGACTCCTGGCCCGGAAATTTTACGGAGTTTGTTCTGAAAACAGGAGGGAAAAGTGGGGTGGACAAATGGTACGGACTGCCTTTGTTCAAGGAAATTTCGGCAGGTAACGAAAGCAGAAAGCGCCAACTCGTTGCGCAGATATTCATGCTTTTCTGGAAAGTAAAGAATGAAATGAAATTCTGTGATATTAAATCTGCAAATATAGATGAGTTTTACCATTCCCAAGTAGATTTTGATGAAACCTCAAATGAAGCACGACGTTTTGAGAAAATTTGTGGAATTCTTTATGAAGCATTCCGCGGGAAACCCCGAGTAGTAGGTCACTACCTCATTCATCTGTTTCTTTTTGCTGATATGTTGTTAGACGAATATACACATGGATGGGAGCATCATCTGGCTAGCAAATTGTTTGAGTTTGACAAGCGACGTCTACAGGCGGCTAAAGAAGTGAAAGATACTAGTGAGGCAACGTACACGCGCTATTATACGGAATATGGTCGCTTAACCCAAACGCAGTCCGATGACGCTAGAACGATTAGACGGAGGCATGCTTTCTTTACCGAAGAAATGCTGAAGTTACTATCTCCGAAGAAACTAGATCCAGTGAGATCTTTTTCTGAACTGGAACGCAAGACCATATTCTTTCGGGACATGGAGGTTTGCCAGTGGTGCAAAATGACAGGGGAAAGTCATAAGGTGTTGTGGGATGAGTGCGAGATTCATCACATTACACCACATACTCATGGTGGTCCAACTGATATTGAAAATGCAGCTTTGGTTCATCGCGATTGTCATCCAAAAAGCCAGGCTAAGGTGGATGAGTTCAGAGAATGGTGGCAGCGTTCACTTGATATTGAAAAAGTAACTCAACCCAAATCGGGTCGTGAATTTCCGCCACCTGATGGTACGAAGGCGAAGTTTGAATGTCGTGGCCGACAGTACTTAGGAGAAATTCAAGACGGAAAGCTCCATTTGAAAGGAAACCGTGATGGAGCCATTTACACGTCATTTTCTGCGGCATCACATGATATCACCGGAACATCAAGGAATGGCTGGATGGATTGGCAACTGAATCTGTCAGGGGAAGATGACTGGATCCTCGCGGATGAATGGAGACGAGGAGCTGAGTAAGCATCTGAGGGTAAAATGAAAAACATAAAATACAGATCAAGAGAACGGGTTTGCGTAAGGGCACAACAGGTTTGGTTGATCCTTGTGGGTGTAGTAATGTGCCGTACAGGTTCAATCGTGACAATCACCTACCAGGATTTATCTGAAAAACTTGGATTTGCGCAGGCTAACAGACTGAATCGTGAGCTTGGACTTATTCGAGACTACTGTCTAGCCAACGAACTACCACCGCTTAATTCAATTGTGGTTAATTCAAGAACAGGCGAGCCAGGTTTTGGAGCGAAAACATCTCCTGAAAGCACAGCAAGGCTGGATCAGATAAAGGTTATGAGAATAAACTGGAGTGCGTATCGCGTACCAGATTTTTGTAATGACTGACACCGTATTTAGGTAATTTGCTGGTGTAGTGGGCGATTGCCCTGAGGTTAGTTGCAGCGGCCTTAAGACTCAAGGTCAATTCGTGATTATGGTCGTAAAGTGCCCTGGAAATCCGAGGATTTTTACCTTCGTCTAAGCAACGTTTATTTTCAACTGCATACCTTTCGCACTTTTCGGCAAAATCCTCTAATTCCTTAGCCTTTTCTTCCCAGTCCATAGGTCTCTTTATTACTCATCTCTCATTTTGGGGATCATTCAGAAAACTAGCTGAAACTACATTTTGTGGGGCTACTCATTCTCCCTGCCGAAAAACAATGGTGACAACGCCATCTGGCTTATTTGCCAAAGCTTATAAGTGTCATCATTTATACGAAGCTCGCAGATTGTCTTTATATCATCCCATTTAAAAGTAAATTTAAAAACAAGTCCTTTAGTTGCACTGCTATAAACGCTTATGCCATTAGTGCTGTGAGGTGAAAATCTTACTGAAGCAAGAATGCTGCGTTCTTCGGCATATGGACTTGTTTCTTTGGTGGTCTCTTTTCTTACAATTATACCCTTATCAGCCATCTCTACACTGAATTTAATATTGCGCTCATTGGTCTGTGGCAGACTGTTCATGTGGTCAATGTCTTCTTTAGCCTGATTTAACACAAGGCTCAAGATTCCTTCCTGAGTGCAATCTCCTTGCAACTGTACCCAGTTAACCTTACCTGAGTTATCAATCTTCATAGGCCACCTCTGAAGCTACTAATCGTAATTAGATTTCAAGTGCTGGATCATAATACAGTCTTGATTAACAATCTATAGTGCTCACAAGTCTTGTATTTTGTGCATATATTTTAAAATTATTGTGCGAAAAATTTCAGCAAGCGGTCTCGATGGGGAAAGTATTTTTGCATGAAGAAGTCACCGTTTACCGAGAGCAAACAATTGTTCAAACCTGTTGGCTAATACGAAGAAACCGTCCAAGAAGGAGAATTAACATTTGAGTTTTTACAGCGTGTAGGGTGTAAGGAGGTGGTTGAAATCCGCTAGTATATGGAGGAGTGGCACATCAAAAAATTGGAGGATAAGGATTCTCAGCTAGAGAATATCGAGATGCCTCATTTCAAACGCGGTAGATTTTCAGGGTGTAACACGTTCAGCGATCTTATATTTGGTTACATGTTAGTGGTGATTGTCAGTTATTCACATTACGTTAAGTGATCTGATGCGAAACATATACTACTGAGTTTTCATGAATTTGTTTGCTGTTCTAGATTACTGAGAACCTGTTCATGCCAAAATTTGATGGCACGAACAAAGTCATGGGCAATAGCCTCTTGGAAAGCCTTTTCATCCCCTTCAAATTCACACTCTCCAGCGTAATTCCCTGCCTCATCAACTGCTTTAATATAGTCTTCTGAAAGCTCATTTGCTGTCTCATTTAAAACACCCTCACAATCTAGAGTTAAGAAAAAAAGATCCACAGTGCGACCGTCGAAAAATGCTTCCAACCAATAACCGCAGTCACCTACAGCATCAAGCTCTACAAGGTTTTGTTCAGGCCAAGAGAGAGGAAACGCATGCAAAAGACGTACTTCGATAGGCCAATCCAACGTCTCATTTATTACGTTGCTGTCTAATCGGTACAAATCCAGACTTAAACGCTTTGCTAAGGTGGCAAGGGCATAGCTCAAAATTGATATTTCTTCTTCTGAATCCATACAACGAAAAAACCGAATAAGGGCCATTTCTGTCTGGGAGAGTGCTTGCATACTTGAAGATTCGTTGCTGGGCATTGATTACACTCTTACTTAAACATGAAGTTCACCTTGACACAACAAAGATAATACTATGGATTGTAGTCATAGAAAGTAATGGGGTTTATATACTAGTTTACCCATAACCCCCATCAATCCTCCTTCAAATAATCCCAGTCCTTTTTCGGAGGCTTTTGCATAATGGCCTTCGCAATATTCTCAGGTGTATCGGGTATCTTGGGAGGCTCCTTCTTGGTAACGGGTCTACCTGGTTTTTTGGGTTTGTCTTGATTCATGTTTTTCTCCTTTCGGAAATTATTGTTTGCAGCATCTACCAATTATTGAACGCTTAAATTTGCATTTTCCAAACTCGCAGTTTATGTAAAGTTCTACCATTTTTGGGAGTACAAGCCAGTACATATTTGGTCTACCAATCCGATCCTTCATTGCTAGGGAAATTCCATCTTTAGGCATGTTCTTATGTCTTAATTCCTCCATCTCCTCGCTGTCCATATAATATTTGCCATCTTGCATAACGATCTTTGTCTCAAAGCCCAAGTGCATGTCATACCCTTCAAAAATCACCTCCTCTGCTGCTGCTGCTGTCAGTGCTACTGATAGCAACACGCTTATAGCTAATAACTTATTTGCCATTCCCTTCCCCTTCTGTAATATTCCTCAGCGACAATTTCGTGAAGACCCACTAAGTCGGGTTTTCTGCCGAATACAACAGCCTGTTATATTGCGAGGATTGATCATCTTCGTATGGTGAATAGGCAGAACTTCTCCACAGGTCATTGCGTGGTTGTCGCTAGCCCGACACCTTTGTCGGAAATAAAGACAACCATTGAGCAAGGCGGAGTTATGCACACCGACATCATTAAGCGTGTTAAAGCTGTTTATGACCATTTCTTCAAACTCTTGAAGATAGACCCGCAGACAGGGTTGTTACCAAACGGCGATAAAAAGTTTGCCACTTATCCTTACATCGGTTCCAAATACGGACAACTCCAAACCAAACTCTGTATCGTAGGGCTTGATATCGGCAAGGACGAGACGCCAGGATATGTCCAAACTTTTGAAGAGCGTCAGCAACGGATCGAAAATCGGGATCACTCCAAACACAATCCTCATATCGCTGGCACGTACATGATGGCTTTGTATTTTCTGCATCGAGAATTGCCTGAATGGAAGGATTATTGGGAACGATTGGACGACCAAGAAACATGTCAACAATTGTTGAAACGGAAGAACGAATTGCCTTTAGAAAATCCATTATCTTATATCTCTCTCACTAACTATCATAAATTCGTAACAGTTGGTCGCGAACATCGCACTGGCGGAAAGGATCGAGGCTTCATTAATGAAGAATTGGAAAGCCAATTCCTTGTTGATGAAATTGATGCCCTTGGCTCAGAGTTCGTTGTGCTTCAAGGTGAGCAGTTTTCCACACCGTACAGAAAACCACTCAGTCGAATTGCTTTGGACAACAAATTATTCATCGGACCACATCCTTCTGGAAGGGAGAAGGGTTGTCGAAAGGCTCGTGCTCTGATAAATCGGATTGCCCCATGGTAAATGCTAATTCTGAAACTGGCGTAGAAGTGAATCATGCTTTATATATTTTCTTAACAAGTTTGTTGAATTTTTTCAATTGCTTTATGTAGTCATCTATATTATTTAGATAATGCTCTGTAAGTCTTTGAGGAATATCTGAATCATGCGTTGTCATGCCACATTTGCTGCAAATCCAAGATGAAGTTCCAAATGGAGATGTAAATAGAGATTGAACTTCCACACTTTTGTCATCTTTCACTGTTATATCTGTATGAGGACATAAGATTTTTAGAGTCTCTTTTCTATGTTTTAAGCGACCTTGAATCCAGGCATTGATATCAAAGGAAAATCCAATCTTTATAGCTACACCTCCTACTATTATTAGGACAATAATACCAACTAGGGAAAGAGCAGTAATTTCCATGGGATTTATATACTTGATGCACCAGCTATGAATATTCACCCAGCCATGGCTGAGAGCGGCGGGAAATAAACGTCCTGTTTTCTTTGTTTCATCATGTCACTATTCTACATGCATAGGCTTTTAGGTGCGTCAAGTACAGTACGTACAAAAATATATATGATCTTGCAGAAAGTTTGCCTTGCGACTGACTTATCTCCACAAGGGTGGTTTTGTTCGGGTAATTTGCCACATCAAGGTACTATTTCAAGCGGTTTGACATCCGCATGAATGTAGGGTACCGGTATGATTGTGAAAGACATACAATTGCTATACCAACACTTGTATGCCACGGAGCGGTGGAAGAAGGTGCGGACGTGGGTGTTACAGCAGGCCGGATACCAGTGTCAGGAGTGCGGCACAAGAAAGGATCTGGAATGTGTGCACATCGTGCCGATGGATGCACTGATCCAGTCCCTGCAGCGCAAGGGGAAGGGCAATCGCATGGATGACTGGCAGGTCGAGCAATTGTTTTTTGATTTGTACCGGCTGCATATTCTGTGCAAGGGATGCCAGTGTATCCGTGAAGGGTTGCCCCATTCCGAGCTCCTTGCTGAGCAAGGCAAGGCCGGAATTATTTGAGGGGGCGAAGCCGTGGACCTGATTGACCACCTCTGAACCACATTTGACCTGGTTTTGAGACTTGCCAGAGATTTTTGAGGCAAAATCAGACTCTATAGAAACTGATCCTCATCACCAGTTATAAACTATTTTCCTCATAAATTTAGTTTCTTTTTAGCTTCTTCTATTCCATATCTAGCTATGTATGGTTTAATTTTCTTAAGGTGGGGAAGCCATTCCATAGGCTGTAAATCATTACGGTTTGGTGGTGCTAGCCCGTAGTTAGCAACATCTTCCATCAATATCTCTCTATAAGAATTTTGGTCTTCACTGGTCAATGCACTTTTATAGAGTTGTAAATGCTGCTCCAAGCTGCCCAAACGCTTAAGTACACTTGTGTTATAGCTTTTGATTTGGTTTTCTATTTCCTTTTCTTTTGCATCTGCTTGGGATTTTTGTGCGCGACTATAATTAACAAGAGTTATTACGCCTTGCTTAATCATCCATAAGTTGGCAACGAAAAATAATAAAATGGTGTTGTTACATATATGCAAGCCAAGTCTGGTAAGAGAAGTGTTGTTGGCATATTATTTTTCATTTTATCTAGGGTGCGGTTAGGATGGGTTTTTGTTATTTTGTTTTTCGGTTTTATCCATTTCAAATATCCTTTTTTGTTAATTTTCGATCATTGACAGTCAAGGTGCCATTGGCTCAGGCGGAGGCACACGAATATCATTCCGTATCGCCCCATAAGCCCCCATAAGGTTTAGCATCCTGTCATCCAGTATACCCGCCACGGCAGCTGTGTTATCCGTTCCAATAGCATAGAACCTTGCGTTAATAGATCCCCCAACATCCACGTAGGACGTACCTGATTTTGCAAGCCTGTACCCAAAATCAGTAATAGCATGAGTCATTCCCGTATCATCAGATCGGTACACATCTGTAAATGATGCCTGAAGAAAGTCAGTATTCGTTAAATCCATGCTCAAGGTGGCATCGCCCAAGACGGGTTGAAATCGTGCCGTATCCACGGCGATCAAATCACCATTCCATGTGGCGGTTCCCGTGTTGATAGGGGATGTAATATTTGTACTGGCCGTACCGTCTATCATGGTTTCTATTCGGATAGTGTCTGTAATGAAATCACTGGCAGGTCTGCCCCAGATATTCGATTGGATGTTGGTTGCCTGGTTAACTATAAGTGTTCGGGTTAACTGTATTCCAAAATTATTCAAATCTGAATCTACATTACGAATATTTGCCCAAATACCAAATACCTCATGATCAGCAGGTTCTGTTATGGTGTAGTGATGTTCAATATTGCCAAAATCGCGTCCCTGAGGAACTGCAGGAACAAGATCCTGAAAACTGTCACACATGATGCCATCGGATACACAATTGGAATGCGCGGTATAGCTAGGGTTAGTAGGGTCATAGTGATCCAGTATATGACCAAATTCGTGCGCCATGACGCCAAACCCACGCAGGGTTACTTGTCCGTTTCGCACACACCCTGCAGGGCGACATTCCTGTTCGGAAAATCTGGGAGTCGCTGAGATAATAGGGTTTCTGCCAGGACGATCAGTAGGCATAAGAAGCGGGTCGCTGTAATGATTGGCACACATTTCCCGAGCACAACGATCTCCATCCTCATGCCCAACTAAAAAATCCATACGTACCCATCCATCTGTCCCAGGCTCATAGTGTTGAGGCGGATTAGACACCCGATGTCGGCTGACAGGATTACGTAAACCAGTCACTTGACGAGTCCATACCTTGGCTGCGCGGCGCATCATTGGAACCAAATCGGATGGAGGATTCGCATCAGGTGCGATATATACGGACAAATCCAAGGCAAAATCACCATCAGGTAAATCAAGCTCGTAATCAAATTTACTTAATGACGGAAATTCCACATTCTTGAATGAGGCTAAAGGATCAACCGCATTGGGATTTTGAAAAGTGCGGGATTCTGAAGGTGAGGGTATAACTGGCGTACAATCTTGACAGCCAATATCTGGAGGTTTACCACCGCTACCACCGCCGCCTCCACAGGCCATTAACAGAAAGATGAATACAATCGGAATGCATAGGATTCTCATGACAGGTCTCCTTCAGGTATTTGCACTTGCTCGGCAACTGTCAGGCATCGGGCAACCCCTTGTCAACTTTCCTATATAAGTCCCAGTTTTTTCATGGCCGAGGAAGTGATTACTCATCTGGATGCCATTGAACGCCTGGTAAATCGTATAACAGCAATTTGACCAGTGAGCTTGAGCAGTACTGGCCGAAGTGAAGTAGCACCCAGATGATGCGCGGAATCTCTACATGAGCATTCGCCGGAAGTACGTTTGCAGTGGCTGCTCTGAGGAAGTCATGCCTAGTGTAAAATTCTGTCCCTCGTGCGGGACGGAAAGGCCCCAGGTACTGGAATCCATGCGGTACCGCCGTTCGGCATGGTGATTATCGTTAGACATGTTGAAAAGGCTGTTTGTCGGGATCCTGATGTTGTTGGTGCTCGCAGTTGCCGGGCTGCTGCAGGGCTTCGAGTTGGCGTTGCTGTTCCTTGATGGTCTGCACCAGAGTTTCCAGTACACTGTCATCCACCGTACCGCTACGCAGGTCGACATTGAGCGAGGCGCTGTGGCACTGCGATCCTGAATTGCAGCCATGCGGTGGTACAGCCACCGCATGGCGCAACACTTACCAGCGGATGAGACCTCGCAGCATGGCCTCATGCTCGATCTTGCCTGGCAAGTCGTTGTCATTGGCCGACTCGCGTCGCGTCGCGTCGAGACTGACCTCGATATCGGAATCGTTCGCCACGTTCGAGGTCAGACGCCAGCCG
>JGIcombinedJ30088_10005884_pt1 | contig 10437 bp, 9 predicted proteins | sample PinacodermPK_FD_30088 | JGI IMG/M metagenome (IMG submission 30088) | reverse complement strand
GGGGGGGGGGGGGTCTTGGTGGCGTCACCCAACAACAGAGCGATCTTCGCGGCCCTCGCAACCGGAGTGCCGGCCGATCTCAGCGCCTCGGGCACCAACCAGCCGACCCGAGCGATCCCCCGGCGGAGACGATCTTGATCTCGGGCACGTCCAACATGACCTTTCAAGCCTTGGCGGCCACGACCATCCCGGACCTGGCCTTAATCAACGGCTCGCGCCAGACCCGAGCGATCCCGCGGCAGAGGCGATCGTGATCGCGGGGCCGTCGAACATGGCCGTCTTCGGTGCGCTCGCGGCGGCCCAGGTGCCGGATCTTCACCTGATGGGTCCCGGCCAGCAGACCCGCGCCCTGCCGCGCGGTCGCCCGGCCCCGAATTGAGCCGACTGTATGGGTCGTCCACAGCCGGTGACCGACCGGGGCCGCTCGCGAGACTGCGGCCCCTGCCTTCGGAACGGCGCGCTCGGCCGCAGAGTGATGGATGACACAGCTCCTCCCGGAGACGCTGCATGGGCGGGCTCGAAATGAATGACATGCTCGATCTGGGCCCTGAGTTCGAGGGCGCCGGCGACGACAACGTCACCGACTGGGCGCTCGCGCAGTTCCGGGTCCGCTACGGCCCTGACGTCACCAAAGACGACATATGGGAGTACGCCTACGGCGTGATGCACGCGCCGGACTGGCGCGAGCGCTACCGCCACGACCTGCAGCGCAGCCTGCCGCGCCTCCCCCTCGCCGACGACTTCGAGGCGTTCCGGGTGGCCGGCCGCAGCCTGATCGATCTGCATGTCGGCTACGAGACCGTCGAGGAGTACCCGCTCGTGTGTCTCGTCGACGGCGAGCCCGACGAGGGCGCCGCCGATCCCGGCGCCTATCGGATCGACTCGAAGATGCGTTGGGGCGGAGGCCGCGGCCACGCCAACGAGGACCGCAGCGTGCTCATCATCAACGACCGCTGCCGCCTCGTCGGCATCCCGGCCGAGGCCCACCACTACACCGTGTCGGGGCGCTCGCCGCTTCACTGGGCCATCGAGAGCCTGCGAGTCAAACACGACAAGCCCTCCGGTATCGTCGACGACCCCAACGGCTGGCACGCCTGGGCCGCTGAGCCGTTCAACCTGATACGGCACCTGCGCCGCCTCGTCGCCGTGAGCGTCGAGACCGCCGGCATCGTCGCCTCCCTGCCGCGGTCGCTTCCGAGCAACGCCCTGTGATCATCGCTGCAACGCCCGTGCAGCGGGCGGCACCGGGTTGCGCCCGCCGCTGACTCTTCGCCGCACGGTCCCCGACAGCTAGGCAATACTACGGAGCATGACTCATCGGGTCGGAGCCAAGGGCCAAGTCGTCATACCGAAGGAACTGCGGGAGAGTTTCGGCATCGACGCGGGCGACGAGGTCGTGTTCTGGCAATGCGACGATCATGTGGCGCTGCGCCCGGTCGGCAGCGCTAAGGCACTGCGCGGCCGGTTCAAGGGCATGGGCCTCGTCGCTTGCCTCGGCGAGCAGCGCCGCGCCGACCGCCTGCGTGAGCGCTCCGAATGAGCGTCGTCCTGGACTCGTGGGCCATTCTCAGTTACCTGGAAGACGCCGAGCCGACATCGTCTGCGGTTGCTGAGTTGCTGGACCGCACCAGGCCGCTGGTCAGCTAGATCAACCTGGGCGAGGTGTTCTACGTCCTCTGCCGGCGTGTCGGGGAGGATGCCGCGTCAGACGTACTGCGAGATCTTCGGCGCCGCCTGACCGTCGAGGTGCCCGGCGTCGAGCGAGTGCTGCGGGCCGCTCGCATCAAGGCCGCGTATCCGATGCCGTATGCCGACGCGTTCGCCGCAGCCACCGCGGCGGCCAACCGGGCGACCCTGTGGACTGGCGATCCGGAACTGCTGGTCGATGGCGCCCCCTGGACGTGGAGGGACTTGCGCTGACTGCGCCCCCTCCGATTCGGGGCGGCGGCACTGTCTATGGTGGGCGCATGCACCGGTCCCTCCAGGAGGCCATGGACGAGGCGGAGGAGCTTGCCGACTGGTTCGAGGCTGAGGGCCCGTCGCCGGAGAACAGGCGACCGGTCAAGGAGTATTACCTCGAGTACATCTCCGAGGAAAGGGACTCGGCTCGGGCCGAGATCGCCGAGCTGGTCGTTGCCGCCCGAAAGGCCGGGGCGTCGTGGCTGGAGATCGGCGAGGCTCTCGGCAAGTCGGCCGCAGAGTCCGAGGCGCAGTTCAGCCGAGCAGCGGATCTGATGGACTCTAAACCCGTCCTCCACGAGCAGGTGGCCGAGGCGCCGACGGTCGAAGATGTGATCCGACTCCGGGATGCTGCACGCATACCGGAATGCGTTCAAGGCCGTTCCCGAGGGCGACATGACGATCCTTGTGGGTGACGACGGCTTCGGACGGATCTTGGAGGTCGGTGTTGTGAGGATGGATGAGGGCGACCTGATCGCTCACGCTATGCCTGCCCGGAGCAAGTACCTATAGTGGAGGCATGCCGCGGCCGCGTCGTGAAGTCATCCGGCAGGCTGAGAAGATCGCGGACTGGTTCGAGACTGAGGGGCCGTCGCCCGAGAACGAGGTTCCTGTCGCTGAGTATTTCCTCGGGCTCTTGGCGGACATGCGGAGCCTGGGCGAGGACGAGATCCGAGGAGCGGTTGAGCTGGCCCGCGGGGGTGGCGCCTCGTGGCGGCAGATCGGGGAGGTGCTGGGGATCTCAAGCTCGGAGGCTGAGCGACAGTTCGACTCCGCCGCCATTGGGTCGACGCCTCGGCACCGCGATGTAGAGTCGCTGGGTCTGGACCTCTGAACAGCTTCTTCGTTAGTCAAGCCGGCGGCGGGGGTGACCGCTGCGGTGCAGGGCTCGGCTGCACGGGCGACGCCGGCCGAACGTTTACCCGACACCGCGCCGGTCACCCCTGAGCCTCAGGCGGTTGCGGCCGGGGGCAGCTTGGCCCTGTAGACATCCATTATGGCGGCGAACATGGATGCCGCAAGCTGGCCCGGCGCTTGATTCTGTCGCTCTCTGGTCCACGCGCGGGCGCGCTGCAACTACACTCTCGATTCGCCGCGCGCTTCTGACGCGGTGCTCGTGCACACACCTTGAGGAGGGGCCGTGACGCAAGAGGCGCGGTGTGTGATCATCGGCGGNGGGGCCATGGGGGTGGGCCTGCTGTACTACCTGGCCCAGGAGGGCTGGACCGACACCATCCTGCTGGAGAAGGGCGAGCTGACCTCGGGGTCCACGTGGCACGCGGCCGGGCTGATCCCCAACTTCATCGGCGACCTGAACATGGCCAAGGTCCACGAGGAGGCGGTGGCCCTGTACCCCCGCCTGGAGGCCGAGACCGGGCTGTCGGCCGGCTGGCACGGCTGCGGCGCCATCCGGCTGGCCCGCACCGACGACGAGGTCGACTGGCACCGCTACGTGCACGCCATGCTCACCCAGGTCGGCATCGAGTCGCACCTGATCTCGCCGTCGGAGATCCGCGAGCTCCATCCGCTGCTGGAGGACCTCAGCGACGTGCAGCTGGGGTTCTACACGCCCAAGGACGGTTGGACCGACCCGTCGGGCTGCACCAACGCCATGGCCCGGGGCGCCCGCAACCGCGGCTGCGAGATCCGGCGCCACACGATGGTCACCGGCATGAGCCGCCTGCCCGACGGGCGCTGGGAGATCATCGCCACCCCCGGCGGCATGCACGGAAAGGGCGCCGACGACAGCTACCGGATCGTGTGCGAGCACGTCGTCAACGCGGCCGGCCACTACGCACCCCAGCTCGGGGCCATGGTCGGACTCGACGTGCCCATCGTGTCGGTCATCCACCAGTACCTGGTCACCGAGCCCATGCAGGCCATGATCGACCTCGGCTTCGAGCCGCCGGTCACCCGCGACCCCAGGTCATCGTGCTACTACCGCCGCGAGATCGACGGCCTGCTGGTCGGCCCCTACGAGATGTCCGACTCCAGGGTGTACGGCGTCGAGGGCATCGACTGGGCCCACGACTTCCACCTCACCGGCGAGAACGTCGACGTGCTCGAGGAGTGCCTCGAGTTCGCGGCCATGCGCATCCCGGCCTTCGCCGACGCCGGGGTCAAGCAGATCGTGTCGGGGCCCATCACCCACACCCCCGACTCCGGGTACCTGATGGGTCCGGCGCCGGGGCTGCGCAACTACTGGCACTGCAACGGCGCCTCGATCGGCATCACCCAGGGCCCGGGCGCGGGCAAGTACCTGGCCCAGTGGATGGTCCACGGCCAGACCGAGATCAACGTGAGGGGCATGGACCCCCGCCGCTTCGGCGACCACACCGGCCCCAGGTCGGTCTTCGCCATCGCCAAGGCCACCGACGAGTACCACGAGATGTACCAGGTGCGCCTGCCCGGCGAGTTCCGGGCCGCGGGCCGGCCCCAGAAGACCAACCCCATCTACGACCGCCTCGACCGCTTGGGGGCCCAGTGGCAGGAGGTGTACGGCTGGGAGCGGCCCCAGTACTACTCGCCCGACGGCGCCGGCGAACGGCACTCGTTCCGCCGCTCCAACGCCTTCGACCCGGTGGGGGACGAGGTTCGGGGGGTGCGCGAGCGGGTCGGGATCGCCGACATCACCGCCTTCGCCTCCTTCGAGGTGTCCGGGGCTGATGCGGCCGCCCTGCTCGACCGCCTGTCGGCCAACCGCCTGCCGGCCCGCGACGGCGGGATCCGGCTGACGCACATGCTCACCGAGTTGGGCGGCATCGAGTGCGAGATGACCGTCGCCCGGCTCGCGCCGGACCGCTTCTACCTGACGTCGGCCATCATGGGCCAGAGCCACGACCTCGACTGGCTGGTACAGCACGTGGACGACGGCGCCGACGTGACCGTCAGCGACGTCACCGACTCCACCGGGATACTGGCCGTGACCGGCCCCCGGGCCCGCGACGTGCTGGCCCCGCTCACCGGCGCCGACCTCAACAACGAGGCCTTCCGGTGGCTGACCGCGGCCGAGATCACCGTCGCCGGCGTTCCGTGCCTGGCCTTGCGGGTGTCGTACGTGGGCGAGCTGGGCTGGGAGCTGCACTGCCCGATCGACCGTCTGGCCGAGCTCTACGACGCGGTGGTGGCCGTGGGGGAGCCCCACGGGATGGTCCACTTCGGCAGCTACGCCATGAACGTGATGCGCATCGAGAAGGCCTACAAGGCGTGGGGCTCCGAGCTCACCACCGAGATCACCCCGATAGAGGCCCGCCTGGAGCGGTTCGTGGACCTGAGCCGGCCCTTCATCGGCCGCGACGCCACCGTGGCCCGGCGCGACCAGCCCGAGCCGCTGTCGATGGTGCTGGTGTACTGCGAGGTGGACGCCACCGACAACGACGTCCGCGGCAACGAGCCCGCCTTCGACGCCGACGGAAACGTCATGGGCATCGCCACCAGCGGCGCTTGGGGCCACACCGTGGGCCGCAGCCTGGCCTTCGTGTACGTGGCCCCCTCCTTCGAGGCGCCGGGATCGACGTTCGAGCTCGACCTGCTGGGGGAGCGCCGGACCGCCACGGTGCTGGCCGAACCGGCCTACGATCCGGCCAACTCGGCCCCCCGCGCATGACCACGGTCGAAATCGACTTGATTGACCACCATATGTGTGGAGAACTGCGTCGATTTCATGGAGCTGATCGAGTAGAGGGAGGCGAGGCCCATGGCTGACCAACCAGGAGGCCGCCGTCGCGGCGGGGGACGGGCGGGCCGCATCGCCGCTCGCCAGGCTCCGCTGGAGGTCGATGCCCGGCCGGTGCGTCCCGGGCTGCCCGGAGGCAAGTTCGCGCCCCTGAGCGAGTCCGACATGCAGCAGGTCTACGACACCGCCCTCAGCTTGCTCGAAGACGTCGGCATGGGCTCGCCCATCGAGGAGTTCGTGGACGTGGTCACCGCCGCCGGCGGCCACGTCGACGACGCCGAGCGCCTCCACTACCCCAGGGGCGTGGTCGAGGGAGCCATCGCCACCGCGGCCAAGGAGTGGGTCTGGCACGGGTTCGACGACGACCGGTCCATCACCGTGGGCGGCGACCGGGTCCACTTCGGCACCGCCGGCGCGGCCGTCCTCATGTACGACCACGAGATGGCGACGTTCCGGCCGTCCACCGCGGTCGACGTGTACGACTGCGCCCGGCTCGTCGACACCCTCGACAACATCCACTTCTTCGTCCGCACTGTGGTGGCCCGCGACATGGAGGACGCCCGGCTGCTCGATCTCAACACCGCCTACGCGGCCATGGCCGGCACCACCAAGCCCATCGGCACGTCCTGGTTCGAGCGCGAGCACGTCTACGAGACGGTGGACATGTACGACATGGCCCTAGGCGGCGAGGGCGAGTTCCGCAAGCGGCCCTTCGTGGCGGCCAACAACACGTTCGTGGTGCCGCCGCTGCGCTTCGCGGAGGAGTCGGCTCGCGCCATGGTGGCCCAGGTCGAGACGGGCATGCCCATCAACCTGCTGTCGGCCGGGCAGGCCGGGGCCACCTCCCCGGCGGCCCTGGCCGGTTCGCTGGCCCAGGCCCTGGCCGAGTGCCTGGCTGCGCTGACCGGGGTGAACCTGCTGAGCCCGGGCCACCCGTGCGTGATGGGCATGTGGCCGTTCGTGTCGGATCTGCGCACCGGGGCCATGAGCGGCGGCTCCGGGGAGGAGGGCATCCTCAACGCGGCCGCGGCCCAGCTGGTCAACTGGATCGGTCTGCCGTCGGGGGTGGCCGCGGGTATGGCCGACTCGAAGGTCCCCGACAACCAGGCCGGCTACGAGAAGGGCATCAACATCGTGCTGGCCGGTCAGGCGGGGGCGAACCTGGTGTACGAGTCGGCCGGGATGCTGGCCAGCATCCTGAGCTGCTCGCTGGAGGCCCTGGTGATCGACAACGACATGCTCGGATCGATCAACCGCACCGTGCGGGGCATCGAGGTCGACACCGAGACCCTGTCGGCGGAGCTCATCGCCGATGTGGTCGCAGGTCCGGGCCACTTCCTGGGCTCGCCCCAGACTCTGGAGCTGATGCAGCGCGAGTACGTGTACCCGGAGATCGGCGACCGCGACACGCCCGACAACTGGATGGACGCCGGCTCCAAGGACTCCCGGGCCCGGGCCCACGAGCACGTGCAGCGGGTGCTGGCCGAGCACCGGCCCGGCCACATCTCCGGCGACGTGGACGCCCGCCTCAGGGCTGCCTTCCCGATCCGCCTGCCGTAAGCCCTGAGGCCGAGCTGAGCGAGGCCGTGGCCCGAGCGGCCCGTGAGCGAAGCGAACAAGAGCGGGAATGACAGCGCTGCGCCGCGAGGCGCTACCGCCTTCGGCGCCCGACTGCCGTAAGCTCGGCTCGAACCGACCAGCGAGGAGGCATTATGAGGGTCCACGTCGAGCAGGCGGCCTGCCAGGGCCACAACCGCTGCTACATGCTGGCGCCCGAGCTGTTCGATGTGGACGACGAGGGCACCGCCTTCGAGATCGGTGACGGCCGGGTGCCGCCGGAGCTCGAGGACAAGGCCCGGCTGGCCTACGACAACTGCCCCGAGTACGCGGTGGAGATCATCGAGGACTGACCGGCGCCTCTTCGGTGGGACCGCGCTGGCCTTTTGAGGCGCGGCCCGGTTAGTGTCGGCGTCCCTTGCGTGCGCAGGTCCATTAGAGGGAGGGTCATCGAGCGTGTCGTCGCAACCCATCAGAAACGTCGTCCTCGTCGGCCACAACGGCAACGGCAAGACCACCCTGGCCGAGGCGATGCTGTACCGGGCCGGTGTGGTGAGCCGCATGGGCCGTGTCGACGACGGCACCGCCCAATGCGACCACGATCCCGAGGAGAAGGCTCGCCACCAGAGCCTGAGCCTGTCGGTGGCGTCGTTCGACTGGCGCGACCACAGGATCAACATCATCGACACGCCGGGCTACACCGACTTCGTGGGCGAGGCGGTCAACGGCATGCACGCCGCCGACCTGGCCGTGTTCGTGGTGGATGCCGTGTCCGGGGTCCAGGCCCAGGACCAGGTCATGTGGCGCCACGCCGAGCGTCTGGGCCTGCCCCGCATGGTGTTCGTGAACGGCCTCGACCGCGAGCGCTCGTCGTTCGAGCGCACCCTCGAGTCGGTGCAGTCGCATTTCGGTGCCCATGTCGAGGCGGTGCAGCTCCCGCTGGGCGCGGAGGCCTCCTTCCACGGCATCGCCGACCTCGTGGGCGACGGCGCCCTCGACTACAGCAGCGGCACCTCGGCCGGCGCTGCCGTCCCCGACGACCTCGCCGACGACGTCTCCGACGGCCACATCCAGCTGGTCGAGGGAGTCGTGGAGGGCGACGACGAGCTCCTGGAGCAGTACCTGGAGGGCACCGAGCCCAGCGAGGAGCAACTGCAGCGGCTGATCCACGACGCCGTCGACCATCGCAGCGTGTTCCCGGTGCTGTGCGGTTCGGCGGCCAAGCCGATCGGCGTGGACCGCCTGCTGGACTTCATCTGCCGGGTCGGCCCGGCGCCGGGCGAGTCGGGCCCGGCCGAGGGGGNCCGCCACTCCGAGCCCGTCGAGGTGGCCATGGATGCCTCCGGCTCGCCGGTGGCTCTGGTGTTCAAGACCAGGATCGACGACTTCCTGGGTCAGATCTCGTTCATGAAGGTCCTGTCGGGCACGATCCGGGCCAACGACACGCTGGTGAACAGCCGCACCGCCGACAAGGAGCGGCTCCACAACCTGATGTCGTTCACCGGCGCCGAGCATCAGGCGGTGAGCCAGGTCGCGGCCGGCGACATCGTGGCCGCCACCAAGCTCGGAGACGTGCGCACCGGCGACACACTGGCCGACGACAGCGCGCTGAGCGTGCCGATGACGCCGCCGCCGACTCCGGTCTACGGTGTGGCCATCCACGCCTCGGCTCCGGCCCAGGAGGACAAGCTGGCCTCCGCGCTGCGCCGCTTCGCCACCGAGGATCCCAGCCTCGTGATCCGCCAGGACGCCACCACCCGCCAGACCGTGCTGTCGGGTGCCGGCGAGGCCCACCTCCGGGTGGTGCGAGCCCGCCTGGCCCGCATGGGGATCGACTTCGAGATCGAGAACATGAAGATCGCGTACCTGGAGACGCTGCCCCGGCCGGCCGACGTGGAGGCCAAGCACAAGAAGCAGAGCGGCGGCCACGGGCAGTTCGCCGTGGCCATGGTCCGGTTCGAGCCCCTGACACGGGGCTCCGGCTACGAGTTCGACAGCGAGGTGACCGGGGGCGCCATCCCCCGGGGCCTGATCCCCGCAGTGGGAGCGGGCATAGAGGAGGCGATGGCCAACGGCGGCCGCCACGGGTTCCCGATGGTGGATCTGCGGGCGGTGTGCTACGACGGCAAGCACCATTCGGTGGACTCCTCGGAGATGAGCTTCAAGATCGCCGGCTCCCACGCCCTCAAGCAGGCGGTGGAGCAGGTCGGCAGCGCGGTGCTGGAGCCGGTCAGCGAGGTCCACGTCGAGGTTCCCGACGCCTACCAGGGCGACGTGCTCGGCGACCTGAACTCCCGGCGGGGCCAGGTGTTCGGCACGGAGCCGGGCTCGGCCGCCGGCACGAGCGTGATTCACGCCCATGTGCCGACCTCGGAGATCCTCAGCTACGTGATCGACCTGCGGTCGATGACCGGCGGCACCGGCACGTTCAGCGCCCAGCACCACGACTACCAGCCGCTGCCGCACGCCCTGCTGGCCAGAGTCATGGCCGCCGACGACTGATCCGCGACCGCGCCGTCCCGCCTGTTCGCTCGACCTCTCAGCGCGCTCGAAGGGACTCGAACCCCCAACCTTCTGATCCGTAGTCAGATGCTCTATCCAAATTGAGCTACGAGCGCTGGGGAAGCACCAGTGTACGCCCTGGCAGCCTCGCGGCCTACGAGGCTGCGCAGATGCCGGCTTCGATGGCCTCGCGCTCGGATGCGGTGGGAGCGCGGCCCAAGAAGATCTCGAAGTAGGCCGCCGGGGTCGCAGCCTTGGCGGCGGTGGACGTGTCGACACCTTCGTGCCATCCCATTTGCATGCGGTAGATGGTGCGGGCCCGGTATCGCGTCATCGCTGGGTCGTGGCCCTCGGGTTCGATCATCTCCGCCAAGGCGGCCAAGCGCCGCTCGTCGGCCGCTCTCAGCTTCTCGAGCACGGCAGGATCGTGGCGGCTCCATTCCCTCACGGCCACCTCCAGTCGCGGATCGAAGTCCAAACACCCGAGCCAGAGCTGCGACAAGGCGATGTACCGGTCGATGAGCGTCCCCGGAGCGGTGGCGGCCTGCACGACTGCGGTGGTGTTCTTGTCCTCCCAGGCGTCCAGCAGCCCGCCCAGCAGCGCTTCCCGGCCCGTGAAGTGCCAGTAGAAGCTGCCTCTCGTCACGCCCAGTCTCTTGGAGATCGGCAGGATCCTGACTGCGGTGACGCCGCCTTCCACGAGGACCTCGAGGCCGGCCGTGATCCAGTCATCAGCGGAGAGT
>JGIcombinedJ30088_10005881_pt1 | contig 10439 bp, 12 predicted proteins | sample PinacodermPK_FD_30088 | JGI IMG/M metagenome (IMG submission 30088) | reverse complement strand
CGGGCCTCCCCAAGGGCTCAGGTTACGGGAGAGTGGCGCGTAGACTCTGATTGAACCTCAAGAGCGCGAGAAATGAGCGTCATGATGCCCGACTACGAGAACATTCTGTACGAACAAGACGGTCCGGTTGTCACGATTACCTGGAACAACCCGGAGACCCTGAACGCGATCACGCCTGCACTTGAGCAGGAGTTCCATCACGCGCTGGATGTGGCCAATGCCGATCCGACGGCACGAGCGATCATCTTCACCGGCGCGGGACGGGCATTCTCGTCGGGCTACAACATCGCCGGTGGGATTGACAGTGAGGTTGGCGGACCGACGCAGCCGGTCTCCGAGCACCTCGAGCGCTGGTTCCGCTTCTCATCGAAGAACCCCGACATGATGATGCATTTGATGACGCTGGAGACGCCGATCATTGCCGCGGTCAACGGCTGGTGCATCGGCGGTGGATTCTGGTACTCGCTGGCGGCCGACATCACGATCGCGACTGATCGAGCTGTCTTCGCCCAGCCTGAGGTTCGGATGATCTCGAACAGCTCGGTGCTGTTTGCGGCGTTGGCGGGTTGGAAGACCGCGCATCGATACGCGTTGACCGGCGACCACTTTGACGCTCAGGAGGCGCTGCGAATCGGCGTGATCAATGAGATTGTCCCGGTCGAGGATCTGATGGAGAAGGCCGATGCGCTGGCGCGGCGGCTAGCGCTCGTGCCCTCGCACTCGGTTCGCTACAACAAGCTGATTACGGCTCGCGGCCTTGAGGCGATGGGTCTGCGCAATGCGCTCAATGTTGGTTCGATGCTCTCGACGATGGTTGAGGCGTCGGCCGATGGACCAGAGGTCGCGCATCTCGACGCGGCGAAGGAAACAGGTGGATTCGGGGCCTTCCTGCGAGCTCGCGATGAACCGTTCCGTCCAGAGCCGTTTGGTCCTCGGAGTGAGTCGCGCTAGGGACTCAGTCCAATGCCACCATCAACACGGTGATGATTGCCACCGCCAGGCCAACGACCACGATGATGCCGAACATGATTCGGTTGAACTGTTGAGCGAACATCGTGTCAAGCCGTTGCTGGAAGTCGTCTTTGGTTGGATAGGCGGACATTGCATCGGCGAAATCGTCAGATTGTTGCGAGGTGGCTCCAATCGAGCGGAGCACCCTACGTATCCGCAGAATCGGGGTCATTACGGACATCGCTTCACTCCTCGAAACGGACGACGCCTAACAGTCTGGTAGCCTCAGCCTAGCCACGGGGATAGGCCTTTGTCACCGGAGAACGACGATGGTTCGCGTTACAGGACGCTACGACATTGACGCGGTTCGTCGCGAGTGGATGGGGCGGAAAACGGAGGTCGTTCCCGGTCGGTATCCGGTTGAATATGACAGCATTCGACGCCACTGCCACATGGTTGAGGACACGAATCCGCTGTTCCTCGACCCTCAGTACGGCAAGCAGTCGGAGTGGGGATCGGTGATCGCCCCACCGGTGATGACCCGCTACTTTGCCGGGTCCGGTGTGTGGCCGCCGTCTTCCGACGAGGGCGTCAGCCTGCTCCTGCAGGTGCCGACTCGGGGAGAACGAAACATCAATCTCAACACTGAGTGGGAGTACATCCGGCCGGCGAAGGTTGGTGATCACCTGTCCTCTCAGACAGAAGTGATTGACATCTACGAGAAATCAATCAAGCTCGATCCACGCTCGGTCTGGATCAAGACGGAGATGCGCATCACCAACCAGGACGGCGAGTTGGTCGCAGTTGGCACCAACACGTTATGTACGCATCGGACTCCCGAACAAGTCGAATCGGAAGAAGGCGAGCGACCGCTATGACCACCAAGAGCGCACAGAACAGTGTCTCAACCGAACAGACCTACTGGGACGACGTCCGCGTCGGCGACCTGATTGAGGGCTACGATCTGACGCTCGACTGGACCAAGATGGTTGAGCAGGTATCGGGATCGCAGGACTTCTATCCGGTCCACCACGATCCCGAGTTTGCGGCCGAGGCCGGGCATCCGGCAATCTTCTACAACACCGGTTGGACGCAAGCGGCGCTCTGCCGCGTGGTGACCGACTGGGCCGGACCTTCGGGATGGATGAGCAAGTTCCGCTTTGAGATGCGGCGGATGAACATTCCCGAGGACCAGGTACACGCTCGTGGCAAGGTCACCGGCAAATCAGAACTCGACGACGAGCACGGACTCATCGAGCTCGAGGTCTGGCTGGAGAACGACCGACTCGGCGTGACCACGCCAGGCTGGGCGACGGTACGTCTACCTCGCCGCAGCTAACACAAAGGACACGGACATGACTCGAATCGGCATCATCGGAGCCGGCGCCATTGGCGGTGTCGTCGGTGGGATGCTCACGCGCGCCGGCTACCAGGTGACACTGTTCGACCACTGGGTCGAGCACATCAACGAGATGAAGCAGAACGGACTCCGGCTGAGCGGTCCGTTGATCGGCGATATTCGCATGCCCGTCGATGCGCGGCATCTGTATGAGGCGCAGGCGATTTCGGAGCCGTTCGATATCGGCATCGTCGCCGTCAAGAGTTATGACACCGAATGGGCGACGTCGTTCATCTCGCCGCTGGTTAGGGACGATGGCGCTGTCGTTGATTTCCAGAACGGAATCAATGACGAGCGAGTGGCAGCGATTGCTGGTCGCGAGCGGACGCTGGGCTGCGTGATCACGATCGGCGCGGGAATGTACGAGCCGGGCCATTGCATGCGCACCGACACACGGACACTGGGCTTCAAAATCGGCGAGCTGGACGGCTCGGATTCCGACCGGGCGCGTGACATCGCAGCGATGATGAATCACGTGGCCGGATCGGAATCGACGACGAATCTGTGGGGCGAGCGCTGGGGCAAGCTCGCGGTGAACTGCATGGCGAATCCGATTGCTGGGCTGTCGGGATATGGATCGGGAGAGGTCCGCGCCCGAGACGACACTCGCTGGCTGTGCATCCGGATCGCGGCCGAGGTGATCGAGGTCGGCAGGGCTCACGGTCACAACATCGACGGCGTCTGGGGCATCGACGCGCAGAAGTTCGTCGATGTCGCCAATGGAGGCGATTCGTCGGAGCTCGATGCGGAGTTGATCGCCGGCGCGCAAGCGCTGGGAGCAGGTCGGCCGAGTTTCTTGCAGGACGTGATCCGTCAGCGCAGGGTGGAGATTGATGCGCTGAACGGGTGGGTCGTGGAACAGGGCAAAGCTGTAGAGATCGCAACGCCGGCAAACGCTGCGGTGGCTGAGGTCGTGAGGAGTTTCCCGGTCGGAGAGCTGCGGTCGGACCCGTCGAATCTGGGCTTGATCATGGATCGGCTTGGGTAGACTGGCCTCAGGAGGTCGTGGACATGGCTCTAAACCCAATTCGGATTCGCCGCAGCATTGTGGATATCGGCGCGAACGACGCTCAGGCTGACGAGTTCACTGAGGCGGTGTCAGAAGGGTTTGAGGACTTGGTCACTAAGGACGATCTCCGTCTGGAACTCCAGGCGATGGAACAACGAATTGTCAATCGTCTGCTGATCGCAATGATCGGGATAGCAGCGGTCATCATCGGCGCGGTGGCGCTGCTGACTCAGCTGTAGCCGGCCACTGAGGTCGTGAGGAGCTTCCCGGTCGGAGAGCTGCGGTCGGACCCGTCGAATCTGGGGTTGATCCTGGATCGATTGAGTTAGGCCGATTTTGGATTCCGGCAGCCCGTGCAGGCATTTCTGCCAACCGTGACAAAGAGGACTCTTGGCTATGGAAGCCCAAATCCCTTCTACCCCTCCATTATCGCAGATCGTCCGAGATGCGGAGCCCAGCTTAGTTTGTATCAGGACCCCCAGCAGCAGCGGCTCAGGCTTTGTCGTCGATCTCTCAGGTAATGTGATCACGAACTCTCATGTAGTTGGGTCACATACGGAGGTGACCCTTGAGTTCGTTAATGGCGAAACGCACAACGGTCTCGTCATTGGCGTCCATCCGAGCTTGGATTTGGCTTGTATTCGACTTTCCGAGAATCTCACTCTGAAGCCTCTGCCACTGGGTGACTCAGGTTCGGCTCAGGTTGGTGAGGATGTCGTGGCCATTGGCTATCCGATGAGTGACTTTCTTAAGGGTTCCCCAACGGTGACTCGAGGAATCATCTCAGCAAAGCGTGTCGACAGCTTGCAGACTGATGCTGCCATCAACCCAGGTAACAGCGGCGGACCGTTGCTCGACTCCCACGGCAACGCCATTGGCGTCAACACTTCAGTACTCGCACCCGTGGCAGGGCAATCCATCGGAGGCATTGGCTTTGCCATTCCCATTGACGACGTCAAAGAAGCGCTTGACCTGTTAGCATCCGGCACTCACCCTACAAGCCCAAAAGTCCACCATTTGGAAGCCTCAAAGCAAGGAGCCAGTGTCCTTCACCACATCGGGAACGGCGGCTTCAGTATCGCCATGCCGCAAGCTTGGACGCCGAATCAGTTTAATCAACAAGGTACGCTCTTTTTCCTCGATGATAACTACTTCTCCGTTAACGTGATAAAGGTCGACAACGCCTTCTCTTTGCAGGACTTCGCCGACGACATGTATAGATGGTGGCATGAAGAGGCTGGTAGCTGGACCGATGGTTCAGCTACCTGGCACGGCAGGTCGCGGGGATCAAGCCGGAACAACTTCTCTCTCTCGCTTCGAGGCGACCGTGGCGACGGTTCAGGAATGCGCACTGGTCGAGTCGAATGGTCGCTGTTCTCATCTCCTACAAACTCTAGGCATCTGATTTCAGCGGACTTAAATGTGGCTCACGACTATGTGGGCGCAGGAAGGACTCGGTCCAAACGCGGAGAAGGAGCGCGTGAACTCTCTCGGACGATAGCTTCGTTCCTCGACACAGTTTCGATTTGGGACACTTACTGGAGCGACCATTACTACTGGAGCATCTCTGCAGCACCGGGTTGGCATTCTACTCACTGTGATGACTTAGGGCTCATACTCAACTCTACTGAACAGGACGCCTATCTCACAGTAGACATCGTTGATGTGGCCGACCATGTGACTGCAGAAGAACTGTGCAAGGATGCTGTGGCGGAGCATCTCACGAAGGAGGACGCGTGGCAACAGTGGGACGTCCTCTCCTCACACGAGGATGACTATGAGGGACACAATTGGTACCGCATCAACTTCCGATATAAACCACATGGCTACCAGCCCGCTGTGATATGTATAATCCAGGTTGGCCGGAGCGGAAGCTTGGAGTACGTAGTGACCGCTCGCACGAACGAGCATCGGATCTCAGAACACGCCGTTGCAATCGACCACATGCTTGAAAGTTTCCGATTCTAGGGAGAGGAGCAAGGTCAGCGATGCCTGCAGGCCCATTTGCGAGCACCCTGGCTGAGACAGCTGGTTGGGCGCCGAGAGCGACGAAGACCCTCTCTCTATCCGAGCGTGAATCTCCCCATAAGAGGAACGATGGCCTCCTCCGATCGGGCTCACCCTCTGTTGTTCTCCAACTCGCCGAACTCCGGGAGGACTTTTTCGGAGAAGTCTTCCATCGACCTCAGGATTTGGCCCTGGGTGAGGAGGCCGTTGTATTGCCACATGAAGATCCAGGTCACCGGGGTGACGTCCATCATGGCCTGGACTTGTCTTTTGACGCTGTCGAGGGTTCCGGCGAAGAGGAGGCCGTTTTCCAGTTGTTGCTCGGGAGTCATGATTTCTCCTCCGGGTGGGCGGAGGGCTTCGGCGAAGCCGAAGGGAGCGAACCAGGCTCCTCCGGCGAAGGCCGCGGAGNGGCGCCAGAGTTCGAGGGCCTCTTCGTCGGTGTCGGTGATGATCACGTCCCGGAGGACTCCCAGACCTTCGCCCGGTTTGAGGTCTCGACCGACTGAGGCGGCTTCCTCCTGGTAGACCTCGTAGAGGCGGTTTTGCAGCTCGGGGTACATCGGCGGGAGGATGGCGGTGATGCCTTCTCGGGCGCACCAGCGGATGGTTCGCTCGGATGAGGCGAAGGGCTGGAAGAGCGGTGGGTGCGGCTTCTGCAGCGGCTTGGGCACGACGCCGATCTCGCGGACGATGTTGTTTTCGTCGACGCCCTTGCCGTACAAGCGCGTCGCTTCGATGTCCCAGGGCGTGCCGTCGGGTGGAATCTGCCAGGCGTCGCCCTGATATGAGATCATCTCCTCGGTCCAGCATTTGCGGATGATGTTGAAATGCTCCTCGAAGGCTGCGCGGTTGGCGGCGTCGATCGCGTCATGGTCGCCAGGGCGAGCGGCGTGGACGCCGTGGATCTGCTGGGCAAGCGTGTCGACCCAGCGTCGCTGGTAGCCGCGTGCGAATCCGGCCAGCGCGCGACCGCCCGACATGTGGTCGAGCATGGCGATGTCCTCGGCCACGCGGATTGGGTTCTGCGCCGGCAGCACAAGGCCGAGCTGACCGACGCGGATGCGCTCGGTCTGCATGGCGAGGTAGAGGTCGAGCATGATCGGGTTGGGCGAAACCTCGAAGCCCTCGATGTGGAAATGGTGCTCGGTGAAGCCGATTGAGTCGTAGCCCAGCGCGTCACCGGCTTTGGCGAAGGCGGAGAGGTCGGCGAGCATGTCCTGATAGAGCTCTGGACGATTGCCGGCCATGCCGGCTTCGATGTCCTCACGCGTGCCGACTGATGGGAGGAAGAAGAGACTGACCTGCATGGGAGCTCCAGTTTCTGACCCCCTCTCCCTCTGGGAGAGGGATGGGGTGAGGGCCGCTAGTCGAACGACTTAAGGAACGAGGACACAGCCTCGTTGAAGTCGGACGGGTTGTCGATGTTGGCGGCGTGTCCGGCGTTGGGGATGACGACGTGGGTGTTGTTGGGGATCTTGTTGGCCATGTAGTCGGTGCCAGCGAGGAAGGGCTTGTCGTTCTCTCCGACGAGGACAAGGGTTGGCTGGGGGATGGTCGCGAGTGACTGGATGATGCGGTTGTCGAACTGGGCGAGCATCCCACGAGCGGCATTGGCCAGGCCCTCAGCGGAGCGATGCGTAGAGACTCGGACTTCCTCGGAGCCGCCCAGCGCGGCGAGGCCATCGCGCTCGAGCGCTTCGGCCCGGGGGATCGCCATGCCCGTGTTCCAGCCCTCCCGAGCCTTCGGATTGTTGTAGCCGGGACCGGTGTCGAAGAGCATCAGGGCTCGCGTGCGGTCAGGATGGGCAACCTGGAAGGCGAGCGACATGTAACCGCCGAGTGAAAGGCCGCCGATCACGGCGCTGTCGGCTCCCTCGGCATCGAGGATGGCGGCGATATCGGCGACGGTCTCGGCTTCGCTGTAGCAGGCGGGATCGTCGGGTGAGTCGGTGAGTCCGTGTCCACGCATGTCCCACACGATCAGACGGTGATCGGCGGAGAGGACATCGATCTGCCCAGCCCACATCTGCGAAGTGGCGCCGTAACCGTGGGAGAGGATGATTGCCGGGCCGTCGCCGTGCGCCTCGTAGTGGATGCTGACGCCGTCTCGATCGATGTTGGGCATTTCGCGGCTCCGTAGACGTGGAAGTACTGGTGTTGTCGCTGGGTAGGATAGGGGTCGAAGTGCTGGCGACGTGGGGAGGGACCCCCTCAGCCTGCGGCAGCTCCCCCTGCAAGGGGGAGCGTGAAATCGATTCGGCAATTCGCCTTGCAAGGGAAGCGTGAAATTGATTCGGCAGCTCGCCCTGCAGGGGGAGCAAAGAAGGGACAGGCGATGAAGACTCCGATTGGGCCGGAGATTGCGTTTGAGTTGGGTGGGGTTGGGGCTCCGGCGATTTCGCCGGATGGGTTGGTGGTTGCTTATGTTCGCGGCCAAGTTCAGGAAGGCAAGCGGGTTTCCTGGATTGAGTGCGCTCCGTTCGAGGGTGGCGAATCGAGGGGGCTGACTTCGGGTGACTCGGACTCGAGTCCGGTTTGGGCTCCGGACGGATCAGTGCTGGCGTTTCTGCGGCCGTCCTCGGCTGAGGCAGGAGCGCCTCGGCAGATCTGGTTGCTTCCGACGGACGGCGGCGAGGCTCGACGACTGACGAACCTGGAGCACTCCGTGGCCGGGTTTGACTGGCTGCCGGACGGCTCGGGAATGATTGCGGTCGTGGATATTGACCCTCATCGTGGCCAGCGCGACGGCTCAAAGACGACCGTTGTGCGTGAAACGTACTATCGGGGCGATGTATTGGGTTATCGCGAGGATGCGTGGCATCAACTGTTTCGGGTTGACGCCTCGACTGGTTGCGAGCTTCAGTTGACGAGCGGGACGTACAACCATGCGCATCCGGTGGTCTCGCCGGATGGTCGGTGGGTGGCGTTCACGGCCGACCGCAACGTGGATCGTGAGCGGCGGCGTCCGTTTGGATCCGAGCTGTGCGTGATGTCGACTCAGGGCGTGGCTGGCGGCGGGCATGTTGAACGACTGACGCCAGGAGTGATGTCGGCTGGACGGGCCTGTTGGTCGCCGGGTGGGTTGTCGTTGGCGGTATCGGTGACTGACATGTCGCAGCGCCACCAGGCGTATCTCGAGCGGGTTGAGCGCTATAGCGGCGAGCGGACCCGGCTGACGGACGACTCGGTCAATCCGCAATCGGGATTCTTTCCGATCTCTGGCCCGCCGAAGATGGTCTGGACGGATGAGGGGATCACGTTTGCCGCCGATGTACGTGGACGCTCAGGCGTGTACCGAGTGTCGGCCGAGGGCTTGGGGGAACCCGAGACGATTCGGGCTGAAGCCGAGTTGATCAATGGGTTTGACGTGTCGGCTGATGGAGCGTTGCTAGCGGTTGTTTCAACGACTCCGGATGGTCCTGGGGAGGTTGTGTCAGTGCAAACGGGGAGCCCCCCTCTGCCTTCGGCATCTCCCCCCAAGGGGGGGAGAAAAGAGAGCCGGCTGACGAATGCAGCTACCGATTTCGTTGAATCTCGCGAGATCGGTGCAGTTGAGTTCTTCACTGTTGAGCGGGATGGGTGGGAGATTCCCTGTGGATTGATGTACCCGCCGGGATTTGATCCTGACCAGTCTTATCCGCTGGTGATGGAGATTCATGGTGGGCCGAATGGGTTCTTTGGCGAGGGATTCAATGCTCTGCACCAGGTGATCGCGGGCGCGGGATACCTGGTGTTGTTTGTCAATCCTCGTGGGTCGTCGACGTATGGGGCCAACTTCACCGATGCAGTGACCGTCGATTGGGGCGGCGAGGACTCGTTCGATTTGCTTGAGGCGCTTGATGCGGTTTGTGAGCGTCCGTATGTGGATGCCAATCGGCTCGGCGTGCATGGCTATTCGTATGGTGGATACATGACGACCTGGTTGATAGGGCACGTCAATCGATTCAAGGCGGCAATCGCGGGTGCGCCGGTGGTGAATCTGTGGTCCATGTGGGGCGTGTCGGATATTGGGCCGTCATGGGGTTCGTATCAGTGGGGCGATGTGCCGGACGACAACTTCGACTGGTATCGGGAGCGCTCACCGATCACATATATCGACAGCGTGCGCTGTCCGGTACTGATCTTGCACGGTGAGTCGGACTGGCGGGTGCCGATTTCGCAGGGCGAGGAGTACTTCGCCGGACTTCGGTATCGGGGGAAGCCGGCGGAGATGGTGCGGTTCCCTGGTTGCTCGCACTCGATGTTCAGAGTTGGCGATCCGGCGATGGTCAAGGAGTACTACGAGCGGATGATCGCCTGGCTTGATCGGCATGTGAAGTGAGTCGTCGGGGATGAGCCTCTTGGAAATGCCCGCTCCGTCATTCCCGCGCTCCGGCGCGGGAATCTCGCCGAGCTCGCCTCAGACGCTGTCGGTTGAGGAAATCGCAGCGCGCATACTCTCAACTTGGTCTTACCTTCTGTGCCGCGTGCAACGAGATACCCGCGTCGGAGCGCGGGTATGACGGAGAGGCAGTCTGACAAGGGAATGGGACTGGGGAAGGAGCGGGTCCCCGCGTGAAGCGGGGACTGGGGACTTGCTCTGGGTTGCGGCACTCACTTTTGAGGGCGAGTGATTGCGGCGATCGGTCTGAGGGTTCGTCTCATGACTCTCTGGGCGGTGGCCTGGACCTGGATTGAGGGCGGCTTCATTCTCAGGTACATCGTGCCGAAGACGAGGCTGATCGCGATGGACGACAGGCCCATGATGATCAGTACGTCCTGCTCGCCGATGATGTCGGCGACTGCTCCGAAGCCGAGTCCGGTGAAGGACTGGACTCCGAAGGGGAGGAATGTGAGTGCGGTGACTCGTCCGTGGAACTCGGGTTCGGACTGGCGGATGACCTCGGCGGTGTTGAGTGTCTGGAAGGCTGAGAAGCCGGAGCCGACGAGGAAGATGACGGGCAGCATGACGATCGCGTTCGGGGTGACACCGAGCAAGGCGACACCGAGGCCGAAGGCGCAGCTCATGACGAGCAACACGCCTCCGGACCAACGGGTACCGACGACACCGGCGACTGAGAGTCCGACGAT
>JGIcombinedJ30088_10005879_pt1 | contig 10442 bp, 6 predicted proteins | sample PinacodermPK_FD_30088 | JGI IMG/M metagenome (IMG submission 30088) | reverse complement strand
CCCCGGGCCGTAGGCACTCGGGTCAGCACGGTAGTCGGCAGCGGCAGCCGCAACCAGCTTGATCCACTGGCAGGTAAGCTCGGGATGTTCGTCGGCGAACTCTCTGCGGACGACCATCGCATCGAAAGTGGCCTTGCCCCAGTTGCTGAGTTCACCCGACGTCAGCAGCACCCGGCCCCGCTCCTTCAGCCGCTCGAGGGCGGGGTCCCAGACGAACCCGCCGTTGATCTCACCTTGTTCCCAGGCCGCAACCATCTCCGGCGGTGACAGGTCGACCAGCTCGAGGTCGTCCGCTGAGATCTTGAACTGCTCGAGGGCAAAGATCAGGTGGAAGTGGGTGGTGGAGCCGAACGGTACCGCGATCGTCTTGCCGGCGAGGTCCTGCGGGGCGGTGATCGACTCGTCGACCACCAGCGCCTCCGCGTCGTTGATGTTGTCATAGATGTAGATGACCTGCAGATCGACACCCTGGCTGTAGCCCGCCGCCGTCGGTGGGGAGCCGCTGAGGGCGATATCCACCGAACCCGAGAGCAGGGCACTCATCACCTCAGCGGGGCCGGTCAGCTCCACGAACTCGATGCTCCTGCCTCCAAGCCCGCTCGCCTCGAGCTCTTCCAGCTGCGCCTTCCACGGCCCGTACACGAGCTGATGGCCGATGGTGATATCGGCGGCGTGTACGCTACCGGCTGTGAGCAGTGCCGAGGCTACGATCAGCGCGGCTTTGTAGAGTCGCTCTCTCAACATGTCAATCACCTCATCATCGTCGTTGCCGACAAGATTTCACCCGGATTCGTGAAGACTCAGCGGGTCTCTACCCACTGGTATGGGCAAAACTTTGATGAAGCCTATTCGAGAACCGCCCCTTCACTCCTCATTATGACCCCCCTACCGGTACCAATTCAAAACCACGGGTTCCGCCAAGGTCTGGTGCACATCTCAAAGGACGGATTCGCTGGATCTGGTCGGGGTGCGAGATGTTCTCACTTCACTACCGATATTCCGGCATTCCAATGTCAGTTGGCAAACCCGCAGCGATGCGGACCGTCTCCACACTGAGATAGACGATCCGCCGGATCGCCGTAATCAGGTCACGCGGGTCCGCAAACCAACCGTTGGGATCGTTAAGGATGCCACTGCGCTTGTCTCGAGTGACCCGGTAGCGGTCGATGAACCAGCCGAGTGGAGTCCGCCCGTTGACCTCATAGCGGTGTGCCTCGACCGGGATGTCACAGAGTTGGATGTGATCGTTGATGATGAGTACCGACTTCTCCAAGAACGGACTCTTCGGGTCGTCCTTGAACCTCATCGCTCGAGTGCCGATCCGAAAGAGTTCGGGTTTAGACTCGAGGACGGGGTCCCCCCCTGGGGGTACGGACTCGCTGGGTCCAAAGAGATCCCCAAGAACGGACTCTTCGGGTCCGGGTTGACCCGAGACCCTGACCTCGAGCGGATACTCTTCACAGCTCTCATAGCCTAGATGCAGCGCTGCCAGGTCCCGCCCAGCCTCGACGAAGGCGTGGAAATCGGGTGCGAAGGGAACCCGGGGCAGTTCCTTTGCAAAGTTGTTGGCGAAGCGCTGCCGGTAGCTAGGCGCATGCAGAACGCCGTAGACGTAATCGAAGATGTCGTCCTTGGTGATTGCGTTGTCCCGGTAGTGGGTGCGAAAGGTGCGCAGGGCGGTATCTGAGATGTTGTCGAAGCGCTGTACTCCGGGATTGTCATAAAGGACCCCGCCACCCGGACTCTCCACATACCGGTAGCGGGGGAAGCATTGGCCAAACGCGACGAAGTGGAGATTCGGCATCGTATCGACCATGAGGGCGGAGAAGGGCCTGGTTGAGCCGATGCCTGGTACGCAGATTGCTCGGTTCTCGCTGTCGGTCGCCGGGAAGATCCGGTCCAGCTGGTACTTCCTATTGACGAGCACGTAGTCGACATAACAGTGCTGCTTGACAAAAGGCCGGTACTGGGTCGACCAGATATTGTCAGCCGAATAGACTACGGTCTTCCGCCGTCGGAGATTGTCCTCTAGCGCTTGGTCCCAGCGAACGTTGGTGGAGTGCCGGCGTGAGATGGCTTCGACATCCGGGTTCGGATCTCGTGACGCCTTCAACTCCTTGAGAGCTCCGAGATAGTCAGCCACCATCTTGCGTGCGTTCTCAGCGCAGGCGTCGCGGGAGAAGTTGTAGATGTAGGCGTCGCGGCTAGTTGCCAACCCTCTTGAGTACAGCCCAAAGATCGCATCATCCGCCTTGCCGGCCTTCGCGTCCTGGGATCCGAGCGGATAGAACTCCTGAAACGCCTCATCACGCTGCCCGATCCAGTCGTGATGCTGGTCAGGCTTGACCTCGAGCCAACCATCTAGCCCTGCGATCGATCCCGCCTCGCCGAGAATCCTCAGCTTCTCCTCGCGATCCAGGTAATCGCCGATATCGCGGTAGCGGATGCGGCGGTCGGTGGCAGCCGGATTACGTACCAGGATCGTGATTGCTACTGGTGCTCGAGAGCCTTGGCCGAATGCATTGTCTCCCTCGGCGCGCCGCAGTTCTCCGGATGTCCGTGCGTTCCCCCGCAGATTCAGCACATAGACCGAACTGAATTCCTCTGCTAAGCAGGCACGAATTCCCGAATCTGCGTTTCCGTCGATCCAGGAGCCGTTGGTGACAAAGGCGATCACGCCCTGCTCGCCGATCCGGTCTGAGGCCCAGCGGATCGCCATTTTGTAGCTGTCGTAGAGGCTGTTCTTCAGCGTCGCCTTGGAACGGACCGCGTAGGTTTCGGCGACCCTTTGCTCGAGCTCGGGATAGTCGACATTAGGGTTATCGTCCGCCGCACTCCGCTGCCCCGCAGACCAGGGCGGATTGCCGACGATGACTTGAATCGGCAGCTTCTGCTGGCGCTCGACCCGGTCACTGTTCTCGGGGAGCCAGATCTTCTGGAGGCCAGCCCGCTTGCCGTGCAGGTTGAAGGTGTCGGTCAGGGCGATGCCGCTGAATGGCTCATAGCTGCTGGCGTCACCGCGGCGACCATGAAACGCCTCTTCGATATGGATAGCCGCGATGTAGTAGGCGAGCAGGACGATCTCGTTGGCATGCAACTCTTCACGGAACTTCCGCGCTACATCCTCATCGCGGATCAACTCAGACCCGGAGGGTCCGACCTTGCCGAGCAGCCTAACCAGGAAGGTACCGGTCCCGGTGAAGGGATCGAGGATGTGCACCCCCTCATCAGTTAAGGAGCGCCCGAACTCCTGACGCAGCACCTGATCGGCACTGGCCAGAATGAAGTCGACGACCTCGATCGGGGTGTAGACGATGCCCAGCCGGTCGGCATCCTTCTTGGTTGCGGTGATGAAGAAGCGCTCGTAGAGTTCGGTCAACACTCGCTGGCGGGCATCGCTGTTATCTAACCCCCGGGCCCGCTGACGGACACTCTCATAGAAGCCCTCCAGGTCCCTCGTCTCGTTCTCCAGACCGAACTCACCGAAGTCCTGCTCTAGGGCCTCCAGCCGCTTCGCCACCGGGTTCTCAGCAGCAAAGTCGTAGTGCTCAAAGAGTGCTCCGAAGACCGGCCCGGTCAGGATGTGCTGGGCCATCATCCGGGTCGCCGACTCGCGAGTGATCGAGTCGTTGATCGTCTCCTGGAGCTCTGCCAAGAAGGCATCGAACCATTCACGCAACGTCTCGTTGGCCGGGTTGGCCAGCAGCCCCTCGATCCGGGAGATGAGTCGGGGGAAGATCTCGGCGACATCCTCGGCCCAGCTCTGCCAGTACTTCCGGTCGCCGCACTTCTCGACGATCTTGGCGTAGATCGCGCCGGGGGGCAGGTCGAGCGGGGGTAGGGGCCCGACCTTTCCGTTAGGAGGTGGGTCGATGATGATCCGACCGTTCGGATTCTTGTTGAGGTCGAGCTGATTGATCTCCACATCGAAGCGGTCGTCGTGGGAGCGCAGGGCCCGAAGTACGCTCCAGACGGTAGCGAACCGCTCGTTGTCATCCAGGGCTGCTGCCGGGTCGACCCCAGCCGGGATTGTGACTGGCAGGACGATGTAGCCGTACTCCTTGCCCTCCGCTTTGCGCATGGTCCGGCCGACCGCCTGGACGATGTCGACATGGGAGTTCCGTGGGCTCATAAAGAGCACCGCATCGAGCGCCGGTACATCGATCCCTTCAGAGAGACAGCGGGCGTTGGTGAGGATCCGGCAGCTCTCAGCAGCACCCTGCTTCAACCACTCGATCCGTGCCTTGCGGTCGAGCGCATGATGCTTCCCATCTACATGGCGGAGGTCGCAGCGAAGTGCCTGTGTCTGCTCCTCCTCAGGCAAACGCTCGATAGCCTGATCGACGATTCTGCTCCAGTGCTGTTCCAAATTCTGCGATGACTTGATGGTGTTGGTAAAGGCGATCGCCCGAGGGAGGTGGGAACCGTTGGTCGAATCCCTACGTACTCGCTCCCTAAGCGCATTCCAGCAACCGACGATCTTCGCCGTGTCGGTAAGGTCGATCTCACTATCATGTGATGTCAGGTGCTGCTGCAGCACCGCATCGACATGCTCTTCGGCAATAGTGAAGATAATGACCTTGTAATCGGAGAGCAGATCCTGCTCGACGGCACGAGAGAAGGGGAGCCGGTGGAACTCCGGTCCATAGGTCGCCGGATCATCCATCGAGAAGATCTCGACCTTGCGGTCCACCGCCTTCGCCTTGGCACCCTCGGTGTAGAGCCGGGGGGTGGCGGTCAGATAGAGGCGCTTCTCAGCCCGGATCCGCTCCTGGTCATGGACCAGCACGAAGGGAGAGGTCTTAACGTCGGATTGCTCGATTCCGGTAGTCCGGTGGGCCTCGTCACACAAGATCAGATTGAAGTCCGGTGCCCCCTCATCCTGAGCCTGTCTCACCAGGTCGAGCGACTGGTAGGTGGAGAAGACGACCGTCAGCGCCTCCGGCCTCTCTTCCTGAAGAGCCTGAGAGATCTTCTGGGGATCGGTGGTGACCGGTAGCTCCAACTCCTGCAGTGAGGCATCCTCGTCGGTCCGGCCGGCCCGGGTATCGGAGCAGATCCCGATGTAGCGATGGGGGACCTCCTGCTGGGTCGCCCACTCTCGCATCGACTGCTGGAAGAGCGAGATCGAGGGGACCAGGTAGAGTACTCGGCCCCCGACCTTGGCAACAGCCTCTGCTATCCGGAGGGCGGTGAAGGTCTTACCCGTCCCACAGGCCATGATCAGCTTGCCCCGATCAGACTCCTTGAAGCCGGCGACCACATTATCGAGGGCCTCTTGCTGATGGGGGCGGAGCCTAAAGGGTTCGGCCCGGTAGACCAGATCTTCCGGCCTACCAGCGATGAGATCGGGCCAGTTGATCGGACGGCCTGCCAGATCGCCGAACCGGAGCACACTGCAGGCGGGTTGCAGTCCCGCTAAGGTCTTGCTCGCGTTCGGACCCCAGGAGTCGCCGGTATCGACGATGATCCGGCTGCCGAACGGTTGCCGGGCCGAAGCGGAGATGAACGAGTCGATCTGCCGCTTCGAGATCACCGTGCCGGGGGCGTAGCACTTGCACTGGATGGCGCAGTAGCCCCCCTCGCGCTCCTCGGCTACCAGGTCGATGCCGGTATCGGTACCGGAGAGGCCTTGCTGCAGCCCCGCCCACTCCGACCAGAGCCAGACGTTGGCGAAGCGTTCCTGGTAGAGGGGGTCCTGCAGGAAGTAGGCCTTCATCAGCCGCTCGAAGAGGCGGCCCTGATGGGCCTTGGAGTTGGCGCTGGACCGGATGTGATCCAGGGTGCTCTGGAAGTCGCTGATCATTCGTTAGCTCCTGCAAAACCTGTGAAGGCGTTTCGGACTCTTTTGAAGATTTTAACTTGGGAGACTGCCAGCGATTATCAGAAGCGACTCAAGTCATGTCTTGATCTTCAACGCCATGGGATTACGACGCTCCTCCAAGAAGTCTATTGTCAGTCGGCATCTCACCATCGAGCGGAGACCCTGGCAAGCAGTGGGTCTGGAGGGTTTCCGGTAGGTCTTCGGCATTCGTAATGCCACCGCACTTCCTCACACCGCTGCACTGGTTGGCTACCTCGCGTTGCTTGTCGCTCTGGGCATCAGCGAAGATGGGTCTCGGGAAGTCCTCGCGGTTGAAAGTGCTGCTGGAAGCTGGAAGCGATTGGAATGGTCTCGAAGCCCTCTGAGTGGAGTACTCCCCAAGGACGGATCGCATCGAGACAGAGGGCCGAGGCCAAGCCTGTCTTTCCGCCACCTCTTGCAAGTGACAGGCCTGCCCGCATGATACCCGGCTTGAAGGCCCCCCGGAGGAAGCGCCGCTGATAGGGCAGACACCGGAAGGGTTGGCCCCGTAGGTCGCCGTCTCCTACTGACGCGGCCTCAAGGGAGGCGATTAGGGCCTTAACATTCACTCAAAACGATTGGGGTCATTTGGAGAATCTTGACGATTATCTATCCGCCGAAATCCGCGGTCGCGAAGCAGGTCTCGCACCTGTTCGGCGGTCCACTCCCTCGGCAGGCTGTATATGCGGCTATCTGCCACACATCTCCGGTCGCCATTCGCGTCGACCCTCCATTCAATGCCTTCAAGCCTCACGGTGTAGTCCATCGTTTTGCCTCACTCTCCAAGCCCCTCTACGTAGTCCGCCACCCCCGCCCACGCTGCCCGCCCTCTGAGCGCAGACGAGCGGTGCCATACAGGGGTTCATGCTGCCTCTGCGTCAGCAGCTAGCAGACCGGACGTGGTGAGAGCTTCGGTAACGGAGACGCCAGCCCCCACGAGGCGCTGAAAAGCCGAAGCTCGACCTACCAGGTCGTGAGCGTACAGGCCCGTCATATCGAGGGATACTGGCGTCTCTAGCTTCGCCTCTACAACCCCTGCCAGAGGTTCAGTAGTCGCACTATACCACCGCCTGTACGCTTCCCGCTGTGCGGTGCCGGCGCTGGCTACGTCCATGAGATCCGGCGGGACGCCACACGCCGCTAGGACAGCGCCGCGCTGTGTTGAGCGCCGTCGGTGGCTGGCCATAGCCGAATCGAGACCCAGGCAGCAAAGATCGACTCTTCCCAGGTGTTGGTTGCCATGTGGTTCGACGATAGTATGGCTGAGGCTTGCGAAGTCGGCATAGAACCTGCCGAAAGGGATGCTGGCCATGAGCCCCGGCTGAACTCAAGAACGATCACTTCTCGCCTAGCCGCAGGCGGCTGCTTGGAACTAAAGACCTGTGTCGGGCCGAGCAGTGATCGTGCCGCTACAGTAGGGATGGGCACGGAACGTCTCGAGTTCAGACTGTGCCCCTACTTGCGATTACGGAGACCTTGCACTACAAGTACCAGAGGGCTATTTGTGGTTTCGGATCGGCTCCCACGACGAGTACCTGCGCATGATTGCGGCAGCTCTGAATGTCCGATAAGCCAAATTTATTGGAAATCGGTTCAGGAGGGCAAGCTGGCCCGAAGATTACCGACCGTAGCACTGGCCGGGATCGCGGTCTTCTCTCTGGCAGCGACCGCCACCGATTCTGGACACTCCGGTCCGTCACCACCTTCCGACACGACTACACCGTCTTTGAGTTTGCTGACCAGACCGTTACCGGCGGTGCGCTCCAAGGTGTAAACACGATTATCGAGAGCAGCGGCGGCCCCTTCAAAGAATCTTCATAAGCTGCCAGTAGGCTACTAGAATGGATACTGGATCGAGAGCAGAATGAACCTGACGAGAAGAAAACTGATGAAGAAGCTGGGCCTGTTCTGCATCGCAGCATTGACGGGTTCCGGCATTCGGAGCCCCGGTGCGTTCAGCAACCAGACACAGACGCCAGCGCCGGAAAGCCCTACGCACACTCCACCTACCACTGTGGCAGGCTCTACCGCGTGGCCCATTGACATTGACGACACCCCCGTCTGCGTACTGACCCCACAGGCGACCGGGGGACCTTTCTACTTCGACGCGAACCAGGTACGACAGAACATAGTTGAGGACCGCGTCGGAGCACCGCTGCGGATGGCTGTCCGAGTCATGAGGGTGGACGATGGCTGCGCGCCCCTAAAGGATGCCTTGGTAGACATATGGCACACCGACGCCGGAGGCGCTTACTCCGGGTATCCCGGCCAGCCCGGCGGACAGGACACGTCTGGCCGGACCTTCCTTCGCGGGATCCAAGTGACGGACGCAGCTGGCGTCGCCGTGTTCGACACCATCTATCCCGGTTGGTACCCCCGCCGTACGGTCCATATCCATTTCAAGATCCGCTACAGAAACAATACCTATGTGACCTCCCAATTCTATTTCCCTGACGACTTTACTGATAACGTCTACAGCCGGCCGCCCTACAGTAACCGGCCCGAGCGCACTACGCGCAACACGAACGACTCCGTGCTGCGAGGAGATCCCGCAGAGAGAAACCTCCTCGCGTCGGTCACGGAAGATGGAGCTGGCTACTTCGGCACAATCACCTTCGGGGTAACCGTTTAGTGGAGAGTTGTTTCAGGGAAATCTCCCACCGAAGGGTTCGCAATTCAGATACGGGCTCAACCGCTCAGCCCTTGCCCGGATCAGACATTTGGACCTCATTCTCCAAGCCGTCCGAAGAAAAAGGCTTTGAAACCGACCCTCTGAGAGCCCCGTTAAGGCCCCTCGAACGTCTCCCAGGTCGCTGACTGGAATGAGCCGGCTCAGCTACCCGCTCTGCAGCTCCTGCACCAGCCCTTGCCATGCCTGTTCAGAGGCCCCCAGCTCACGGCCCCGATATGCCTACCCCGTAGCCGATTATTATTGGAAATGGGATAGACCCTTGTAGAATGGTCTCAAGCGGTAGCCATCACGAGCGAGTATCCACCGTAAGGAGATTGTGAGATGAGTGTTGCACAGCCTGGGTTTGGAGGAGCAAGAGCCTCCGATATCAGAGACCTTAGGGACCAAACAGAAGAGAACACAGACCGGATCCTGGCAGAGCTAGGAGCGATACGGGAAGTACTAGAGCGGATCGAGAAACACCTGGAAGCTAGAGAAGGAGTAGCCCAGAGTATCTCGATGGGCTGAGAGCCCCGTTAAGGCCCCTCAGAAGTTTTTATCCATCCTACCGGGGTGAGGCAGGGCTAGTTCGCTTTCCGGGTGGATTGCCAGGGGGCATAAAATATGGGCAGACCCACAGTCACAGGACGCATAAACGCAAAAGCGTTAGAGCTGCTCGAGCAGTATCCAGCGGGTCTGCGCTGGATAGAACTGCGTAAGCGGATAGAGGCATCAGACCGCGCTTTTCATCCGAAAACGGTTAACGGATGCATCTGGAAGTTGATCGAAAAATATCCTGACAGGGTCTATAAGCCATCCAAAGGGCTTTTCCGGTTGCTGAAGTATAGATCTGCCGAACCTTGCTGACGGTGTGGCGGCAGTTGCAAAAATAGATCCAGGCGCTCGGCAACTCGAGGCGGGAGTCTCACTACGCTGTGGACAGTACAGTTCTTTGACAAATGTATAGAAAGTGTACTATAGAATGGGAGATGCCAGAAGCCCAACAGCCGCATCTGGAGGTATGGCAATGCCTTCGAGGCTATCGGGATTGGTGATCAGACCAGCGACCGATCCGCCGCAGATGCAGCGAGCCCGGCCGTGATCGGCCCGCACATTGCCCGCAGCCAAGGACGGACTCTCCGGGTCCGGGTGAACTGCTGACAGTGGGTTCCACAGACCCGGAGAGTCCGTCCTTGAGTCGGACCTTGGAGGAGCACATGAACGAACTCGCCACCCGTCCCCGCCCAGCTCGAGCTACCGGTAGGCGCCCGCAAGCTCGTTGAGTCCTCGGTAAGTGAGAACACCACGCCTATAGCAGCGTCCCGCACCGGTTTATGCCACCGACCTCGAGCAGAGCGGTGCCGGGACCGCTGCCTACCTCACCGACCTGTTCGAGTCCGGCCGCCCCCTACTCGTCAAGGAAGTGTACTAAACCGCAAGCCAGCGACAGACCTGTGAAGGTGATCCTCCCCGAGGTGCCCTTGGGCCCTGATTGGATTGGAGTGGCAGAGAGGAGCGAAGATGACCGAAGTAGAGGAGCGGACCGCTACTAAGAGTGACATCGACGAACTGAAGGGCGACATCAACCAACTACGCTCTCAACTGCGTCGGGGGATTGGTGCCCTGGTTGCTCTCATACTCGTTCTCATCCTGGTCCGGTTCTTCTTCAGTGCGCTCGCGATGCTCCGATGATTGCTAACCCCTGAACCGCCACCGGCGAGCCTGCCACTGTATCCCGTCTCGCTGTCGCAACTCGCCATGGCATAGTCACGCCGGTTGCCACTCGATTTGCAGATAGAGGAGTAGGGGATGGTGGGTTTTCATGAACGGAATGAGCGGTTAGGGGCTTGACCCCTTAGACGCGTAGCCCTATACTATCCTTTAGGAGACATTAGCTGGAAGCCCGTAAGTCGGGTTTCCGCCTAA
>JGIcombinedJ30088_10005875_pt1 | contig 10446 bp, 8 predicted proteins | sample PinacodermPK_FD_30088 | JGI IMG/M metagenome (IMG submission 30088) | reverse complement strand
CGCGGCGTGGTTCGCAAGTCCAGCAATGCCCGGCTGCTGCGCGACAGCGAGGTTGTGTATGAGGGCAGACTCAAGACGCTGAAGCGGTTTCAGGACGATGTGCAGGAGGTGCAGTCGGGTCAGGAATGCGGAATTGGCTTCGAGAACTGCTCGGCGTTCCAGCGTGGTGATTCAATAGTCGTCTTCGACCGGGAGGAAGTGCAGCAGTCGCTGTAGAACGGCGCAATCACTGAGAGCAGGCCGGAATCGACTCCTCTACCGAACCAGAAAGCTGCTGATGCTCCAAGTGCAGCACACTTGACCAGACGCGGTTGGGGTCGGCGTGAGTTGTTTCACGATCTGGTCCAAGGGTGGCGCCACCGTTCCCCATGGCGAGCCTTTGGTTGCAATCGCTTCAAAAGCCGTGTATGCTTAAGCGCAAGCAAACTTCCACAAGCTCAAGGACCCCACAATTGAGACAGCGTTTTGGTTGCGGCATCAAGAATGGTCGCAAGAATGGGATGACTATTTGTCGTTGCGTTCTCACGGATGCATGTCGCAAAGCTGATCTCGCCCAATATTTCACATTATCTTGAAGCTTAAGTCTGCTTTTGCCATTTTTCGATGATTTGTGGCGCAGGAAACCAATAGAAGGGAAATTTGCACATGAAGTTTGAGCTTGAATTCTTGACCCGTGCTTGCGGCGACACAAGTGCTGAAGACGGACTGAAGATCGATGCGGTCCTCGAGCCACTGTCTGGCCCCGGTTCGCCCGTAAAGCCGGCCATCTATGAAGGAGGCCGATACCAAACGGACCGGCGTTGGGCATGCGCTGAAGACGATGAGTCAACCAAGGTCGTTGTGATCGACAATGTTCCCTCACAGGCCAACAGGCTTGAAGACGCACTTCGACGCAATCGGAACACAATCAGCAATCCAGAGCTTGTCTTGAATCTGGCGTGTTGCGAAGGACTTCCTGTTCATCTGCCAAGAATGATTTCAAGCCTGCAATTCCCGCATCGCAATGCAGACGCCTATCTTCGAGATTCCCTTTTGGGAGGGGAGGATTTCGAAAAGACCTATCTGGGAAAGTCGATTCTGGCAGCCACTCCCTGGAATTGCGGTGCATTGATGTCATGGTTTCCCCAATCGCTGTTGTACGGATTCTGGCAGTCCCACTTGGGGGGCATTCAGACAAAGCACGCGCGAGCTTGGGTGTCCGAGATCGTTGGATGGGGGCCGGCCAAATCCGATACAAGAACAGTGGGGCTGAAGGGTGATCCACTGAACCTCTCCATAGACGAGAAGATTCGATTCAATCCAAAAGATCAGATTGGGTGGACATTTGCCGGTGGCCCGAGAGTTGCAGGAATCAAGAATGGAAAGCTTTCCGAGATAGGTCATGGACAGGTGCCCTTTATGAAAGACTCAGACGCAAGTCCTGCAGCAGTGTCCTTCGCCAGAATTACACAGCGTAGTACTTTGTCGTTGGCACAACTCCGAAGAGTCAGTCTTTCTGCACCAAATGGCACAACTGACGATCAGTTGGCCGAGCAAAACGCAGCAATGCGGGCATTGTTGGTCTCACTTGGTCTACATGCCCATTTTCTCGCGTTTGGCAGTGGGTTTGCGCTTCGTTCAGGCGCTGAGTTGCGCCCAAGAAACAGAACAGTCACCTGGTTGGGCGAATGCGAAGACCATGTGCTTGAGATTTCCGGCGTCGAAGAAACTTCCGCCTTGCTTGATCTCGCCCTCAAACAAGCTCGCTATGTGCGTGTGCCTCTAGATGGATGGAACACAGGCCCGAAAATGCTGCAGCCCAAAGACGCTTTGAAGCGGGTAATCGACAAGGCATGGCCTGTTCGGTAGAAATGATGGAATCTAATGCACCGAAACCTTTTGGACTCGCAATTTCAGTCGAGTTTCTGCATCGCACCTTTCGCGCCGATCCCTTTGGCACTGCGAATACAGGTCGATTGGAGCGAGGCGAGTGGCCTCCCTCACCCTCACGGCTCTTCGCGGCACTCGTGGCATCGGATGGCACTGGAAGCGCGTGCCGCGCAACAGGCGGCTTGAATCAACAGGAACTGAGGTGGCTGGAAGAACAGCCACCTCCAATTGTTGGTGCCGATTCTCCTACCCAGTGCCTTCACAATCCAATCCTGCCTCGATTCGTGGTCGGTCCAAAAAGCGTCGGGAAATCCTGTCATGAATATGTCGCTCGCACGGCCGTTTTGGCTAGGGCAGGCGTTCGTGTTGCTCCCAGATCTTCGAATGTGATTTACTTGTGGAAGAATTCACCCGATGCCGATTTGTTGAATGCCCTCCGCCTGAGGTGTGCAAGGGTTGGCTATTTGGGTGGCGCTGACTCTCCTGTCAGGCTTCGTGTTGAGACCGAAAAGTCGATTTCTGCATTTGACGACCATTACGTTCCGTCCGTTTCTGGAGAAATCTCCATGAATGTGCCGGCCAGCGGACATCTTGCCATACTCGACAGGATCTACTCGGATTGGCTCAAGCGAGGACCGAGCATCGCTCGATCTCAGTATCCAGCATTGCAGAACACTGTGCGATACCAATCTCCAACTGACACGGCGTTCCATCCCACCGGCACAGTTGTGGCATGGCTCCGCGCAAGGAGACGATCTGGAAGCGGTTTGGAGGCCATCTCTGGCCGCCGCATATCAGCCGTCACTGCATTGTTCAAAGCTGCTGTACTTCAAAAGTACCAAAAGCTGCACGGAGAACCCCCTCCCGAGCTGCATGGTCACGGGTATCATCAAAAGGGATATGATCTGGCCCGCTACTTGGCGTTGCCTGACGTGGGTTACAAGTGGTCGCGGGGGCGAATTCACGGGCTTGCGCTTTGGGTGCCGGCTTCCTCCACATTCATTGGACAAGCACGTGACGCCGCTAGATCTGTTCAAAGACTCGTAGGATTTGGCATTGATGTGCATCTGGAAAACCATGGCGGGGAAAAACGGCCGTTGGCAGCAAGCCCAGAACGATGGGTACGGAAATCGAAAAGATGGGCAACAGCATTTCCCGCAATTCATGAACGTCGCTGTCGGTTGGATATCAATGAAATTTCAAGGTGGTGCCACCATGCCGGGTTGCCTGCACCAATTGCATTTCGAACTTCACGCTCCCCCTTGGTTCCCGGAGCAGTTGATTTGGCACCGGTTGAAGTAAACCATCCGGGCAGAAAGGGCGGCAAGCCGTATTCTCATGTCGAACTGCTGTTTGGCGAACCGTTGATGGGCCCAATAGCAATTGGCTCCGGAAGACAGCGGGGTCTGGGTTTGTGTGTACCTGTTGATGGAACCGATTTCTGATGACCGAACATCGTCGCGACATTGCGAAGTCTGCCCTGCCCGAGTTTTCGCTGTTCTACCGCGCAATCAACGGCCGGGAGCCATTTCCCTGGCAAAACCGGCTAGCCAACAAGTTGTCGAGCACTGGAGCTTGGCCCGACGAAATCGGTGTTCCCACTGGATTGGGCAAAACTGCATGCCTTGACATTGCAATCTGGTGGCTTGCTTCGCAGGCACATCTGCCACCAGCGGAACGTTCAGCTCCCACTCGCATCTGGTGGGTTGTCAACCGGCGGCTTCTGATCGATTCCACTTTTGCTCATGCCAAACATATTCAGGAGAGGCTGCTCAAATCGCTTGAAACGGGCGAGAAATCTTGTGGTGCAGAACAGCGGGCACTTGCCGCAGTGGCTGTTCGCTTGTCCTCCTTGTCGGCAATTTCAAATGCCAGACCGCTGGAGGTGGTTCGGTTGCGGGGTGGTGTTGCTCAGGAAAGGCCCAGAGACCCAAGCCAACCCACAGTCATATTGTCAACAGTCCCCATGTTTGGATCCAGGCTGTTGTTTCGGGGTTATGGTTCGAGCACATCCATGCGACCCATTGACGCGGCATTAGCCGGCATCGACAGTCTGGTGCTGCTTGACGAAGCTCACTTGGCCAGACACCTTCCGAAATTGTTGAACGACTTGGCTGCGTGCGCACCTTCCAGATCTTCGGTCGTGGCGCCGGAGCGTGCAAGACCTAGATTGGTCGAGTTAACGGCAACTGGAAACGAGGCGGGAAGAGACTGTTTCGATCTTGAAGAGGAAGACAGAGAGCATCCTGTTGTAAAATGCCGCCTATTGGCTGACAAGTCACTTGAAGTCAGAAAGTTCGAAAAGGGTGATGTTTCGGCGCTGTTGGCCAATGCAACCCAGGAATTGATTGATTCAGCTCAAGAGCCGTCTGCATTCCTGGTTTTCGCGAACACGCCCACAACTGCAAGGTCGGTTTTCAATCGACTGAAAAAGACTCAGCGTCCGAAAGGTAACGCTGAATGTCTCCTGCTCACTGGTCGAATGAGGGAAAATGAGGCCCGGGACATTCGGGAGCAGGTTTTGGACGCCGAGCAGGGCATGGCATCTGATCGCAGTTCCAACCTGAAACGCGAACGTCACTTGGTCGTGGTAGCCACGCAAACGCTCGAAGTCGGCGCCGACATAGATGCAGAGTTTCTGGTTACAGAAGCGTGTGGTGTGCGAGCGTTGACGCAGAGATTGGGCAGGTTGAACCGGATGGGGCGATTTCCTCATGCGCGCGCAGTCTATGTGCATCTGCCACCGAAACGCGCTAGAGGGAAGCCGACAGTTTGGCCGGTATACGGGTCGGAGCCCGAAACCGTTCTGAAGCGGCTTGAGAAAGCGCAGTCTGATACCGGTGGCGCCATTGATGTATGCCCGTATCGAATCGCGTCAACTCTGGGCCCTCCTGACGAACAAACGGACAGATCTCCTGAAGTGCTGTTTGGGCTGCTCTGGGAATGGCTGAAGTCGACCACGCCGCCAAAGTTTGAAGCGCCTGTAGAGCCATACTTTTCGGGCATCGCCAACACAGTTTATTCTGTATCGATGATTTGGCGGGCCCATGTCCCGTGCGACGGCCAACGACTGTGGCCACGGTTTCGAGATGTTGAAGCTATCGATTTGCCAATCGCCGAGGTGCGGAGTGTGTTGGTCAATGACCAGATCAAACGCACTGGGCCAGATTTCACAACAGTTGAAACGTGCTCTGCGCAGGAACTCAAGCCTGGCGATCTGTTGATATTGAGTGCGGGCCGAGGACTTCTGGACAAATTCGGCTGGGACCCCCGGTCTAGCAAGCCGGTGCATGATGTCTCGCTGGCGCCAGCCGGACTGCCGCTTGACCATTCGGCGTTGAAGCTACTGTTTGGCAAACCGATTTCCAAATCCACGATTAGTGTCGCGCTCGGCAAGGGTGAGCAAGACGATGATATTGAAGAGGATGAACGGTCGGATGCTGTTGAAGAGATCATTCAGGTTGCCAAGGCCGCGACTCCACCTGTTTGGCGGGACAGGGTCGATTGGAATGCCTTTGTCGATGGACTGGGTTCCTCAGTAGTTGACCCGAATGGCGAAGTGCCAAGATTGGAATCTTGTGCGGCAATGGAGGATGTAGGACTACTGGATGAATTTGACGAATTGTCCTCTGCTTCTGCAGTGGCAAGCATTGATTCTCACTGCATCTCGGTAGCGACTCAAGCGCGCCTTATGGCAGACCGCATCGGAGTGCCAAGGGTCTTGGCGGTTGTCTTGGAGCTTGCCGCGAAAATGCATGACATCGGCAAGGCCGACCGGCGATTTCAGCGATGGCTGGACCCCAACCAGACCAACGAATTCCTGGCAGCCAAATCAAACACACCGCGAAACTCCTGGGAACGCAATCGTGTGGGGGCTGGATGGCCTCGCGGTGGACGGCATGAAACTCTGTCTGCCCGACTTGTTGAGAGCTGGCTGAAGAACGGTTCTGCTTTGAACACAACACAGCAAGACTTGTTGCTGCATCTCATAATCACTCATCACGGCAAGGGACGGCCTCTGGTCATCCCAGTTGAGGATGAAACTCACACAACTGTTGCCTTTGAAATCGAAGGGAAGCCCGTTGAAGTGTCTGCATCTCTGTCGAAAACAGATTGGTCTCAACCCGCTCGTTTCCGCGGGCTGAATGAGGAGTTCGGGCCCTGGGGACTGGCTCTGCTCGAAACAGTGCTGCGTCAGGCAGATCAATTCGTATCAGGCACAGGATCATGAACGGTAATTCAGCTATGAATTTCAGTGTTTCCTGTCCAGGCTGGCCAGGTTCTTGGGTGAATGGCTGGTTGGCAGCTGTAGGCGCTACGGCGCTTGATCCGCGCATTCGCTTGCATTGGACAGACGGCGCAACACCGGTTGCGGTGTTGTCCTGCTACGACAAAGACCCCGTTTCGGTTCTTAGCGAATCTTGGCCTACATTCAGCGAATTGCAGGAAATGCCGGTTGCGAGGACTTGGCGAGATGACGAGGCCTTGGGTCGCGCTGTAAGCTTGGAATTGTACAGGTCACGCGCCTTTGCGGCACGGTCACATCCGCACGCATGGACATTGTCATCGACATTGACAGACCTTTGTCTCAACAAGAAATGCGAAGTGGAACATGCACGGTTTGACCCACCTGTTCCACGTGGATACACACTCCACGACAGATTGCTTCGTACTCACGGGAAGGTTGAGGAAAGAAAGGTACACGACTTGCTCATGGCGAGTCTGAACGGTGAGGCTCCCCGCGTTGGAACAAATGGTTTGGGTTTCGACATTAGTCGGATTGGTTCGATGTCGGACTTCGCAAAAAAGTTTGTTGACCCGATTGTTGAGGTGTTGGCATTTTTTGCACTCAGTATTTTGCCAGTCCGTGGGTCAGGACGTCAAGACGATGGAGTGCCGGTCCAAAGGGGGTGGGTGAAATGGTCGGCCTCCAAGGAAGGCAGGTCAAACTGGACGTTTCTTTGGCCCGCGTGGAGTCAACCCCTAGATCACCCCGGAATTGATGCATTGCTGGATGCGTGGACAAGGACTTACACGGGGACAAGCTCTGACAGATGGAAGAAGGGGTGGACAACCATTGGCGTAAATGCAGGTTGGCGAATAGTGCCGTACAAGGCACTGGGTCAAAATGACACGAGCCGAGGATTCGGATCTGAAAGACTATGAAAGACAGGCCACTTGTACGAATTTCTGCAATTGAACATTTTTCCTACTGCCCAAGGCAGTGTGCTCTGATTCAATGTGATGGCATATGGTTTGACAATCGTCATACAGTGCGTGGCACAAGAGCACATCAACGTGTCGACAGCGGAGCAAGCCGCCATGAGCGTGGTCGGCAGGTATTGAGGGCAATTCCGCTTTGGTCAGAAAAACTGGGGCTGACAGGTCGCTCTGATGCAGTCGAAATTGGAGAGAACGAAGTGGTTCCGGTAGAATACAAGTCAGGCTCTGCACACGGTGACGCAGCAAATTTGCAGGTGTGTGCACAAGCCCTCTGCCTGGAGGAAATGCTCGAAGTTGACGTTCCGCGGGGATATGTCTGGTATGGTGGAACCAGAAGAAGAGTTTTGGTTGAATTCAATTCAGCATTGCGGTCTGAAGTTTGCCGAATTGTCGAGGCAATCCGGTCACAGTTGATTTCCGGGATCTTGCCCGACGCACCAAACGACAATCGTTGCAAGGAGTGTCAGCTCGCGTCCCATTGCTTGCCCGAAGTGGTTAGCGCATCCAGACGAATCAGTTGGTACATGAAAAATATCGTTTACGCATGCGATTCTTGAATACGGTTTACGTGCGCAGCCACCAAGCAAGGGTCGGGCTTCACAAAGGCGCGCTTCTTGTTTCCACACCCGATGGACGCCAGAGGATTCCGCTGGAGGCTGTGGACGCGGTAGTAATGCTTGGCGGCGGTCAGATTACGTCGCAAGCGCTGGACCGTTGTGTAAATCGAGGAGTTCGGGTTTCATCGTTGCGCAAAAGCGGCGCTGTTCGGTTTGTGGTTGGCGGTCCAACAAGCGGCAATGTTCATCTGCGCCTAGCGTTGTACAATGCGATATCCGATTCGAACAAGTCCAGGTTGATTTCGCAGGCAATTGTAGCAGCAAAACTGCAAAACAGTGGGCATGTTGTCGCCAGATGGGCCCGAGACACAAAGGACAAGTCCAAGGCGACGGATCTGCACAATCGCGCATTTCAAATCAGAAGCCGTGTATCCCGGCTGGCCGAAGCCCCTTCCGCTGATCATCTTCGAGGCATTGAGGGAGACGCTGCAAGGATTTACTTCAGGGCACTGGGAAGTGTTCTGGAAAATTGCATTCTTTCGTTTGCAACCAGAAACCGTCGACCACCGCGAGATCCCGTGAATTCATTGCTGAGTTTTTGTTACGCGGTTTTGTTGACTGAGATTGTTGGGGCACTTGAAAGCGTTGGTCTTGACAGTCAGATGGGGTTCTTTCACCGCCCGCGGTCGGGGAGACCATCTTTGGCGCTGGATTTGACCGAGGAAATGCGTGCGCTTACAGACAGATTTGTAGTTTCGTTGGTCCGACGTCGGCAGGTGAATGCGTCCTGTTTTGAGAATGTTCCTGGGGGAGCTGTTTACCTCACGGACAAAGGGCGCTCGCTGCTATTGTCTGCGTGGGAAAAACACAAGGAGTCCGAAATCACGCACCCAGTCTTGAACAGACGTGTAGGGCGGTGGGCGCTCCCGACCATCCAGGCAACATTGCTTGCACGTCATCTGCGAGGTGATCTAGCCGAGTATCCACCCTTCGTATTGGTGTAGAGTGGCACAGCACTTGGCATTGTGGTGAAAAATGAAACAACATCGCACCCTGTCAAGACCAAGAACATTGATTATTGGATGCTCATCTGTTGAATCGAATTCACCAAGGCATGCTTTCTTTGGCTGTTCTAGTAATCTTCAGGTAGCAAATTGCAGGTCGTTATGGATGTTGTAGTGGCATATGACATTGCCGATACGGAAGGTCAGGGCGCTGCGCGACTTAGGAACGTGGCCAGCATTTGTGAGAGGTATGGCGAACGGGTTCAGTATTCCGTTTTTGAGTGCCGTTTGTCGAGAACACGGTTTGCTCAGATGGAAAATGAACTCCGCGACGCAATGGACAAGAACCAGGACTGCATTTTCATTTACAGGTTTCCGGGCTGCATTGAAGACTGGAAGATGCTGCTGGGAAAGGCCAACGAGAGAAAAATTGGTCAGCCATGGATCATCTAGCTGATTTTGCGAACCCCCGGTGATCCTTGTAAATCTTGCCTGAAACTTGCAGCGTCCTTTTGATTTGTGTGTGTATTCGCGCCAATGCATTGTCCATTTGCCCAGTTCTTGCTCCAAAATCCCAGTTCTAGGGTAGATTTTCATCATTCTTGAGGATTAGGGGTGTCGCCGAGACTTCGGTCTCGGCCTTTGTTGAGCGGAGGCAGGAATTGGACTCGGTGCTGATGCGATTTGTGCGGTGTCGCCGAGACTTCGGTCTCGGCCTTTGTTGAGCGGGTGGCGAGCCTGACGATGGAGACGGAAGCTCGAAGGTGTCGCCGAGACTTCGGTCTCGGCCTTTGTTGAGCGCTGATCGCTTGCCCATATGTTGGAGAGAACAAGTCGTGTCGCCGAGACTTCGGTCTCGGCCTTTGTTGAGCGCCCCGGCGCGCCTGGGAGTTGGATCGCGAATTGAGGGGTGTCGCCGAGACTTCGGTCTCGGCCTTTGTTGAGCGCGCTGGAAATGTCTCGTCTAGCCACCGCTTGAAGGTGTGTCGCCGAGACTTCGGTCTCGGCCTTTGTTGAGCGATCGATCCGGCTTGCGACACGATCGACTATCGCAAGTGTCGCCGAGACTTCGGTCTCGGCCTTTGTTGAGCGGCTTATGCCTGCACCGCTTCCGGACTTGTCTATATGGTGTCGCCGAGACTTCGGTCTCGGCCTTTGTTGAGCGTTCTTGTTGGTCAAAGATCGGTCCGCCTAACTCGCAGTGTCGCCGAGACTTCGGTCTCGGCCTTTGTTGAGCGCGAAGGGGTGTTCACCATCACGAGCCCAGGGGACAGTGTCGCCGAGACTTCGGTCTCGGCCTTTGTTGAGCGTGCATGGGCCAGGACACCAGGACGCCCGTACGATGGTGTCGCCGAGACTTCGGTCTCGGCCTTTGTTGAGCGGAGCGGCAACCGTTGGCGTAACGCGTCAATGTCAGGTGTCGCCGAGACTTCGGTCTCGGCCTTTGTTGAGCGGTGAAAAGCTGTTTTGAGGGCGAGCAACGTTCGTTGTGTCGCCGAGACTTCGGTCTCGGCCTTTGTTGAGCGGGCGCAATGAGCTTGTCCGGAGACTTGGGTTGACCTGTGTCGCCGAGACTTCGGTCTCGGCCTTTGTTGAGCGGATTGCACGGCAATCGAGACTGGCCACTCGCTCGACAGTGTCGCCGAGACTTCGGTCTCGGCCTTTGTTGAGCGGACGCCCGCTGGCGCGCCGTCGACGCCTTGATTGACGTGTCGCCGAGACTTCGGTCTCGGCCTTTGTTGAGCGTTGACTGAAAGCGAGGGAGACGCACGCTACCAAGCGTGTCGCCGAGA
>JGIcombinedJ30088_10005871_pt1 | contig 10451 bp, 13 predicted proteins | sample PinacodermPK_FD_30088 | JGI IMG/M metagenome (IMG submission 30088) | reverse complement strand
GGAAGCTCTTGAGACTGGCGGCCGCCTCGATCAGGGTCCCGCCCACGCCGAGTGCTCGTCCGACAGCAGGCCCTCCGTATCGGCCGCCCACACCACCTCGTCGAACAGGGCCCGGCCCGCATCGTGCGCCAGCAACCGTGGCCGGTTCTTGGTGAAGACCGTGGGTCGAAGCTGCGCTCCATCAGGTCCATGTCCAGGAACCAGCGATAGAACAGGTTGTACTCGATCTCCTCGCAGAAGGCGCGCTCGCTGCGCACCGAGTACAGGGCGATCAGCAGCGAGGCCTCGGCAGTCGCTCCGGCGGCACCGAGGCCCCGTCCACCGAGGCGTACATGCGGTCGAACTCCGGTGACAACCGTTCCAGGACCGCATCGGCCACCGCCTTGATCCACCGCAGCGGATGGTCCTTGGGTACCCGTTCCCCGGGTCCACGATGGCCAGCATGCTGCATTGGGGGTTGGGACGACCGCGCATCAGGGCTTCCTCCATTGCCAAGGGGACCTCTATCCTAACCGACCGCGTTTTTCAGCAGCCTGCTAGCGGCCCTGGCCGCCCCCGGTGCCGACGAAGAGGCACCGCCACCCCTGACTTGGTGGGCCATCGACCGCAGTGGGAAGGGCGACTCTGGTCGCCTTACTGCACACGCCCTGCCGCCGGACCGCGGCGTGCGCCTAAGCAGCCCAGGCTATCACGCGGAAGGTCTGTACCCATGGTCAAAAACATCTCAAGTCTTGTCCGCGTTCGTTCAGGCACATCACCAGCCCATGTAACGTGAGACAGTGCCTCCAACAAACAAGACAGCCACCCGTTCCGGGTGGCTGTCTTCACACTTCTGTGTGTCAGAAGCCTTGAATGACCTTGGGGCTATCGTCTAGCACCCGTCCTGCTTCCAAGCTACATTCGTGGTTCCAGACAGTAACACTGTCCTGCCCCTCTACTTGAGCACCGTGAACTCGGTGACCAATATCCTGTCGGAGTCCGCAACAGGAGCGACATTGGCGGTATCGCCGTCTGGTACGTAGTCTGTCAAAGCTGCTGTCAGAGTCACCCTCTCGTCGATCGGGCGCACCCTAATCTCGGCAACAGGGCTGATGACTTCGTCATCGTCGTTAATGGCCCACGCCGTGATCTTGTAGGTCACATCACTGGAGAGCGCGTCGGTTGGGAAATCCCGATGCTCGTCCGGTACTTCTGCGAACAAGGTATTCTCAGCAATACCGGCCGCCGGGGCGACATAGGACAGGCCTAATCCAGTGGGGGCGGTTCCTGGGTTTACAGTAAATACGCCAGCGGCACCTGGCTGGACACCACCAACCTCAAACACCGAAGCCAGAGCACCGTCGTCGATCCTGACGTTGCTGAACTTCACGGTGGCGGTGGCGGGTACAGTCAAGATCCCAAAAACCAGCCTGTTGGCAGTGCCGTAGCTGGACTCCGTGGATTTAACGTCGTCTCCTTCAGAAACCACATCGCCATCTTCGTCGGTGATCCGCAGGATGTAGGCATCAAAGTCCACTTCGTCCCGATCGTCATCCGATTCCACCTCCATACCGGCTTCGTTGACAGCGTGTGCAAGACCAATTCTCAACCTCGCCGTAGCCGGTCGGGTATTGAAGTTGTACGTGTCTTCCTTGTAGTTACCGAAGTTCTCGTTGTAACCCACGTAGTACATGGTACCGCCGGTTTTCCCAAGTTCTTCCATGACATCGTCTTCATTGCCAACGACCCCATCGGGGCCAGCAGTTCCAGCAGTCGTGACCTGCATGACACTCGCCATGAACGACGGCGCGGTCAGGCTCTGGTCGATCTTCTTCCTCATGATATCGCTGATGAGATATTTGCCATCCGCGGTTTCGACCACGATCGCCATCTCGACCGTCACCTCTCTGCCGGTCTCAACGCTGTCAAAGGTGGTCTTCCTCGAACCTAGCGACAAGGTCTCGGTGTTGGGGTCGCCCTCGTCGTCGTCCAGAATCACTACGAGAGACGTACGGTAGGCGTTGGGGCCCAAACCCCAGGTTGCAGGATCGGTGGCCGACCACGAGACGTTGACCTCATCCGCGTCTTCGGAATCGCGAGCCACAGCCAAGTCGTCAATCTGGCCGTCCCGCAAACGGGTCTTGTAGGGACAGTCCTTGTAGTCGTCGTCGAACAGGTCGCCAGCCGCCAAGCTGCCTCCACTGATCACGGCCAACGCCAGAAGCGCCAGCAAGGCACTCCTGAGCAAGTGAGTTCCTTTGGTCACAGTGCGTCTCCTCGTGTTACAGGTCATACGGACGGACGCGTCTCGGCGCCTCCTCTAGGGTAATTGTAGCGCATTGGCCCCTCGCTGCCAACTGAGTCGGCATGAGGGAAATGGGCAGGCCAAGACCCTGAATCCCTTCCTTGCGCTTGGGTGCATCGTACACCAGGGCATGGCCTGTTCCCGTACGAAGATGATCGGCAAAAACGGTGGAAGCATCGCAGTGGATTTGGGGGATTCTCAACCCCTCTGTCTCCACCCCCACATCCCTGAGTCGGTTCAGTCCCAGAGCCGGGTTGGTACACCGTGTGTAGGCCGACTTTGGGGCTTCCCTGAAGCGAGCGTCGCAACGCCCCGCACCCCCACAACACACCATCATTTGCCTGGTTGCCCCAGGTGCCTTCGGCTGCCAAGAGGGCTTCCCGTCAGCCTCGGGCCATCCCTACCTCGGAACTTCCCCTACCTCCACCCCGATTCAGACCGACCCGTGACCGCGGCCAACCGTACATCCAAGCCCTCGGTTCCGCCCGCGCCAAGACACCCCGCCTCGACTGCCAACTTCATCGCTCACCCAGCCGTGACAAGCACACAATCTGGTCGGACCTTGCCCGTTGCAGTCGTCTCCCCAGGTGGCTGCACAGCACCCTCAACGGCAGTGGCCATCGGATCATCCACACCTCCCGCCTCCACCGATCTCCCACCTCCCCCGAGCACCCAACAGGCACGAATACAAGCCTGTCGCCCCTCGTCCCTGAAGACATCCCAAGTCTCAACAACGTACATAATCTCAATGGAGAAGCCGTCAATGCAATGAAACAGACGGAAATCACCTATGGAAACGGTACAAATAAGCCTATTTCAATGGTTTGGTGCAGAATCCGGGCTGTTGGCTCGACACGGGATCAGGCTGCCTGGCCCCGTCAAATCCAAGGTCGGCCAGGACAGTGGCGGGGCCCCCGCGACCCTGGACTCCAAACCTTCTTGCCCTGTCCTGGCTCCCTGCATCCACACTGTCGGTTCAAGGCCTTCCGTCACCGCCAACAGGCGGCCGGCCAGGGCCCGCCCGTCGTTGCATGGACCGGCAGGCAGCGACGTTGAAACTCTTTCCGCGACAGCATCGCCTTGGAAGGATCACGCCTCCCTCACCGACCCGGCGACAGCGACCGGAAACCGTCGTCCTCCGGCTTCTGCCGCACCCCCTCGTCCACCGGTGGGACGTGCTCCGTCCGAACCTCCCCCCAACCCCCGACAGGGACGCCCCCCTGCACCGCGTTTCCTATGGCCGGCAGGCACAGGGATTCCGGCGGTGGCCGGCCTCATACTGGGCACCGGTCACAACTTTGTTAAGGAAGGATTCCACCGTGTCGGCATTGGGCGCGATTCCCTTCCCACAGGTCTCATGCAACGGCAACCAGGAACCCTCCCCACTCCAAGCCGAACCCTCCTGCCCGTACTGGTTGACAGCCCGGATTCGCCCATTTGACCTTCCCAACAGGGCCGATTTTCATTCGGTCCCAATTCGGACTGCAAACTAACAAAACTGCGGGATTCTCCGATTCGACGCGGAATCCCCTTCCGCATGGCCGCGCCGCCGCCAAATTCCGCGCAAGGCGTCGCGCTGCATCTGCCGGTGTCCACGCCCCAAACCGGGGGCGGCGCTGGCTCCTGGACAAGGACCGGTACCGATCGCCCCCAACCATGACTTTGACACGCGACCCGATACAGGACGCGCGGTGACAACGGCCGCATGGCTTGACAGAACCAACATCCCGTCGTTGCCGGCCTCCGTTGCATTCCCATCCGGATCCCTCTCCCGTCAGCCTCATCCCCCGAACTTCACCCAGGGCCTGCATGTTGCCTGGCAACCAGCCAGTCCTTCGTCATCCGGTCTCCGGAACCTGTGGCAATCTCAACTTCCGGCGTGAAGCGGAAGCGGATGGCCTGTCCGGTTGACGCTTCGTCGATCTGGCAAGCTCGCAGGTGGGCTCGACTTACGGGTCTCCGCGTTGGCGACGGCCGACCTGGCTGCCGTGTCGAACGCCTGGAGGTTGCGGGCGGCGTTCGCGTCCCGGTCGCACGCGAAGCCGCATGGCAGACAGCGGTACGTGCGCTCCGATAGCAGCAGCAACTGCTTCACGGCCCCGCACGCACTGCAGGTCTTCAAGGGACGGGTACCAGCGGGCGCTGCGCTGGAACGCCGTGCCGTACCAGGCGCACTTGTACGCCAGCTGGCGCACAAACCCACCCAGGCCGGCGTCGCCGAGAGCGCGTCCCCGTCTCCGGTTGCGCGGCATCCCCGCGATGGGCAGGGTCTCCCCCTTCACCGTCCCGCCACGCTTGGCGATCGCCGTGGTGGTCCGGTGGTGGTGGTCGTTGCGCAGATGGGAGACACGGGCATATTGCCGTTGCCGCCGGGCGTACAGGGCTTCCCGGCGGTGGGAGGTCCGGTGCCGGCCGTGGACCTTGAGGGACCGGCTGATGGCTTGGTCGATGCGTCGCAGTTCGGCCAGGGCCTCCTGCAGGGGACGCGGGTTGACGATTTGCGGGCGTTCGTCCCCGTCCCACAGCGTGGCCAACACCTGGAGGCCCATGTCGATGCCGACGGTCGGGCCGGGGCGCTTGGGGGGTGCCGGCTCGCCGGTGTCCACCTGGAAGGCGATGAACCAGCGGTCCGCTTCCAGGCTGACGGTGGCCGACAGGATGTCGCCGGCGAAGCGCAGCGGCTCCGTCATGCGCACCCGGCCGATGGCCGGGATGCGGACCCGGTTGCCGGCCACCCGGATCGTGTTGCGGCCGTTGGTCGGCGTAAAGGCCATGTGCCGGCCGCGCTTGCGGTACCGGAAGAAGCCGACCCGGCGCGGCCGCTGGCCCTTCTTCAACGCCTTACCTGTAGGCGCCCCAGGCATCCAGCCCCCGGCTGGTGTGGATGCTGGCGTTCTTGGCGACGTTCCGGGACAGCTGCCGGGACCACGGGAACAGATCCCGCTTGACGGCGTTGAACAGCTTGCGCAGGTCCCTGTCCGACAACCACTCGTGGTCCTCGCCCTCGCCGGTGAACCAGGCCTCGACAAAGCGGTCGCTGGCCCGGTTGGAAGCCACCCGCGCCCAGCCGGCGTGCTCGGCCATCAGGGACGCCTGCCGGTCGTTGGGGATCAGGGCCATGCGGTGTGCCTTGACCCGGCCGCGGGGCGCACTGTCGGCCGGGGGCGTGGGAGGATGGGAGGGGCCGGGCATGGGGTCCGTTTCACCGGGTCCGCCTGCTTCCGGGGGCGCAGGGCACCGCGCGGAAGATGGTGCAATTGCGCCCATGCCCAAGAGATGCCCACGGATTGAAACGAGCAGTTGCTTCCCCGTTCCGACAGGCCCACCCCTGCCTTGGCGCCTCGGATGCCGGATCGCAAAGTGATTGCGAAATCGCAATCCATCATCGCTTGCCGAAACCCTGAACATGCCCGAACACCACTGCATTTACAGCAGGGCATCGGGCATGAGTGCCCCTGGCACGGGGTCGGGGTTCCTTGGCACTTCATCGACCGCCGCGGGCGGGTGCGACCTCGTCCGGCTTACACCGTCTCCATGCCCGTTTTGCGTCTCCCAGGCAGCAGGGGCGACGTGCGCGAGATGGATGGCCGCGTTCTCGTCGCGGTCGCACACCCATCCACATTCGGCGCAGCGGTACAGGCGCACGCCGAGATCGAGTTTCCGGTCGGGTCGGCACCCGCAGCGGGCGCCGATCTGTGTGGAGGGAAACCATCGGTCGGCCACCACCAGCCGCACGCCGCGCTTGGTGCATTGCCACTGGAGTTCGCGCAGGAAGTGTCCGATGCGGGCATCGGACAGGGCCTTGGACAGGCGGCGGTTCCGCATCAGGCCGCCGACGTTGAGGGATTCGATCACCACGGTGCCGGCGGACTTCGCAATCGCGGAAGCGGCCTCGCGGTGGGCGGTCTCTCTCTGCCAGCGGACCCGGCGGTGCAGCCTGGCCCTTTCCTCGTACATCTCGCTCCTGCGTTCGCTGTGTCGGTTGCGGCCGTGGGTGTTGCGGGAGCGGGAAACGGCCTTGTCCGCCCGACGCAGCTTGCGTTCGGCACGGTACAGGGCGCGGGGATTGGCAAACCGGCGTCCATCCGATGTGAACGCCAGCGTCTTGATCCCCACATCCACGCCGACGACGGGGCCTTGGCCCGTGGCCTTCGGGTGCTCCGTGTCATACGCGCAAACCGTGCTCACGAACCACCGGCCCGCATCCCTGCGGACATGCACCTGCAACGGCCGGGCTCCGTCCGGCAGCGGCTCGGCCATGCGGACCCAACCGACCTTGGGCAGATGCACGCTGTGCCCGTCAAGGCGTAGGCGTTCGGGATGCCCGCAACTGGCCTCGTAGGCCTCGTTGGATCTGCGCTTGTGGAACTTCGGGTAGCCGCTCCTGGGGCCTTCCCCGCGCTGGCCCCTGTAGTGGCGCGTCAATGCCTTCTCCAGGTTGCACCGGCCGTTGTCAAACGGGTTCCGGAATGGGCCTTGGCCCATTCCGGCCGCGCCTTGCGGATCTGCTTGCTCAGGGCCGCCACGGAGGGGCGCCTCTCGCCCTCCTTCAACCCGGCCTTGGCTTCGTTCCGGGCGGCAAGGTGCTGGTTGTACGACCAGCGCTGATAGCTGATGTGCTGTGCCATCCGGCGTGCCTGCGTCGGGCTGGGCCGGATACCCGTCCGAAACGCCTGGATTCTGCCATGCCTGGATTCGCTGGTCATGGTGCTTCGTTCACCTTGTCCGGTTGGGGTCGGTGCCAGCCGGCCTCTCTGCTTTTCCGCAGTACACGGCATTGCGGTGCGCTATCTGTGTGAAATCACCGCAATTCAAGGATGTTCAGGTTTTCGCCAACGGACGCGGCTGGGTGTACTTGCAGGGCAGGGAACGCGGCCGGCGCATCGCCCTTCCGCTCAAGGGCGAACACCTGCCCTCCGGCACCGTCCGCATGCTGCTGCAGCCCAACGGGCAGGTGGCCGTCCACTGCGCGGTTGCGGAGTTCGCAGTGTGCCGCGGTTCCGGGACCGTGGGCGTGGACAAGGGCTGCACCGCAGTCTGCACGGACAGCAACGGGGAGCGCCGGGGCGACCTGCGGGCCTCGGAGAGCGACCGGGGCCAGGGCAAGGGACGGACGCGCGGGCAGTTGCGGGACGGTCGCGGACGGTCCGCAGCCAAGGGTCGTCTCCGCCACAGCGCGCGGCACAATCTCGGCTGCAACCAGAGGAACCAACGCCAATGCCGACACCCAAAGCGGACGCGCAACCGGCTCTGTCACGCGGCCCATGCCGTCGTCGACAAGGTGGCTGTCATCGCCTGCGAAGACCTGACGGCACCCAGGCAGTCCGCCCCAAGGATGTCCGGCGGTGCCTGCGCGGCTGAGACAGGGGCGCCATGGCGGACACCCTCCTTTTGGTGTCTCGACGCAGAGGTTCTGCGTTGGCCTTGGTCAATCCGGCCTGCACATCGCAAATCGACTCCCGCACGGGCCTGTTTGCAGGGCACGCGTCGCGGGGACCGGTTTTGCTGTCGCGACGGGGTTGTGTGGGACGCGGACACCCATGCCGCCTGCAACATTCCGGCGAGGCTGTATGACAGGAAGATTGCGCTGTACACGCCCCACGGGGACGTCAAGGCCCTGCTCGTGGAACGAACCCGGACCGCGGTGGGGACTGCCCGCCCCGGACTCGGGTTGCGGGGGCTTGCCACACAGCCCTCGTCAACCGAGAGCGAAGTACCCGCACCGGTACCCCAATGTACCGGCGACTGCAGCCGGTACGCGGAGTTGCGGACCCGTGACGGCTACAAGAGGCACCTTGGTTTCCCTGCGGCCTCCATCACACCCCGTCCCGCTCTGCGCACGGCTTTTCATAGGGCCCGCAAGCCCCGAGGGTTGTCCCACATGCAGACAGGCCCCGATCTCCATGGCCAATCCGATGCCCTTAACCTTTTAACCTCCTCTTTGCAATGCCTGTGTTCGGCCGCAGCACCCCATGCCGACAACGATCCCCATCGAAACCGGCCGCGCGCAAACGGTGCATGGCCTTCAACTTGATACTACGGTTGTAGATGGTTGCGGCATACTGAAGGGGCCGTGTTCCCCGTCGTTGCGGAGTTCCCATGTCCCTGGCCGCGGCCTGCCTGGACGGCCTGCTGGGCGATGCCCAACGCAGGAACGGCTGGCAGCTGGCCGAGACGGCCGGCGACGCCACCCCCTACAGCCTGCAGCAACTGCTGGAGCGGGCCGTCTGGTCGGCCGACGCGGCGCGGGACACGTTGTACGCCTGCGTGGCGGAGCACCTGGGGGATCCCGCAGGGGTACGAGACGGGCTTCCAGGGCGTTGACAAAGTCGTCACAGAGCCATGATCGGCTCCAGTTGGGCGGGGTTGCGGGCCACCCTCTTGCGCAAGCGGCGAATTGACATTTTGACACCTTTAAAACCAATTTTGATCCCGATCCGCGAACGGTCCGTCGCCCCACGAAGAGGCTTTCCCGGGAAAGCCCTTTGGCGGCCCGGGGCCATCGTACCTCCATTGATCGGGCGGAGGGCCGGCCGCTCCGATGGCAAAGCACCAGCCTGTTACAGTCCGCCGCCACGCGTACCCAGTCTGGCCGTCTTCGGCGACATGGAGCCTGATGCCGGATTCCCTGGGCAAGCCGTATTCCGTGAAGTCGTCGTCAAGATTGAGCAGGTCACAGCGGTAGCGGCCGCATCTTCGGTGCCATCCCATCTGACAGGTTGCCAGCCAACGGAGAGCGTCCATTGTTGCTGTGAACTCCCGGCGGTCCAACCGTCGGCCCTCGTCGTCCAGTTCCTGAGAGCCGCTGTAGCGCCTTAGTCGTTCTTCCTCATCGAGTTTTGCCTGTTCCTTGCGCCTCAAGTCGTCGAGGAATTCCGCGACTACTCCTCTTGCAGTGGAGAACGTCTGGGCTTCACTTAATTTCCTCTTGAAGTACCAGAACCTCGCGAACCTCCGTACAGTACTTGTACGGAAGTGGAGCATAGACAGCAGGGCCAGTCGGGATTGCCAGCTGATGGGTCGAAAGACCGCATCGTAGGCAACATAGATACTGAAGAGGTATAGGAACGGCACCAAACCGACCGTCAACCAAACCGGTAGCACGAAGTCGAGCATCAATTCCCGTGCGTCGAGTTGATGCCTATGCAGATAGACTTGTCGTGACACAAAAGCAACAAGGGTAAGCCCGATCAGGGCCAGCACCCATTCGCAGAATGCCTTTGTAGGCTTGTATTCCGGCTTCTGGCCGGCTGCCGCAACCATCAGACTGAGTACAACCACCGCGCTCTGGAGTACGAGTTCTCTGAGCAGACTCATTACATACAGGTTCACAAAGAACTCAACGAAAACGACCAAGCGGACCGTGGCCAGAATCGTTCGCCGAAGGAAGTGCGGCTCGTCGCCGTCGGAGTCGATTTGCGCGTTAAATAGGAGAAACCCCGCAGAGCCGAGCGTCCACAGGATGGTGCCCTTGGCTAGCGCGGGGTTCCAGAGCGAGAGCCGTACGCCCACCCAAAGTTCAAGGCCGACCCAGGCCAACATCGCTGCCAAGGAGACTAGGATCTGGGGATCGAGGAACGCCCTGACGACCCCGACCCAGCCTTCACGCACGCTCTTCTGCGAGAAAGCCCACAGAACGAAGACACTGACCAAGATCAGAGCGGCTAATTCACGGTTGTTAAGCATCGAAGGTTACGGCTGAAGCTTGGCAAACATCCAGGGCAAACGCAAAGTCGGGTGCAGGGCATGGCGGCGGCCAGCATCCAGGGTTGGCGTCCGATGCGGTCGCGCAACAGCCCGATGGACACATCCTTGCTGAAATGCTGCTGAAGCGTGCGCAGCATGGCTCCGGCCTGGCCCCGCCGCCAGCCGGCCGCATGGGCCTGGTACCCGTCGTCCACCCGGACATGGACCACCGTGGCCAAGCCCTCGAATGCCATGCTGCGCGGCTATGGGGCCCCCCGGAATGTGGGTGTTGAGAGCTTTGCATTCCGTGCGGCTTCCCCTTTTTGGGTCAACTCTCAACTGGACTTTGTACAAAGTCGGCGCGGGCGATGAGTGGATGGGGGGTGTGTCAGGCCGAGTAGCAGAGGGCGGCCATGAGCGGCTCGGGCGGCGGGGGGCGAGAGACAGCGCAGACCGCCGGCGAGGTTGGGGCCCGGCGTCG
>JGIcombinedJ30088_10005870_pt1 | contig 10453 bp, 9 predicted proteins | sample PinacodermPK_FD_30088 | JGI IMG/M metagenome (IMG submission 30088) | reverse complement strand
GTGCGGACGGTGTCGGACGAGGTATGGACCGCACCGCCCAGCGTGCCGTCGGCCAGATCCTCGCGCACCATCAGCGCGGCGAAGGTCAGCGGATTGCGCACCGCTTCGCGCGCCGCTTCCCGGTCGACGCCCCGATGCTTGCGCAGGGTCCAGTAGGTTTCGGCCAGCCGGGCCGCATCCGGCGAATCGGCCGGGGAAACGACGTTCACGCCCGCCCCGGCGACGCCGCCTTCGGTGCGCAACAGCGTAATCTTCGCCAGCCCGTCGGCGGCCGCCCGCTGCGCCCCCTTCGCGATCCGCGGATCGTCGCCCTCCGGCAGCACGATATGCGGCCTGAGCGCCCGGGCGCGGTCGGCAAGGGTATCGAGTACGGACACGGCTACGCTCGCTTTTGCCAGCCCCTGTTGTGCATCGGCGCATGAACGCAGAGAAGGTTCGGATCGTCGCAAAGCCTGTTGTGCGTTGCGGCTGCAACCCAATACTATTCCCACGGAGATTGGGACGATTTCGGAGGCTCTCATGGCGGATACGCCGAACTGGCACATCGTCGGGGACTGGTTCGACAATTGCAGTTGCGCCGTCGCCTGCCCCTGCACCTTCGCGCAACCGCCGGACAATGGCTATTGCGACGGGGTGCTGTTCTGGCACGTCACGCACGGGCATTACGGCGACACCGTCCTCGACGACCTCGCCTTCGTGCGGGTCGGCCGCTGGGAGGGCGATCTGTGGGCCGGCAGGGTCAAGGGCCGGGCCGGCGTTTTCGTCGACGACCGGGCCGACGACGCCCAGGCCGCGGCGCTGGCGGCCATCATCGGCGGCCGGGCGGGCGGCTTCATGGGCAAGGTCAACGCCCTGTTCAGCGAAGGCCGGACGGTCCTCGGCATGGAGCGCGCCAAGATATCCTTCGAGATCGCTCCCGACCAGTCGCGCTGGGGCGTCGACATCGCGGGCAAGGTCAAGGCCTGGGCGGAGGCATTGACCGGACCGACCAGCAATCCGGGCGAATATCCGCGGCTCGCCAACGCGCCGGGATCGGAAACCGGGCCCGGGCCGCAACTCGTGACCTGGGGCAAGTCGACCGTGTGCAAGGTCGACGCCTTCGGCTTCGACTTTTCCTGGGACGTCAACTCCGCCAAGCACATCCCGTTCGACTGGACGGGTCCGTAAGCCCCCGGCAAGAGCGGTTAAATCACCATTGCGGCGCCGGCGGCGATCAGGGCCGCGCTGTAGAGCCAGGTCAGCCACCCCGGCATTTGCGGCCATTTTTCGAGCGCCACCGCGAGGGTCAGGAACGCGATCCAGACCGGATTCATGACGCCGGCGACGAACAGCAGCAGCATCAGCGCCCAGCAGCATCCCGCGCAATAGAGGCCGTGCTTCAGGCCCATGGCGAAGGCGCCGCCCGTGCCGTCGCGCCATTCGGCCATCAGGAAACCGAGCGGCGTCCGGCAATGCCTGAGGCAGGCCTGCTTCAATGGCGTCAGCTGATAGAGGCCGGCCAGGATCAGCAGACCCGCGGTCAATCCACTGGAGCTGCTGACGATCATCGGCGTCAGCATGCCGCTCGCCTGCAATGCCCATTGCGCGCCGGCGGCGAGCGCGGAGAAGCCGATCCACACGAGCAGATACGCGCCGCCGAAGGCCAGGGACCGCGACGTCGCCCGCCCGGCCTGAGCATTGCGGCGCTCCAGGCCGTCGAAGGCCAGAATCATGGGCGCGGCCGAGGGCAGCATCATGGCAATCATCATGCCGCCCCACATGACGACGACGGCAGCCGCCGTCGCCCAGGACCAGGCCGTGTCGAGCGGCATCGCCAGCCGGACGAGCGGATGGGACATGCTGAGGGTCATCCAGGCGACGAATGCCCAGCCCGCCACGAAGACGAGCCCCATTGCAGTCAGGATTTCAGCGTGGCGAAGAGCCTGGCGGACAAGCGCGTGCATCGCCGATCGTTCCCGGATGCCCTAGCGTGAGGCGACATTATCAGCAACGCCGACAACATGCAGGCCCGGACCGGCAGGACAGCGCTGCCGCGTCCGAGGCGACGCGAACGGATCGGCAAAAGCGCCGGATCAACCAGTTGTCTCGGTAATTTCCGGGTAACCGGGTATCGTCGCCCGCGCCTCGCTATGCCCAATGCGGCGGTCGAATGGTTCAACCGACCGGGCGCGTAATTCTGCATCGCCGCAGAAGACCACCGTCAACCAATCGTCATGGGCCAATACCGTCCTAGGACAGCGGACGCGGTCAGCCCAACACGCCGCACGTAGCGGATAGCCCTCCGCCTGACCGAACCGAAACCGTTCTCCGGGACGCTTGAACTCGACATGTACGCCCAGCCTGCGCCCGGATGCTGCTTCCAGAAAGAACATCGCGTCGGTTTCGAGGCTCTTGCTGCCGGCGATCCGGCATGTGCAGCGCGAATCCTCGCCACAGTGATAGGTGCAGTAAAATCGATCTGGCTTCGAACGTATCGACTCTTGCTCAATGTGAAGGGACTTAGAGCCCTCGTAGGTTGATGCGTGACGGGTTTTCGCCACCAGCCAGTCCCGCACCGATTGCTCCGAAAAGACGGCTGAGGCAATGGCATCCAGGTAAGGTTGCGCCTTATACGAATAAGGCTTCGCCATTTTCAGGCCGCCTGTTGGGCGCGCATGTCGGCGGGGTCGATGCCGGCGACCTCGACCGGCTTCTTCATGGCGTCGCGGCGGAAGGGTTCGCCCAGTTCCTGGTTGAGCAGCACCTCGATGAAAGTTGTCACGCCGTCCTTCATCTGGGCGTCGACCGCCTTCTTCAGTTCGTCCGTCAGCCGGTCCATCGACATGACCTGCACGCCCCTGAGGCCGCAGGCCTCGGCGATCCGGGCAAAGTGCACGTCGAGGTCGAGCTCGGTGCCGACGAAATTGTCCTCGAACCACAGGGTCGTATTCCGTTTCTCGGCGCCCCACTGGTAGTTGCGGAAGATGACCATCGTGATGGCTGGCCACTCCTCCCGCCCGCAGGCGGTCATTTCGTTCATCGAGATGCCGAACGCGCCGTCGCCGGCGAAGCCGATCACCGGCGTGTCCGGGCAGCCGATCTTGGCGCCGACGATCGCCGGGAAGCCGTAGCCGCAGGGTCCGAACAGGCCGGGCGCAAGGTATTTCCGGCCCTGCTCGAAGGTCGGATAGGCGTTGCCGATGGCGCAGTTGTTGCCGATGTCCGACGAAATGATGGCGTCGCCCGGCAATGCCGACTGGATGGCGCGCCAGGCCATGCGCGGGCTCATCCTGTCCGGCTCGCGGGCGCGGGCGCGCTCGTTCCACGTCGTGCCCGGATCGTCGTCCTCGTGGTCCATGCCGCTCAGGGCCTGCAGCCAGGCCGAGCGCGTGTGGTGGATCGCCGACAGGCGGGTCTCCCGGTCGGTGTCGCCGGCATCCGGGGCGAGATTTTCAAGAATCTGTTCGGCGACCAGCCTGGCGTCGCCGGCGATGCCGATCGCCACCGGCTTGGTCAGGCCGATTCGGTCCGGGTTGAGATCGACCTGGATCAGCTTCGCGGTCTTCGGCCAGTAGTCGATGCCGTAGCCCGGCAGGGTCGAGAAGGGGTTGAGCCGCGTGCCGAGCGCGAGCACGACATCGGCCTTCCCGATCAGCTCCATGGCGGCGCGCGAGCCGTTGTAGCCGAGCGGGCCGACGGACAGCGGATGGCTGCCGGGAAAGGCGTCGTTGTGCTGATAGTTGCAGCAGACCGGGGCGCCCAGTCGCTCCGCCAGTTCGCGCGAGGCGTCGATGGCGCCGCTCAGCACCACGCCGGCGCCGTTCAGGATGACCGGAAAGCTTGCCTCCGAAAGCAGCCCGGCGGCAGCCTCGATCGCCGCCCGGCCGCCGGGCGAGCGCTCGAGGCGCACGATCTGCGGCAGCTCGATATCGACCACCTGGGTCCAGTAGTCGCGCGGCACGTTGATCTGCGCCGGCGCGCTGCCGCGCCAGGCCTTTTCGATCACCCGGTTGAGCACTTCGGCGATGCGCAGCGGATCGCGCACCTCTTCCTGATAGCAGACCATGTCCTTGAACACGGCCATCTGCTCGATCTCCTGGAAGCCGCCCTGCCCGATCGTCCGGTTCGCCGCCTGGGGCGTCACCAGCAGCATCGGCGTATGGTTCCAATAGGCCGTCTTGATCGGTGTGACGAAATTGGTGATGCCCGGCCCGTTCTGGGCGACCGCCATGCTCATCTTGCCGGTGGCGCGGGTATAGCCGTCGGCCATCATACCGGCGTTGCCTTCGTGGGCGCAGTCCCAGAAGGTGATNCCGGCCNTGGGGAACAGGTCCGAGATCGGCATCATGGCGGAGCCGATTATGCCGAAGGCGTGCTCGATGCCGTGCATCTGCAGCACTTTCACAAAAGCTTCCTCGGTCGTCATCTTCATCGGTCGTTCCTCGCAGAATGCGCTTTCGTCAGGCCGCCGCCCTGAGGCGCGCCGACAGCAGTTTCGGAATATCGCTCGGCACGTCGGCGACGGCGACCCCCGCCGCTTCCAGNGCCNTTCGCTTCGAGTGGTAATCGCCTTTGCCGCCGGAGACAATGGCCCCGGCATGGCCCATCTTCNTGTCCGGCGGCGAGGCGCGGCCGGCCACGAAAGCCACTACGGGCTTGGCCATGCCGGCGGCGTATTCCGCGGCCTCCTCCTCGGCGCTGCCGCCGATTTCGCCGCAGATCGCAACCGCCTCGGTCCGCGGGTCGGCGTCGAACATTTCGAGCGCTTCGCGGGTCGTGGTGCCGATGATCGGGTCGCCGCCGACGCCGTAGACCGCCGACTGGCCGAAGCCGTTCTGGGTCAGCACCAGGCTGAGCAGGGTTCCCAGACTGCCGGAGCGGGAAATCACCCCGANANNGCCCGGCCGGAAGACCGCGCGGTTGAAGGCGGGCAGGATGCCGGCGAAGGATTCGCCGGGCGTGACCAGGCCGGCAGTGTTCGGCCCGACGATCCGTGTGCCATTGGCCCGCGCCGCGGCGTGCATCTCCATGACGTCGTGGAGCGGGATATGCTCGGTCAGGCAGACCAGCAGCTTCGCGCCGGCCTCGCAGGCGTCGAACGCCGCGTCCCTGGCCATGGCCGGCGGAATGAACATCAGCGCGACGTCGAACGGCGCTTCCCCGGCCGCCTCCGCCGCCGAGGCGAAGACCGGCAGGCCGAGATGGTCCGTGCCTGCCTTGCGCGGGTTGACGCCGCCGACCACCGCCGCGCCGTAATCGATCATCGCCCGGGTCCAGAACGTGCCCTGCTTGCCGGTCACGCCCTGGACGAGGATCCGGTGCTCCCTGCGCAGGATCATGCCGCCGCCCCCCGGCCCGGCCTGATTCCGGTCCGGCCGGCCGCAGCCTGGACTGCGGCCAAGACGGCATCGTCCATCAGGTCGTAGGGCCGATGGCCGAGTTCGCGCTCGACCAGGGCGACGGCGTCTTCCTCGCCGGTGCCGTGGATCGTGAAAAACACCGGGATATCGGGACCGAGTTTCTTCCAGGCCTGGACGACCCCGTCCGCCATCACATCGGTGCGGGCGAAGGCGCCGCAGAAGTTGACCAGTAGCGAGCGGATGTTGGGGTTCTTCAGCAGGATGGTGAGCGCCGTCTCCGCTTTGGTATAGGCCTCGCCGCCGATTTCCAGGAAATTGGCCGGCCGGCCGCCGAAATGGGTAATCGCGTCCATGGTCGTCATGGTGAGGCCGGCGCCGTTCGCGAGCACGCCGACGCTGCCGTCGAGCGCGATNTATCTCAGTCCGNTGNCGTGGGCTTCGGCCTCCAGCGCCGTCATGCGCTCCGGCGCACCGGTTTCGGCGACCGCGGCCTGCCGGCCGGTCGAGGCGTCGTCCAGCGTATACTTGCAGTCCAGGCACAGCAGCCGGCCGTCTCCGGTCAGCGCCAGCGGGTTGATTTCCAGAAGCTCCGCATCCAGCGCCCGGTAGCTGTCGAATANTCCGGACAGAAACTGCGCNACGGCTCCGGTTCGGCCGTNCAGGTCGAGTCCGTCCAGGGCGGCGGCAGCCTGTCCGGCGTCGAGGCCCCCGGCGACNTCAACCTCGATCCGGCGCATGGCGTCGGGATCGGCCGCAGCCATTTCCTCGACCTCCATGCCGCCCATTGCGGAAAACAGCACGACCGGGCCCCGGCTCTCCGGGTCGCACAGCACCGCAGCATAGAGTTCGGCGGCGATCGGAACCTGTTCCTCGACCAGCAGCCGCTCGATCCGGTGACCGCCGATGGTCATGCCGAGGATTTCCGATGCCGCGGCATGCGCTNCGGCCGGCGACGCCGCGAGNCGGATGCCGCCGGCCTTGCCNCGCTTNCCGGCCGGGGCCTGGGCCTTGACGACGCACGGGCCGCCGAGCGCGCGCGCCGCGTCGGCCGCCGCCTCCGGCGTGTCGACGACATGGCCATCCGGAACCGGCAACCCGCGGGCTTTCAGCAGCGCCTTGGCAGCATGTTCCTCGAAGTTCATGCCCGGCCCCGCTGCCCCGGCCTGTCGCGATTCCAGCGCCTAACGCCCATATTTCGCCCAGTGGTTGCCGAACATCTCTTCCTCGCCGGGACGGTCTTCCGGGATCGTCGTGACGAGGTGGGTGATGTTGACGAAATTCGACCAGTTGAGGTTGTCGGAAATCGTGTTGCCGGCCCAGGTGCCGCCGCCCATCGACAGGGTGAACGGCATGGCGTTGTCGAAACTGCCGCCGTTGCCGAAGGTGTGGGCCTGGTTGACCAGCACCCGCACGACATCGGTCGATGCCGCGAGGTCGCGCGCGCGGTCCATGTCCTGCGTGTGGATGCCGACGGAGTGGCCGAGCCCCTTGACCTGCAGGATGGCCGCCGCGATGCGTTTGGCGTCGGCGAAGTTCCGCGCCCGGTAAATCGTCAGGACCAGCGAGAGCTTCTCGTCGGCGAAGGAGTGTTTGCCGCCGACGGCGTCTTCCTCGACCATGAAGAACTTTGCCGCGCCGGCGTCTTGCGGCAGGCCGAATACCGCGGCGGCGACATCGGCGTCCTTGGCGATGATGCGCCGGTTGAGCGTGCCGCCCTGCCACAACACGTCCTCGATCGCCGCTTTCTCGCGCAGCGTGCAGCGGTAGCCGCCGGCTTCGGCCAGCGCCGCCATGGCCGCTTCATAGACATCGTCCAGGATGATGACGGCGTTTTCGGATGAGCAGGAGGTGGCGTTGTCGAAGATTTTCGACGCGCAGATTCTCCGGGCCGCATCGGCGAGGTCGGCGGTCGAATCGACGATGACCGGCACATTGCCGGGGCCGACGCCGATGGTCACCGTGCCGGATTTCATGGCCCGCTGCACATTGTTCTGGCTGCCGGTGACGACCACCAGATCGCATTGGTCCATNAGCGCCTGGGTCAGCGCCTTGTCGACCGGCGGCGGCAGGATCTGGACAAGGTCTTCGGGATGGCCGGCCTTCGCCAGCTCCGCGCGCATCAGGCGCACGGTCTCCATCGTCGTTTTCTGGCCGGCCGGCGAGGGCGCGATGATGACCGCATTGCCGCCCTTGAGCGCCATCATGGCCTTGTTGACGGGCGTCGCAGCCGGGTTGGTCGACGGGCAGACCGCGCCGACGACGCCGACCGGCTTGCCGTATTTCACCAGGCCGCGCTCCGGCAGTTCCTCGATCGCGCCGACCGTTTTGACCCGCATCAGGTCGCGCAGGGTGCCGAAGGTCTTGCGGGTNTTCTTGATNACCTTGCTCTCGACATTGCCGAGGCCGGTATCCTCGACCGCGAGTTCCGCCAGCATCCGGGCATTTTCGGGCTTGTAGATCGACCATGCGAGCGCGGTCACGGCCTCGTCGACCCGCACCTGGTCGCCGTTCTCGTAGGCGTCCATGGCCGCCAGGGCCCGGGCGACCAGACCGGCTACGACCGACCCGGCATCGGCCTCCGGAGCCGTCCGGCCGTCCGGCAGCGGCAGGCGCGCCGCGATAGCTGACTGTTCAGTCACCATGTACTCCGCAGTTAGGAGTCCGCCGGATGGCCGGCAGCCGATCCGACGGCTTCCGTCGTCGCCGCTCCGGAGGCCGCCGCCGGCCGCCCCGGCCTGTCAGGACCGGAGCGGACAGCGGCGAACGACCGGAAGAAATTTCCCTACAGGCCCTTGAGCAGGCCGGTCAGGAACTTCTGGCGCTCGGCCCACATCTTCTGGACCGCGGCGCGGTCCATGATGCGGATCGGCGAGCCGCCGTTGCGCATCTGCTTGGCGACGCGCTTGTTCGCGAACATCTTGGGCATGATCGCCGCCAGCTTGTCGATCACGGCCTGCGGCGTGCCCTTGCGGACCATGATGCCGCGGAAGTTGACCGACGAATCGTCGACCGCATAGCCCTGCTCCTTGAAGGTCGGCACGTCCGGCAGGAACTGCTTGTCCCGTTGGAGATCGGCGATACCGAGAATNTTCAGGTTGCCACGGCTGCGGTAGGAGTCCGACAGGTTGTTGACNCCNGCTATGACCTGGCCGCCCAGTACAGACTTCAGGGCCGGCGCGCCGCCCTTGTGCGGCACGTAGCGCAGCTTGACGCCCAGCGCCTTCTGGATCTGCAGGAAGGCGATGTGGTGGCCGACGAACAGGCCGGCGCCGGAGACCGTCACCTTGCCCGGATTGTCCTTCGCCCAGGCCGCCAGGTCCTTCACGGAATTGAACTTGCTCTTCTTGTTGACGACGAGGACGGCCGGATCGGCGCCCCAGTTGGCGATCGGTTCGAGATTGTCGATGTTGTACTTGGTCTTGAACTTGATCGACTGGGCGATGAAGTGCGGCACGTTATAGGCCGCCATCTGGTAGCCGTCGGTCGACGCCCTGGAGGCGAAGTGGTTCCAGCCCACCTTGCCGCCGGCGCCCGGCCGGTTGAGGATCACGATCGGCTGGCCGAGCAGGCCCTTGTTCGCCGCCACCATGGTGACGATGCGGGCCTGGAAGTCGGTCGCGCCGCCCGGGCTGTAGGCGACCGTCAGGCTGACCGGCTTGTCGGGATAGTCGGCGGCAGCGGCGTACCCCGCCGGCAATGCGACGGACAGCGCCGCCGCGGCGATGAGAAATTTCTTCATTTTCGGTTTCCTCCACTTTCGTTCGTAGGCGCGAACGCCGGTTGGCAGCCGGGCCGGCGGCACGGCTAGAACAGGATGCCCTGCGGGGTCTGCACCTTCAGCCCCAGGGCGAAAACGGCATAGATGACGGCGACGAAGCCGACGGTGACGGCCAGCCTGACCGCCCAGGTCCGCACTTTGCCGTGCGGCTGCGGATCGTACAGGCTGTACAGAGTGAGCATGGCGAGAAAGGCAGCGCTGTAAAAGCCGAGCCATTCGGCCAGCGCAAAGACATAGACCAGCATCACGGCGAGGCCGGCAGCGATATTCAGGAACTGTTGGCCGCTGATGCCGGCGCCGGTCCGGTTCCGGCCGCGCACGGCGCGCAGCAGGGCCATCAGGGACAGCGCAACCATGATCCCGGAAAAGAGCTGCGGGAACAGGTAGGGCTGCGGATCCTCGACATCGAAACTGACGATCGTGATCCACCCGCCGACCGCCAGAATGACCAGGGCGGCGACCGACTGTTGCAGTCGGCCCGCAACCGCCGGAGCAGGCATCGCTTCGGACCCGGTCCCGGATTCGGTCCCTGGCACGGCTTCGGGCGAAGTCTCGACTGCGGGCTTGCCGGTCATGCGACCGCTCCCGCGGAATCGGCCCGGTCCTTCCTCTTCGCACGGATTTCGCCGGCGATGCTGTAGCCCAGCGACAGCACGACGAAGGCAATCAGCAGGACGTTCAGCCAACCGGTCAGGAAATAGGCCGCGATGCCGTCCTGCGCCTCGCCGATAATCCGGCCCTGGACATAGTTGTGCTCGGCGATCGGCCCCAGGATGATGCCGAGCACCAGGGGCGCCGGGCTGAAGCCGTACTGCGCCAGGAAATACATGCCGATGCCGAGGACGAGCATGATCGCGACGTCGGCCATCGAGTTCTGCACGCTGTAGCTGCCGAAGACGGCGAGGACGAGTATCGCGCCGGCCAGAATCGGCGGTTTGACTTCGATCACCTTGGCGGCGAGGCCAGCGATCGCCAGGCCGAAGACCAGCATCAGGATCTGGCCGATCAGCATTGAATTGATGAAGGAAAAGGCGACCGCGGCGTGTTTCTGGAACAGGTCGGGCCCCGGGAAGATGCCGTGGATCAACAGCCCGCCGAGCAGGACCGCCGCCGTCGGGCTGCCCGGCACGGAAAGGGTGAGCAGCGGCACCAGCGACGGGCCGACCATCGCGTTGTTCGCGCTCTCGGCGGCGACCACGCCCTCGCTCTCGCCCGTGCCGTATTTTGCGCTGTTCTTCGAGAACCGCCGCGACTGGTCGTAGGCGACAAGGCCGGCAATTTGGCCGCCGGCGCCGGGAATGAGGCCGACGACCGTGCCGACCACGCCGCCGATGAT
>JGIcombinedJ30088_10005865_pt1 | contig 10466 bp, 9 predicted proteins | sample PinacodermPK_FD_30088 | JGI IMG/M metagenome (IMG submission 30088) | reverse complement strand
CCGGGGAACACCAGCTCGCACCCTTTCCGGCTCCGCAACTGGCGGGCGCGCTCCAGAACCGCGACCGCCTGCCGACTCAGTGGAATGCGGTGCTCTTTCCCCGCCTTCATGCGCTCGCCGGGAAGCGTCCAGGTGCGGCTGTCCACGTCGATCTCGGACCAGCGCGCTCTCCGGGCCTCACCACTGCGGGCCGCCGTCAGGATCACTGGCTCGGCAAGAAAGTAACGACGAACCGGAACTCGCCGAAGTGCGCGCCAGCGCGCGAGGGAGTTTCGGTTCGCGGCGCGAAGCGCCGGGCGGACCCCGGACGGGCCCCAACGTAGGCGAGGGAGGCCGGCCGCTTCCCAAGGTGCGTGGGGGCCCGTTCGGGGTCCGCTCGACCTTGACTGAAGAGTAGGTTCGGCCTACCCTTCCTGTCTTCAGATTGGCCGCCGGCAGCGGTTTTCTTCAGAATCGAGGCTCCTCTCCGTGTTGAACATCAGGCTTGCCCGCACCGGGCGGAAGCGCGATGCCCATTTCCGGGTGGTCGTGTCCGATTCGGTGCACGGACGGGTCGGCCGCATCGTGGAGACGCTCGGCTACTACCACCCGCGGATGCCCAACGACGCCGAGGGTCGGCTGCACATCAAGGCCGACCGTGCGCGTTACTGGCTCGGGCACGGTGCGAAACCGAGTCTCACGGTCAAGAGCTTTCTGAAGGACGTGCTTGCCGAGCCGGCCCAGGTTGAAGAGAACCAGTCTGAGCAAAACGGGTCCGGAGACACCGGAGCCTCCGCCGAATCCTGATAGCAGGCCGGCCGCCGGAAGCGGTCGTCCGGCCTCCGGGGATCCGGGTGGCGGCCTTTCGGTCAGGTCCCCGGGTTCGGGCGATTCCCGCCCGCAGATCAAGAGCACACAGGACCAGCAAACAGCCCCCGCGCCCCCGGTAGACGTGACCAGGAGACAAAGACGAGAATGGCTTCTGGCGCACTGGCATCCGGGTCCCGGCCAAAGGCTCGGGTAGACGGGTCCGGCCGGCAGGGCGAGGCTCCGGCCGGTTTCTCCGCGGGCGCCCGCGGGGACGCCCCCGCCGATGTCGTCATCGGTGAGGTTGCCCGGCCGTTCGGCCGCCGCGGAGAGGTCGTCGTCGAACCGTTGACGGACGATCCCGACCGTTTCTTCGAGATCGAGAGCGCCGACGTCGGCCCGCCGGGTGAGCCGGGGACCCGCCGCTCTCTCGAGTCCGTGCGCATCCACAAGGGACGCCCGGTGATCCGGTTCGACGGGATCACCGACATCACCTCCGCCGAGACGCTCCGGGCGATGGAAGTCCGCATTGGCGAGGCGGCACGCGCCGCGTTGCCGGAAGGCCGCTACTACTCCGACCAACTCGTCGGTTGCCGGGCCGAGACCGCGGGGGGCGACCTCCTCGGCGAGATCGTCGACACCCTCGATACGGCGGGTCCCAGCCTCCTTGTCCTGCGAGGGCCGGACGGGTCGGAGGACCTCATCCCCTTCGTCGAAGCTCTTTGCGTTCGCATCGAACCGCCCACCGGGGAGACTGCCGGCCGGGTCGTTCTCGACATTCCGGACGGCCTCCTCGGACTCAACGCCCCGGTCACTGCTGACAATGCGCGTTGACATCCTGAGTCTCCTTCCCGGCATGTTCGGGGAGGTGTTCGACCACGGCATCGTGCGGCGCGCGCGCCAGGCCGGCCTCCTCCAGATCGAGACCCACGCGCTCACCGACTGGACCGAAGGGCGTTTCCAGCGGGCCGATGACGCTCCTTACGGCGGCGGGCCCGGCATGGTGATGCGCGTCGAACCGCTCGTCGAGGCGGTGGAGGCGATCGGGGAGCTCGATGCGGCGGAACCCCGGGTCGTCCTGTTGTCGCCGCGCGGCCGCCAGCTCGACCAGGAGGTGGTCGCGGAACTTGCGCGGGAGCCGCGGTTGCTGCTCGTCGCCGGACGCTACGAGGGAGTTGACGAGCGCTTCACCGGCCTCACCGGTGCGGAAGAGATCTCGGTTGGCGACTACGTACTTTCCGGAGGCGAGGTCGCCGCCATGGTGGTCGTGGACGCGGTGACCCGGCTGATTCCCGGCGCCGTCGGGGATTCCGAATCCGTTGTCCAGGAGTCGTTCGCGACCGGGCTCCTNGAGCACGCCCACTACACCCGCCCGCCGGTCTTCCGGGGCGAAGAAGTGCCGCCGGTTCTTCTGTCGGGGAACCACCAGGCCGTTCGGCGGTTCCGGCGGGAGCAGTCGGTCCAGTTGACCAGAAACCGCCGGCCCGACCTGTTCCGGGCTTTCGCCGGACAAAGAGAACCGGCCTCGAAACCGAATCCGGATACGAAGGAGAGATCATCATGAGTGCGAGCGAGCAAGAGGCCGTGGATACCCCCGAAGAGACCGCCCTGGCGGTATCGATGGAGTCCGAGGAAGAGCCGACGCGCGTGAAACCGGCGGCGGAGATCATTCGGGAGCTCGAGGCCGCCGATCTGAAGGCAGACCGGCCGGATCTCCATCCCGGCGACGCGGTCCGGGTCCACGCCACGATCCGCGAGGGAGACCGGGAGCGGATCCAGATCTTCGAGGGGATCCTGATCGCGATGAANCACGGCGGAAACCGCCGCACGATCACGGTCCGCAAGACATCCTTCGGNGTCGCGGTCGAGCGGATCTTCCCGCTGCATTCGCCCCTGGTGGCAAAGGTGGAGGTCGTCCGTTCCCATCATGTGCGGCGCGCCAAGCTCTATTTCCTCCGCAAGCGGAAGGGGAAAGCGGCCCGACTGCGGGAGAAGCGGCGCTAACAGCCCGTGGACAAAGTCACGCGGCATGCCCGAGCCACGAGGAATGGAGGTCGGCTACGCCGTCTTCCATTCCTCGTGCTAGCGGGGTCTCCGCGGGGCTCTCGCCCCGCTCCGGAAGCGAACGGCGATGCATCCCGCCTGAACCAGGCCGCTANGCGGCCCTCATCGTTGCGTTTCACTCGGAATACGCTCGGTATTCCTCCCTCACGCGCCTTGTCAGGCGGGTCCCTCGCCGTTCTCGGTGCTCACGCCACTTTGTCCACAGGCTATTGACACCCCGTGGCACGAGTGGTCCGCGTCATCCGCTCTCGCGGGGAGGGGAAACTCCTCCCCGCACGCCACCCCCGCGGCACTTTGCGCCGCGAACGAACGCGGTAGGACTTTGGCCGCCGGCTGGTGATCCCGTTTGGCTTCCGTGGCCACTTCCTCCGCGAGTGACTCACTCCGCCTCGGATCGCCGGACCGCCCCGTCTGCTGCGCGATCTCCGCTCTCCGCGGTCTCCCGGCGGACCATCTCCGCGAGCTGAGGCGGCTCGGAGTGGACTATTTTCAGTTGCGCGACCGGGAGGCTTCGGATCGGGAGTTCGAACGGTTCCTGGAACGGCTCGCTTCCCGAGCCCCGGAGCTCCTCGCGCGCACCATCGTGAACGATCGGCTGGCGCTGGCCGCCACGTTTCCGATAGCCGGTGTCCATCTACCGGAGGCCGGATTTCCGGTGGCGGCGGTCCGCTCCCGCTTTCCCCGGGGCCGTCTCCTCATCGGCCGCTCGGTCCACGGGTTGGAAGCGGCGGTTGCCGCCGAACGGGAAGGGGCGGACTACGTGATCCTGGGACCCGTTGCACCCACTGGCGGAAAGCGCCCCCTGCCGCCGGACGTCTTTCGGGAGGCCTGTCGGGAGCTCCGGATTCCCGTTTGGGTCGTCGGCGGGCTGGAACCTCGAAACCTCGACCTCCTTCGCGGTGTCGGGGCCTCCGGTTTCGCGGCGATCCGTTCGTTCCGTGACGCCGGCCGGGCTCGTGCGTTCGTCGCCCGCTCCGCGGCAGTAAACTGACGTGGTCCGCTTCATGACCACTCGCGTGGCGTGGCTTTCTGCTCTGATCGGGTTTGCGGTTGTGCCGCCGCTCGTTGCCCAGACACAAACCGAAGCCCAGCTCGAACGTGCCGCCGAACGGCGTTTCCGGAGTGCGGAGCAGTTCTATGCGGGCGGACGCCATGGACAGGCCCTCCGCGACTTTGAAGCCATCCTGGACACCATGCCGGGGAGCCGGCTCGCCGATGACGCGGCGCTTCGCATCGCGCGGCACCGTTTCGATGTCGAGGGAGACCCAGTAGCCGCCGAGGAGATGGTGGACCGGCTCTTCCGGTCGTATCCGGCGGGCGATTCGATCCCCGGAGCGCACCTGCTGCTGGGGGAGATCGCCATCCGAAGCCTCCCGCCGCGCCCCGACGATGCCCAGGCCGAGTTTGAACGGACGCTGACCGCCGCGGGCCCCGCCGGCTCTCCCTGGTCCTTCGCGGCGCTCACCGGGATCGCGGTGATCGCGTCCGACTTCATGGATGACCGGACCGCCGCGGGGGCGTTGCTCTCGGCGCTCCACGAAACGGGCTCCGCCCCGGCGTCCGCCACCGAGCGTTTCCGCGCCCGCCTCCTGCTCGCCCGCACCCTCGCGCGGATGGGCGAGGCGTCCGCCGCTTTCGGGGAGGTGGCCGGGCTTCGCGCCGACCTTCTGCGGGTGATCCGGGAGGAGGCGGCGGACGACGCCGCGCCCGCCGGGAACGAGGGTGCGGACGATTCCGCATCGGAACTGGCGGAAGAAGCCCGGGAACTCGCTACCCTGGTCTCCCGCCACCGGTCGCCGGGGGATCCCGCCTGGCGCTTCGCGGGGGCAATCCAGCCTCCGCAGCGGCTGGACCGGCCGCGCCGCGTGCGCTTCGCGGGAGGGAATCTCCACGTTCTCGACCGGGACACCGACGAGTTGCAGTCGTTCACGCCGGCGGGGGCGTTCGAAGGAGCCATCGGAGTCGAGGACCCCTGGGATTTCGTCTACGCCCCTGACGGAACGGCCGGCGGCGGCGCGGCCATCCCGGTGGTGGCAGTGGACGACGCGCTGATTGTCGGCGGCAATGTGATGACGCTGCGCCTCGAGAACGGCCCGGAGCCCCTCCGCCGCATTCGCGCCGTCACCGTCACTCCCGAGGGCTACTGGGTGTGGGACGACCGGGAGAAAGGGGTGTTCCGGTTTGCGCGGTCGGGCCTCTACCTGGGACGGGTGCCTCATCCCCGACTGAACGAGGTGCATCGCATCGAGCGGCATCCCGCGGGACATCTCATCGTTGTCGAAGACCGGCAGGGGGTTCTCGCCTTCGACGTCGAGGGCCGGCGGGTCTTCCACCTCACCCGCGATTCCGGTTTCCGGGAACCGGTCGACGTGGCCTTCGACGCTCTGGGCAACTTCTTCGTACTGGACCGCGACGGCCCGACGCTCGGCGTATTCGACCGGGACTTCAACCCGCTCGTGCGGCTTGAAGGAGAAGGGTGGTCGGGGGGCTCGGTTCGCCGGCCGGTGTCGCTCGACGTGGGCCCCGACGGTGTGCTCTACATCCTTGACGAATCCACGCGCGCCGTGGCCGTGCTCCGGTAGCGCGCGATGAGATTCGTTCCGNNCTGGGNNGCGATGGTCGCGGTCCTGTTCGCGTTTCCTCCGGCCGGAGCCGCGGCGCAGGGGACGGCGTCGGCCGATNCGGTCGCCATCGCCGGCGATCTGCGAACGCTCCGGCCGCAGACNGCCAATCCCGATCTGGCGGTCGAGGCCGTGCTGGCGCTGACCGCGATCCTGGACCAGTTGGATGCGGTGCGCGACCGGGAAGGACGTCTTCCGGAAATCGAAACGGAGCTCTTCCTGCGAGCCCTCGAGTACCGCGCCCGGGCGCACGTNACCCGTGAATCTCGGGAGCAGGCCTCGGACGATCTCCGCCTGCTGATTCTGGCGGATCCGACGTGGCGGCTCGATGTCGCCGGCCTCTCTCCCGCGGTGCTCGATCTCTTCGAGCAGCAGCGCGGCGAACTGCTCGCCTATCTCACCGTGTTGACCGAACCTGCCGGAGTCACCGTGCTCGTCGAGGACGAGCCGGTCGGCGCCACGCCCCTGACCGGGCGGCCGGTGTTCGCGGGGCTCGTGACGATCCGGCTGGAGCGGCCTGGATTCACCGTCTATTCCGAACCGCGGCGCGAAGTCCTGGCGGGCGAGATGATCTCGATCGAGCACGAGATGGAGCGCAGCCATCCGGTGCTCTCCGTGATCACCTCGCCGGCGGGCGTCACCGTGCGGGTGGGAGGCCGCGTCGCGGGCGTCACCGGCGGCAGCCTTCCCGAGGATCTCCGACCCCTGGTCCCGCCGCGCTTCGCGCGCGACGAGTTTTCGGCGCCCCTGCAGCTCGGCAATCTGGAGACGGGAGCCAACGAGATCACCCTGGAAGCGCCCTGCCGGACCCCATCCCGATTCACGTTCCACGCCGACGAGGCCCGCGATTACCTGCCGCGGTTCGTGCGGCTGCGCCCCTCCACCGGAGGCCTCCGGATCGAGAGCGAACCCGGTGGCGCGACGGTGGTGCTCGACGGTGAGGAGCGCGGGGTAACGCCGCTCTCGTTCTCGGCGATGTGTTCGGGGGAGCACGAGGTCGAGATCCGGCATCCCGCCGGTCGCTGCGCCCGGTCCTTCACCGTCTCGAGAGGCTCCCGCACCGCCGTTTCGTGTGAGGTCCTTCCGGTGCTCGCCATGACGCCGAGCGAGCCGGAAGGCGCTTCCGACGCCGACCGCGCGGTCCGCCGGGTGCTCGAGGCGCGCGACGACTACTTCGTCGTGGACGAGACGGACGACTCCGACGTCCAGGCGCGGGTGCGGGTGCGGCTGCCGGAGCCGGGCACCGGACCGGCGCAGGTCGAGTTCCTGGCCGCGGGATCCGGAGTGCCGGATGCAGCTCCGTTCGATCGTTTTGCCCCGGCAACCGCGGGCGCCGCGGTCGAGCGGCTCCTCAAGCCACCGACGCGGCGCCGTCCCTGGACCGGAATGACGGCGGTGGCGCTCGCGAATTCAGGCGCGGAGAACGGTGCGCGTGGACTGCGCGTCACCAGTGTCCATCCGGCCGGTCCGGCGGTCCTGGCCGGNGTGGAACCGGGAGACGAGCTTCGTGAGGTGGAGGGCCGCCTCCTGTCCGACGAACTNGGGCTCGCCGAGCTGGTCGCCGGCGAGTCGCCGGACACCACGATCGACCTCGTCGTGCGACGCGAGGGCGCCGAGCGGCAGTTGCGCCTCGTACTCTCCGAAACCCCCGTGCTTCCGTCATTGTCGGCGGGGCAGTGCAACCGGCGCCTCGTCGAGTTGGAAGCGGACTTCGCCAGAGGCAGGATCGATGCGACCCGACAGTTGGAGGCGGGAATCTGCTGGATTCTCCTGGGAGATCCGGAGCGTGCCCTGGTCCGGTACCTGGCCGACGTGCGGGCCCCGACGGGCGCGGGAATCGGTGAGGGAACCGTCTTCTACTACCGGGCGCTCGCCCTTGAGGCGCTTGGAGAACGGGCGCGGGCCGCGCAGGCGTTCGAGGCCGCTGCCGCGGCGCCCGGCGCCACCCTGGTAACCCACGACGGCCCCCTCCTCGCCCCACTCGCTCTCCGTAGGCTGGCAACGGCGCAGTGAGGGGGATCGCGTGAACGGAGTCGGGGAGCGCCGGTGAACTCCGGTCCGACGCCAGCGCTCTACGCGCTCGTGGTGGAGAACGTCCGGTCCGGCACGACGCCGGGAGAACGCCTCGACCCCCCGGTGCGGTACGAAATCCGGAACCGGGAAACCATCCTCGGCCGCGCCCCCGAGTGCTCTGTCCGGCTCGACGACATCTTCGTGAGCCGCCGGCACGCGCGGTTGGTGCTGCGCGACGTCGACCTGCACCTGGAGGATCTGGAGAGCACCAACCAGAGCCGCGTCAACGGAGCTCCCGTGCCCACCCGCGTACGCATCCACCCGGGGGACGTCCTGCTCTTCGGCGGCGCCCGCTGCCGAATCGAGTCCAGCGGCGCTGCGGATGCGCCGGAGCGCGGGACGGCGCTCCCCGACCGTGACGAGCGGTCCGGACCCGAGGTTTCCGGGCAGGCGGGAGAGGATGAGGGAGATCCTGCCGAAGCTGCCGGGACCGCCGAAACACCCGAGGGGGACGCGGCGCCGTGGCCGCCGGCTGCCCCGCCGCCCCTCTACGTCGCCGGACCGCTCCCCGGAGAACCCCGGCGAACGCGGCTGCGGGTGCTGGCCGTGGTCGTGGTCTCGCTCGGCGCCCTGGCCGCCGTCCTGTTCTTCCGTTGACGGCCATGAAACCTCCGGCGGTCCTTCCCGGCGCGACGGTGGGGATCCTGGCGCCGGCGAGCCCGGTACAGCTTTCCTGGCTTGAAGCCGGTGAAGCCGAGCTCCGTCGCGTCGGACTCGTGCCCCGCCGCTCCCGGAACCTGCTGAAGCGGAGCGGGTACACCGCCGGGTCTGCCGCCGAGCGCACCGCGGACCTCATCGAGTTGCTCGAGGATGAGGAGGTGAGCGCCATCTTCGGCGCCCGCGGGGGTTACGGCTGTCTCGATCTCCTCCGCCACGTTCCGCCGGAGCGGATCCGCGAACACCCCAAGGCGATCCTCGGGGGGAGCGACCTGACCGCGTTGCTGGCGCTCTGGTCCGGGGCAGGGATCGCTTCCTTTCACGGCCCGATGGTGGCGCAACAGATCGCCCGCGGTCCCTCGCGTTGGGATCCGGACGAGACCCTCGGCCTGTTGCGGGCTCGGGAGCCGGGGTTCGGACTGGCATGGCGGGATGCGGAAATCCTCCATCCGGGCCGCGCCGAAGGGGTACTGCGGGGGGGCTGCCTCTCGATTCTGGCCGCGCTCGCGGGGACCCCGTTCGCGATCTCGTTCCGGGGAGCGATCGCCGTCCTCGAGGACATTTCCGTCAAGCCGTACCAGCTCGAGCGGATGCTGACCCAACTCTCGCTCGCCGGATTGCTCGACGGGGTGAAGGGCATCGTCTTCGGCCAGATGCCCGGCTGCACCCAGCATCCGGATCAGGGATACACGACGGCGGAACTCCTGGCCCGCCTGAGCGAGCGGTTCGAAGTCCCCGTCGCCTTCGGTTTTGCGACGGGTCACACCGACCTGGATCCCTGCCGCACGGCGCCGTTCGGGGTCAGGGCACGCATGGACGCGGACGGACTGACGCTGCTGGAGGGCGCGGTGGCGTGATCCGGGGACTCCAGCCGGGTGACCGTCTGCACGTGCTGGGAGTCGCGGGCACGGCGATGGCCTCGCTCGCGGGGCTGCTGACCCGGCTCGGCTACCGGGTGAGCGGGTCCGACCAGGGGGCCTACCCCCCGATGTCCACGGTTCTGGAACGCGAGGGAATCGAGGTTCGGACCCCCTTTGCGCCCTGGAATCTCCCGGGCGAATGCCGCGCGGTCGTCGTCGGCAACGCGATCTCGCGCGGAAACCCCGAGCTCGAGGCGGCGCTGGACCGCCGGCTGCCGCTCGTTTCCTTCCCGGAGACGCTCCGGGAACTGGTCCTTCGGCAGCGGGCGCCGGTCGTGGTTGCGGGAACCCACGGAAAGACCACCACGACCTCACTGCTCGCCTGGATCCTGCGGACTTCGGGACTCGACGCCGGGTTCCTTACGGGCGGAGTGGCGAAGGGTCTCGGAGGAAGTTTCGCCCTGGGCGCCGCCGGCCAGCCCTTCGTCGTCGAGGGGGACGAGTACGACACCGCGTACTGGGACAAGGGACCCAAGTTCCTGCACTATCTCCCGGAAGTGGCCATCGTCGGCAACGTCGAGTTCGACCACGCGGACATCTATCCCGACTTCGCGGCGGTCCGGCGGCAGTTCTCCTTTCTGGCCCGATTGCCTCCCCGCCGCGGCCTGCTCCTTCTCGGCGCCGATTCGCCGCCGGCCGGCGAACTCGCTGAGGCCGCCCACACGACGGTGGAGACGTTCTCGGTCCCCGCCGGAAAGGCGATCGCGGCCGACTGGGTCGCCGCCATCCAATCGAGCGGCCCCTCCGGAAGCCGCCTCGGGGCGGCGTTTCGCGGCGTGGCGCGGCCGTTCCTCGAGGGCCGTTTCTGGGGACGCGCCGCCGCGCGGAACGTCCTGGCGGCGGCCGCCACCGCGACCTGGCTCGGGGTCGAGTGGGAAGCGATCCGCGAAGCGGTCCACGAGTTCTCCGGGGTGGAGCGCCGGCTCCAGCAGCTTGCCGCGAGCCCGGACGGGCGGGTGCTGGTGGTCCGGGATTTCGCGCACCACCCCACCGCGGTCGAGGCGGTGCTCGAGGCGGGCGCCCGGCGCTGGCCCGGCGCGCTCCTGGTGGCGGTCTTCGAACCGCGCTCCTTTACGTCCCGCAGCGCCGTCTTCCAGGANCGCTTCGCCGCGGCGCTCCGGTCGGCCGATCGGGTCCTGCTGGCGTCGCCGGCCGGCGAGCGCCGCGGGCGCCGGCTACCGGGAACCGCTTCGCTCGATCTCGAACGGCTGGCCCGGGACCTGGCTTCGGAAGGCGTTTCCGCCGACGTGCTGGGCGATCATTCGGCGCTTCTCAACCGGGTGGGCGAACTTGCCGGCGGAGACGAAAAGACCGTTTTCCTGTTCCTCTCGAACGGCCAGTTCGG
>JGIcombinedJ30088_10005861_pt1 | contig 10469 bp, 9 predicted proteins | sample PinacodermPK_FD_30088 | JGI IMG/M metagenome (IMG submission 30088) | reverse complement strand
CCTCGTTTTGACGTTCACGTCCGACCCCCGGGGAGTCGATGTCGCCCATGACCTGACGTCTTCCTTGAGCGACGATGCGACGGAACGGGAACTGAACCTGTTAAGAGACGCCTCTTCAACAACCCCGTCAAGTCCGACCCACCTGGGCGGCGTAGGCGGCTGCGGAACGGAGTCCGTCGGTACTGGCGGCAGGGGCAGGTTCGAGCTGGAGCAGCCAACCGTCCCCATAGGGGTCGTTCTGCAGGTCTTCCGGACTGGCCAACACAGCCTCGTTGCGGCGCAGCACGGTGCCAGGCACGGGGGCTACAAGTTCTTCCACCGCTTTGACGGACTCCACCGTGCCAAAGCTGCTTCCCTGCTCCAGTTGGGTGCCCTCCTCCGGCAATTCCACAAAGACAATGTCTCCCAACTCCTCCACCGCAAAGGCGCTGATGCCCACGGTGACCGTTCCATCCGCATTGCGGCGCACGTACTCATGGCTATCGGCGTAGAGAAGCTCCGGGGGAAAGTGCTGGCTCATGGGGGAACGCTGTTTGGCAGGGCCGCCACCATTCTGACCTGCCGGGGGATCAGGTGGTCGAGGCGGACGATCGTGGTCAATCTCCACAACAGCGGAGCAGGGCTGCCAGTGCCTCTTCCAGCGCCAAGCGCACATGGCTGCGGTGGCATCCTCCCTGGACGTAGACCACATAAGGGGGAATCAGAGGAGCATCTGCCGAGAACTCGCTGGTGCTGCCCTCCACAAAGGTACCCCCCGCCATCACCAGTTGATGGTGATAGCCCGGCATGGCAGCCGGTGTGGGCTCCAGATAGGCGCCAACGGGGGAGCGGCGCTGAAAGGCCCGACAGACTGCCAGGAGACGTTGAGCCGACCCCAGTCGGACCGCCTGGATCACATCGCTGCGTTCCGTGCCTGGCTGAGGACTCACCTCGTAGCCCAGCGTCCGGAAGGTGGTGGCCACCAGCTCGGCTCCGATCAAGGCCTCGGCCACCATCTGGGGCGCCAGAAACAACCCCTGTAGCAGCAGGCGGTTGCAGTCGAAGCCGGATCCGGCAGCCGAGCCCAGACCTGGAGCCGTGAGGCGGCAACAGGCCTGCTCCACCAGATCCCGCCGCCCCGCCACATAACCACCCGTGGGCGCGAGGGTGCCACCAGGGTTTTTCACCAGAGAGCCTGCCATCAGGTCTGCTCCCACGGCAGTGGGCTCAAGCTGGTTCACGAACTCCCCGTAGCAGTTGTCCACAAAGCAAACGGTGTGGGGACTACGGGTGTGGGCCAAGGCGCAGAGTCGTTCCAACTGCGCCAGGGACAGGCTGGGGCGCCAGTTGTAGCCACAACTGCGTTGAAGAAACAGGAGGCGAGGCTGGAGGCTGCTGAGGGCCTCTGCCAGTGCCTGCTCGTCCACATGGCCGTCACGGGTGAGGGGAACCTCCCGGTAGGTGACGCCGAATTCCTGAAGGGATCCTTGCCCCTGGCCCCGCAAGCCGATCACCTCCTCAAGGGTTTCGTAGGGGCGGCCAGCGGCGGCCAGCAACGTGTCCCCTGGCCGCAAGACACCGAACAGGGCGGCCGCAATGGCATGGGTTCCGCTGACAAACTGGAGCCGTACAGCAGCAGCCTCCGCCTGCATCACACGGGCAAACACCCGATCCAGGGCCTCCCGTCCCATGTCCCCATGGGCCACCCCTGTGAGACCGGAAAAGTGGTGCTGACCAATGCGCTCAACGGCAAAAGCATCGAGAATGCGGCGCAGACGATCCGTCACGGCAGCGCAGTGCCGATGCGCCACAGGTGCGGTGGCCGTCTCCACCCGATCCAGGAACCGATCCCGCTCGGCAACCGAGCGCGGCAAGGCCTTCATCAAAAAGATTCACCACAACCTGTACCTATTGTTCACGAGAAACCATTAGGATTTTTGTGAAACAGGGGTGGACCAGGCTTGCAATTCCACCCCAAGGCCAGGAGAAGTAAATTTGGTCACATCACCCGTCCGGCCCTCTACGGACACAGGCGACCCCAGCAGTGTTGCTGCTGACAAAGCCTCGGCGGAACTTCAGCAGCACATCAATGCCGAACGCATTCCCCTGACCCGGCAGAGTCATCCCTGGTCCCCTGGCACCGTTGTGTTCATGCTGGCGATCCATGTGGGTGGTGTGGTCGCCCTACTGCCGCAGTTCCGCAGTTGGCAGGGTATGGCCGTACTGGCCGTTCTCTACTGGGTGACCGTCATCGGCGTCACCCTGGGCCTCCATCGGCTGGTGGCTCATCGCAGCTTCAAGGCGCCCCGTTGGCTGGAGCGTCTGCTGGTGATCATGGGCAGCCTCAGTGCCCAGGGGGGCCCCATTGAATGGGTGGGCCTCCATCGCCACCACCACAAGTACTCCGACCAGCCCAACGATCACCATGACGCCGTGCGGGGTCTGTGGTGGAGTCACAGCGAATGGATGCTCCATAAAATCCCCGCCGTCGAACACCTGGAGCGTTTTGCGGGGGATTTGTTTGCCGATCCCCTCTACCGCTGGCTGGACCATTGGTTTCTGTTGCTCCAGCTTCCTGTGGCGGCCTTGCTCTATGGCATCGGCGAGGCGACAGGCGTCCCTGGTGGTGGTCTGGGCCTGTTGCTCTGGGGCATTCCCCTACGGCTGATGGTGGTGTATCACGTCACGTGGCTTGTGAATTCCGCCACCCACGCCTTTGGCTATCGCAATTTCAAGACCCCCGACTTGTCCTGTAACTGCTGGTGGGTTGCCCTGCTCACCTTCGGAGAAGGATGGCACAACAACCACCACGCTTTTCCCCAGAGTGCGCGCCACGGCCTGCGCTGGTTCGAGGTAGACATCACATGGCAGCACATTCGCCTTCTGCGTGCATTGGGATGGGCCAAGCAGGTGCGCATGGCCAGCCACAACCTCAACGGCTGGGGCCACCGTCGCCGGCAGCGGCAGGGCCACAACCCTGTTGGCGTAGCTGATTGAGGAACTGGTCAACCGTTCCTGGCGCTTTGGCCCATGGAACCGGCCGCTCCGCCATGAGGCAGGCCGTGCGGTGCAGATCATCCAGTTCCGCCTCCAACTCGGTGGCGCTGTAGTCCTTCTGCCCTGAGAGGACAGCCTCGAACTGTTGACGGCGTTTGGGCCGTTCCACAGGATATGCGGCCAAAACCTGGTTTTTACACTGGCGCCAGGGTTGGCCTCCGGTGAGCCAATTGCTCAGGGCGCCACAGAGGCCGGAGGCTTCCGCCTCTGTAATGCGCAGATCAAAGGCCGGGGGAGGAGGAGTGAGGCCCATGAAGATCTCCAACAACTGTCCGGGACCCAGGGGCTGGCCTGCCCCATCCAACAGGGCCACCGGCGGGTAACGCTGCAGAAGCTCCGCCTCGGGGCAGTTGGCCAGGGGAAGATCCCGCAATTGCCGGTTCGGTGACCAGCGCCAAAGCCAGCGGTTCACGCTACCAATGGTGAGAAACACCTCCGGGCCGGGGTTGGCCAGCTTGCAGTGTTTCAGCATGGAAATCTGGGAGGCGTGGACCCGGCCCAACTGCATATGTTGACCAAGACGGGGGACCATGGTGTGTGGCCAGCCGTTACGCTGGTGCCATGTGCGCAGGAGATGGGCAAAGGCATCGCGGCCCGACTCCAGTTGCTGGTGCAAACGGGTTCGCGGAGCCACGGCTAATCCGAATCCTGATTCTGATGTCAAGAATCCTATCCATGTCGCAGGAGACATGAGTTGGACTCGCAAATCAGAATTCGTATGATAGGATTCTGGTAATCCGATTAATTTTCATGGTGTCCCATGCGATTGTCCGACGCCCACCCCACGGCCTCAAATGGAGCTGGGGCGTGGTGGGCTTCATGGTCCTGCTGCACAGCCTGGCCGCACTGGCTCTTCTGCCCCGCTTCCAGAGCCTGCCGGCGGTTCTCACCCTCCTGATTCTCTACTGGGTCACCGGCTGCCTGGGGGTAACCATGGGCTATCACCGCCTTCTTGCCCACCGCTCCTTCCGTGTGCCCCGCTGGCTCCGGAACCTGTTGGCTGTTTGCGGCGCCCTCAGTTGTCAGCACGGCCCCATCGAGTGGGTAGGGCTCCACCGCCATCACCACCGCTTCTCCGATACCCACCACGACCATCACAACAGCCGATGTGGGTTCTGGTGGAGTCATATGGGCTGGATGCTGTTCACACCCCCCGCCAGGGCAATGGTGCCACAGCTCACCCGTGATCTCCAGAACGACCCATGGCTGCAATTCCTCAACCGCTGGTTCCTTGCCCTGCAGCTTCCCCTCGCCGCCGCTCTTTACTTGTTGGGCGAGAATCTGGGCGTGGGGGGCTGGTCCCTGGTGCTCTGGGGTATCCCCCTGCGCCTGGTGGTGGTGTATCACGTCACATGGCTGGTGAACTCCGCCACCCACACCTGGGGCTACCGCTCCTTTGCCACCGACGACGAGTCCCGCAATTGTTGGTGGGTGGCCCTGCTTTCCTTCGGAGAAGGGTGGCACAACAATCACCATGCGGTTCCCTTCAGTGCCCGCCACGGCTTGCGCTGGTTCGAGCCGGATCTCACGTGGCAGCACATTCGCCTTCTCCAGGCACTGGGACTCGCACGAGGGGTTAAGGTAGCGCTTTATGAACAAGGGTCCAGCCATGGCCAAGCGGTTTCAGGTGGTGCTTAAGGAGGACGTCAGCACCCTGGGCAAACGTGGCGACGTGGTGGACGTGGCGCCAGGTTTTGCCCGCAACTTTCTGGTGCCCCAAGGCAAGGCCCTGCCCGTCACCACCGCTGTACTCAAGCAGGTTGAGCATCATCGCGCCAAGGAAGCCGAACGACAGGAAGCCGAACGACAGGGAGCTCTGGCGTTCCGCACCGCCCTTGCCACCATTGGAACCCTCAAAATTCGCAAACACACGGGCAACGACGGGGTGCTCTTTGGCACGGTCACCAATGGAGATGTGGCGGAGGCGATTACTGCAGCCACCCGGAGAGATGTGGAACGGCGCAACATCGAGGTGCCGGAAATCCATCGCGTTGGCGACTACACAGCCCTCCTGCGCCTCCAGAGCGGCATTACCGCCGAGGTGAAGCTTTCCGTGGTGGGATAGGGTTCTGCCTTGAGCCGCCACCAATGCCATGGTGACCGCTCCTTCCAATCCACAGCCCAGGGACTCCTTGCTGCGACCATCCGGTGATGCCGCGCCAACTGGCGGCAATCCCTTCAGCGCCCTTCCCAACCAGGTGCCGCCCCAGAACCTGGAAGCTGAAGAAGCCGTTTTAGGGGGAATCCTGTTGGACCCGGAGGCCATGGCCAGGGTGGCGGACGTCCTCCATCCCGACGCCTTCTATGTGGCAGCCCATCGGGAGATCTTCCGCACCGCTCTGGCGCTGTACGGCCAAAACAAACCCACGGATCTCACCTCCATGACCGCGTGGCTGGCGGATGCGGGCCAGTTGGACAAGGTGGGAGGCGCGGTGCGGCTGGCCCAGTTGCTGGAGCGCATCATCGGCACCGCAGCCATCGATCAGTACGCCCAACTGGTGATGGACAAGTACCTGCGGCGGCAGTTGATCAAGGTGGGTAACGACGTGATGGAGTTGGGATTTAACCAGCGGCGACCCTTGAGCAGCTTGCTGGATGAAGCAGAGCAGAAGATCTTTTCCATCAGCAAGGAACGCCCCCGAGGCGGCCTGGTTTCCACAGTGGAAATCCTCACCAGCACCTTTAACGAAATCGAGAGCCGCTCCATGGGTGATTCCGTGGCGGGCATCCCGGTCAACTTCTATGACCTGGACGCCATCACCCAGGGGCTTCAACGCAGTGATCTGATCATCGTTGCCGGCCGCCCCGCCATGGGGAAGACGTCCATCGTGCTCAGCATGGCCAAGAACGTGGCGGCGCTCCATGATCTGCCCGTCTGCATGTTCAGCCTGGAGATGAGCAAGGAGCAGCTTACCTACCGGCTGCTGTCCATGGAAACGGGCCTTGAGAGTGGTCGCCTGCGCACGGGACGCCTCACCCAGGAGGAGTGGCCTCTACTGGGCCAGGGCATCAGCAGCCTGAGCCAGTTGCCCATCTTTATTGACGACAAGCCCGACAGCGGTGTGATGGAGATGCGCTCCCTTTGCCGCCAACTGATGGCCCAGCAGCGCCGTGAACTGGGCATGGTGGTGGTGGATTATCTCCAGTTGATGGAAGGATCCAATTCGGACAATCGAGCCCAGGATCTGTCCGTCATCACCCGTGGTCTGAAGCAGTTGGCGCGGGAGTTGCAGGTGCCGGTGGTGGCTCTCTCCCAGCTCAACCGCGGGGTCGAGTCCCGCACCAACAAGCGGCCCATGCTCAGTGATCTACGGGAGTCCGGCTCTATCGAGCAGGATGCCGATCTGGTGTTAATGATCTACCGCGATGAGTATTACAACCCGGAAACACCGGACAAGGGCCTGGCTGAGGTGATTGTGACCAAGCATCGCAACGGTCCGGTGGGCACCGTCAAACTTCTCTTCGAGTCCCAGTACACCCGCTTCCGTAACCTGGCCAGCTAGATCTGGTGGAAAAACAGCAGGTGACGATAAAGGCTACGTGTAAAATGCCCCACAATAATTTGTAGACAATCCAGAGTGATGTTCAGGGAACCTCCGAGCAAATCTCTCTTGCCCTTGCCGGGCTTTTCAAAAGCCTTATTACTTATTGAAATTATATTTATATCTGGATTTCAGTATTTGGACATACTGATCCTATGCCATCTGCAACGGAGTGCATGGAAAAAGCCGTGGCAGGGATCCGATCTCATCTTTCCACTCCCCATCGTGTTGACCATGCGATGCATCCAGGAGGCGCCTTCGCCCGTTGAAGGTCTGGGTAGTGGCGGTGCCACGGTCCCCGCCACTGAACGATTCTGCCGTTCAATACACTCTCCCTGAAGCCACTGCACAATCCAGGATTTGATGACCAGCACCACTAACCCCCTGCTGCTTGGTGAGGGTCTTCCTCCCTATGGACACTTCACGCCTGAGGTCATCGGGGCAGGGATGCCGGAACTCTTGCAGCAACTGGAGCGGCGCTTGCCTGTCATGAAGCCAGTCTCACCACCCTGGAAGACCCCACCTGGGAGCAGGTGATGGAGCCCCTGCACCGCATTGAAGAGCGGCTCCGCTGGGCCTGGGGTGTGGTGAATCACCTGATGGGGGTTTGCGATAGCGAAGCCCTGCGCCAAGTGCATAGCCAACAGCAACCTGCTGTGGTGTGCTTTTATAACCGCCTGGGTCAAAGCGAGCCCATCTACAAGGCCCTGCGGCAAATGCGACAGCGACACCGGGAGGGGATGCTGCCGTTGGATGTGGTGCAGCAGCGCATNCTGACGGCAGCGGTGCAGGCCATGGAGTTGCAGGGGGTGGGGCTGGAGCCGGAGCAGCGCCAAGCGTTTAATGCCACCAGCACCCGCCTGGCGGAGTTGTCCACCACCTACAGCAACCATGTCCTTGATGCCACCAAGGGCTGGAGCCTCTTACTCAAGGATCCCCAGCAGGTGGATGGTCTACCCGAGAGCCTACGGGAACTCATGGCCTCTGCCGCCCGTGAAGCAGGTCACGCCGAGGCCACTGCAGCGGCTGGTCCATGGCAGTTGGGGTTGGATCTGCCCCGTTATGGCCCCTTTCTGCGCTACAGCCGCCAGCGGGACCTGCGGGAGCAGGCTTACCGAGCCTATGTGAGCCGGGCGTCAGTGGGGCAGACGGATAATCATCCCCTCATCCGCGAGNTCCTGNCTCTGCGCCATGGCCAGGCACAACGGCTGGGCTACAACACCTGGGCCCANGTGTCCCTGGTGAGCAAAATGGCCGGATCCGTGGAAGAAATCGAGCAGTTGGTGGAGGAATTACGCCGCCCCAGTCAGACAGCAGCAGATGTGGAGTTGCGGCAGTTGGGCCAGTTGGCCAAGGAGATGGACGCCCCTGAAGGGGAAGACCTGAAACCATGGGATGTGGCCTACTGGAGCGAGCAACTACGCCGCCGTCGCTTTGATCTGGATAGCGAAGCCCTACGCCCCTGGTTNCCCCTTGAGCAAGTTCTGGAGGGACTTTTTGGTCTCTGTGAACGGCTGTTCGACATCCGCATCCTGTCAGCCGATGGAGAGGCCCCCACATGGCACAAGGACGTGCGCTTTTTCCGGGTTGTGGATCAAGGGCAGAACACCCCCATCGCTGCCTTCTACCTGGATCCATACGCACGGCCCGGGCAGAAACGCGGTGGGGCCTGGATGGATGAGTGCCTGGTGCGGCAACCGAACGAAGAAGGCCGAATGGTTCATCCCGTCGCCTACCTCATCTGCAATCAAACACCACCGGTCAACGACACCCCCAGTTTGATGACCTTCATGGACGTGCAAACCCTGTTCCATGAATTTGGCCATGGCCTCCAGCACATGCTCACCACCATCGATCGGCCCCAAGCTGCCGGTCTCAACCTGGTGGAGGACGACGCCATTGAACTGGCCAGCCAGTTCATGGAGAACTGGTGCTACGACCAGCCCACCGTCATGGCCATGGCCCGCCACTGGCAAACCGGAACACCNCTGCCGGAANACGAGTTCAGGAAAATCAGCGCTGCCCGCACCTTCATGGCCGGCACGGCAATGTTGCGACAGTTAAGCTTTGCCCAGGGTGATCTGGAACTGCACGCCCGCTGGAAATCCGACAGCGAGGAAACNCCAGCAGCGACATGGCGCCGCATCGCTACAACCCTGGCTGCGCTGCCCCCTATTGCCGAAGACGCCACCATCTGCAGCTTTGAGCATTTGTTTGCAGGGGGATATGCCGCCGGGTACTACTCCTACAAGTGGTCCGAGGTGTTGAGTGCGGATGCCTTTGCCGCCTTCGAGGAGGTGGGATTGGGAAATGAAGCGGCCATCGGCGCCCTGGGGAAGCGGTACCGGGATACGGTGCTGAGCCTGGGGGGCAGCCGGCACGCTGGGGAGGTGTTCCGTGCCTTCCGTGGGCGTGAACCGTCTACGGAAGCGCTATTGCGCCACTCCGGTCTGGTTGATGGGGCAGTACACTAGAAACAGAAAAGTTGTGCCCATGCCTTCCAGCCCCTCCTCCAATCGGGAAACCTCCGAAAAAGGCTGGAAGCATGTACCAGCAAGCTCTCGACTTCCTGTCTCCACAAGGCTTCTTAAAAGCCCAGTCAACCTTGAAGTGGCTTTTTCAGAGGTTTCCAGGTTTATTCGTTCCATGGGCCGGCATTTACATAAAATGACCAGTAGTTTGACTCCTCCGCAACAAGAGACGGCGAAACCGAGCTCCACCAAAGAAAATTTCTCCACATGGGGCGATGTTCTCGGATTTTTCTTTAACAAGACAATACCACGGATTGTTGGGGCTATCCTGCAAGCAGTTACATGTTTATTCTCGAATCCGGTGATACTGACGATCTTTGTAATCTTGGTTGCGTTATTTTTTATATGGAACTTTTATCTTGAGCCTGCGATTAGTATGTTCATCGACTGGATTTCAAGTCCGGTTCGTGTCTTTAAAGATCACGTCTCTGGCATTACTCATACCTTGAGAGATGGGTTGGTTTGGATTCGCCATGGTGCTTTCTTCATTGGCCATCGTTTAGGTAGCGGAGCACAGGCGTTGGGTCATGGGGCAGCTTGGATTGGTCACGGCATTGACCATGGTGCTTCCTTCATCGGCCACGGTTTAGGTAGCGGAGCACAGGCGTTGGGTCAGGGGGCAGCTTGGATTGGTCACGGCATTGACCATGGTGCTTCCTTCATCGGTCACGGTTTAGGTGGTGGAGCACGGGCGTTGGGTCAGGGGGCAGTTGGCATTGGCCGCGGTATTGGCCATGGTGCTTCCTTCATCGGTCACAGTTTAGGTGGCGGAGCACAGGCGTTGGGTCATGGGGCAGTTTGGATTGGCCGCGGTATTGGCCACGGTGCTTCCTTCATTGGCCATGGTTTAGGTGGCGGAGCACAGGCGTTGGGTCATGGGGCAGCTTGGATTGGCCACGGCATTGACCATGGTGCTTCCTTCATCGGTCACGGTTTAGGTAGCGGAGCACAGGCGTTGGGCCATGGGGCAGCTTGGATTGGTCACGGTATTGGCCATGGTGCTTCCTTACATTGGCCATGGCTGAGGTAAACGATAGGGATAATAATGACGGGAATAGTGATAGGGCCGGAAGAGATAGGAAGAGTACTGGAAGCGCCTTAAATCCTTCCTCTGTTTCAACGGCAGAGGTTTGCAGTCCCCATGCAATTCCTCTCATCAACTGCTGCCCCTTCCCAAAGACAGATCATTCTATTCTCTCAACAGTCGGATTTATTGATTGCTTTTAGGAATTAAAGATTTACCCACAACAAAGCTATCGATAATTTCTACGCTGCCGTTGCAATATCCCCAAACAAAAACTTTTGTTGCGGCTGGAGCCTCAAAACTGATCGTGTCGAACGGGAATACAACTTTCTCCAT